>Ga0310695_10001723_pt1 | contig 49721 bp, 38 predicted proteins | sample RumenRJG_04DNA_FD_203882 | JGI IMG/M metagenome (GOLD analysis project Ga0310695, IMG submission 203882) | Bovine rumen microbial communities from Lethbridge, Alberta, Canada - RJG_04 (v2) (version 2) | ecosystem: Host-associated > Mammals > Digestive system > Stomach > Rumen | place: Canada... | reverse complement strand
ACGTTGCATCAAGAGCAAAACGTAAAAGAATTCTGAAACTCACTCGCGGTTACTTTGGTGCCCGCAAGAATGTTTGGACAGTAGCCAAGAACACTTGGGAGAAGGGTCTTACCTACGCTTACCGCGACCGTAAGAACAAGAAGCGTAACTTCCGTGCCCTGTGGATTCAGCGTATCAACGCTGCAGCCCGCTTGGAGGGTATGAGCTACTCAGTCCTGATGGGTAAACTCGCTAAGGCTGGTATCGAGATTAACCGTAAGGTGCTCGCCGACCTTGCAATGAACAACCCAGAGGCTTTCAAGGCTATCGTTGATAAGGTGAAGTAAATCTCCGCATGGAATGAAAGAAAAAGAGTCGTGACTCCTTGGAGTTGCGACTTTTTTTGTATATTTGCAGGTATGAAACGTTTTATCTCGTCATGGATACTGACGCTGACTATGTCACCAGTAATGGCGCAATGGCTTCATGAGGGCGACACCATCGCCATCATCTCACCGTCGAGTGCCACTGATACGGCAACGGTAAACGGGGGCATTCGCACGTTAGAGCGATGGGGCTTCCATACGGTGGTCGGTCGTAGTGCGCTGAATAACTATCGGGAATTCGCAGGTACTATTGCGGAACGGCGGAACGACCTGCTATGGGCACTGCAGAACCCCAGCGTGAAGGCTATCATGTGTTCCCGTGGCGGCGATGGTGCAGTCCATCTGTTGTGCGAGTTGTCGTTGGATATCTTCAGGCGTTATCCCAAGATGCTGATAGGTTTCAGTGATATCACCGCCTTGCTGAGTGCCGAGGCATGTGCGGGGAATATCGGTATTCATGGCTCGATGTGCCATGCCATCAGTACCTACGAGGGAAATGACACCATCAGTCAGTCGCTGTTGCGCATGATGAAGGGGGAGTTGCCGGAATACCATGTCGACCCCCATCCTTTGAACCATGCAGGTAAGGCGAAAGGCATCCTTGTGGGTGGTAATATGTCCGTATTACATGGTCTTGCCGGTTCCGCTTACGACCCTCTGACACTCCCGGATATCATCCTCTTTGTGGAGGATACGGGGGAAAGTATGACCAAGGTCGACCGTATGTTGCATAACATGGAGGTGCGTGGCTTGATGCCGCATGTCAAGGGAATGATTATCGGGCAGTTTACCAATTACAAGAAGATTCCCAATACTTTCCCCGATATGAACCATATGTTCCATGAGTATCTGCGGAAATACGCCATCCCCGTCTGCTTCGACTTCCCCGTAGGGCATCGTCACATGCGCAACTTCCCCATGCTGGTAGGCAGTATGGCTGAGTTAGAGGTGGATGGTGACGGAGCCACCCTTACGTTCTGTCCGTAAGGTCATGGTCAGTCATCGCACAGACGCACGAATCGCTCCATACGTTGACAGCAGTCTCCACCATGTCGATGATGGTATAGATGGGGAGGATGATGCCGAGGACGGCGATAGGTGCATTGATGCCAGACATCAGGGAGAGGGTGAGGAAATAGCACCCCATGGGAACACCAGCATTGCCGATGGCAGAGATAACGGAGATAAGAACCCATGTGAGCATGGTGGTCCAGGTGAGTTCGATACCCCCCTGCTGCATCACGAAGAGTGAGGTGACCAGAATAAAGGCTGCGCAACCGTTCATGTTGATAGTGGTACAGATGGGCAGTACGAAACGGGATATCTGCGATTTAACGCCCAGTCGTTCCTCGGCAGTTTGCATCGTGACAGGAAGGGTCGCTGCACTGCTCTTTGTGAAGAGTGCCATCATGATGGCAGGTGTCATCTTCGTCATGACACGGATAGGATTCAGTCCTCTGAGCAATAGGAAGACGGGCAGCACTACGAAGAACTGCAACAGGTTGCCACCCAGGACGACTGCGACATATTTTCCCAAGGAGTCGGCGATGACACCAGCACTCAGTTGTGACGACAGTTGGGCAGCAAAGGCAAGGATACCTATGGGCAATGTCCATATCAATCCGCGAATCAGCATAAACAATACCTCTTGTATGCCTAAAAGGAAGTTGACCACCGACTTCTTGTGGGGCGTGTCAGTCATCTGCGACAGGGCGATGCCTACAGCGGCGGCAAGGAGCAGCAGCGAGAGCACATTGCCATCAAGGAATGGTTTCACGATATTGTTGGGGATCACGCTCAGCAAGTGGTCTGTGTAGCTAAGTTGGGGGGTGTCCGCTGAGAGCTGAGAGCCTGTCTCTGCGGCACTGATGACCATGTTGCCAGGTGCAATGATGACATAGAGTAACAAGCCGACAAGAGCAGCTACAAAAGTGGTAAGCAGCGTGTACATGATGGTGTGCCGGAAGATACGTCCGGCATCTGGTCCACTGCCCAGTGTCGCCAGTGTGGTAGTGACGGCAAGTACGATTGTCGGTACAGCGAGCAACTGGAACAGTCGCACATAGACGGCGGCGATGAAATTGGCAGTGTTATCGATGCCGCTGTTTTGTAATAAACCAAGGATGGCGCCCACTATCAGGGCGCCTATCCATACTAACATTTGTTTCATTTAAATATTTAACGGAAAAGAATGGTTACTTATTGTGTGTCAGCCGCCAAGTGTGTGCATAGTCGATGACAGCGCGCAGCTTCTCCCAATCCGTCTCACCCGGTACGGTGCAGTCGGCACCTAAGATGAAGTTGGGAGCGGCATTCTCCAGCACTTTGTCGACAGCCTTCTTAGCCTCTTCGATGGTTCCGTTGGCAATCACCCCCAGACGCTCCAGTCCTCCGAAGATAGGACGACCGAAACGCTGTTGTGCCTCTTTCAGGTTGAGAGAAGAGCCATCGGAGAAGTTCAAGGGCACGTTGATGATGCTGGCGGGATAGTCGGCAAAGGCATAGAGAGCCTCCGCATTCTTGAAAGGAGTGCCATAGTCGCAGATATGCAGGATATTGATCTCTCCAATCTCGTTTGCCACCTCAGACACGTGCTTGTCCCACTGGCGTACCTGTTCCTGCCATATCTTGGTAGACAGTGAGTTGCCGTCACCACCCTGGCTGGACACATAGAAGCCGTCGGCTCCATGTTTACGGGCTGAGCGCAGATAGTTCTCGATAGAGAGTGAGAGGTTTTTGATAGCCTTACCGAAGGCGACGGGGTTCTCCTCGGCGAGCTTCTTCAGGTCCTTGCCACGTCCTAAGGTCTGATGGGCAAGTGCTAATGGTGAATATACCGTAGGCAATATAAACGCCTCCTTGCCGAACTCACGGGCAAGGTCTTCGATGACGGCGACCTGTGGTACGAAGAATTCCTCGCTATAGACAGGCACTTTCTCCCAGTCCTTACCACTCTTGATGTCAATCTGTGGCACACTGATCTCATAGAACACCTTCACGAAGTCCATATTGGTGGCGCGGTAGAAATCCTTATGGTCCTGTACCGCTTTCCGTCCGAGTTTGTTCTCGAAATGGAGGAAGAAGGCTGCGGGCACATACTCGTTAGGACGACTCTGGTCAAGTACCTGCAAAATGCGTTCACGGCGGTTGTTTGCTACTTGCTGCTGGGCAGCTACAGTCTGATAACCTGTGGTTACAAGCAGAGCCACAGCAATTGTCTTGAAGATAATCTGTTTCATAATTATTTTTCTTTTTATTTTGTTATTCGATATTCGGTGTTATTCAAATTCTGCACCGTAGGGACCGTCTCCCGACTCTCCGCTATAGCCCCAGTTCTGCTCCAGGTTAGGATTCAGGATCAGTTGGTCCTGCGGGAGTGGTAACAGGTAGTTTTTCTTCGACACATTCTGTATCTTGGTAGTCTTTGTTCCCAGCGTTTCCGCATCAGTAGGGGTATTCGCCTTTACATATTTGACAAGGATATGCCAGCGGATAAGGTCGAACCAGCGCTGTCCCTCCAATACGAACTCCAGTCGGCGCTCCTCACGCAACCGTTCACGGAACTCCTCTTTGGTCAGTCCTGCGAGGTCGAGGGCAGAGCCGTCAGATGGTGTGTTCTGCACATTCTCATAAGGACTCCAGTAGGCACGGCGGCGCACCTGGTTGATGGCATCGTAGGCAGCAGTCGTAGGACCGTTCAGCTCATTCTCTGCCTCTGCCTTGATGAGCAGCACCTCGGCATAGCGAATGATGGTGGTGTTCGTTGACTGCCCTGCGGAATTACCTGCTGAGGCAGGATTGGCATAGTTGAGCGAGTCAATATACTTACGGAAGCGGGGGATTGTGAACACGAAGTCCTCACCCGTATTCGGGTCATAGAGTCGTTTTGCCCATGAGCCGTCACGCCGCTGGTCACGAGGGTCTGTCTGCTCATAATACTTGTCGCTGGTAGCGAGGAGCACAGGCTCAGAGTTGCTCCAGTTCGTGGCGAAGGTACAGTGTCCTGACACATTACCGTTGATGGTACGGTCGTGCTCGATGGAGAAGATATGCTCCGCACCATGTTTCTTGTCTACCGACCAGTTGTCGATGAACTTATCCAGCAGTTTGTACTTTCCGGAGTTAATCACCTTATTGGCATAGTCGATAGCTTTCTGATAATAGGCGTTTTGGTTTGCCTTTCCCTGTTCACTACTGGTCTGCGCCCATACGAGATAGACCTTGGAGAGCAGTGCCGATGCCGCAAGACTGGATGCCTTGCTGTCGAGGGTAGTATAGTCGGCGGGCAGACCCTCAGCGGCAGTCAGGTCAGCAACAATCTGCTCATACACCTCATCGACGCTGTTGCGGGCAGCCCCTTCTCCCTCACCGTCATGCAGTACGATGGGTACTCCTCCGAAATAGCGTACTAAGTTGAAGTACAAAAAGCCACGGAGGAAACGCGCCTCGTTGATGTAGTTCTGTTTTGACTGCTCGTCAAGCCATGACGCATCCGTCACCTTGTCAATAACCACATTGGCACGGTTAATGGCGGTATAGTGCTCCTCCCAGGCATAGCTGACGAAGACATTGGTAGGCTGTACGGCGAAGTTGCTGAGTTCACGGATATGAGCCGAGTTCGTCTGTGCTCCCGCCTTCACATAGTCAGTCTGTAAGTCGTTGATATAGATGCTCTGGTTATTGAACATACCATAGAACCCATCCACGGTAAACTCCTGATAGACACCATTGATGGCTGTCTCTATATCCTCTTTGCTCTGATAGAAATTGTCCTTGTCGATAGAACTGATCGACTTCTGGTCGAGGTCAGCGCAACTGGTGAGCAAAAGACCTGTTGCGAGATATATTATACTTTTTCTCATAATGATTCCGATATTTCGTTACAGTGTGATATTAAATCCAAACAATACCGTTTTGGCAGCAGGGTAGGCACCATAGTCCACTCCCTGATAGAGGGCACTGGTCTCGTCGATGCCATTGCGGTTTGCCTCTGGGTCATAACCGCTGTAGCTGGTGATGGTGAAGAAATTCTGCAGTGAGACATACAGCCGCAGCTTGGCATCTTTCGTGATCTGCGGGACGGGTAGGGTATAGCCCAGTTGGATGTTGCGGAACTTCAAATAGCTGGCATTCTCCACGAAACGGTCATCGGCATAGATAGATGTCGCGCTGCTTGCCTTTTGGATGGTATTGCTCGGGTTGGTCACAGTCCAGCGGTTGGCAACCTCACCCAGTGGGTTGTAATAGTAGCCATTACCACGGTCCAGACGACAGGCGAGTGCATTGAAGAGTTTGTTGCCATAGCTGCCGCTGAGGCTCACGAAGAGGTCCCAGTTCTTATAAGCCACCTTGGTATTGAAGCCATAGGTGAACTTCGGTTGGATATTCCCTAACACCACACGGTCTTGCTCATTGACGACACCGTCGTTATTGACATCCTCGAACTTCGGGTTACCTGGCTCTACCGTGGAGATCGTCTGTGCAGGGAGACTGCTGAGGTCCTCGTCAGACTGGATGATGCCCTTGAAGCGGTAACCATAGAAAGTACCGAGGGGCTCACCCACCTTCACGATCAGCGGGTTGATATACTGCAGTGTACCTACAGAGGCGAAGTCAGGCAGGAAATACTCAGAGTCGCCCAGACTGGTCACCTCGTTCTTGTTATGGGCGATATTACCGTTCACGTTCCATTTCCAGTTCTTATTGTCTATCAGCACACCGCCAATCTCCAGTTCCACGCCCTTGTTCGTTACAGAGCCGACATTGCGCAGGACGGTAGAGAAACCAGTTACCTGCTCTACGGGAACATCCAGCAAGAGGTCGTTGGTCTTCTTATAGTAAGCATCCAGCGTCACTGTCAGACGGTTCTGGAAGAAGCCGGTGCTCAGTCCTATATTATAAGAGGTGGTCGTCTCCCATTTCAGGTCTTCATTCGATTTGTTCTCGATGATATAGCTCGTCGCCTTCTGGTTGTTGATAATCACCGTACGGGGAACGACATTAGCCGCAAACTGGTAGTCACCGATTTCCTGGTTACCCACCGTACCGACAGAGGCACGCAGTTGGATGAAGTCGACACTCTTGCCTAAGTGGAGCCATTTCTCACGGTCGATATTCCAAGAGAGACCTAAGGAAGGAAACCATCCCCAGCGGTGGTTGTCGGCGAAACGGCTGCTGCCATCGGCACGCAGGGTCAGTGAGGCATTATAGCGTGAGTCATAGCTGTAGTTCACACGACCGATCCACGACTGCAGGGTGGAGATATAATGACTGCTGACAGAAGGCAGGGTGGTGGCAGCCGCTCCGAGGTTGTCATATCCCGTGGCATCATTGCTGAAACCGTAGGATGTCGTGGCGACACTGCTGCGGTCGGTACGCTGGGCGGTATATCCCAGCAGTGCGTTCAGGGAGTGTACGCGTTTGAACACGTTGCTGTACGTTGCCGTATACTCTGTCTGCCATGTGGTGGTCTTTGTCTGACCCACGGAGGCATAGCCGTTATTGGCAAGTCCACCAGTGGTATAGGACGGAGCATAGTAGCTCTGACGGGTGTTGGAGATGTCGGCACCCAGACTTGCCTTCAGCTTCAGCTGTGGGATGACCGTCCACTCTGCGAAACCGGTACCGATGAAACGGGTGTTCTCCGTTTCCGCCTGGGTGTTCTCTAAGTCGCTGATGGGATTGCCCACACGCCCGTTATAGATATCCACGCTGGTGGGTGTCGGGTCGTAGTTGTATGTGCCGTCAGCATTGTAAATAGAGGTGTAGGGGGTGTGTGAGATGGCTGCCACCCAAGGACTGGGGGCGAACATACTGCCACTGTTGTCGGCAACGCCTGTCACCTTGTTATAGGCACCACTGGCATTGACACCCACCAGCAGGGTGGGGAAGATGTTACGCTCATAGTTGGCACGACCCACATACCGTTTCAGTCCCGTACCCTTCACGATACCATCCTGACTCTTATAGCCTCCGCTGATGCTGTATCGGGATATCTCATCACCGCCGACAAATGACAACTGGTGCTCCTGTGAGAAACCAGTGCGTAAGGCGGCATCCTGCCAGTCGTAGCTCTGGGTAGGGGTGTCGATACGATAGCCCACCTCACCATTGTCATACAGCTCGTTCCATAGTCCTACCCACTGCTGGGCATTCAGATAGTTCAGCTTCTTGCCGATGGTACTCCATCCGAAGCTGGCGTTATAGCTGATGTTGTTACGACCGTGCGACCCCTTCTTGGTGGTGATGATGATCACACCGTTGGCACCACGGGTACCATAGATGGCGGTGGCACTCACGTCCTTCAGCACCTCGATGCTCTCGATGTCCGCAGGGTTCAGGAAGGCGAGGGGGTCGAGGGTGGCATCACTCGTCTTGGCACCGGTACGGGTAGAGGCTGGGTCGTTATAGACGATGAAGCCGTCGATGACATACAGGGGCTCGTTACCTCCCGTGATGGAGTTACCGCCACGGATGCGGATGATGCTGGCGGCACCCGGCTGTCCACTGGTCTGGGTGACGTTAAGACCAGCCACGGCACCCTGCAGGGCACTCTCCACGGAGTTGTTCTGCTGGCGCAGCACCTCACTGCCCACACTGGAGATGGCACTGGTCAGTTCCAGACGTTTCTGTTCACCATAGCCAATCACCACCACCTCGTTCAGACGGCTGGCATTGTCGCTCAACAGGATGTCCACCGGTTCTGCGGCATCATAGACATCCACCTCCTGCGGACGATAGCCCACATACTGGACACTCAGGGTGAGAGGCAGTTCGACATTCGTCACCAGGGTGAAGTTTCCGTCCACGTCTGTCACGGCACCCAGTTCCTTACTCGACTTGGGGACGACGGAGGCTCCTATCAGTGACTCTCCTGTACGGGCATCAGCGATATGTCCCGTGATGGTGGTCTGTGCGGCTGACGGCAATACCGTAGCCAGCACTATTAGAAATAGTACTAATCTTGTTTTCATCTTTTTACCCTTTCCTATTGTTATTTCTGTGCGAGGTCTTGCTGCTCGGTGAGACGCAACTGTGCCGTCACCTCTTTCTGTGAAAGCTGCAAGAGACCGTACTCATGGACGTATTTGTTGCCATCGGTCAATATCCAGCGGACAAACTGGTTCAAAATGCCGTCGTGATGGTTGTATGACAGTCCTATCTTACCCGTGGGGATCTCTGCGAACTGCTGCTGCTCCAGCAACAGGATGATGTCGTCCAGACGAGCCTCGTCGAGTATCTGCTCACCATGCTTGTCAATGTCGAGGGGCACGATGGCGAGGTCACTGCGCAACTGGCGGCTCTGCAGATCGAAGATGTTGGAGAGTGAGTTGATGGCGATACCTAACGGGTCGCGGCTCAATGCGGTATTGAGGAAACTGTCATCACCTGAAATCTTTTTACCCTTAAACGAACTTGTCTCCTGCTTGAAACTCTGGGCATAGGCTCTGGATGCCGACTGCTGACTATTACCTGTGTAGATATGAAGCGCTTGCTCTGCCTTGCTCTCCTTCGTGTCATCGTCAAACTCGTCCTTTACGAAGAAAAGACTCTTCAGTTTCTTGGCATTCAGACGCTTGCTGCCCAGCAGCTGTGCTGCCTCCGACGATTTCGTCACTACGGGCAGTACGGCATAGCGTGCCACGAAAACGGCATCGTCGGCTTGTTCTGTCACAAATGATATCTGATGTTCTGTGTTGGTGGCTTTCCCTGTAACAATCTGGAAAGCGGCGTCGTGGTTGATCTTGGTATACTCGGCAACCCATTTCTCTACCAATGGGCGTACAGAATGCTGTACGCGGAGGGTTACCTGCTCGTTCTGTGCTCCGGCTGACTGACTAACTTGCAGCCCTAAGAGCAATGCTATGGTGAATACTGATTTTCTCATGTTCTTGTCGTTCTTTATATATATTAATAATGTGTTGGTTACTTCTCTCCTCCTTCTCATTATGCATCATCTGCATGCTGCAACAACAACAGCAACACATTCGCATGTTCATCATCATTGTTTTCATTTTTCTGTCCTTTAAATGGTTTAACTTAATTCGCAGGGTGATTAAAAATCACAGTGCAAAGGTACGGCGGAATCCCCATTCCCACAATACCCTCTGCATGGCATTTTTATATACCATACGTTTGGTATGTCCCCCTGTCGACTACAAACAAATCTCTGTGTTTACCAAACTACTGCATGCGGGTTGCGAAGCCTTAGGCGCTGAGGGTCGAAGGTGCCGCCTCCGTGGGTCGAAGCCCTGGGCTTCAAAGGTCGAAGGTACGGGCTTCGTGGGGCTTGGGGATTATCCCTAAGGGTCATGGGGATAGTTCCTTTACCCCCTAAAGGATGTCTTGCGTCACCCATAGGAGGCATCGGAGTACCCCCTTAGGAGGTATCGGAACGAATGATAAACTATATCTTTGTCAAATGGATGCGTTAATCGTAATGAATTTCGCAAAAACATATAACCATATAACATGACAGACCGCAAACCCCGATAAACAGAGGCTTTAAAGCATGTTATATGTTTGCTGAACATATAACATACATATAACATACTTCTCACACAAATGTTATATGTATGTTACATGTTTGAGCAACATGTAACATGGCTCAATCCCTTTGTACAAGGGCATTTGAGCCACATCATGTTATAAGGTTATATGTTTTTGCGAACTTTCAGCAAGAAATCGGCAAATTGCACTGTCGTAGTGCATTTTCTTTAAAATTTTGCACTACTTTAGTGCAATTTTTATTAATTTTGCATGATCAATGAAAGAGATATTCCAACGGGCAGAGATATTGCTGGGTGCTGAGGGGATGGAACGGCTCAGTGAGAAACGGGTCATCCTCTTTGGTGTCGGGGGTGTAGGCTCCTGGTGTGCCGAGGCTTTGGTGCGTACCGGACTGAAGCATCTGACGATTGTGGACTTCGACTGCGTGGACGTGACGAATGTCAACCGCCAGCTGATGGCGACCACGAAGACGGTAGGGCAGGTGAAGGTGGAGGCACTGAAAGAACGGTTGCTTGCCATCAACCCCGATGCGGAGGTCACAGCACTGCAGAAGACGTTCACGGAGGAGACGGCAGAGACGTTCCTGTTGGACACCTATGACTATATCATCGATGCCATCGACTCGCTGAAAGACAAGGCGTTACTGATAGAACTGGCGTGTCAGACAAAGGCGAAGTTCTTCTCGTCCATGGGAGCGGCTCTGAAACTCGACCCTTCCCACATACAGGTGGCAGAGTTCTGGAAAGTGAAAGGCGACCCCTTGGCGCGGGCATTAAGAAACCGCTTCAAGAAAGAGAAGCGGTTCCCCAAACGTAAGTTCCAGTGTGTGTACTCTGACGAGCCCCCCCGTACCTTTAACCCCTCCAAAGGCTCCCTCGTACATATCACCGCCATCTTCGGCATGACCCTTGCTGGTCTGGTGATACAAGACGCTACTGCAGAGAAGCGCTAAAGATGCTGTTCCTTATCGATCACCTCCCCATGAAGAATCTTAAAGGAGTTGAGGTGGATGCCCTCATGTAATGAGAGGATGGCATAACGGATGGTAGGATCGTTGGCAAGTCGAAGATCCTCTTGGGAAGGACGTGAGGGAGAAGCGGGATGGCTGTGCCAGTTGGCAAGAATCCTTAGTCCCTTAGAACGTGCGTATTTCAAGGCAGCGAACTGGTCCTTAGGTGCAAAGGAGAAATGCTCTGACGAATGGTCGATATTCTCCATCCAGTAGTTTTCTGTGACGACATCATCAGCACCCAAGAGATAGCCACAGGTCTCATTGGGGGCATCTTTCTGAGCCTGTGCTATCATCTCGTCAATGACATTTTGGTTGATTCTCATCGTTTTAATGTTTTAAGTCACATGCAGCCTGTTCATAGTCAATCAACTTCGTGATGGTTGGCTGTTCACCACAGATGGCACACGAAGGACGTTGTTTGACAGGGATGGTACGGAACAACATTGTCTTGGCATCGAAAGTCAGCAGACGGTTAGTCAACAACTCACCAACGCCCGTGAAAAATTTCAAGGTCTCCGCAGCCTGGATAGTACCTAACATACCGGCGATGGCTCCTAAGACGCCAGCCTGTGAACAAGTGGGTACGGCTCCAGGGGGTGGCGGCTCTTTGAAGAAACAGCGGTAGCAGGCTGTGCCAGGCAGATGTGTAAACGTCTGTCCATTAAAACGCAGGATGCCTCCATGCGAGAAGGGCTTGCCAGCCATCACACAGGCATCGTTGATGAGAAACTTCACAGGAAAGTTGTCTGTGCCATCAACGATGAAGTCATATTCCTTGATAATATCCAGTGCATTGCCAGACCATAGGAACTCATGGAAGGTATCCACCTTCACATCAGGGTTGATGGCAAGGATTTTCTCCTTGGCACTATCTACTTTAGGGATTCCCACGTCCTTGGTAAAATGAATGACTTGGCGTTGTAAGTTGGAGAGGTCGACCACATCGGCATCAATAATGCCGATACGACCAATACCTGCTGCCGCAAGATAAAGGGAGACGGGGGCTCCCAATCCGCCAGCACCCACTACGAGCACCTTGGCATTGAGGATCTTCTCCTGTCCCTCCACGCCGACATCCTGTAAAAGGATATGTCGTGAGTAACGTTGTATCTGCTCTTCAGTAAAATCGTACATAACACAAAACTATGAACTATGAACTCTAAACTCTAAACTAAACACCCCCTCCTCCCATGAAGTACAAGAAGTCGACAGTGTCACCTTCCTTGATCTGTATACCATCCCATTCGGAGCGGTCAGCGAAATCCTCATTCACCTGTACACTGACCATTTCTGGCTGCTGTACGTCATTCTGTTTGATTAACTCGGTCAGGGTGAGTGGAAATTGTACTTCCTGAGCCTCACCATTTACTATGATCTTTGCCATTTTTACTCTGATACCTTAATTTTTACTTGCTGTTTACTATTTTCCGTAGGGCGATAACGAGTTTATCGACATCTTCACGGGTGTTATAGAGGGCGAAGGTGGGCCGTACAGACATCTCATGTCCCAAGGCACGAAGGGCAGGTTGGGCACAGTGGTGACCCGCACGGACGGCGATACCCTCTTTGTCAAGCAATGTCCCTACCTCAGGAACAGGAATATTGTCAAGGTAGAAACTGACGACAGAGACACGATGCTTGGGATTGCCGATAAGGTGTAACCCCGGTACCTGCGCCAGTTGCTCACGGGCATACTCCGTGAGTTGATGCTCATGATGCTCGATATTACGTATGCCGATACGGCTCACGTAGTCGAGGGCGGCACCCAGTCCGATGGCATCAGCCACATTAGGCGTACCAGCCTCATAACGTGCCGGTGCCTGATTGTATTCTGTATGCTCTATCGTCACGTCCTTGATCATGTTACCACCGCCTTGCCAGGGCTGTAGTTTGTTGAGCCACTCCTGACTGATATAGACGGCGCCAATACCATTGGGACCGTAAATCTTATGTCCTGAGAATACGAAGAAATCGGCTCCCAGAGCCTGTACATCGACAGGTGTATGGGCAATCGATTGGGCACCATCAATGAGGACAGGCACCTGGTGGGAGTGAGCGATATCGATGATACGCTGCACATCATTGATTGTTCCGAATGTGTTATTGACATGTCCGACTGAGACCACTCGTGTACGGGGTGTGATGAGACGCTCCAGTTCCGAGAGGATGAGGTCTCCGTTTTTGTCGGTAGGGATAGCAAACAAGTCTGCGCCCCGCTCTTGAGCGATACGCTGCCAAGGTACGATGTTGGCATGGTGGTCTAGTTCTGAGACAATGACGTTGTCACCTGCGCCAAGATATTGTCTGCCGAAAGTCTGTGCCACAAGGTTGATGCCCTCTGTGGTACCACGCACGAAGACGATATTATCGGAAGATGGTGCATTGATGAAGTTGGCAATCTTCTGGCGTGCCTCTTCGTAGGCATCTGTGGCACGTGCCGCCAGTGTGTGGGCACCACGGTGGATATTCGAATTATAGTTACGGTAATAATCCGAGATCTTATCAATTACCACGTTGGGCTTCTGTGTCGTGGCACCATTGTCAAGCCATACAAGATCATGCCCGTTCACCTTCTGCCGCAGAATGGGGAAGTCTTTCTTGATCTGGTCGGAGTCCAGCGTGTCGGCTTCCTCATAGTGCAATTGGCGCAACTTCTGGGTCTCAGGGATTCCGATGCCGAACCCATTGTCGTCGGGCAACGCCTCATGGGTGGGATGCGATGTTGTCGCACCTCCCTCAGCAGGACGCTCCATCCCGAAGGGCAGTTCCAGCGCATTGAGGTTCAACTGCTCGTCAGGCAAGATAGCCTGACGTTCAGCACGTACCTCGTCTGGGCAGAAATCCTGAGCCACACGCCGTAGGGTTTCTAAGACCAAGGTGTCTTGTGCGGAATAGGGATTATTAAATGTCTCTATCATTCTTTTATCTATTTCTCTACTTTATTACGATGCTGGTAGTCGTGGTAATAGCCTACCTCTACATTCTCAAGGACAGCAATGGCATCGTCTGTCAATGCCGCAAGACTGAAGTACTTGGTCAACAGATAGGAGGCGACACCAAACTTGTCGAGACCCATCAGACGGGCACTGAGCGACGGGGCAATCTCACCAGGAATACCACTCTGGTGCAGACCAACCACACCTTGGTTCTTCTCACCAGTACGGACGAGGATGATCTTCGTTGTTCCCACACCACGACCTGTCAGGAACTGTCCTTCTACCTCCACCTTGTCAGAAGGTATCAAGGGAACCCCACGCCAAAGAATGACTTTCGTTCCGAAGAGATCAGTAGTTACTGGTGGTACTCCACGCCATGTACACTCACGCTCAAAGGCGGCAATCGCACGAGGATGGGCTACGAAGAAAGCAGGCTCCTTCCATACCAATGACAGCAATTCGTCGAGGTCATCAGGTGTCGGTGCTCCATAGCGGGTCGTGATACGATGGGCAGGACTGACGGAGGCAAGCAGTCCGAACTGGTTGTTGTTGATGAGTTCCCATTCCTGACGCTCTTTGATACTCTCTATAGAGAGGCGCAGTTGTTCTTCGAGTTGGTTGTAAGGATTATTATAGAGATCGCTCACACGAGTGTGGACACGTACTACAGTCTGTAAGGTGTTGAGACTGTATTCCGTCGGATTTTCCTCGTAGTCGATATAGGTCTCTGGGATGATATTATCCTCCTCGTGACCGCTGACGAGGTCGATATGTTTCTCACCATGATCATTGACAGTTGCTTTCAGACGTAACTGCTTGTCGACAGCCTTCTGGAAAGTCTGACGGAAGTCTGGAACCTCCTTGATGAATTTCTCTAATTCGGAGAGTTTCAGGGAGAGGAACACGGAGGGTGTGACAGCACGGACGCTGACTGTGGAGGCTGCGTCATTCAGAAGGTCTGCCTCACCGAAAAACTCACCGTCACCCAGCAGGGCGATACGCAACTCCTCTCCATGAGGACCTTTGTTGATGACCTCCGCCTGCCCACTTGCAACGATGAAGAACTTCTGTTTGTCTTTGCCTTCTTTGACAAAGAGGTTACCCAGTGATACCTCGACAGTCTCGAAGGAACTTGCCAGACGAGTCACAATCTCATCATCGAAAGCAGAGAACAAAGGAATTTGTTTCAGACTATTTGCGGTAAACGAGGGAACCCCATTCAGGTACTCAATATTCAGACGCTCCGTCTTCTTGAGTTCTACCTTGGTGCGGTTGACGCGGTAAGTACCGCCACTGACCTGAACCCATGGAAGGAGTTTCAGGAGAAGTCTTGGAGTGATACTACCCATCTGAGGGGCAGTCTTAGTGGTGGTCGCCAGTTTTCTGGCGGTGGCAGTGGTCACACTGCGCTGAAGATTTGAATCTGCCATACTTTAGTCTTTTTTATTTCTTGATAATTACTTTATGTGTTGTTCCCTCTACATGCTCTACAGAGAGCACCTCATAGCCTTGATCTACCGCATTGCGGGGCACATTGTCCAGTGGCTCTCCTTCTGAGAGCAGAACCTCCAGAATGTCGCCTGCCTGTAACTTAGCCAGTTCGATCTTGGTCTTGACGAAGGTCATCGGGCAATGTTCCTTCGTGATGTCTAATGTCTTTGTTGCCATATCTTCAATTTTAAATAAACATTGTCCGTCCTCCCTCTGAGAGTTGCAGGAAGGTTGCTACCCCCAGCACGTCCTTGACTTCAGGGATGAAGTCTTCTTTCTTCAATCCCAGCACGTGCATTGCCATCTCGCAAGCATATAAGTTGACACCCAATACTTTTGCCGCCTCAACCAATTCTTCTAAGGTTGCCACATTATTCTTACGCATCAGATATCGGAATATCTTAGGACCAGCACCACAGAAGTTGAAACGACTCGTGGGGGTCGACTTCAATCCTCCCATCATGAAACCGAAAATCTTTGTCAACCAGTTAGCGCCAAGGAATGCCCGTCCCTGTTTCTTCTTGATGGCATCCAGCCCCCAGAAAGTAAAGAAGATGTTAACCTCGTATCCAACAGCAGCGGCACCCGTAGCAAGGGTGAAGACTGCTGTCAACTTGTCGAAATCACCGCTGAAGGCGATGAGGCTTAGTTTCTTAGTATCGCTCATCGTTATTCGAAATTATAAATAGGTGTACTCAGATACCTCTCACCGGTATCTGGTAAAATGACCACAATATTCTTTTTCTCGTTCTCTGGACGCTTCGCAACCCGGATAGCAGCAGCGACGGCGGCAGCCGATGACACGCCAGCCAGAACGCCATCCGTACGTGCAAGTTGTCGTCCACGATCGTATGCCTCCTCATCCTTGATACGGATAATCTCGTCGTAGACGGTTGTGTTCAGTACCTTGGGGACGAAGCCTGCACCAATACCTTGCAGTTTGTGAGGACCTGGCTTCCCTCCACTCAATACGGGAGAACTGTCGGGCTCCACGGCAATTACTTGAATATGGGGGTTATACTTCTTCAATACCTCTCCGACACCAGTGATGGTGCCACCAGTACCAATGCCTGCTACCAAAATGTCTACCTTCCCGTCGGTGTCACGCCATATTTCCTCTGCCGTCGTCTTGCGATGGATTTCTGCGTTTGCTTTGTTCTCAAACTGTTGGGGGATATAGGCGTTACCAATCTCTTGGGCTAACTCCTGTGCCTTACGGATAGCACCAGCCATTCCCTCATAGGCAGGAGTCAGTACCAGTTCTGCACCCAGAGCCTTGAGCAGTTTGCGACGTTCCAGCGACATCGCCTCTGGCATGGTGAGTATCAGGCGATAGCCACGTATGGCACTTGCCAAAGCAAGCCCAATACCCGTATTGCCACTGGTGGGTTCAATAATCGTGGTGTCTTTATTGATCAGACCACGACGCTCCGCGTCATTGAGCATGGCGAAACCCACACGATCCTTCACGCTTCGTGCAGGGTTAAACAACTCCAATTTCACGATGATACGGGCTTTCAACCGTTCTTTCTTCTCTGTACGACTTAGTTCCAGTAACGGAGTGTTACCGAGCAAGTCAATTAAGTTGTGGGCGATGTTTGCCATATTCTTGATGTTTTTGTGTAATTATTTGTCTGCAAAGGTAGTGGCTTTTAGCGTACCGTACAATCGCACTCTTGTGGCATATCATATACCTAACGTTTGGTATATGCTGTCTCTAACTGCTGCAAAGCCTGCAGAAGGATACATCTGGGCGTTCCGACGTTCATGCGCATAAAGCCCTCACCGCCTGGTCCGAACATCTCGCCATCATTCAATGCGAGGTGTGCTTTGTTGACAAAGAGGTCGATGAGTTGTTCATGGCTTAACCCCAACTCACGACAGTCAAGCCATACCAAAAAAGATGCTTGTGGTCGAAGCGGTTTTATCTTTGGCAAATGTTCCTTACAATAGTCCTCTACGAAACGGATGTTCCCTTCCACGTAGTCGAGCATCTCCTTGCGCCATTCCTCACCTTGTTGATAGGCGGCGATGGTGGCGATGGTGGAGAACAGGGGAGGGTCGTTCAGCTCATTCGCCTCCAGCCACGTATAGAAACGACGGCGGATGGTGTCGTTGGGTACGATGGCATAACTGCTGACGATACCTGCGATATTAAATGTCTTCGAGGGCGCTCCGAAGGTGATGCTGCACTGTGCTGCCTCCTCACTGACGGTGGCAAAGGGAACGTGGCGGTTGTCGAAGAGTGCCATGTCACTATGTATCTCGTCCGACAGGACGAGGATGCCGTGCTGATAGCAGAAATGAGCTAACCGCCGGAGTGTCTCCTCTTTCCAACAGATGCCTGCGGGATTGTGAGGGTTGCTGAGAATCAGTATCTTGCACTGTTCGTTAGTGATCTGTTCCAACTGCTCAAAGTCCATGTCGTAATTCCCGTCAGGCAGTCGCTTCAACGGATTATACACCACCTTGCGCCCGTTGCCTTGTGGGGTCAGCCGGAAAGGATGATAGACAGGAGGTTGGATAATCACCTTATCACCCTCTTGCGAGAACACATTAACAGCCATCCCAATCCCTTTCACAATGCCGGGAATATAGGTGAGCCACTCCCGTCGCACGTCCCACTGGTGATGGTCATGAACCCATCGGATGATGGTGTCCCACAGTTCCTCGGGTACCACCGTATAGCCGAATAAAGAGTGGTCGAGACGTTGCCGTAGCGCCTCTGTGATAAACGGTGGTGTCTCGAAGTCCATATCCGCCACCCACAGCGGGAGCAGGTCACTGCGTCCGTATCGTTCCAGCAGTACCCCGTGTTTCAGGTCACCGCTGCCGTGCCGGTCTACTATCTTGTCAAAACTATAAGTCATCTCCTAATGCTTGTTGGATATCCTCTAATAAATCATCTACTGCCTCCAGTCCTACTGACAGGCGGATGGTTGTCTGTCGCACATCCATCTTCTTCAACTGCTCCTCGGGGAAGAGTCCGAAGATGGTACTTGCGGGATGAATCGCCAGCGTGCGGTTGTCGAAGAGATTGGTAGCACGGTGGATGAGTATCAGGCGGTTGAGGAAACGGAAACACTCCTCCTTGCTCCTCAAGTCGATGGTCAGCATCGCCCCAGCCGTCTTCCCAAACTGACGCTGGGCGAGTTCGTGGTATGGGTTGTCCTCCAGTCCGATGTAGTTGACCTGCCGGATCGCACCCTGCTCCCGCAATGCCTTCGCCAACTGGAGGGCATTGCCAGCCTGTCGCTGGTAGCGGGCATCGAGTGTCTCCAGTCCTAAGGTCTGCAAGTAGGCAGCCTGGGGTGTCATATAGGCACCGAGGTTAAACAGCAACTCATACTTGATGCGCTGGTTGATGAGCGGGAAGGTACCATAGTCGATGACCAGTCCGCCCAGGGAGGTACCGCCTCCCGAGAGATATTTCGTGCTGGACACCACTTCGATGTCCACGCCCAGTCCTTTCAGGTGTGTCTCCGTGAACGGAATCACCGTAGAGTCGGCAATCAAGGGGACTCCTCGCTGGTGGGCGATATCCGCAAGGGCGCGAAGGTCGGCGACCTCCAACTGCGGGTTGGTGACCACCTCCAGGAACACACAGCAGGTGTTCTCGTCGATGGCATCAGCCACCGCCTGCAGGTTGGTGAGGTCACGCAACCGCGGCTTTACGCCAAAGCGCAACAGCGTGTTGCTGACCAATGCGAGTGTATTGCCGAAGAGGTGGGTGGATGTCACGATATTCTTCCCTTGTGCACTCACCGCAAGCAGGGTGTTGCTGATAGCCGCCATCCCCGAGTTGAACGCCGTCACATGGGCTGCGTCCGTCAGCAGCCTTACCCTCTGTTCGAGGTTCGTCACGGTAGGGTTTTCCACCCGGGCATAGTCGGGTGCCTTGACACGGTTGCAGAAAGCATCCGCCATCAGTTGGGCATTCTCAAACTCAAAGGCAACGTTATGGTATACTGGTACGGCGAGCGAGCCATAGGCATCGGGGCGTACATAAGGGGTGTCAATAGCAATGGTCTGTTTCTTCATCTCTCAATAATCATCTTTGAACTAAATATAAAACTCCGACGGGTCAACCAGTCCGGCACGGAAAGCGTATTTCACGGCTTCGTGGGCGGTATTCACCTGTAGTTTTCTGAAAATATTCTTCTTATGGGTATTCACCGTATGGATACTGGAGTAACGCTCGTAGGCAATCTCCTTGGTGGTCTTGCCCTGTGCTACCCCGCGCAGGATCTCTATCTCTGTGTGTGTCAGAACTTTCGAATGCAACTCCTCGTCAGCCTGCTGACAGATCAATACCTCTGCGGCACGCTGACAGAGATAGCGCTCGCCACGCATCGCATACTCGATGGCATGATGGAACAACTTGAGAGGGGAGTCCTTGAAAACGATACTCACATGACGGACGGTATAGACCAGTTTGCGCATCAACGACACCGTCAGGTCGTCACTTGTCATGATCCACAATGCTTTGGGGAACCGCTCAATGATAATCAGCAACTGCTCCTCGTCCTGTATATTAAATAAGGTATAGTCGATGATGACAATACTCTTCTCGTCAGCCTGCAGCTGTTTGAGCAGTTGCTCCTTGTCCGTGACATGGTGGAGGGTCGCACTCTCATGCTCACGGATCAGCGTCTTGAGGGCATACGCCGTCAGTTCTTGGTTGTCTGCTAAGATAAAATTCACCATACTTTTGTCTCATTTAGTTTCTGAGTGCAAAGGTATGGTGATTCGGGATGGTATGCAATACCGCTTTTCGGTTATTCTGCCTACCATACGTTAGGTATATCGCTCTACTGGCTCACGCCTTTCATGCTGAGAGAGATGCGGTGGCGGCGCAGGTCAACTTCCAGCACCCGGACCCTGACATGCTGGTGCAAGCGAACCACCTGCGTGGGGTCACTGACGTATTTGTCGGCAAGTTGGGAGATATGCACCAGTCCGTCCTGATGGACACCGATATCCACGAAAGCACCGAAGTTGGTGATATTCGTCACAATACCAGGTAGTTCCATTCCCTCGTGCAAGTCTTCTGTCGTCTGCACATTGGGGTCGAACTCAAATTCCTCTATCTGTTCACGCGGGTCACGGCCGGGCTTCTCCAACTCCTTCATGATGTCCGTGAGGGTGGGAAGTCCGATAGTATCTGTCACATAGTGGCGGATATCAATCTGAGCCCGCTTCTCCTTATTACTGATAAGGTCGGCAACACTGCAATGGCAGTCTTTCGCCATCTGCTCCACCACGGCATAGCTCTCCGGGTGGACGGCACTGTTGTCGAGCGGGTTCTTTGCCTCTGTGATGCGTAGGAAACCCGCACATTGCTGAAAGGCGGCAGGTCCCAGGCGTGGTACTTTCTTCAGTTGTGCCCGACTGGTGAACGCTCCGTTCTCCTTGCGATATTCCACGATATTCTTCGCCAGCACGGGTCCGAGTCCGCTGACATACATCAGCAAGTGCTGTGATGCCGTATTCAGGTTGACACCCACGAGGTTCACACAGCTCTCCACCGTCTGGTCGAGCGAGTGCTTGAGTTTCGTCTGGTCGACATCATGCTGATATTGTCCCACACCGATACTCTTCGGGTCTATCTTCACCAGTTCGGCAAGCGGGTCCATCAACCGCCGTCCGATGCTGACGGCACCGCGAACGGTGACATCCTCGTCGGGGAATTCCTCACGTGCCGTCGCTGAGGCGGAATAGACGGAGGCACCGTCCTCGCTGACGACGAAGATCTTAGGGGGGGTAGGTGTTGTAGGGTAGGATTTAAGGGTGTCGACTACGAAGTCTTTCGTCTCACGACTTGCCGTACCGTTGCCGATAGCTATCGCCTCGATATGGTAGTCGGCAATCATCTGCCGGACATGGACGGTAGCCTGCATGCGGTGGTTGACGGGAGGGTGGGGGAAGATCGCCTCGTGGTGTAGGAGGTTACCCTGTGCGTCTAAGCAGACCACTTTACAACCCGTACGGAAGCCCGGGTCGATGCCCATCACCCGTTTCTGCCCCAATGGTGCCCCCAGCAGTAACTGTCGCAGGTTCTCTGTGAATACCTTGATGGCATCCTCGTCAGCCTTCTCCTTGCTGAGGTTGGCAAATTCCGTCTCGATGGAGGGGCACAGCAAACGCTTGTAGCCGTCCTCCACCGCCTCGGCGACAAGACGCTGACAGGCACCGTTGCCACGGACGTAGTTGCGTTGCAGTCTACTGACCGCCTCGTCGTCGTCAATCGTGATGCTGACCCGCAGGATGCCCTCACTCTCCCCGCGGCGCATGGCGAGCAGACGGTGGGACGAACAGCGTTTCAAGGGTTCCTCCCAGTCGAAATAGTCAGAGTATTTCGCTGCCTCATCCGTGTCTTTCTTAGCCTTGACGACCTTCGAGACGATGAAAGCCTCACGACGGAAGGCACTGCGTATCTGGTTACGGCTTCTTTCCTCCTCGCTGACCTGTTCGGCGATGATGTCCTTGGCACCTTGGAGTGCCTGCTCAACGTCGGCAATATCCCCCTTGACGAAACGCTTGGCGGCGGTCTCGGGATGCTGCTCCCGTTGGAGCATGAGCAATGTGGCAAGTGGTTCCAGTCCCTGTTCCCTTGCCACTTGGGCACGAGTGCGCCGTTTGGGTTTATAAGGCAGGTATATGTCTTCCAGTGTGGTGGACTCCCAGCAGTCGTTGATGCGTTTCTGCAACTCGGCAGTCATCTTTCCCTGTTCGGTGATGGTCTTGACAACCGTCTCCTTGCGCTTCGCAATCTCCTGCAGTCCTGTCAGCCGGTTGCTGATGGCAGTAATCTGTACCTCGTCAAGACCACCCGTCCGTTCCTTGCGGTAGCGGGAGATAAAGGGGATGGTACACCCCTCGTCCAACAGTTTCAGGGTATTCTCTACGGCATGCTCTTGCAGGTGCAGCTCACTGGCAATCAATTGGGTGAATATCTTCAGATGTTCCATATTATGATGTTTGGTGCTACAAAAGTACGGAAAAAATATGAGAGAGCCCCCTCCGCCAACTAATATTTATTAATTTATTTTGCATTCTATCTGTTTTTCATTACCTTTGCAACCCAAATAAAGAGCAAGATGATTTCCGTAGAAGGACTATGTGTCGAGTTCAGTGCCAAACCGTTGTTCACCAATGCCAGTTTCGTGGTGAACGACCGTGACCGTATTGCCCTGGTGGGTAAGAACGGGGCAGGGAAGTCGACATTACTTAAGATACTATGTGGGAAGCAGCAACCCACCAGCGGTGTGGTGAGCATCCCTAACGATACGACTATCGGTTATCTGCCGCAGGTGATGAACCTGCAGGATGATACCACCGTAAGGGAGGAGGCGCAGAAAGCCTTTTCCTCCACCCGTGAGTTGAAGGACCGTATCGACCGCATGAATCAGCAGTTGGCGGAGCGTACCGATTATGAGAGTGCCGACTATCTGGCACTGGTGGAGCGCTTTACCCAGGAGCATGACCGCTATATGATGCTGGGAGCGGAAAACAATGAGGCGGAGATGGAGCGTACCCTCGTCGGCCTGGGCTTCGAGCGTACTGACTTCGACCGTCCCACCAAAGAGTTCTCGGGTGGTTGGCGTATGCGTATCGAACTCGCCAAGATCCTGTTGCAGAAACCCGACGTGCTGTTGCTGGACGAGCCCACCAACCACCTGGATATCGAGTCCATACAGTGGCTGGAGCAGTTTCTGGCGCAGAGTGCCAAGGCTGTCGTACTGGTCAGTCACGACCGTGCGTTCATCAATCACGTATCGAACCGCACGTTGGAGATATCCTGTGGACACATCGTCGACTACAAGGTGAAGTATGACGAGTATGTCGTACTTCGCAGAGAGCGACGTGAGCAACAGCAGCGTGCCTACGAGAACCAGCAGAAGGAGATCGCTGATATGCGTCAGTTCATCGAGCGGTTCCGATATCAGGCGACCAAGGCGGTACAGGTACAGCAGAAAATCAAGCAACTGGAGAAAATCGTACCTATCGAGGTGGACGAGGTGGACAATGCTGCCATGCACCTGAAATTCCCGCCCTGTCTGCGCAGTGGTGACTATCCCGTCATTTGCGAGGATGTCAGGAAAGCGTACGGTGACCATACGGTGTTCTCTCATGTCAACCTGACGATCAAGCGGGGAGAGAAAGTGGCATTCGTGGGAAAGAACGGTGAGGGAAAGTCAACCCTCGTGAAGTGTATCATGGGAGAGATACCATTTGATGGTAATCTGAAAGTAGGACATAATATCCAGATAGGGTATTTCGCCCAGAACCAGGCACAGCTGCTCGACGAGTCGCTGACGGTCTTCCAGACCATCGACTATGTAGCGAAGGGTGATGTCCGCCTGCGCATCAATGATATCTTAGGAGCCTTTATGTTTGGTGGGGAGGCTTCGGAAAAGAAAGTGAAGGTACTCAGTGGCGGGGAGCGCAGTCGGCTGGCAATGATCCGTCTGTTGCTGGAACCCGTCAACCTCCTGATACTCGATGAGCCCACTAACCATCTGGACATGCCTTCCAAGGATGTGCTGAAGGAAGCCGTCAAGGCTTTCGACGGTACCGCCATCATCGTCAGCCACGACCGTGAGTTCCTGGACGGACTCGTGACGAAGGTCTATGAGTTCGGAGGCGGTAAGGTCAGGGAACATCTGGGCGGTATCTATGACTTCCTGCAGTCGAGACAGATAAATGATCTTTCCCAGTTGCAGTGCGCTCCGAGTGTTCAGAATGCTCCGAGTGTTCAGAATGTTCCGAATATTCCGAAGAATCAGAACTATGCGGAACGTAAGGAGCAACAGAAGAAACTGCGCAAGGCAGAGCGTGCCGTGGAGGAGTCGGAGCGTAAGATCAGTGACATGGAGCGGCGGTTGAAAGAGCTTGACCAGTTGTTGATGGACCCGGTGAATGCCTCGAATATGGAGATGGTCACGGAATACACGACCATCAAGAAATCCCTGGATGAGGAGGTGGAACGCTGGGAGAAACTGTCAGAAGAATTAGAACAACTAACATAAAACGAACAAATGAAAATCAAAGGAGTAATCATGATGATGGCATTATCATCAATGTCGATGACTGCCTTGGCGCAGTCACAACTGAGGTCAGGTATAGACCTGACGGACCTCCATCAGCAGGTAAACCCTGGTGAGGACTTCTACGACTATGCTTGTGGCGGTTGGATGCAGAAGAATCCATTGCCTGCCGCTTATTCCCGTTATGGCAGCTTCGACCGTCTTGCCGAGGATAATAACAAGCGTATCAATGGTATCTTGAAGGAGTTGCAGGAAAAGACCTATCCGCAGGGTAGTGTGGAGCAGAAACTGAGCGACCTGTATAAGCTTGCCATGGACTCTGCGCGTCGGGAGAAAGAAGGACTCGCTCCTGCTATGGGTATGATTAAGAAGATGGAGGCGGCAAAGACCGTCGACCAGCTCTTTGCCATCCAGTTGGAGATGATGCCCTATGGTGACGCAGAGTTTTTCTATGCCTATCTGGGTGCTGACGACAAGAACGCGTCACAGAACATCCTGAATATCAGTCAGGGAGGTCTTACCCTCGGTCAGAAAGACTACTATCTGGAGACGGATGAGGCTACCACGAAGATCCGTGAGAGTTATAAGCAGCACATCGTGCGTATGTTCCAACTCTTCGGTTTCAAGAAAGGGGCTGCGGAGAAGAAAATGAAGAATATCTTCAAGGTGGAGCTTGCTCTTGCCAAGGTGTCCAAGTCACGTACTGAGTTGCGTGACCCGATCGCCAACTATAACAAAATGACGCTGAAGGAGTTTGACGCTAAATATCCTCATTTCCAGTTGGAGAAACAGATGAATGCCAAGGGTATCGCCAGCCAGTATATTCAGGAGATGGTCGTGGGACAGCCAGACTTCATGGCTGGTGCCGACCAGCTCTTCTCAAAGATAACACCCGCCGAGTACCGTGACTATATGGAGTGGGGAATTATCCATTCTGCCGCAGGACTGTTGAATGACGAGGTGCGTGCGGAGAACTTCGACTTCTTCGGAAAGGTGATGTCAGGAAGGAAAGAGGACCATCCCCTGTGGCGTCGTGCGACCAATCAGGTTCAGGGACAGATGGGTGAGGCTCTCGGTAAGATTTATGTGGAGAAATACTTCCCTGCCTCTTCCAAGGAGCGTATGAAGACGCTGGTGGAGAACCTCCGTATAAGTCTCGGTGAGCGTATCGCCGCCCAGGATTGGATGGACGACTCGACGAAGGTGAATGCCTTGTTGAAGTTGAATACCTTCTATGTGAAGATTGGTTATCCTGATCATTGGACGGATATGTCAGACTTGAAGATTGATGCGAAAAAATCTTACTATGAGAATATGCAGGAGTGTTACCGTTTTTGGACGAAATTGCGTATTAGCCAGAAGGCAGGAAAACCCGTTGACCGGGAGGAGTGGCATATGACTCCACAGACGGTTAATGCCTACTATAACCCAACGACTAATGAGATTTGTTTCCCTGCTGGTATCCTGCAAGTTCCGTTCTTTGACCCGACGGCGGACGATGCCTTCAACTATGGCGCTATCGGTGTCGTCATCGGTCATGAGATGACCCACGGCTTTGATGACCAGGGACGTCGCTTCGACAAGGATGGTAATATGCACGACTGGTGGACGGAGTCAGACGGAAAAAACTTTACAGAGAGAACGGATGAGTATGCCGACTTCTTCTCAGGTATCAAAGTGTTGCCCGACCTGAACGGAAACGGTCGTCTGACCTTAGGTGAGAACCTTGCCGACCATGGCGGTTTGCAGGTGGCATGGTATGCTTACAAGAATGCTACCAAGCGCAGTCCGCTGCCAGAGATAGACGGATTGACCGCTGACCAGCGTTTCTTCCTTGCCTATGCTGGAGTGTGGGCAGGAAACATCACAGAGGCTGAGATCCGCAACCGTACCAAGAGCGATCCTCACTCACTGGGCCGCTGGCGTGTCAATGGTGCCCTTCCGCACATCGATATGTGGTATGAGGCTTTCGGAATCAAGGCAGGTGATAAGATGTATATCCCAAAGGAAAAACGCCTTTCATTGTGGTAAATTACAGATAAATTTCAGAAAAATGCCGTCGTAAATATAAATTTACGGCGGTTTTTTGTTTTATTTAAAAATTAATTACTATCTTTGCAACTTAATAAATGCTATCCTAAAAGTATGACAAACGATTATTCCCAAGATATAGAGAGGACACAACGTACAATCCGTCCTCAAGAAATGGCTCGCGAAAGAGAGCGTGTAAGGGAAAACGACCCTCAGCCCCAAATGATGCAGCAACAGCAGCAACAGCAGGCTGGAGGTAAGAAATGTCCCTTCTGTGGAGCTGTCAATGAGCCAGAGGCGATGTTCTGTGCTCAGTGCGGTCAGCCTATCAGTAAAAGCTCCTGTCCTTTCTGCGGTTCAGAGATAGACCCGGATGCTGATTTCTGTGAGGCGTGTCACCATTACATCCGTAAAGACATCTGCTCCTATTGCGGTGCTCATCTCTCAGGCAATGAGGCATACTGCCCAGAGTGTGGCAGCCCTCGTGGCGGACTGGTTTGCCCTACCTGTCATACGATGAATGACTTTGCTTTCTGTAAGCAGTGTGGTACAGCCTTGACGGCTGAGGCAAAGGAGTTGGTCAAGGAGTTGCAAAAGAATCCTGACTACATGGAACTGATGGATGTGGTGCAGGAATATTCCCGTTTGGAGAGTTCACTGCCATACAATTCTGAGCGTGATGTTGTCAGGGAACAGATGAATATGAAGTTACGTGAGCGGATGCTGACATTGTTGGCAAAGGATGCTGGGGTGGAGAATCCTGTCATTCCCAAGGTGTCAACAAAGCGAATGACGAAAGAGGAACTGGAAGAGCAAAAGGCTGATAGAATCAAGAAGTTATCTGCGATTCTTGACAAGCTCGCTGTCCCGCCAACGTCATCACCGGTACAGGCTCGAAATTATGCCATGGCAAGTAAACCGATGGGTGTGCGTCTGGCATGGGTTTGTAACTTCAAACACGCACTCCACAGTAGCCCGTGTGGATGTGCTAAACCGCATCTTGGTGGTAAATGGGTCGTTTTAGGAAAGAATAGTACTGCAGAAATTAAAGACGATAAATAATGGATCAAACCATAAGAACTCCAGAACAGCCAAGTACAACCATCCGTGTTGCTCCTTTAGGAAAAGGAGTGGGGGATTCTACGTATGTTCCTGGTAGAGACAAGCCTGCTTCATCCAGTGCCGCAGGTGATTTTATCATCAAAGGAAAAGTTTACCATAACCTTAAATGTCTTAGCGATAACTCGGGTGAGGCACAGGTGTTCCTGGTTGAGTGTGACCAGAAACAGATGGTGTTAAAAATATATTATCCGAACTTCTCCATCAAGAAGACGCTGTTGCGGATCATCCAAAGTTTCGGTATGGAGACCATCGTGAAGATTTACGACTATGGCAAGACGTATGTGGATGGTAAGAACCGTGACTATGAGTTGATGGAGTATCTGAAGGGAGGTACGCTTGCCGAATATGACCTGGATGGTGATTTCAACCAGTTCCGTCGTATCACTCTGCAGGCTGCCGCAGCTCTCGCTTATTGTCATAACAGCAATATCATCCATAAGGATATCAAACCCAGCAACTTCTTCTTCCGTGATGAGAAACATACGGAGATTGTGCTGGGTGACTTCGGCATATCCAGTGTGCTGGATGGCGACGAGCGTGTCCATAAGACCACTCAGGCTCGGACTCCTGTATTTGCCGCCCCAGAGATGTACAATGATGTGATTGACGGTGAGGTGGAGATTACTCCGTCTGTTGATTTTTATTCTTTGGGTATTACGCTGATGACACTCTGGCTGGGTGAGAACCCGCTGAGTCAGAATGAACGTGTCATGATGCGTAAGAAGAATGAAGGCCGCCTGCCCCGCATCAATGAGCTGCCCGACCGGGTCAAGATGCTGATACAGGGTCTTACCGCAGTCAATCCTCAGAACCGTTGGAAGTATGAGCAGGTAGAGCGTTGGTTCTTAGGTGAGGATGTCGAGGTGGATATCTCATCACCAATCCTGAAGTACCGTAGCTTTATCGTTGATCCGGAGAAAAACCTGGTAGCCGATAACGTTCACGAGTTGATTCCATTATTGCTGGATAACGAGCGTCTTGCTATTAATTATCTGTATAATGGAAGAATCGCAGGTTGGCTGGAGCAGTGTGGTAATGTGAAACTGAGCTCTGTTGTTAAGGATATTGTCGTTAATCGCTATCCTGCCGACCAGCATGCAGGATTGATGGCTGCCATCTATGTCATGGAGCCTACCTATCCTTATCGTGACTTACATGGTAATCTATGCGATGATGTCCATAGTGTCAGTATCTCTGTTTTAAGTTATCAAGATGAATATGCGATTGCATTGAGAAATCCGAATGACACGCTGTTCCTCTATTTGGAGTCACATTCAAAAGCAGATATTGACAGGCTTCGCAGCTATTTCTCAGAAAAGAATTTCGATGGTCGTGTTGCCGTGATGCGTCTGGTTTATGAGATTGACAAGGAAATCCCGTTCCTTAATCAGTATCCGTCATCGACATTGCAGGAGATAGTCCATTCTTTCGGTTATGAAGATTGTTCTGAAGATGCGTGGATGTCCTTGAGCGATGGTAGGCTGTTGTCATGGATGTATTGCCATGAAGATCGTATGGCAAGCGAGGCTCTTCGTATTCTGACTAACGGACAGAAGCCTTCCCGCTCGTTAGGCTATAAGGTATTGTATAATATCGACCGTGAGGCTGCTTTTGACTTACAAGAGGCAGACACACCATATCGTGTTGGTGTTCTGTTGGGTCAGCTGATGAAACAGTGGCAGCATCTGAATGAGAGGGATTTTAATGAGAGAATAAAGGATTTCTCCGATCCGAACGGGCGCTTTGCTTATTTTGCCCAGTTGCATGGATGGTATGAGCAGTTGAACCAGGCGCGGGCTTGTTTCGATCTGAAAAGTGCAGAGAATACCAATCGTCTGGGTGTCTATGATTTGCGAACGGCTGCCTATCGGTTTTGTCGTATCTTAGGTGCTCGTCCTGCCTACTTGTTAAATGACGGAATGGAACTGACCGATGGTCTGTCAATTGATAAACTCGGTCATCGCCCTGAGCTTATACAGGAGTTGAAACGTGGTTCCTTGAGCCAATGGTTGTCTATCTTCTACCATGAAGACCCGGAAAAGGATTTCAGTGAGACTTATTCGTATGAGCGTAGTCTGGAGAGTTGGATCCTGATGCTGGGTGAGATAGATTCCAATGATTCATACTTCAAACGTTTCGGCACCGCTAAGGAAGAAACTGCAGCGAAATACACAGAAGTACGTCAACGCTTCTACAAGGCGAAGAGCAAAGAGAAGACTTGGCGTATGGTTTTTTATTCCTTGTGTGGTGTCTGGGTGCTGTTCCTGCTGCTCTTTGGTGTCAGTAGCCGTGATTATCTGTTGTCACACTCGGGTATATCTATCGTTTTGCCTCTTGGTGGAATGTCAGCGTTAATTATCGGTACACGAGCGTTCTTTAAAGGTTATGGCTTTGTCTTGTCATGTTTATGGGGGGTATTGGGCATCTTGTCCTCTTACATTCCTGTGATGATCTTGAAATATGTCAATACTTCGTTGCCGAGTCTGTTTATACCTGCCATTATTATTATTACATTAATATATATGGCGATTTGTCATTTTACGGATTTCCGTTCAGACACCAATAGTGAGAACCTGTTGGTTTCCGAGGTAATGGATGATGATATCAAGTCGACATTGTTGGAGCCATTATACTATACTTTCAAGGAAAAGAAGTTTAAGTTCAAAGGCTCGAATTTCGGCCTTCTTGATGACGTGACTAATCAGGTGCGTTCTCTGAGTGGAGAATCTGTGATGCATTATATATTATGGTCTGCTCTCGTAGGCCTGATGTTGGGAGAGTTGATCGTGTTCAATCATCATCTGTTGGATGTCAGAAATCCGAATTTAGACAGTTGGAAACTGAACCCTTCGGCTGTAGTTAAACAATTACAAAAGGACGTGGAATAATATGGTATGTGAGCATTGTCATAAGGAAAATCGTTCGATAGCGAAGTTCTGTAAGTGGTGTGGCAAACCATTGATTTCGCAGAACGTTCTCGAAAAGTTGGTGGGTCTTGATGATGTCAAGAAACAGCTCAAGACGGTTGTCGATACCTATACCTATCTTCATTCCCGTAAGGACATCATGAAAGTCCGTCTTAGCGTAAATGCTATTATTATTGGTGAGACGGGAACAGGAAAGACGGCATTGGCTGAGATTATCCGTGATTATTTCTATCAGCATAAGATAATAGATAAGCCAAAGCTGACGATGGTCGATGCTGTCGACTATCAGCGCTTTGTTGATAAATGGGATGAGAATATCAAGAAAGCCCAGGATGGCATACTGTTCTTTGATAATGTTCAGAAACTCCTTCCTGACCGCTATTCTAATCAGGTGAACCCACTTGACAAGTTGTTTGTGGAGATGGACAAGTGGAACGATAATCCTATTGTCATCATCTCGGGACTGCCTAAGGGTTTGGACGATTTCCTGGTTAATAACCCAGCGGCACAGAACCGTTTCAAGTATATTTTCCGTCTTCCGACTCCAGGCTATAATGAGTTATGTGAGGTTTGTAAACAGGAGTTGCGGATTAAATATGGTATTTCCGCCTATACGCCGGAGGCAGAACATAAGCTGGAACGCTACTTCCAGTATCAGGTGAAGATAAAAGATGACACCTTTGGCTATCGTCATCTTGCCGTCAAGACAGCAGAGGACATCTTCACCTCGTTTATCAGCAGGGGTGCTGAAGCTACGATGATAGAGGAAGGTGATATCCGCGGTTATGTTCCTGAGGAGCGTACGCTGGATGATATCCTAAGCGATCTCAACCAGTATATTGGCATGGATCAGGTGAAGAAAGCTGTCCGTGAGATTGCCTATAGTGTGCAGAACAGTGTACAGCGTGCTCAACGTGGACTGGGTGAGCAACAGAAAGCGGGTATCCATATTGTCCTGACAGGTAATCCTGGTACTGGTAAGACTACCATTGCCCGTAAGTTAGGAGAGATTCTTGAGTCAATCGGCTATCTTGACAGTGGGCATGTCGTAGAGTGTGACCGTGCCAAGATGGTGAGTCCTTATCAGGGAGAGACGCCAAAGGTTGTCGACCGTTTGTGCGACAAGGCGATGGGCGGTATCCTTTTCGTTGATGAGGCATATACATTGGCTCCTGTCAGTCAGGGTGGTGACCGTGACAACCAAGGTGCTCAGGCTTTGGAGCAGTTGATGAAACGAATGGAGGATGACCGTGGTAAGTTCGTGGTGATCGCCGCCGGCTACCGTACGGAGATGGAGAATCTGTTCCGCATCAATCCCGGAGTGCGCAGCCGCTTCAGTTATTTCCTGAATATCGACGACTATAATCCTGAGGAGTTATATCAGATTATGCAGGTTTTTGCCAAGTCGAAGAAGTATGTCTTCGCACCACAGGCAGAGGAACTTACCCGTAAGATGATTACGGAGATGTATGACTCCCGTGACAAGGACTTCGCCAACGGGCGTACGATGCGTCAGTTGTTCGACAAGATTACGGCAAAGCAGGCAGAGCGTCTGCAGCAGGAGGATATGTCGACTAAGACCAATGAGGAGCTGATGACGATTACAGAGGCGGATATTCCCTATGAGGCTCCTAAGGCTGTCGACTATACAGAGTGTCTTGAGAAACTCAATGGTATGGTGGGCTTGTCAGCAGTCAAACAGGAAATATCCAACCTTGCCGCCTTCCTCAATTTGCAGATACGCCGTGGTGAGACCAATACGTTCCAGGGAAAGCATTACGTCTTTACGGGTAATCCTGGTACAGGTAAGACTACTGTCGCCCGAATCATGGCGGATGTGTTCCGTACGCTGGGCATCCTCTCCAGAGGACAACTGGTGGAGTGCGACCGTAGCAAACTCGTTTCCGGCTATTCCGGACAGACTGCCATCAAGACCAATCAGTTGATAGACTCTGCGATGGGTGGCGTATTATTCATTGATGAGGCTTATACCTTGAAGTCAGGAGATAACGATTCCTTCGGTGGCGAGGCAATAGATACGCTGTTGAAACGATTGGAGGATGACCGTGGTAAGTTCATTTGTATCGTGGCTGGTTATACTGACCAGATGCACGACTTCATCGATACGAATCCCGGACTGAAGAGTCGTTTTACCCAGACCATCCATTTCGATGACTATACGCCAGATGAGCTGACACAGATATTCATTAATCTTGCCAAGGGTAAGAATTTCACGGTTGATGATGCTACCCGTGATGCGGTACACCGCCAGTTTGAGCAGTTGTATCTGCGTCGTGACAAGAACTTTGGTAATGCCCGTGAGGCTCGTCGTATCTTTGATGCCGCTATCGAGAAACAGAGTCAGCGCCTGATGGCTGAGGTCAACAATCCCGACTTCAAGGATGAGGATATGTATCGTATCACGGTTGACGACCTTGCTGTCCAGCAGAGTGAGAAGGTACGTCCGCTTGACGAGGTTCTCAACGAACTTGACGAGTTCATCGGTATGCGTTCTGTCAAGAACATGATCCGTCGTCTTGCCGTCCAGAGCATGTTTATGAAACAGCGTGCTGCGATGGGTGCTGGTAAGGTACAGCAGATGTCGATGAACTTCATCCTGACAGGTAATCCCGGCACTGGTAAGACCTCTATAGCCCGTAAGATGGGCGAGGTGCTGCAGAGTATGGAGATTCTGCCGACAAGTCGCGTCATAGAGGCGAGTCGTGCCACCTTGGTAGGTAAGTACATGGGTGAGACACCGAAGATTGTGAATAACATGTGTGATAAAGCAATGGGTGGTATCTTGTTCATTGACGAGGCGTATACGTTGTCTTCGGAGAACGACCAGTATGGTAAGGAAGCCATTGATACCCTGATGAAGCGCATGGAGGACGACCGTGGTAAGTTTGTGGTGATTGCCGCAGGCTATCAGAAAGAGATGGAAGACTTCATGAATGTCAATCCGGGTCTTGCCAGTCGCTTTACCCATAAGATGCATATCGAGGACTATAACGAGGATGAGTTGCTTGCCATCTATAAGAAGATGGCTGCGAAGGATAACTATACGTTATCACCAGCGGCAGAGTTTAAGTTGATGGATCTGATTTGTCGTAAGGTTGTCAGCAAGAGTTCTTCCTTCGGAAATGCCCGTGAGATGCGTAATATGCTTGATGAAACAATTCAGCAGTTGTCTGTTCGTGTAAGTGGAATGCCTCAGAGTGAGGTGACACAGGAGACCTATCAGATGATACTGCCAGAAGATATAAAGGATGATTTATGATTATTTGTCCAAGTTGTAGAGAAGAGATAGAAGAGCAGTCCTGTTATTGTGACCAGTGTGGTCAGGAACTGCTGTATTGCTCGAACTGCGGTCGTGTAGGTATAGGTCGTAGATGTACCCATTGTGGTGGCTTGATGGCTGCTCCCAGTGCAGAAAAGGATAGTTCCCCACAGACGAGTTCTCATGCCACAGCCGCAGAGATCAGTCGTACTTTTGCGACGGCAAGAGAGAGTAATCAGGGACTTCCACCTCCTGATGTTCAGATACAAGGTATTCCTACGTTGACACTGTACAACCCGTCATTGAACATCCGTATGGTAGGAATCAATGGTGCTATCATTGGTCGTAAGCAAGGTCCCTATCAACAGATGTTTGAAGGTAACATGTATGTGTCAAGTGTTCATGCGCAGTTAATCTACAAGCCGGATTCAGGGTGGTGCATCATTGACAAGCATTCCTCTAATGGCACAAAACTGAATGAGCGTGATTTGCTGCCAGATATACCGATGTCTATCAAGAGTGGGGACATTGTCTCGTTGGCGAATATCAACTTACAGGTATCCGTCAATTGACCCCTGATTATGAATTTAAAGGTTGTATTTAAATATTATGAGTAGAATAGTCTTAACGGCAGCAAGCCGTGTGGGATGTGTGAGGAGTAATAATGAGGACATGGTGCTTGCCTATGACAAGTTTGTGCGTGGCGAGGCTTATCATACAGAGTTTATGACAGAAAATTGCGACCGTTTTGTGATTGCTTTGGCTGACGGGATGGGCGGACATCAGGCTGGTGAGGTAGCCAGTGCGGACGTACTTGCCAATTTGCTTTTTTTTGTTAATGACTTACCAAAGGGTCTTTCTATCAGTGAATTCAATGAGATGATGTTGGTGTGGCTCGATTCTGTCAATAAAATGGTTGCCTCAAAAGGGCATGTTGATCCTGCCTTGGCGGAAATGGGAACGACACTTGTAGGAATACTCTACTATGGCGACAGGTATTATTGGATAAACTGTGGTGACAGTCGTTTGTATCGTTTGCGTGACGGGAAACTTACACAGTTATCGACTGATCATTCCTTAAATACCCTCAAGGGCGAGAAACGTCACTCTAATGTGATTACCAATTGTATTGGGGCAGGCTGTAAGAACTCTTATCTTGACATGTATGAGTTTACGGATGATTTTCTTCAGGGTGATACCTACATGATTTGCTCTGATGGTCTGAGTGATATGATTTATGATGATCAGATAGAGAGCCTGATGCAGGATGGTGCTTCCGCCAATCGTCTTTGCGAGGCAGCAATAGAGGCAGGAGGCTATGATAATGTCTCTGCTTGTGTTTTCTCTGTAATGTAATAGAATTATGCCATTAAGATTACCCGATAAACTGCCGGCTATCGACCTGTTGAAGCAGGAGAACATCTTCGTGATGGATGACTCTCGTGCCCACATGCAGGATATCCGACCTTTGAAGATTGTGATTCTCAACCTCATGCCGTTGAAAATCACGACAGAGACAGACCTGATCCGTCTGCTCTCGAATACCCCCTTGCAGTTGGAGGTCAGTTTCATGAAACTCCGCAGCCATACTCCGAAGAATACTCCCATAGAGCATATGATGATGTTCTATCGTGACTTTGAGCAGATGAGAAATGAGAAGTATGACGGTATGATTATCACTGGTGCTCCAGTAGAGACGCTTGATTTCGAGGAGGTGAACTATTGGGATGAGATGAGGGATATCTTCTCGTGGGCTCGTACTCATGTCACAAGTACCTTATATATATGTTGGGCAGCACAGGCAGGGCTTTACTACCATTATGGTGTCCCCAAATATCCCTTGCAGAAGAAGATGTTCGGTATCTTCCCCCAAGTAACCTTGGAACCGCAACTGCCTATTTTCCGTGGGTTCGACGATGTGTTCCAGATGCCGCACAGCCGACATACGGAATTGCATCGTGAGGATATTCTCGCCAATCCTCAGTTGACGCTCATTGCAGAGTCACCCGACTGTGGCGTGTCGATGGTGATGGCACGTAACGGTCGTGAGTTCTTCATCACCGGGCATCTGGAGTATGCACCCGATACCCTCGACAAAGAGTATAAGCGTGACAAGGATATCCGTGATGATGTGGACCTTCCGAAGAACTACTATCGTGACAATAATCCGGCGAACGGACCATTGGTGACATGGCGTGCCCATGCCAACCTGCTTTATAACAACTGGATTAACTATTACGTCTATCAAGAGACTCCTTACGATATCAGCAAGATAGAATGACGGCACTCGAACTGCTTGCACCAGCCAAGAATCTCGCCTGCGGAATGGCGGCGGTTGACCATGGCGCTGATGCTGTCTATATCGGCGCACAGCGTTTTGGTGCAAGGGCGGCTGCCGGCAACAGCATAGAGGATATCCGACAGCTCTGTGACTATGCCCACCTTTTTGGGGTGAAGGTATATGTGACAGTGAATACAATTATTTATGATGATGAGTTAGAGGCGACGCAACAGTTGATATGCCAACTCGATGAGATAGGGGTGGACGCTATCCTCGTGCAGGACATGGGTGTACTGCGGATGGCGATTCCTCCCATTCCTCTTCATGCCTCCACGCAGACAGATAACCGGACGGCAGAGAAGGTCCGGTGGCTCCGGCAACTGGGCTTCAAACGGGTAGTCCTTGCCCGGGAGTTGTCTGCCAGTGAGATAGCGGCAATACATCAGGAAGTTCCTGACATGCCTCTGGAGGTCTTTGTGCATGGTGCTCTCTGTGTCAGTTATAGTGGACTGTGTTATGCGTCGCAGTATTGTTTCGGACGCTCGGCAAACCGTGGTGCCTGTGCCCAGTTCTGTCGTATGAAGTTCGACCTGTTGGATGCCGACGGAAAAGAGATAGAACACCAGCGTCACCTGTTGTCGTTGAAGGATATGAACCAAAGCGACCATCTGGAAGAGCTCATTGAGGCGGGTGCCACCTCCTTTAAGATAGAAGGGCGACTGAAAGAGGTCGGTTATGTGAAGAACGTGGTGGCTGCATATAGCCAGCGGCTCGATGCCATTATCGCCCGTCATCCCGACCGTTATTGCAGAGCTTCCAGAGGACATTGCTCCTATTCTTTCACTCCCCATCTCAACAAGACCTTCAACCGTGGCTTTACCACCTATTTCCTGCATGGCAGGATACCCGATATCTTCTCGCCGGACACCCCCAAGGCGATGGGCGAGTATGTGGGGTATGTCAAGGAGATGCGACGTGACTCGTTCAATGTCGCCGGCACAGCAGCTTTTGCCAATGGTGACGGCTTATGTTTCATTAATCAGGAACGTGAGTTGGAGGGTTTTCGTGTCAATAGGGCAGAGGGTAACCGTCTCTATCCTCATGAGATGCCTCGCCACCTCCATGCAGGGATGGCACTCTATCGGAATAACGATCAGGAGTTTGAGCGGCAGCTCTCCCGTCAGAGCAGTGAGCGGAAGATACCCTTGGTGATGCGTCTGGGTGTGACGGACGATGGTTTCTCACTGTCGGCAGATGGCGTGGAGGTTAGCATCACCTGTGAGCACCAACAGGCGGAGAAGCCCCAGCAGGAGAATATCATCCGTCAGTTGTCACGACTGGGCGGTACTCTGTATGAGTGTAGTAGGGTAGAGCTCCCTGATGTCTTCGGCTACTTCATTCCGAGTAGTCTTCTGGCAGAGCTGAGGCATCGTCTGGTGGAAGCATTAGGCTCCGTACAACGAAGCCTTGGGCTTCGAGGGTCGGAGGTACGGGCTTCGGGAGTCGGAGCCTTAGGCTTCGAGGGGCGAAGGTACGGGCTTCCTTATTTGTATAATATCTCTAACCGTCTGGCTCGTGAATTCTATGTGGAACAAGGACTGTCAGCCATGGAGCCAGCCTTTGAGATACGTCGTCCAAGAGGGGAGCAGTTATTGATGCAATGCAGGCATTGCCTGCGTTACTCTCTGGGCTGTTGCGTGAAGCACGGAGGCAGTCGTCCGTCATGGAAAGAGCCTCTTTTCCTCCGTTTGGGTGATGGCAGGCGTTTCCGCCTGGACTTTGATTGTAAGCATTGTCAGATGAATGTATATGCGGCAGATTAGGAATATCATACTCATCCTTGGTGCGTTTCTGCTGACAGCCTGTTATAACCATGGTCCGCAGACACCTGACGCATGGGACCTGACGGAGAAACAGCTTGACAGTATCTCCTTCTTCACGACCCATCATTATACCCAGAATTATAATTTCGTGGTGAATGCCAATAGCCTGCCCCTGTCCGACCAACCCGGTGAGATGGCGTTTGACACCCTGTATGTGGAAGAAGGTGAGCGGCTGGTTGTGGCAGACATCATGACAATCTCCGCGGACTCTATTGACTCGATATGGGTGAAGGTTGCCCGCGACCAGATGACACAGGGGTGGATCAGGGAGAGTGAGATGCTGGCAGGGGTGTCCCCCGACGACCCTATCTCCCAGTTTATCGATTTCTTCTCAGATACCCATTTGTTGGTATTCCTTGCCTTTCTTGTTCTTGTCGTCGTTGCCTATGGACTGTATCGCCTGAACCGTCACGATGCCTATATCGTGCATTTCAATGACATCGACTCCTTCTATCCCACCATGCTCTGTCTGTTGGTGGCATCTTCTGCCACCCTCTATGCCTCTATCCAGATGTTCGGAGCGGAGACGTGGCGGCATTTCTACTATCACCCCTCGTTGAATCCCTTCGCCCTTCCATGGCATCTCGGACTCTTCATGGCTTCCGTCTGGGCAATCATCATAGTGGCGGTGGCTGCCCTCGATGACGTGCTGCACCATCTGAATGGTGCTGATGCGGTCCTTTATCTGGGAGGACTGGCGGGTGTCTGCGCCGTCGATTATGTGGTGTTCAGTGTCTCCACCTTATATTATATAGGGTATTTGTTGCTGATAGCCTATTATGCCTTTGCCATTCACCGTTACTGGTGCTATGCTCATTGCCGGTATTCCTGCGGACATTGTGGTGCTTTGCTCACAAGGAAGGGTCGTTGTCCGCATTGTGGAACGGTGAATACTTAAAAATCCATATAAATAGGGATTGCAAAGAATAAAAGAATGTCGTACCTTTGCAGCCGTTATGGAAAAGAATATGCAATTTATTTTGACGGGTCTGTTGTGTATGATGCCCGTCCTGTCGCAAGCCTACGAGGTGAACGACTCTTCCCGTGTGATAGACCTTGACGAGGTTATCGTTATCTCTCAGCCCAAAGAGAGTTTTCTGTTGCGTCAGCAGCCAGTGAGCAGTAATGTTTTCGGAGCCGACGAGATGCACCAGTTGAATGTGAACGACCTTAGCCAGTTGTCGCAATATGTTCCGTCCTTCGTGATGCCTACCTATGGGTCACGCCTGACCTCCTCCTTATATATAAGAGGTATTGGCTCGCGCATCAACAATCCTGCCGTAGGCGTTTATTACGACAATATCCCCCTGATGTCAAAGGCTGCCTATAATAACCATTTCTATATGCTCGACCGAGTGGATGTGCTGCGTGGTCCTCAGGGGACGCTCTACGGACAGAATACTGAGGGAGGACTGGTGCGTGTCTATTCCAAGAACCCGATGAGTTATCAGGGAACGGACATTCGTCTGGGCATCGGTACAGGACTCTATTCGAATGTGGAGGTGGCACACTATCATCGCCCCAGTGAAAAACTTGCCTTCTCTGTGGCAGGCTTTTACAGCGGACTGAAAGGTTTTATTGATAATCAGAATTTCTCGGAGAAGAACGACAAGAGTAATGAGGCTGGTGCTAAAGTGCGCCTGATCTTTGCTCCAAATCATAAGTTGAAACTCGACTGGACGGTTGACTATCAGTATGTCAACCAGAATGGTTTCGGCTATGGCGAGTTCCAGCCGATAGAGGAAAGTTCGGTCAGCCCCTACACCCTTGATGTCGCTGACCCCGCCACCACCTTCATGAACGGCTATAAGCGCAACATGCTGAATACGGGTCTTTCCATTAGTTATGATATGAAGAACCTGCTCTTCACCTCCACGACCAGTTACCAGTTCCTGCAAGACCGGATGATGATGGACCAGGACTATATGACACCCGACTACCTGCGTCTGGAGCAGCGTCAGAAGATGAATGCCCTGACACAGGAGTTTGTGCTTCGCTCTCATCATACAGGTCGCTGGCAGCATGCCACGGGTCTCTTCGGCTCCTACCAGTGGCTGCATACTGATGCACCTGTTACTTTCGGTGAGGCAATCACAGGTCCTATTGGTTCTGCTATTGAGAACTCCATGAAGAATGCGATGCTCCAGGCAATGATGGGTCGTTTCATGGGACAGGGAATGCCCCAAGAGCAGGCTATGCAGATGGCGCAGCAGACAGTGGATGCCATGGGGGTCACCATGTCGGCGGAGATGGCAGTGCCTGAGTCGTTCAAGACTCCTTCGATGAACTTCGCTCTTTTCCATGAGACGAATATCGAACTGGTTGACCGCCTGAAACTGACGCTTGGTCTGCGGTTCAATGTTGACAGGGTGAAAATCGACTACGACGCACTCGCTTATATGAATATGACGGGAGGTACCGCCAATGCGGTGGCTACCTATCACCTCACCTCGCATGTGGCTGACAGCCGCTCAAAGACCTATACCCAGTTGTTGCCGAAAATAGGTCTTACTTATAGTTTCGACAAGATAGGCAATGTCTATGCCCTCGTGTCGAAAGGCTATCGCACTGGTGGGTATAACATCCAGATATTCAGTGACATCCTCCAGACCGACCTGAATGCGAATCAGCAGAATGCGATGCGTGGTGACTATGACGTGGAGCATACAACACAAGACTATGATAATATAGAGGAGACCATCAGTTACAAACCTGAGGAGTCTTGGAACTTTGAGGTAGGCACGCACCTGAACCTCTTTGACGGTAAGGTGCATGCTGACCTCGCTTTCTTCTACATGAAGATCCGTAACCAGCAACTCTCTGTCATGGAGCCTCATAGCAATTACGGGCGCATCATGGTGAATGCCGGTAAGAGCCATTCCTGCGGCATGGAGGCATCCCTGCGTGGACGTGCTTTCGACAATGCCCTTGACTGGGGACTGACTTACAGTTTCACTAATGCGAAGTTTGATGAGTATGAGGATAAATCGTCGACGACACCCTATACCCAGGATATTAGAACAATCAGTTATAAGGATAACTATGTGCCCTTTGTACCCAAGCATTTGCTGAGTGTGATGGCTGACTATCACATCGGTAAGTTCACTATTGGTGCGAATGTCTCCGGACAGGGTAAGACATGGTGGGATGAGGCTAACACCTTTGCCCAGAAGTTCTATGCGGTGATGGGAGCGCATGCGGACTATGACTTCGGACCTGTTGTCGTCTCTCTCTGGGGACGCAACTTGACAGACACGAAATACAATACCTTTGCCGTCATGTCGACAGCGGCAAGAGGTCAGCGTTACTTCGCCCAGAAGGCAAATCCTATTCAGGTAGGAGTGGATGTGAATATTCATTTCTAAAGCAGTATACGGAACTAAATTAGAATATTATAGTTAATAACGTTAAAATTAACGGAATTAATTAACTAAAAGACTTCTTCATATCGGTAAAAGCATTATCTTTGCTCCCGATATGAAGAAGTCTACTATTTGGGCTATTGCCATCGTCATGGGACTCGCATTCCTGGGTCTGCTTTATCTTCAGTTCTCGTATGTCGAGGAGATGGTGAAGATGAAGAAAGAGCAGTTTGACGAGAGTGTGAACCGCAGTCTCTATCAGGCATCCCGTAATCTGGAGATGAACGAGACGCTGCGTTATTTGGAGAAGGATGTGAAGGCGACAGAGCGCCGCGCCTATACTCAGGACTCTGTGACGGTTGATGGCCTCGACGGCTCTATCCGTCAGTCACACCAGTTTGCGGTAGCCGCTGATGATGGGACTGTGTATTCTTCTTTCCAGTTGAAGACATTCGAGATAAAGCCTGCCTCTGTGCCCAAGGCTATGATCCTGCGGAAAGACAAGAACTCCCTCTCTGAGGCTGCGAAATCCATGCAGGAGATTGTACATCAGCGGTATGTCTATCAGAAGGCATTGCTCGATGAGGTGGTTTATAATATCCTGTATACGGCAAGTGACAAACCTCTCAAGGAGCGTGTTAATTTCCGGATGCTGGATCAGGATATCCGTGCGGAGTTGATGAACAATGGGGTGAATATCCCTTACCATTTCACGGTCTCTACAACGGACGGGCGTGAGGTCTATCGCTGTCCGGACTATTCCGACGAGGGCGAGAAATACAGTTACACACAGCTCCTCTTCCGTAATGACCCACAGTCGAAGATGGGTGTGGTGAAGATTCACTTCCCTGACATGAGCAGCTATATCTTCTCGTCAGTCCGCTTCATGATACCGTCGTTGGTCTTCACGCTGGTATTGCTGATCACGTTTATCTTCACCATCGTGCTCATCTTCCGTCAGAAGCGTTATACGGAGATCAAGAACGACTTCATCAATAATATGACGCATGAGCTGAAGACTCCTATCGCCTCCATCTCGCTTGCCGCTCAGATGATGAATGACGACAGTGTGACGAAGAGCGAGCAGATGACGAAACACCTGGGCGGGGTTATCGCCGACGAGTCGAAACGCCTGCGCTTCCTCGTGGAGAAAGTGCTGCAGATGTCGATGTTCGACAAGAAGAGTGTGGTGTTCAAGAAGAAGGAACTGGACCTGAACGAGATGGTGGAGACCATCGCCTCCACTTTTACCCTGCGTGTGGAGCATACGGGTGGTAAGATTTACACACAGATAGAGGCTGTCGACTCGGGTATCTATGTCGATGAGGTGCATTTCCAGAATGCCATCACCAATCTGATGGACAATGCGGTGAAATACCGCAAGCCGGAGGAACCGCTCGATATCTATATCCGTACATGGAACGACCACGACCGCCTGCTGCTGAGTATCCGTGACACAGGACAGGGCATCAAGAAGGAGAACCTAAGGAAGATATTCGATAAGTTCTATCGGGTACATACCGGTAATAAGCATGACGTGAAGGGCTTCGGTCTCGGACTTGCCTACGTGAAGAAGGTCGTTGACCTCCATCAGGGTGAGATCAAGTGCGAGAGTGACTTGGGCAAAGGTACGAAGTTCACGATCTCCCTGCCGATATTGAAAGAGAATCAAGAATAATATATTAACACTTAAACAAATAAGATTATGGACGAGAAACTGAAAATTCTTCTTTGTGAAGACGACGAGAACCTGGGAATGCTGTTGCGTGAGTATCTGGCTGCCAAGGGCTATCAGGCAGAACTGTGTCCCGACGGTGAGGCTGGTTACAAGGCTTTCCTGAAGACAAAGTTTGACATCTGTGTGCTGGACGTGATGATGCCTAAGAAGGACGGTTTCACATTGGCACAGGAGATTCGCAGTGCCAATGCGGAGATTCCTATTATCTTCCTCACGGCAAAGACCCTGAAGGAGGATATCCTCGAAGGCTTTAAGATTGGTGCCGACGACTATATCACCAAACCATTCTCCATGGAGGAACTGGTGTTCCGTGTAGAGGCTATTCTGCGTCGTGTACGTGGTAAGAAAAACAAGGAGAGCTCGGTTTACCATATCGGACGCTTCACCTTCGACACCCAGAAGCAGTTGCTGGTCATCGGTGACAAGCAGACGAAGCTGACCACCAAGGAGAATGAGTTGCTGGCACTGCTGTGCTCTCATGCCAATGAGATCCTGCAGCGTGACTTCGCCCTGAAGACCATCTGGATTGATGATAACTATTTCAATGCCCGCTCAATGGATGTGTATATCACCAAGTTGCGTAAGCACTTGAAGGACGATGACCAGATTGAGATCATCAATATCCACGGCAAGGGTTACAAACTCATCGCACCAGAGGAAGAGTAAAACGTGTGTCTGTCGTCACCCAATGATGATGAGAATAGGAATATGGCTGTTGGGGATGCTCCTCATGGCACTGGAGACACAGGCTGACAACTGGCCTGACGGCAGTGGGATGGACGACTGGTTCCTTAAAGCGGGAAAGGTGGATGTCGCACTTCTGGGACGACAATATGTCATCACGGACTATGGGGTGACGACAGACAGCACGGTGGTGCAGACAAAGACCATCCAGCGGGTGATAGACCGCTGTGCGGAGGAGGGTGGTGGTGTCGTGGTGATACCACAAGGGACTTTCCTCTCCGGGGCGCTGTTCTTCAAACCGGGGACGCATCTGCATGTCGTCGGGAAACTGAAGGGCAGCGACCGTATCGCTGACTTCCCTGTGATGGTGACACGCATAGAGGGGGAGACCTGTAAGTATTTTCCTGCCTTGGTGAATGCCTATGGGGTGGATGGCTTCTCGATAACGGGGCATGGGACCATCGACGGCAACGGACTGCGTTACTGGCAGGACTTCTGGTTGCGTCGCCAGTGGAACCCTGATTGTACGAACAAGGACAGCCAGCGCCCACGGCTGACGTATATCGCCAACTCAAAACATGTGACGATACAGGACGTGCGTCTCGTCAACTCACCTTTCTGGACGAATCATATCTATAAATGCCAGTATGTGCGCTACCTGGACTGCTACATCTTCGCTCCTACGGAGAAGGTGTGGGAGCAGGATGCTACAAAAGGGGCACCCAGTTCGGATGCCATCGACATCGACGCGTGTACCGACGTGGTGGTGCGAGGCTGTTTTATGCATGTCAACGACGATGCCGTGGTGCTGAAAGGGGGCAAAGGAACCTGGGCAGATCAGGATGCGCAGAATGGGGACAACGAGCGGATACTGATAGAGGACTGTGTCTATGGCAAGGTGCATGGCTGTCTGACGTTAGGCTCTGAGTCGCTGCACGACAGGAATGTCATCCTGCGCCGTTGTGTGACGAATGATGCCAACCGGGTGCTATGGCTGAAGATGCGTCCAGACACGCCCCAGCACTATGAGTATATCACGGTGGAGGATATCAGAGGTCGTTGTGACCGCTTCCTCTTCATACATCCGTGGACGCAGTTCTATAAAATGGGAAAGAGGGACAACATGCCCCTTTCCCGCTGTAATGATATTGTGATGCGTCGCATCCAGGTTGAGACACCCACCATGCTGGATGTTGAGACCTCAGATAAATACGTCCTTCAAGACTTTTGGCTGGAGGGTAAGCGGTTGGCGTTTTGAATGGATGACAGGGTATCTTTAACACCTGCCCGATGACAAACAGTCAGGGCGGGCTACTCACAAAACATCTGCCGGAGCACGTCTTGCAGCGATTCAGTCTCATCGGCAGTAAGCGTCGCGATTCGGTTCTTCAGACGCCGTTTGTCGATGGTGCGTATCTGGTCGGTGACCATCTCACCGTCACGACCCATGATATGACAACGCACGCGGTAGGGATAGCCATGAATGGCCGACGTGACGGGAACGATAATCACCGTGTCGAGATGAGCGTTCAGTTCCTTGGGACTGACGATGACGCACGGCCGAATCTTCTGCATCTCTGCGCCGACGGTGGGGTTAAGGTCAACCCAATAGACATCGAACTGGTTTACCATTTCCAGTCCTCCATCTTTTCGTCTTCAAACACATCGGCAGCCATCAGTGTGTCCTCACCATCAGCGTGGGCCTGCATGGCAGCAGTTGCCCATCCGTCACGGGGAGCAAGGCCCGCCTCTTTTTTCTGGGCGATAACTAAACCTTTAACAAAGGCTATTACCTTCTCCATCGCTGCCTCGCTGTCGAGCAGTGGACTCATCTCGCGGAACAGTTCCGCACGCAGTTGTATTGCAGTCATAATCCTAACATGTTTGATTCTTGGGTGCAAAGATAAACAAATAATTCGAATAAACAATATTTTATTAAATAAAAACATTAGACGGTGTTTGCTATTCATCGATATGATGGACAATCTAGAGAGGCGGCCCCGTAAGGTCGCCTCTCTTCTTTCCCGATCACCTCATCATCTGTTGATGCATGAGGTTACACCCAGTGTGGTGGCTATCGCCGTCAGTATACTGATGGCCAGTTGTACAATCAGTTTCCAGGTCTCTTTCCTGATTTTCATCATAAACTCTCAACTTTAAACATTAAACATTAAACTCTAAACTCATTACGGATTAGCAGGCTCTTCCTCCTGGCTCTTGCGTGGAGATACGTAGTTGTTGTCCTCCTCCCAGGTGAGGGAGACACCAGCGGCGCGGTTGTGCGGAATACTCTTGATGAGCACCATTCCTGTGGGCTGTACATGCCATCTGGCGGTGATGTCCGTGGCGGCGTTGAAATCTTTCGGGTTCTCTACGCCCTTCGAAATCATTGACACTCGGAAGATGCCGAGGTTGTCGACCTTCACTGACTTTCCCTCGTAGGCGAGTCCCCTGATGAGGTTCACCAGATCCTTCACCACACCGGCGATCTGTCCTTCGGAGAAGCCGCTGTTGCGTCCCACCATCATCATGACGAGGTCGTTGGTGCTGACCAGTCCCTCAGCCGACTTACGTGCGTACCACTTGCCATACGCCGTTGATCGCAAGTTTTTGTTTTTGTACAATCGATACTTTGCCATAGTTCTTTCTTTTTTTAATAAGGTTCAACATTCTTTTTCTTTAGTCCCAGCGCTGTTTCCGTGTGCAAAGTTAGAAAGAACCCTCTCCCGATACAAGAAAACACCCCTTCTGTGGGGAATCCTAACGCTCATGATCTCCTTTTCTCCTTAACTCCTCACCCTCCTCCCTTTATATATAATAAGGTGTAACATCTTTCTTTCGTGTATTAACATTTATTTCGTTTTTTTTTTTTTTGTTCACGAACTTCGTTGTATCTTTGCAGGCAGACAGTAACCCAAAATAGTTGTTTATGAAGATAAGAAAGCGCAGACATTACGAGTCTCCTTTGACGACCACCATTGAGGCTCATCCCTTTATCCTGCTTACCGGCTCCGACGTGAAAACGGACTCTGACATCCACGACTGGGATAGCGGTGAAGGCGGCAGTGGCAACATTGAGATTTAAGACAAGTGACAATTAGAACCTAAAAACAAACAAAAGATTATGAAAAAGAGTTATTTTTTACTTGCAGCGTCAGCACTGATGATCGCTGCCTGCAGCAGTGAAGAGAGTGGAAACCAGTCCGTACAGAATTCTGAGGTGATCAGCCTGAGCGCCACCGTCAGCAGCGGCATGCGTGCCAGCGGCACTAACCTGCAGAATGCGCAGTTTGTCAGCGATGCGAGTATTCACGTGGAGGCATACAAGCATGGTGGGGATGGCACTGCCTATGCCAACGGGAACTACACAACTACGGACGCTGAGGGTACGATGACCGGTTCACTGACCTATCCTGCTACGGGCGAAAATATCGATATCTGCGCGTACTATCCCGCGACGGTCAGTTCCGGCACTTCCTCGTTCACCGTTAAATCTGATCAGACCACCGTGGAAAATTATCAGTTAAGCGACCTGATGTATGCCGACAAACTAGAAGACAAGGCGAAGGGCTCCACCCATAATTTGACCTTCAACCACGCCCTCTCGAAGATCATCGTGAATATCGTGGCAGGTACGGGTGTGGAGAGTGCCAACATCACCAGCCTGGTCAGTGCCGTGAAGATCAAGAATACCAAGCCCACGGCAGGTTTCGCTATCACCAATGGCGCTCCGGGTACTATCACCGAGAGTGGTTCTGTCACTGACATCGAAATCAAGGGTACCGGTGCCATCAACGAGGGCATCATCGTACCGCAGACGGTTGCCGCCGGTGAATTCATCACCGTGACCTACAAGGGTAACGATTACAAATACGAACTTACTGCCGACAAAGAGTTCGAGCCAGGGCATAAATACACCTACACGCTGACCCTGAATGCCAGCGGTATCAGTCTGAAGTCACTGAAGATTAATGACTGGACTCCTGGTACAGGCGACAATAAAGCTTTCACCTTATAATATATTAGCAAGTCAAGAAGATGAGGAAACGTAATCTATTACATCTATTACCCCTGCTTGTCCCGCTGCTGTTGCTGACAGGCTGCACGGCAGAGGAGCAGTCCGCCGCTGGGACGGGCATGACGCCCGTCAGCCTGACGGTGTCGCAGAGCGGCATGCGTGCCGGCACGGCGGTGCAGTCGACACAGTTTGACGCTAATCAGTCTTTCTATGTCTACTTCCCTACGAACGTGACGGTGGGCTCCGCGACTACCGCAAGCAATACCACCTATACCACCACCAACGCTTCGGGCAATACCAACCCCGCCGAACAGCCTTATTTCAACGCCGGTGCCTCGAGTGCCGCCGTGCATGCCTACTATCCCTCGACGGTGACCAACAGCACCACATCGTTCTCCGTCCTGAATGACCAGACGGGCGACGGCAACTACAAGGCGAGCGACCTGATGTACGCTAACATCACCAGTCTCGAGAAGTCGGGTGCCACGGTGACGGGCAACCTGACGTTCTCCCACCGCATGTCGAAGATCATCGCCAACGTGACGGCGGGTACAGGTGTCAGCGTCATTAAGAAAGTGCGCATCATCGGAGGCTATCGCACCATCGCCATTACCGATCCACTCACTTGTACGCTGAGCACCGCTGCGGGCGACCTGGGCGATGCCGTCAGTGACACCGAAGGCGGATGCGTGAAGATGTACGAGAACGCCACGGGTGCCGACCATGTGCAGTGCGCCGCCCTGCTGCCTCCGCAGACCATCAACGGTGCCTTCCTTAAGGTGGAGACCGACAAGGGCAGTGTCATCTACAGCCTCGCCTCGAAGACTCTCGCCAGTGCCAACAGCTACACGTTCACCATCACGGTCAATGCTGCCGCCATCGGCAGCACTGTCGCCATCACGGGATGGACGGATAACGGCAATGCGACAGTGAGTCCGACAAAGACCAACGCCCCCGATGGTGCCGTGGCTGTTGACCTCGGTCTGACGAGCGGCACGAAGTGGGCGAACATGAACATCGGTGCGACATCGGTGACGGGCTACGGCACGTATTTCGCCTGGGGTGAGACGTCGGGTCTCACTGTAGAGGAACACAGCAGCACTATTGCAGACGGAAGCATCAAGACGTACTTCTCATGGGACACCTACGCATGGAGCGATGACAGCGGTGACACCTTCACCAAGTATTGCCCCACGGATAAGCAGGACGATTTCTGGTGGGACACCTCTGGAACTAAAGTCACCGCCGACGACAAGACCCAGTTGGAGCTTGCCGACGATGCGGCACGTGCCAACTGGGGCGGTGCCTGGCGCATGCCGACGAAGGATGATTTTGAGGAGCTGAAATCTGAGACCGACAAAGAGTGGGTAGCCAATTACAACAGTACGGGTGTCGCCGGTTATAAGTTCATGAAGAAAAGCGACCACAGCGTATACATTTTCCTGCCTGCGGCGGGCTACCGCTACGCTTCGAGTTTCCTCGATCAGGGTTCGAGCGGCTACTACTGGTCGTCTACGCTCGACTCGGACAACCCGGACGGCGCGTGGTACTTGGACTTCGACGATGGCTACGTCAGTACGTACAACGGCAACCGCCGCTACGGTCAAAGCGTTCGTGCGGTTCTGAAGAATTAAGTGCATCCTTTCCCACGTGAAGGACGCGAGAAAACAATTAACCCATCCCATCCCGGCGTGGCAGCCTGTGGTGGGGCGCAGGTCCCCAGACCTGTGAGAGGTCCCACTGCAGGCTGCCATGTCGGGATGGGATTTATACCAACCAACAACAGACAATGTAAAGTCTAAGGATTACGGCAATCACTGCAATATTGTCGGAAAGGAAAGCGGTTAGTTCCCAAACGACCGCGGTTTTGATTTTAACATTTTTGGTTCCGTTGGGCTGTGAAGTCCGACGGGATTTTCCTCAACAGACTAAAACCATCAACTGAATTATTATGCAACTATATTATAAATTTTTCAACTATGATGAATCTAACCGATTATTTGACGACTGTTCATGTCGTGAATGTCCGTC
>Ga0310695_10001721_pt1 | contig 49743 bp, 34 predicted proteins | sample RumenRJG_04DNA_FD_203882 | JGI IMG/M metagenome (GOLD analysis project Ga0310695, IMG submission 203882) | Bovine rumen microbial communities from Lethbridge, Alberta, Canada - RJG_04 (v2) (version 2) | ecosystem: Host-associated > Mammals > Digestive system > Stomach > Rumen | place: Canada... | reverse complement strand
CAAGATAGTCCTGGTTTCCATAAGAATCCCCTTTCTTCGAACTTCTAACTCAATTCTGTAACTATATTATGCTTCACGAATCATCTTGACACAAGCAACCTGCTGTTGCTTTGCTCCTGGACACAACGCTACACGCCCTGTCAAGGACGCAGACTGCTCCTTTTTTCAGAATCAGGCATGCCGGGTGACATTGCGCATGGGCGCATTGTTCAGCCATGCATCCAGGTTATCGGCTGCAATACGGATGATGCGGTTGACAGTTTCCGGCAAATAGAAGCCGCCGGCAACGTGAGGGGTCAGGATCAGGTTGTCCATGTCCCAGAGGGGGCTGTCTGCGGGCAGTGGCTCCGGTTCCGTGACGTCAAGCGCGGCACAAGCCAGGTGTCCCTGGCGCAGTGCCTTTTCAAGTGCGGCAGGATCGATGGCAGTTCCCCGTCCTGCGTTCAGGAGGTATGAACCTTTTTTCATGCGCCGGATCCTGTCATCATCCATGAGATGATAGGTGGCCTTCCCTCCCGGGAGAACCATGGCGACGATATCCGCCTGAGGAAGGTATTCGTCGAGACGGTCAATGGTATCCTGAACATCCAGCCATTCGGGACAGTCAGTATTGCGGCGGCGCAGTCCGATGGTACGGGCGCCGAGTGCCTTCATTTTCCTGGCATAGCTTCCCCCGATATCTCCAAGTCCCAGAATCAGGACGGTGGATTCCTCCACGGAGCTGATCTGCCCCCGGGGTTCCCAAGTGTGCCGCGTCTGTCCCCTTGCATACTGTCCAAGCCGGCGCACCATGGCAAAGGTCAGGGCAATCATATGCTCGGATACTGCCAGCCCATATGCCCCTACCGCGGTAGTCAGAATACAGTCCGGGGACAGAATCCCTTCCGGCGTATAGGCATCCGCACCTGCGGAATTGAGCTGTACCCACTGGAGTCCGGTGTTTTTGAGCCGGTCAGGAGCAAGATTGCCGATCAATGCATCCTGGTCCGCCAAAAGCTCTGCGGATACCTCTGCTGCGGGCAGGAATGTGAGCTCGCATCTGCCGGCGCCTTTCTCAACCAGCCAGTTCCTCTGCTCCTGTGTGACAGGGATAGTTACAAGCACTTTCTTTTTGTTGTGATCCATATTTTCCACACCTCCGAAAAATGAATCTTTGACATGAACCTGCAGAACCTGTGCCGCGAGACGGCCCATGTCTCCGCTGATCAGGATCTCTGTCGGGCCTACAAAAGCGCTCAGGGTCTGCTGGTAGTTTTTCATCTTGTCCAGATACATAGTATCAGGCGCATTACTGGTCATGATGAGCATGACCGGGATAAGGTGCTCATTGCAGCAGGGCTTCTGTATTCCACTTGACGCGGGGTCCGGCATTCACAGCTACAATCTTTTTTCCCACAGTATCATTCCTCTCTTTCTGATAAAGCAAAGCACTACATCAAATCCCGCATTTTTCAACAATGCTGGATATTTTTTTATCCTGAATCCCAATCACTCTCCGAATGTATTGACAATTCCATTTTATGGAATTATAATGGCATTGTCAATACAAATTGCGGCAAAAAAGCCATCAAAGTTCCATTTTTATTCTGACGTAATGGATGTTCTATTATTATATATGGAAGTTATATATGGAAAAAATCATAATAAATCATGATAAAACGAATCCAATCTTCTTAATTAATTTTACAGTAATGCAGCAATGCAGCATCTGCTTAAACTGATCAGACAGGGGAAGAGAGGTTACAGACATGGCTATGACACTTCAGGATATTAAGGAATTGAAAAAACAGCTCGGGCTCACAAACGCACAGCTTGCCCATCTTTCCGGTGTGCCTTTGAGTACTGTCCAGAAGGTACTTGGAAATACAACGGCTGCCCCCAGACTTACGACTTTGCGCAGACTGGAAGAAGCACTGACCGGAGAACTGGGTGATACCGGAAGTTTCCCTGCAGATTCAACCTCTCCCTCTGCAGTACAAGCTTCTGTATTTGACAGGTCATATGAGGATATTCTCCTGAGAGACCCCCCGGTTCCATATCATACAGACTCTTCTTCTAATGGAATGCATACTGTAAATGGAAAACATACCCTAAAGGATTATTATGCCCTTCCGGAAGAGCGGCGCGCGGAGCTGATTGACGGGACTTTTTATGACATGGCTGCCCCTGACGGTATCCATCAGGAGATACTTCTAATCCTGGGGTCACTCTTCAGGGAATATATCCGAAAAAACAAGGGGGGATGTAAAGTCTACGTTGCCCCGCGTGATGTTCAGCTGGATCCGAATGACGATAGAACCATTGTACAGCCCGATGTCCTGGTCGTATGTGACCGCAGCAAAATCACTGACCGATGTATCCTGGGCGCTCCGGATTTGATCGTGGAGATACTCTCCCCCTCTACACGGGAGACGGATCTCCATATCAAGGCATCCAAATATGCAAATGCAGGAGTACGTGAATACTGGATCGTCGATCCGCAGAAAAAAATCATCCTTGTCTATCGGTTCACAGAAAGCCGTTTCCCGGCCTGCTTCAGCTTTGCAGACAGTATTACCGTTGGAATCTGGGAAGACAATATGCAGATTGATTTCAAGCAGATCAGTGAAGAAATCGCGGATTAACCGCTTGCGTGATTTTTACAGTATTCTCAAGCAGAGTTCTGCATCCCCGGAAGCTGCCGGCTGCTGAACCGGGACATGCTGTACAAGCACCTGCTGTGCCGCAGGATGGCAGAGTTTCCATTACTTCTTCTGCATCTCCCTGTCAAGTCTGCGGAGATATTTGAGGAAGGATTCAGTCAGACTGATCGTTTCCCTGTCCAGGCTGTTCTTTTCCTCTTTCATATCCTTGAGCTGGTTTTCTACCTGTTGATGTATAGCGCTGATGCGGCTGCGCAGGATTCGGTAACCCTCTTCATCGCCGATGCAGTCACGGAGTATATAGCGCCCGTACACGAGGATTTTGGCATATTGTTCGTCCCAGATCCCTTCGGAGGTTGTCAGCATGACTGCCATCATGGGGATTGCTCCGCCGCCTCCGAGGATGGCTCCGCCGCCTGTGATGACGGCAGTGCCTCCTGCCATTCCGAAGCCGCCGGCTGCCAGGGATCCGCCGCCCAGCATGGCAAGGCAGGCGTTGGTCAGTGCAGCCCCGTGAAGGCCGATGAAGGCTTTTCCTACAAGGGCTGCGGCTATGCCGGGTGCGAAGACAAGGGCTGCGCCGCCTCCGGCTGCAGCTGCGGCGATCACTGCGCCTGTACCGATTTTCCGCCTGCGGGAACTTCCGCTCATGATGCCGAGATATTTTTCGTACAGTTTTTTCATCCGGTCCGCCTCTTCCTGCGTGGCGACCGTCTGCATCCGGATCAGAGTGTTTTTGACATAATCCGTGCTACTCTTCAGCCCCTTGTAATCTTTGTCATTTCCGGTCCCCAATTCGGAATAAGGGGTAAACGTTTTCAGCTCCAGGATCATCAGATAGATCCACGCCCGGTTTTCCGCTTCGCCGGAAAGCCTGTAGAGCTCATCGAAAAGGACTTTTTCGTCAGTGATAAACCAGTCGTCCGCCGGCTCCTGCACTGCCGCGCCCACGATCTGCTTCCACTCTTCAAGCCACTGTTTTTTCAGCCTGATTTCCTTCTCTTTTTCGGTGTCAGAGATGTCATATTCCACCAGGAGATTTTCCAGAGAATACATCAGGCGAAGCTGGACCGGATTGGGAACAATATCATCCAGGATCTCCTGAATTTCCTGCTCGAAGAAGAATGTTCCGCTGCTCTCGGGCCCACCGGCGGCAGCCGAATTTCTGTAACGCGCCCATCTGACACTGTGCAAAAAGATCTCGATATTTTCTCCCGTATATCTGGTGTTTTCGGCAAAGGCAATGATAAAATTACCGATCCCGACAATATTTACAGTGGAGATAAAATCGCTGACCTTCTTATCCTTGGGTTTTTCCTTTGATTGAAAAAGGACATTCAGTGCAGCGTGTCCGATATTGACGGCAGCAAATGCACCGGCGGAAATCAGGCACATATTGGACAGGATCCGGTGCTTTCGGGGCAGGATCCCGGCCGGATCAATGGCGAGAAGATCCATCAAAGAGGCTGCCGGAATATTCCCTGCCTCCGACCGCATCCTGCACAGAATATAAGCAGCTCTCACAAGACAGTTATTGAGGACAACCGGGAAGGTATCCCGGCAGACACGGTTCATTTTTTCACGTAAAATGAAAAACAATTCCATTCCTTCCGTGTCGTCTTCCCTGTCCAGGACGATCATTTTGCCGAGCCATTCCGAATAGCGCAGCTCGGCTTCCTCAAAGTCACCCGGCACACTGGAGAAATCGCACAGAGAAGTAAGGTCCTTGATCAGGGATCTGAGTGCACCGGGAATCTTCTTGTCCTTCAGTGCATCCTGCCCCAGACGGACGGAAATAACAGAGGCATGGAAAAACCAGTACATAATGCCGACAAGGATCTTGTCTTCCTTGCTGTCTCCGATCACATAGTGGTCGGGAACAGGATGTTCCCAGAGATCGCCTTTTTCGTCGGCGTAATACAGCATACCGCTGAACTGTGAGAGCAAAGAGAAGAGAAGGCCGGACAGAGAAGGCCTTGCAGATAGTTCCACTTCCTCTTCCAGAACATCAGCGAAAATGTCGTGAAGCCGGCTCGCTGCACGCAGCCCTTCCGTACTGATCAAATACTTAAGAGCTTTCTTGTATTCCTTTCCTTTGAAGCCGTCCAGCTGTGCGGCAAAAACCACAATATTTCTGAGCAGGTCCTTGTGTCCGTCTCCTTTTACACCTTTTGCAGCCTTCGCAGCTTTCTTTGTGCCTGCTGCCGCTGTCTCTCCGGCTCTTTTCTCCTCCTCTGTATCGGAAGTGTTTTCATCCGGCCTGCCGGACAGACCGGGGGCTTCAAAAGATTCGATCTCGTCAAAATTGAACCCGCTGAATACAGAAGGCGCCTCGTTCAGTGCTCCGCAGAGCAGGCCGCAGGCAAGAGCCGCACTATAATACCGGCGCTCTTTTTCAGGAATAAACTCGTCAAAGGCAACATCAACGATGTCGTCGGCTGCTGCACAGGGCCCTGCAGAAAAACCTTTCTCCGCATCTGCATGTACAGGATCTGTCTGCGTCCCTTCCTGACCCTCTCCGGGTGCGCCGGGAACGATCCTGATCTCAGTGTCCTGATCGGGCCTGCTGATAAAAGCATACTCTGCATCATTTATTTTCTCATATTCAACAAATACACGTATCTTTGCTTCGTTTTTATTCTGAAAAGCAGATGGCAGAAAATGCTCTCTCACCGCAATCTCGTTTTTGCTCATTTTGCCTCCTTCCGATTCCATCGGATTTCAAAAATGATTTTTCACTGTCTGCATTCGCTTGTGAGAAAGCAGACAGCAATATACTGTATTATACCGCATTTGGCACTTCATGGATGATTAGATTGTAAAAGCAAAAACAGACGAAATACAGTCAAAAAAGTGTATGTGAAAAACCGTACAAGGCTCATCTCTTGATTTTCAGGCGGCATTTGAGGATAATGGGTAACTGACAGTGCGCGCGGCCTGAAGGAAATCCACAGTCTGTGCCATAGGATAATTCAGGAGAGTAATCAAGCAAGGTATTTGGAAATACAAAAAAGCCGATAAGAAAAGGGATAAGAACAATGATCAGGACATCCGGACTGGAGACCAGTCAATCTTATATTGCATCCGAGGATCTGATGAAGACGGTGAACATAGCCATGACGCTGGAGAAGCCTTTGCTTGTCAAGGGGGAGCCGGGCACGGGCAAGACCATGCTGGCGCAGGCGATCGCAGACGCCCTGGGCAAAAAGCTGCTGATCTGGAATATCAAATCGACGACAAAGGCGCAGGACGGTCTGTACACCTATGATGTGGTGCAGCGTCTGTATGACAGTCAGTTCGGTGCAAACGTTGATGATGTGAGTAAATATATTAAATTCGGAAAAATCGGAGAAGCTTTTTTGTCAGAGGAACAGGTTGTCCTTCTGATCGATGAGATCGACAAGGCGGATCTGGAGTTTCCCAACGATCTGCTGTGGGAAATGGACCAGATGGAATTCTATGTGCAGGAGACAAAAGAGACGATCCGGGCAAAGCATCGTCCCATCGTGATCATCACGTCCAATGCGGAGAAGGAGCTGCCGGACGCATTTCTGCGCCGGTGCATTTTCCACTATATCGAGTTCCCCGCCCTGAGCCAGATGAAGGAGATCATCCATGCGCATTTCGGAGACATCGATCAGGAAATCCTGCAGCAGGCGGTGCTCACCTTTTATAACATACGAAGGGTACAGAATCTGTCAAAGAAGCCCAGCACCTCGGAATTGATCGACTGGCTGCGGGCGCTTCTGGCCGCCGGCGTGGATCCGTCCGCTGTTTCGTCCGAACTTCCCTACCTGGGAGTCCTCATCAAAAAAGATAAGGATTATGACCAGGTGCGGAAGTCTATGCGCCGCTGACCGGCTGATTTTTTCGGAAGAACAGGGAAACAGACCAGGATAAATTTTCAGGGAAATAGATCAGGGAAATAATGTTTATTGATTTCTTTTACTATCTCCGGAAGCGGGGCGTAAAGGTCTCGATCGGGGAGTGGATGGTCCTTCTGGAGGGCATGAAAAAAGGACTGCACGAGTCCACGCTGGAGGGATTTTACCGGCTGTGCCGGGCAGTCATTTTAAAGGATGAGTCGGAATATGATCTGTTTGATCTGGCCTTCGAAGACTATTTCCGGGATATGCCAAAGACAGAGCTGCTCCCGAAGGAATGGACAGAAATGCTGGAAAAAGCCGATCCCGTGCTGGCAGAAGCCCTGTCGCGGCGGGATCAGACGGAGGCTTTCGATGGGATGCCGGGTGCTCCCGGCAAGGGCAGAAACGCACCCGGACCGGGGTCGGGCTCCGGCGGCGGGCGCACGGCCATCATCGCACCCGGGAGCAGACGTTTCCGGGATTTCCGCAAGGACAATACACTTGACACGCGTCAGTTCCAGATGGCCTTCCGGGTCCTGCGCAATCTCTCTACACAGCTGGAGACCAGCGAGCAGGAATTTGACATCGATGCCACGATCGATGAGACCTGTCGGAAAAACGGTCTTCTGCAAATCAAATACCGGAAGCCCCGCAGGAACACCATCCGTGTCCTGCTGCTCATCGACAGCGGGGGCTCCATGAGTATTTTCGCCAGGCTCTGCTCCGAGCTCTTCCAGGCGGCCTCCGCGTCACGTCATCTCAAGGAGCTGCGCACCTATTATTTTCACAATATCGTCTACTCTCTTCTCTACAAGGATCCGACACTTGAGATGAAGGAAGGCAATTATATCTCCGTCGATCATCTGATGGAGGAATGTGACGAAAAGTATCGTGTGATCTTTGTCGGGGACGCCGAGATGCATCCCTATGAACTGGATGGGACGGAGTACAACTTCTATGATCACAGGGACGGGCTTCCCGGCTCGGAGACTCTGCGGCTGATGAAGCAGCACTTTCCCCACATGATCTGGCTCAATCCCCTTCCCATGCCTGATGATTACGCTCCCGACGACGATACCCACCGCGCGATCGCAAAGATCGTTGACATGTACGACCTGACCCTGGAGGGACTGGAAAAAGGCTTCCGTTTCCTCCTCTCAGGAAAAAAATAATACTCATAAGGCGTAGAAATACATAAATTGCTCAGCGGCCGCGTGCGGGCAGCTCCACGACAGCCTGCGCAGTGGTATGTGGGACGCCGTCCTGGCGTACAGCCTCCATATCGAGGTTGACGTAATATTTTCCGTCTCTTTCAAATTTGCCGGTCACAGTCCCCCGCTGAAAGGACAGGTCACCAAAATAAAAGGGCTTTCTGCACTGACAATCCAATATTCTGAGAAAACCGTCATCTCCCATCCAGTCGCTGACAGCCTTTCCCAGCAGGGCCTGGCTGTGGATGCCGGAGGCAATGGCGCGGGGAAGTCCCTGTGCCCTGGCAATAGTGTCACTGTTGTGGCGGTCAATGGGATGGCGTCGGGCGCCGGTCTCGGGATCTGTTACCCCCTGCCCCTTGCGGAAACGGATGGCCGCCCATTTGGTGGCAAATGCATTTGCCGCTCCGATCGCTGCCATCAGAGCCTGTGCATCGGACTCATCATAGGGACCGATAATCTGTTCCGGCAGTTGTTCGCCGATCTCCACGTCCTCCCAGTAACGCGCTTCCGCCCCGCGGCGGAAAGCTCCCGCAAGCTGCGCATCCAGGTTTGCGTAGACCCGGTCCAGTTCCTCTTCCGTATAGCGCGGGCGTCCTCCCTGCGCAATGTCAGCCGGCCGGGTACTCTCCGCTGTATTCGCCGGCCGGGCACTCTCTTCAGCGTTCGCCGGCGGACTGCACTTGATGGCTGAGCGGGCGGTCAGGCTGGAAACGAGTTCTCCCCGCTGGTTGAAGAGGTCGATCCTGTGTTCGCGGAGCAAAAGCCTGCCCGCAGAAACCGTAGGATCGGCAGAACCCGAAGGACCTGATGTACCTGGTCTTGTGATCTCTCTGACACCCAGATTTTCCGTCTGTGCCGAAAATGAATCCCCGGGGCGGATGGGAAGAAAACGCTCCCATTTCGTACCTGCATCAAAGACACTGACTCCGCGCAGACGGGGCATTTTTCCCCCGATAAATGTCGAACAGATACAACATTCCAGCAGAGGGGGCGCCTGAAAAGGTTCCGGCAAAGTGTCTGCCCCGCGTCTGTATGGCTCATCGTCCCCTATTGCGCTGCTGCGGGTACTGCGATAATGCGGAGCTGAGAAGAGCGGATTGGAATCGCCCAGAGCCCTGGCAAAACGGCCGATGGTATCTACAGTCACTGTCTCATTGTAGATCCCTCCGCCGGACCGGTCTGTGTCATCCTGGCAATAGATTCTGCAGACCGGCACCTTCCTGCCTCTTTTTTCATTTTCTTCTTTTATGAACGCATCGATCCGCGCGTTCCATTCTTCTGCACTGATCATAAACGTAACACTCCGGATTTTTTGTTTCTCAAAACAACTCTGTGTTTAAGCGTCTTGCATGATTTTCAATACAATCATATAATGAAAAGGCGAAAACTGTTTTTGAAAACTATGTGCAGGCGATTTTTACTTTGTTTTAACTGCTTTGTGTTGACTTAGTAAATGATTTTTCTGCCTGCAAAGTTTTTTTAACAGTTTTTTTAGACAAAATCAATCTGAAAAGGACAGGAAAATGAAAATCATCACAAACACCGCTTCCCTGTTTACACAGGAGGAGGGCAGGCAGCTGGGCATATCAATTATTCCCGTAACTGTCTCTCTTGGTGGAAAATCTTTACGCGATTACATTGATATCAGTCCGGATGAATATGTAAAGCTTCTCTACGGCGATGAAATGCCGGTCTCCTCTCAGCCTTCTGTCGGAGATATGATGGACCAGCTCGAGAATATAGACGAAGAGGCAATTATGCTGACCGTCGCGGACGGGCTCTCGGGAGAATACAGCACTGCGATGGGACTGCGAAGCAGTCTGCCCAACAAAGACAATATATATATCATCAACTCACGCTCTCTGGCAGGTCCTCTGCGCTATATGGCCCGCAAAGCCGCAAAGCTCAAGGACCAGGGCCTCTCCGCCGCAGAGATTGCTGCCCAGATGCAGTTGTGCGCGCAGTCGACGATCTCCTATGTCATTCCCGCTGACTTCAACTATCTGCGCAAGAGCGGGAGGATCAATAACCTGACTTCCAGAATCGGCGGTGCACTGCACCTTCTGCCGGTACTGACACAGTCCGAGGACCGCAGGCGGATTTCTCTCATGACTGTGTGCAGGACCTGGAAGGCTGCTGTCGGCACGATCATCTCCAGCCTGAAGGATACGGGTGTTGACGAACGCTGTCTGCTCAGTGTTGCCTATGCAGAGACAAAGGACCTCGCGGCAAAGGTACGCCGGCAGATCGCCGAGAGCTTTCCCAATGTAGAAACAGAACTTCTGCAGCTCTCTCCTTCGCTGATCACCCACGGAGGTCCGGGCTGTGTTGTCGTGCAGATGGTGCGCAAATAATCTGCTTCTGAAAACCATGACAGACCATTGCAGCAGTCACAGTAAGCCGTCTGCATATTTTGTATAACAGGAGAAAGAAAATGAAACTTATACTCATTTTGGTCCTGGGCTATCTGGTCGGATCGGTCCCCTTCGCCCTTGTCGTCGGCAAAGTATTTTACAATACGGATGTCAGACAGCACGGGAGCGGCAATCTGGGCGGCAGCAATACAGGGCGTGTGCTGGGCAAAAAGGCCGGCCTAGCGACGATGGCCGGTGATCTTCTGAAGGTAACTTTTGTCATGCTGATTGCAAAGCTGCTAGGAGCAGATGACAGCGTCATGGCTCTGGGCGCACTCGCCGCCGCAATCGGCCATTGCTTCCCTGTCTTTGCAAAATTCAAGGGCGGAAAGGCTGTGGCGACCATGTACGGCTATCTGTTCGGCCTGTTTGCAGTTGCCGGAAGGAGTCCCCTGTACTTTTTCCTTCCCTTGGTCGTTTTTCTCATCATACTCGTCCTGGGAAGGATCGTGTCGCTCTCAAGCATGATCTCCGCAGTTGTGATCTCATTGTATATCTGCATGCAGCCAGAGCTCCCTGTTGTCAAAATCGTCCAGGTCGTCTTTGCCGTCCTGATCATCGTCAGGCACCACGCAAACATTAAGCGAATTATCAACCACAATGAAAATACGATTTCCTGGCTCCCCAAGTGAAAAAAATAATGCCGATGCATGATATGAGTTGCCCATTTGTCGGGCAGCCTATGATATTTTGACCTCAGAGGTTTGGGCCGCAGGACGACCCTGACCCTGCTGATCCCATCGTAAAAAAGAAAAGATCCGGCTCCCGCTTGATATAAGAGGGATACGGATCTTTTTTTATAATAATGTCTTTTTATGGTCGCTTGGCAAGGATTCCCGGCGGTTCAATCTCCTGGAAGCTGACTAATCTGACTGATCCTGTATCAGTACCGCCCCGGTGCTGAGCCGCATCCAGTGGAAATGGTATCAAAGTCCCTTCGGCTATAGACTACAGAGGCAGGTAGGCAGCAAGCACTGCCAGGAGCACGGCAGGCAGCATGTTGGCGACACGGACTTTTTTGCCCCAGACAAGGTTGACTCCGACACAGAAAATCAGGATGGATCCGACCAGGGAGAGGTTGGCAATGGCGGCCTCTGTCATAAATGGTGCGATCAGGGTCGACAGCAGGGTGATGCCTCCCTCAAAGAAAAAGATGGGGATCGCGGAAAAAGCACAGCCCTTGCCCATGGAGGACGTCATGACCATAATGATGATAAAGTCGAGCACAGATTTTACTGCCAGGGTCGAGTAGTCCCCCATGACGCCGTCCTGGATGGCGCCGACGATGGCCATGGCGCCGATGCAGACGGTGAGGGAGCTGGTCACGAAAGCGTCCACAAACCGCGCGTCTTTGGCATTGCCGGTTTTGATCTTGAGCCAGGCGCCAAAACGTTCAAAGCCGTCCTCAATCCTCAAAAGCTCTCCGATGACTGTTCCTATGGCAAGGCACAAGACAATAAACATGGATCGTCCGCTGCTGATGGAAGCCGCCTTTCCGGCCTCATCCATCGTAATCTGCAGCATGCCTTCCATGGTGCCCGCAATTGCGATAAAAAGTACGCTGATACCGCAGACCTTGCAGATCGCGTCCTGTTGTTCTTCTTTAAAAAGGCGGCCTGCAAAGTGTCCTGCTATTCCGCCCGCGACTACTGCCGCTGTATTGATCAATGTTCCTGTTCCGGGCATCTATCTCCTATCTCCTATCATCATAATATTAATGGCACAGTGCATTAGTATAGCACTTTTATCAAAAGAATCCAGCATTCAGATTTAATGTGAACAAACTGTGTATTTTAAAAAAATGCAGGTCATTTCCCTGTATTTCTAAGTTTCATTTAGGGTTCATGTTGTAAAACAGAATCATGAACTGACAAAAACCTGCTTCCAAAAAGCAGAGCACCCGTGAAATACACAGAACTTTACGGGTGAAGAAACAATATTTTCAAAAGAATCCTGAAGAATTGTCCTGAAGAATTGTCCTGAAGAATTGTCCTGAAAACGGTTACTGAAGAATGTTTCTGAAGTATGTTTCTGAAGAATGTTTCTGAAAAAGGATTCTGAAGAAAATTCCGGAGAAAACTCCTGAAGAGAAAAAGAAAGAGAAAAGAAAGGAGCTGCTATGAGAAATACAAGGCTTATGACCGTTTCAATCTGCGCTGTTCTGCTGGGTGCCATGACCGCATTCCACGTATATGGAGAGACATCTTCCTCTTCCTCAGCCGCAGAGACCGCTTCGATCACTTCCGCCGCAGAGGTATCTGTCTCAGAAGAGGTACAGGAAGTGACAGAATCCGATGATGAAACAGCTGTCTACAAGGTGACAGGAACCGGCAGTTCCGCCGCATCCGGCAGCAGCGCGCTGGACACAACTGACCTGTTTTCGGACCGGGATCTTGCACAGACAGCAGATCTGACCGGCTCGGAAAAGATCAGCGTCAGCGATGGACAAACCTACACGATCAGTAAAGAAGGTGTCTATGTGATCACAGGGACCGCCGCCAATGCCCAGATCCTGGTCAAGGCCGGAGATGAGGATAAGGTTCAGCTGGTTCTCGACGGTGTTACGGTCACCAATGAAAGCACCCCCTTTATCTATGTGCAGAACGCGGACAAGGTCTTTGTCACAACGACAGATTCCGAAAATACACTTACTGTCTCGGGCGCATTTACAGCTGACGGTGATACAAATACAGATGCTGTGATCTTCTCCAGAGACGACATAGTCGTAAACGGCATCGGAACACTGAATATTGTCTCCTCCGATAATGGCATCAGCAGTAAGGATGATCTCAAGGTCACCGGCGGCACTCTGAATATCAGCTGTACATCGGACGCTCTCGAGGCCAATGACTCTATTCTGATCGCAGACGGTACGATCAATATCAAGACTGACAAGGATGGCCTGCATGCCGAAAATGATGAGGACAGTACTGTCGGATACATCTACATAGCGGGCGGCACGATCACCATCGATGCGGGCGACGATGCGATCCATGCGACAACCATCGCGCAGGTGGACGGCGGCACGATCAGCCTGACAGGAGCCGAAGGTATCGAGGGAACTTATATCCAGATCAATGACGGCGAGATCACCATCGCAGCCTCCGATGACGGTATCAATGCCGGACAGAAATCCAATATCACAACCCCTGCCGTGGAAGTCAACGGCGGCAAGATCACCATCGCGATGGGCTCCGGCGACACTGACGGAGTGGACTCCAACGGAAATATCATCCTGAACGGAGGTACGCTGGATATCACAGCCCAGAGTCCTTTCGATTACGACGGCACTGCCCAGAACAACGGCGCGACAATTATCGTGAACGGCAGCGAGACCGACACCATCACAAACCAGATGATGGGCGGTCACGGCGGCATGGGCGGTGAAATGGGAGGACATATGGGCGGCGGCCATGGCAGAATGAACGGAGGTTTCTGAAAAAACTCTGTCAAGAAAACAATGACCTGGAAAACAGGGACTGCCCGCACAGGAGTCTCTTGTGTAAGAATATCTCGTGTAAGAATATCAAGAATGCTGAAGTAAAAGCAGAAATAAAAAGCACCTGCCTCAATCATGATCGTGATAATCTGATCCGGCAGGTGCTTTTTCTGCTTTCTGTTTTCTTCTTTTTACTTTTTGCTTTTTGTTTTTGGGGTTTTATTAGTTTTTGGTTTTATTAGTTTTTTGGTTTTCTGCTTTTTTCTTTTTTACAGCTTTCTGATGCTTTTACAGTTTCTGTTTTCCGATTCCTTTATCTGCATGAAATGCATAGGGCTGTCAGCTCAGGGCTGAGTGTTGTCTGTCTCCTGTTTTTCCGCAGCAGCGGGCAGGGTAACCTGTGCTTCTTCGTTGACGAGAGTGAAGGAGACGCCTTTGTCAGGAGTATCCATCGTACCGTATTCTCCGTTATAATCCTCTTCCTTGATGACTTCTCCCGTCCTGCTGTGGCGGTCCATGTTTCCGTATTTGACTGCATCATATTCATATTCCGCAATGATCTTCAGGCCGGACCTGTCATCAGCTATACGGCAGATGGTATCTCCGCCTGACATAGCCCCGCCGCTGGCGTGGACGAGGAATGTGCTGTCGGGCTGGAGGAAAATGTCCACACGGTATGCGGGCGTGAGGTCTCCTGTAAAGAGAGATACTGCTTTGCTGCCGTCGAAGGTATACATGGCACGGACTGTCTTGCGTTCTCCGTCTCCCACGGCGATCACCAGTTCCTGAACACCGTCCGCGTTGTAATCATGCAGTCCGTACATTACTTCGCCCGGAACAGCATCTGTATACATGTCGAGGAACATCTCGTAGTTGATCCTCTCGTCATAAGCCGGTGCCTGACTGGCATCCGGTGAAGGTTCAGCATCCGGCGCGGACTCAGTATCCGCTGCCAGTCCGGCAACTGATGCAGGTTCAGCATCTGATACAGCTTCGGCATCCGGTGAAGGTTCAGCATCCGGTGTCGTTCCGGCATCCGGTGCCTGAGGGCTGTAGTATCCCTGGCTGAATAATTCCATGAAGGTTTCTCTGTCTACTTTGAGAACCTTTGCATAGGCGCGGACGATTTCGGTGTAGGCGGCCTCCATGGCAGGATTCAGTGCCGGGTCGGCAAGTTCCTGTGCCGGTGCTGCCGTGGCGGCTGTATCAGCTGTGCCGGCTATACCTGCTGTTCCGGCTGTGCCGGCTGCTTCAGCAGTATCGGCTATACCTGCTGTTCCCGCAACTTCAGTTGTATCGGCAGTGCCGGCCTTGTCTGTCGGTCCTGCCGGCTCTGATCCTGTCTGTGTATCTGTATCAGAAGATGTGCCGGTATTCGAACCTGTCTCTGTACTCTTTTGTCCGCTTATGCCGGAGTGCTGGTCTGTCTCTCCTTCGGGCGGCGTCTCCGAAGCAATATCCGTTCCTTTATTTTCCTGCAGTCCTGCGTAACTCCCGGATGATCCCCCGTCACCTGCCGCACTGTGCCCATCGTTCTCTCCGGAAACACCCGTGCCGGTCCCGGCGGTCTGAGCTTCCTCCGGCGCTGCCTTGCCGACGCCTGTGATCTGTCCGGTGCCGGATGTAGAAACATCCTTGCCTTCTTTTGTCTCGTCCGAAATATCGCCCGTGACCCTGTTTTCCTTTGTGCTGTCCTTGTCACTGCTGTTTTCGGCTTTAGTTCCGTCCTTAGTTCCTTCTTTAGTACCGCCTGTCTTGGAAGTACCGGACTGCTGAGACTGAGACTGATCGGCTGTCTGGGTCTGGTTCTGTTTCTCCCTCATCGCGACATCCTGCAGCTGCCTGACAGTATTCCACAGGTTTCTGCTGCCGGATACAGTATAGTTGTCCTCTCCGCAGCAGAAAATGTCTTCTCCTTCAAAATAGAAGGAGACATAAGTGTCATTCCTGAGGCGGAAAGTGATGTGATGATAGCTGTCGGTGACACTCATGTCGGTCTTGTCTCCGACCGTGATATCCGCAAGCTGCCCGTAAATATTCCTGATTGTTTCCTGATCCGTCACTGTGACATCCGGGCGCGATCCTTCTTCATCGTAGAGGACGTTGCACTCAATGGGAATATCGCCGTTTTTCATATCCTCCCGGAGTTTTACGAATCCCTTTTCATTCTGGAAGTTTACGATGGAATTCTCCGAGACCACGGGTTCGGACTTCTGCGAGCCTCCCTGCTGTGAGCCGCTTTGCTGGGTCACGGTCTGGTTCTGCGTTGAAGCCGGTTCCTTTGAGGACCCTTTCCCTCCGAAACCGCACGCAGTGAGCATGCACACTGTGAGAGCCGCTGTGATCAGAATCTTACCGTTTTTTCTTTTTTTACCTGAATATTTTTTTCCTTTTCCGTTTACAAACATTGAAAATCACCTCGCTGCTGTGATCGTATTCACAGTATTATAAGCAAATTGTTATTTCCGTCTCTCTGTTTTTCGTTTTTTTGCAGAGTTTATATGGAGAAGGCAGTTCCTCTGCGATCCTCTCCAGATTATTTCTCTACAATTATACTGTAGAAATATCTTTATCACCAGTTACAGAAGACGGGCTTTTTTGCAGCGAGATTTTTCGTTACTGTACACGCCCTATCGAGGGCGTGTACAAGTAACGTTGCGAAAATCACATTCCAATGCGCTGTGCGCGCGATTTTCGCCGTTTAACTCGGGTTTTTCGCGAAAAACGCGCGAAAAACACCTCGCGTTTCAGGTGGGTCTGTACAGTAGCGATTTTTCAAATATTTTTAATGTCGGTCATTCGATATCAAGGTCTGCCGTGACCTGATAGTAATCGCAGGCGTGGGCCGTGTAGCCGGTAACGCCGGCTCTGGAGATCATATTCATCTCCAGGAAGGAGCAGAAGACGTAGGCATTGTCGTCCAGGATCGCCTGCTGCAGTTCAATGGCAAGCTTCCCTCTCTCTGCAGGATCGAATTCCGTGCCCATCTTTTTGATCAGTTCGGTGACATGCTCGTTTTCATAGGCGCCGAAATTGTAGCTCATGCCGGGAAGGCAGCTGGTGGTAAAGAAGTACTGGGGGTCTCCGGAAGGCGCCGTGACCAGGGCGGAGGCGTAAATATCCCAGCTGTCCATCTTGGCCAGGAATTCCCGCCGGTTGGCCGTGCAGTTGATATCCAGCTCGATGCCGATATCCTTGAGAGAGGCCTGGGCGGACTCGGCCAGAAGAGGAAGCTCCTGACGGCTGGGGTAGGTAAGCCAGCGGATAGTCAGCTTCTGTCCGTCCTTTTCACGGATGCCGTCGCCGTCGGAATCCTTCCATCCGGCATCCTCCAGAACCTTTGCTGCCCCTTCAGGATCGAATTTTTCTGCCTTTACATTCTCTCCGCCGAAGGAACTGAATCCGTCGGGGAAAGCACCGTTGCCAGGGGCACCGTGTCCTTCCAGCAGTGTCGAGACAAAGCCTTCCTTGTTGATCCCCATGGCAACGGCCCTGCGGACCGCCGGATCCTGGATGATCGGGCTTGTCATGTTCATGGAAGCAAAAAAGGCGCGGGATGTCTGGATGGAAGAAAACTGGAAGCCGTTGTTTTCAAAATTCGGATAGGATTCATAGGCCATACCGTAGGCGGCGTCAATGTCGCCTGCAAGAAGGGCGGCAGACAGTGTGTCGCCGTCGGAAAGCGTGCGGATGGTCAGGGTATCGATCTTGGGAGTGCCGTTCCAGTAATTGTCATTTTTGGTCAGGGTCAGGTGATGATCCGTCTGCATGTCTGTCACCACATAGGGACCCGTGCCCGCAACGATCCCTTTTTCAAAATCGGATGCCTGCACATCGATGATACAGCCGTAGGGATCGCCCAGGTAGTTCATCAGCGCCGGATTGGGCTCGCTGGTAATGATGGTCAGGGTCTGACCGTCTGCCTGGATCTCCTTGATCTTGGTATCTTCCGGAGCGCGGTCATGATTTGCGAGCAGATGCTCCAGACATTCCTTGACCGCATCGCCGTCCATAGGACGTCCGCTGGAAAAAGACACATTGTCCTGCAGTGTGATGGTCCAGGTCAGATCACCGTCATTTTCCCAGGATTTTGCCAGCCAGGGCTCAAGCTCCATGTTGTCTGTATAATGGACCAGTGTCTCGCCGATCCCGTATCGGATGCAGGCCCAGCCGTTGTAGGTGCGATGGGGATCGACTGTCTCCTCCCAGTTCTCGGCGTTAAAAGTCGTGTCGCCGATGACCATGGTCTTGCCGCCTGCGGACGCTGCCTGAGAGCCGCCGGAGCTTTCCGCCTTAGATACAGCCCCGGTTTCTCCGGCGCCGGAAGACGCACTCTTGCCTGCTCCTGAGGAAGATCCGCTGCAGCCCGCCAGCAGGCCGGCTGTCAGGCAGAGGACCGCCAGGATGGAAATGCTCTTTTCAAATAGTTTTTTTCTCATAACTCCTCCTTTTCCTGCCGTTTTTCAGGCATAACCAAACCACCGATTATTTTTCCATCCATTAGAATGTATATGTGTTATAGGACCAGGCAATACTTCCGTAAAGCCAGATCACTGTTTTTCGATGACTGCCTTCCGCGCGCAGGGACCAGTAGCGGGAGATCCGCTCTTTGATCGGCTCTTTGGGTTTGTCCTTCAGGTTGTCTTTTTTATCCATAAGAATAATCTCTGTACAGGCCCGCCTGAAACGTCAGGTGTTTTTCACGCGCTTTTCGCGAATACACCGAGTTGTATAATCTAAAGCATAAATAAGCGTTTCCGGTCACTTCCTGCCCGGCATTTGAAAACATCCGCCCCGCATTAAAGCGGTATGCGTACGGGACGATCTTTCTGCAATGTCAGAGAATGCTGTCGATCAATCGCTTTGTATAAGGGTGCGAGGGATTTTGAATGACATTATCCGGGATCCCTTCCTCTACGATCCTTCCCTGATACATCACGAGCACCCGGTCACAGAACTGCTGGACCAGCGCTATGTCATGGCAGATGAATAAAATCGAGAATTCCTCTCCCTGCTGCCTGCGCAGGGTTTGCAGCAGGGACAAAATCTCCTGCTGGACCGTGACATCCAGGGCTGATGTCGCTTCATCGCACAAGAGGATGGAAGGCCGGATGGCCAGTGCCCTGGCGATGGCTGCGCGCTGGCACTGTCCCCCGCTGACTTCGTGGGGATAACGCCCTGCGAATGCAGCAGCAAGGCCGCATCCTTCCAGCAGTTTTCCGATCTCCTCTGCGGCATCCGCAGATGACCAGCCGCTGTTGCGAAGGCTTTCCCCGATACCGTGCCCCAGGGTACGGCGGGGATCGAAAGAGTCTGCCGGCTGCTGGAAGACCATCTGCAGCTCCGAATACACACTGCGGAGGGCCCTGCCGCGCAGGCGGGTGATGTCCCGTCCTTTTAAGAAGATCTGCCCGCTGTCCGCGTCGATCAGACGCGTTATCATATTGACAAGCGTACTCTTGCCGCTGCCGCTCTCCCCGATGATCCCGAGACATTCCCCCGGCATCAGAGAAAAACTGACGCGGTCGACTGCCGTGACAGAGGGCTGCCCCCTGCGGCTGAATATTTTTGTCAGATCACGGACCTCCAGAACCGGCCCTTTTTTTTCACCCTGCATGTATCATCCCTTCGTCTGTCCGGTTTTCCCGCTGTTTTTTCAGGCGGGGGACGGCGGACATCAGTTTCTTTGTATAGACATTTTCCGGCGCATTCAGGACCTGCTGCGTCCTGCCGAATTCCACCGCCCCGCCGTCCTTGAGGACCAGTACATGATCCGCCATGGCACCCACGACACCGATGTTGTGGGTCACCAGTATGATGGCTGTACCGAATTCCTTTCTCAGCAGCAGCATCTCCTCTACGACCTGTTTCTGGACAAAAACATCCAGAGCCGAGGTCGGCTCATCCGCCAGCAGAACAGAGGGTTTGAGGAGCATGGCCGCAGCGATTCCCACTCTCTGCTGCATACCGCCTGAAAGCTCAAAGGGATAACTGTTGAGTATACGCCTGCCGTCCGCGAAACCGATCTTCTCCAGCAGATCTACAGCATGTTCTGTAAAGTCCTGTCTGGATACCCTTCCGTGCGCCGCCGCGCTCTCATAGAGCTGGGAGCCGACCGTGCGGACGGGACAAAAAGACGCTCCCGCGTTCTGAAAGATCATGCCGAGTTCCGGACCGTTGATCCTGCGGAGTTCTTCCTGTGTGAGTGCAGGGAGGCTCCTTCCCCGATAGAGAATATCCCCCCGGGTGACGGCGCCTGAGGGACCCAGAAGTCCCATTGCCGCGCGGATCAGTGTGGACTTACCGGATCCGCTTTCTCCCACGATCCCGAGGATCTCTCCTTCATGGAGGGTAAAACTGACGTCCCGGACAGCCGGACGTCCCCGGTAGCTGATCTCAACCTGTTCATATCTGAGAAGTTCCGCCATCTGGTGATTTCCTTTGCTTTTTCATCCTGAAGTACCATTTTCATCTGGCTGTGTCCTCTCCCGAAAGCGGCATACATGATCATCTGGCTGTGTCCTCTCCCGAAAGCGGCATACATATTCATCTGTCTGCGTCTGCTTCCCGGAAGCGGCATACATATTCATCTGTCTGCGTCTGCTTCCCGAAAGCGGCATGCAGGATCATTTGTCTGTGTCCGCTGCCAAAGTCGGCAGATCTGATACATAGTCCCGCAGATTGGCTGACTTTAAGACCCTTTCACAGATCTCTGCTCCTGGGATCTGCGTAATCGCGGACAGTATCCCCCAGCAGATTAAATACCATGACGGAGAGAAAGATCGCAGCGCCCGGTGAGAAAGCAACCCAGGGAGCGGTGGTCATAAGGCTCCTTGCATCGCTCATCATACTGCCCCACTCCGCCGTGGGAGGCTTTGCGCCCAGTCCCAGAAAACTCAGCCCTGCCAGTTCCATCATCATAGTGCCGATATCCAGCATGGATGTAACCAGAATCGGCCCCATGATATTGGGCAGCAGATGTACGAAGATAATCTTGACTGTACCGCTTCCTGCCAGTCTTGCCGCCTTCAGGTAGGCGGTCTCCCTCTGGGCCAGGGTCTGGCTCCTCGCTATGCGCGCGTATTTAGGCCAGGAGATCGCCGCCAGGGCGATGATGGCATTGTGCAGACCTCCCCCCAGCAGGCCGGCGACAGCCATGGCAAAAACCAGTCCTGGGAAGGCAAGGAAAATGTCGGAAATACGCATGAGGACTGCGTCTGCGCGTTTCCCGTTCCAGCCGCAGAACACCCCGATCAAAGTTCCGATGGCTGTAATGACGGCAACCAGGAGCAGGGTTGAGAAAATACTCGCCCGACTTCCGGCGATCACGCGGGAGAGCATATCCCGCCCGTAGCGGTCAGTGCCGAGAAGATGGGCTGCGGAGGGCGCCGCTTTGGCTATGGTCAGATCCTGCAGATCGGGATCATAAGGTGCCAGAGCCTCGCTGAAAACGGACCCCAATAACAGAAGAAAGGCCAGCAGACCGAAAAAGACCAGCTTGGCTCTTGCGGACCCTGTCCTGTCTTTTTTGATCCCGGCCTGAATTTTCTTTTCCTGAGGAAGGATACGATTGGATCTATTTTCGTGATTTCTGAAAAAAGTCTGTTTCATTCCCGGATCACCCCCAGTCGGATACGGGGATCAAGCAGATGATAGAGAAGATCTGTGACAAGATTGACCAGCACATAGATGACTGCCATCCAGACAACATAAGCCTGGATCAGGGGATAATCGCGCATGGTGATCGCGTCGACAGCCATTTTGCCCACACCATCCCACATGAAGATGCTCTCGATGATGGCGGTGCCTCCCAGAAGATTCCCGATCGAGAGTGCGAGAAGGGTGATGATGGTCAGCATGGACGAACGGATGACACTGTTCCACAGGGTCACCCGGCTGCGGACTCCACGGGCCTTTGCCCCGGTCACGTAGTCCTTCTGCAGTTCCTCCAGAACAGCCGCCCTGACCTGGCGCATATATTTGGAAGACATGGCAATGGCCAGGGTCATGGTCGGCATGAGGGCGCTGCGCAGTGAAATACCGTCCGAGAGGACCGGAAGGAGCCTGAGTCTGATCGATAGAAGGTGCATGAGAAGAAGGGCAACAAAAAAGTTCGGAAGGGAATTTCCGATAAAACTGATAAAACGCAGTATGTAATCAACTGCCCGGCCCCGGAAGACCGCTGCAAGGATCCCCAGCGGGATCGAGATCAGGACCGTCGCCAGGATCGATAAAGCTGTCAAAAGAAGTGTCGCCGGCAGTTTGGAAGCAAAGGTTTCCGCGACATCAAGACCGGACACATAGCTTGTCCCCATATCACCCCTGACCATGCCGCCCAGCCAGGTGACATACTGGGTCAGAAAAGGCTGATCCAGGCCGAGCTCCGCCCGTCTGGCATCGATGATTTCCTGTGAGACCGCCCCCTTGTCCCCGTACAGCTCCGTGATCGCGTCACTGCCTGCCACGCGCATCATGGCAAAGGATAAAAATGTGATGCCGATCAGCACAGGGATCAGCTGAAGCAGCCGCTGAATTATATATTTATGCAAGGTATTCTCCATTAACCGAAAAAAGCCCGGAATCATAACGTTCATATACACGGAAGGAGATCCTCCGATGCATTTTTACTTTTTTATTTTAAATGCAGGTTTTTTCTATCGGAAGCCCCACAGGGGGATAAGGGTCTGGATCAATGGTTGTACACACCCTATCGGGGCATGTACAAGTAACGTTGCGAAAACCGCATTCCAGGCCGTCCTTACATCACCATTTTCCTGCGTCACCCGGTTTTCGCCGTTTTCACATCCCCCCCTGCGGGTTGTGGAGAAGGATGCCGGATGGTAGTGTATTTTACGGAAACAAAAGCAATCCCCGGCCTGACGGCCGGAGGCACAGGAAGGAAAAGGTGGTCCAATGCCTCTTTCAACGATCCTCTCGGAAAACAGACATTACTGGACCGGCAGGTCTGCCGGCTATTCCAAAGTCAACCGGACAGAACTTGCCACTGCACAGAGAGAAAAATGGAAATCCTGCCTGTATAAAGAGATCGCAGGTCACTTTCCGGGTAAAGACCTTCATGGACTGCGCGTACTGGATGTCGGGACAGGTCCCGGATTCTTTGCTATCCTCCTGTGTGAAATGGGGCTTAGTGTCACGGCCGTCGATCTGACTCCTGCCATGCTGGAGGAGGCAAGGAGAAATGCCGGAAATCTTGCGGAAAAGATCCGCTTTCTGGAAATGAATGCGGAGGAGCTGGATTTCCCCGATGATTCTTTCGATGTGATCGTCAGCCGCAATCTGACCTGGAACCTGCCGCATCCCGAGAAAGCCTATGCAGAGTGGTCCCGTGTCCTTGGCCCGGGCGGACTCCTGCTCAATTTCGACGCCAACTGGTATTCCTATCTTTTCGACACGGAGGCGCTCTCCGCTTACGAGGCCGACAGGGTCAGGGCCGCTGCAGAAGGTATTCATGACGCAAACATCGGAGAGAATTTCGATATCATGGAGGACATCGCCCGCCGTATCCCTCTTTCCCACATCAGCAGACCCGGATGGGATCTCGACCTCCTGGGGCGGCTGGGGCTGCGGGCGGAGGCGGATGAGTCCTTCTGGAAAAAAGTATGGTCCCGGGAGGAAAAAATCAATTTCTCTTCCACCCCCATGTTTATCATCCGGGCGGAGGCAGTCTGACGGAGTATCAGTTATTGATCTGAACATAAGAACCCGGATAATGCCGGGATAATATAAAGAGACAGCGGATCGGAATTCCCGTTTTTGAGATTCCGATCCGCTGTCTCTTTTGCGGCATGGATACCTTATAAATGATTGAGAGGGTGGTATATTTCCGCTATCGGGCCGGGCATGCCGGTCTGAAAACCTTTACGCAGCATTTATTCTAAAGATTTTCTCCATTGGTCCGAATCACCTCCGAGTACCAGGCGGCGCTGTCTTTGGGCATGCGTTCCATGGTCCGGTAGTCGATATAGACCAGGCCGAAGCGGTCATCATAGCCGCTGTGCCACTCGTAGTTGTCCGTGAAGGACCAATGGAAATAGCCCCGTACCGGCAGGCCGTCCAGGCAGGCCTTTTTCAGCTCCCGCAGATAGCGGTGCAGGAAATCGATCCGGTCGGGATCGTGGACATTCCCGTCCAGGAAGATCCTGTCGTTGCAGCTCTGTCCGTTCTCTGTGATATAGATGGGAACATGGTAGCGCTCAAAGATCAGACGGGGTCCCCAGTAGAGTACTTCGGGAGTCACCGGCCATTTGAGGGCCGTGCGGGGATAGCCCGGATATTTTTCCTCCATGACATATTGGCCCGTCTCATCCTGCACCAGACCGTGGCCGTTATAGATATTGAGGCCGGCGAAATCGATCGGCGCGGAGATGATCTGCAGATCCTCCCCGGGAATGCTGCCGGCATAGGCCGACCAGGGATTATGGGGATCGTCCGGATAATGTCCCAGAAAAACAGGGTCAAAAAACCACTGATGGTTGAAATAGTATACCGGATTCACATCGAGCGGGAGTGAGCAGAAGGAAGCCGTACGCAGGGCCTCCGGTGTCTCCCCCGCTTTTTCTGTATCCCTTTGCGGATCATCGGACGGCATTTCATGCAGATAAGCCAGGGCACCGGTCGAGGAAGCCCCTATCTGCGCGTCCGGCACTTGACTGCGGATGGCGCGGACGGCAAGCCCATGCGCCAGCAGCAGGTTGTGCCAGCAGCGGAACAGGGTCTGCGGATCCAGCTGCAGGCCGGGAGCGTGCAGGCCGTTCCCCATTCCCAGACCGATCGCGCACTGCGGCTCATTGATCGTGATATAGTTTGTCACACGCCCTTTGAAATGGGCTGCGACAAAAGCGGCATAATCGGCAAAGCGGTCAGCGGTCTCACGGTTCATCCAGCCGCCCTTATGGTAGAGGGCAAGGGGCAGATCCCAGTGATAAAGGGTGATCCATGGTGTAATGCCGCGGGAAAGACATCCGTCCACAATTCGGTCATAGTAGGCAAGGCCGGCTGGATTGAGCCCCTTGCAGGAAGAGGAAGAAGCCCCGCCGCCGCTGCCGCTCACCTCATTCACTCCATTTGCTCCATTTGCTCCATTTACTGTTCCGTCCGGAAAAATGCGGGGCCAGCTGAGGCTGAAGCGGTAATGCCTGATACCCAGACTCTGCATCAGATCCAGGTCCTCCTCTGCCCGATGATAGGCGTCACAGGCAATATCGCCGGTATGTCCATTGAAAGTCTTTCCGGGCACATGTGAAAAATAATCCCAGATCGACGGCCCCTTGCCGTCCTCGAAGGCTCCGCCCTCGATCTGATAGGCGGCACTTGCCGCGCCCCAGACAAAATTATCAGAAAACTGCATAGACTGCCCTCCATAACAATTTATCCCATTACAAACAATTTATCCCATCACAACCCTGACTTCATATTCCCTGCAGCCGTCCTGTGCCGGGATCAGCGTGCCGTTGATCTTCTCTCCGTTGACCGTCATCGAAACCACCCCTTGCTGGGCGCCGGCGGTATTGTCGATCTCGATGTGATAGAGTGCGCCGCGGTAGATCCGGTCGCAGTGATAGTTTTTCAGCGTATCCGGAATGCAGGGATCGACCTTCAGGCCGTCCAGGGTCGGAATGATCCCCAGGATGTACTGGCTCATGCAGGCAAAGGTCCAGGCTGCCGTGCCGGTCAGCCAGCTGTTTTTGCCCTCTCCGAAGGTCGCCGCATCCCGTCCCGCGATCATCTGGCAGTAGACATAGGGCTCCACGCGCCGGATGTCCACCATATCCTCAAGATAGAAGGGACAGGTCTTGCGGAAGACTTCAAAGGCACGGTTTCCGTGTCCGAGGACGGTCTCGGCACAGGCGATCCAGGGATTGTTGTGGCAGAAAATACCCGCGTTCTCCTTGTATCCCGGCGGATAGGAAGTGATCTCGCCCAGCTCCGGATGGTAGACGGTATAAGCCGGCTGATGCAGCACGATGCCGTACCTGGTATCCAGGTGCTTTTCGACACTCTCAAGGGCCGCAGCCGCCTGGCCGGTCTCGACGCCGACACCCGCCATCACGCACATGCCCTGGGGTTCAATGTATATTTTCCCTTCTTCGCAGACACGGCTTCCCACCGGTCTGGAGAAGGCATCATAGGCGCGGACGAACCATTCTCCGTCCCAGCCTGCATCCAGGATGATCTTTTTCATGTCCTCGACCAGGCTGCGGACCTCCTCCGCTTCCTTCGAAAGTCCCCTATGCCGGCACAGGTCTGCATATTCCAGTCCGTTTTTGACGAACATGCCCGCAATGAAGACACTCTCCGCGACAGGTCCCTCGCTGGGACCGGTCGTCTGGAAGCTCTCTCCGGGAGTTGTGGAGAAGCAGTTCAGATTCAGGCAGTCATTCCAGTCGGCGCGGCCGATCTGGGGCAGTCCGTGGGGTCCCCTGTGGTCGGCCGTATACCGGAAGCTCCTGCGGAGGTGCTCCATCAGGGTCGCCTTGTTTGTGTCACTGGAATCAAAGGAACACATTTCATCCAGGATGCTGAAGTCGCCGGTCTCCTTGATATAGGCGGAGGCCGCCGCGATCAGCCAGAGGGGATCATCGTTAAAGCCGCCGCCGATGCCGGCATTGCCCCGCTTGGTGAGGGGCTGATACTGGTGATAGGTGCTCCCGTCCTCGAACTGGGTATTGGCGATATCAATGATACGCTCTCTCGCCCTCTCCGGGATCAGGTGGACAAAACCAAGGAGGTCCTGGCAGGAATCTCGGAATCCCATTCCCCTTCCCAGTCCGCTCTCATAATAGCTGGCGCTGCGGCTCATGCAGAAGGTGACCATGCACTGGTACTGATTCCAGATATTGACCATGCGGTTGAGTTTGTCGTCACTGCTGTCGATCTGGAAGTGAGACAGAAGGGAATCCCAGTATTTGGCCAGTGCGGCCAGTGCTTCATCAACCTGGGCATCCGTCTGAAAGCGCTCCAGAAGGCGGTCCGCCGGTGCTTTATTGATGATACCGGGCGCCTCAAACTTCTCCTCCACGGGATTTTCGCAGAATCCAAGCACAAAGATCATGGATGTGGTCTCTCCCGGGCCAAGCCGGACGGACAGGTGGTGGCTGCCCACAGGAGCCCATCCGTGCGCGATACTGTTGCGGCTCTTTCCTTCCATCACGGCCCGGGGAGAAGCCGCGCCTCTGTAAAGGCCGACAAAATCATCCCGGCTGGTGTCAAATCCGACAAGATCCCGGTTGACCGAAAACACAGCATAATGGTTTCTTCTCTCCCGGTATTCCGTCTTGTGATAGATCCGGCTGCCGCAGACCTCCACCTCTCCCGTGGAGAAATTGCGCTGGAAATTGGACGAGTCATCTTCCGCGTTCCACAGGCAGAATTCCACGTAGCTGAAGACATCGAAAACCTTTTCGCAGTCACTTTTATTAGTAAAGGTCAGCCTGTTGATCTCACAGGGCGCGTCTACCGGCACGAAAACTTCCTGCTTTGCAGCCAACCGATCCTTCTCCGATGTGATCACCGTGTATCCCAGGCCGTGGCGGCAGCTGTACTCATCCAGTTCTGTCTGAACAGGCTGCCAGCCGGGGTTCCACACGGTATCTCCTTCTTTTATATAGAAATAGTGCCCACCGCAGTCCATGGGGCTGTTGTTGTAACGGTAGCGCGTCAGGCGCAGGAGCTTTGCGTCCTTATAAAAGCAGTAGCCGCCCGCCGTGTTGGAGATCAGGCGGAAAAAATCTTCAGATCCCAGATAATTGATCCAGGGGAGCGGTGTCCTCGGATTTGTGATCACATATTCCCGCTTCTGATCATCAAAATAACCATATTTTCCCATCTTTTCCTCCAGTTCAACACTTTTTTCTCTTTTTCCATTCTTTCGAAATCGTTTTCGCAACAAAGCAAAATATCCCTTATCTATTTCCCGCAGTATAAAACAAAACAATCAAAAAAGCAATCAAAAGACTATAATTATCTGAAAAATTGGGTAAATTTAACAAAATTCCACCTGATTAATTATGAATTATGTCGGTTGCATTTTCTCTTTTCAGGATTTAAAATGAATTTACGAAAACGTATTCGGAAACAAATCACGGCAGTTGAAAGACGCTGGAACAGCCGGGGAAGGGCATAAGATGGGAAGCGGAAAAGGAAATGTCACGATCAAAGATATATCCCTGAAATGCGGCGTTTCTGTTGCCACGGTCAGCAAGGCCCTGAATCATTACGGTGATATAGCACCGGAAACTGCGGAACTGATCAGGAAGACCGCCAGGGAAATGCATTACATACCAAATACGGCCGCCAGACAGCTGAAGACAAACACTTCGCATAATATCGGTGTCCTGTTTGTAGATGAAATGAACTCAGGTCTGACGCACGAGTATTTCTCAGGGATCCTGGATGCCGCAAGGGCCGAGGCGGAAGGTCTTGGTTATGACATAACCTTCATCGGGAAAAACATGGGCGGCAGGCCGATGACCTATCTGGAGCATTGCCAGTACAGAAAAGTCGACGGCGTTCTGATCGCAAACGTGGATTTCTCGGATCCGGGTGTCGTCGAACTGGTCAGAAGCGGACTTCCGGTGATCACAATCGACTACGCATTTGACAGTACCAGCTGCGTGATGTCGGACAACATGGAAGGCTGTTATGCCCTCACTTCTCTCCTGATCGAAAAAGGACACAGGAAAATCGCTTTTATCCACGGAGAGAGGACCTCTGTTACAAACAAAAGGCTTGTGGGGTTTAACCGGGCCTTAAGGGATCACGGGATCGAACCGGATGACCGGTATATTGTCCAGGGGCGTTTCCACGATCCCAAAAAGAGCCGGGAGGCGACGAGATACCTGATGGAGCTGCCTGATCCGCCCACAGTCATCATGTATCCGGATGATTTTTCCTATATCGGCGGCATGACAGAGTTGGAAAAAATGGGACTGTCTGTCCCGCAGGATGTCAGCACAGCCGGTTATGACGGCATCCCCATCAGCCAGTTTCTCCGCCCCAAGCTCACGACCTATCATCAGGACGCGGAACAGATCGGGAAAGTTTCCGTGCGGAAACTCGTCGAAACGATCGAGAACAAGAAGACCTGTATTCCTGAAGAAATCTCTGTTTCAGGATACGTACTGGAAGGAACCAGCGTAGCATCGTTACAGGCCGCCCCCTGATCGGGATACAGGGTACACGGTATCCGGCCTCAGAGCGGCCCGCCTTGCTGCTTCTGTATAGAAGGAAACGGTTCATCAAAGCATCATTAGTATTTCATTCAGATCAAAAGCAGTCTGTCATGAAAGGAGTAGTTATGAAAAAGAAAGTGATCAGTATCTTAATGGCCGGCATCATTGCCGCATCACTCGCAGCCTGCGGATCCGGCGGCTCTGCAGCTCCTACGGCTGAAAAAACAGAAAAAACCGAAGCAGCCGGCGGCGAAGCTGCCGAAAAAGCCGGCGGCGAAGGAGAAGGAGCGGTCCTCAATATCCAGTGCTGGAATGACGAGTTCGCCAGAAGAATGCGCGACCATATGCCCGGCTACGAAGCTTTTGACAAGGATGACGCGACAAAGGGCGGCAAGCTCGGTGATGTAGAAGTCAGATTCGCAGTCACCCCTTCCACAGACAATGCATATCAGAACAATCTGGACGCTCTCCTTCCGGCAAATGCGGATGCTGCAGCGGACGAAAAGGTGGATATGTTCCTCGTCGAGGCTGATTACGCTCTCAAATACGTGAACACCCCTGTTGCTCTTCCGATCGCTGATCTGGGTATCACGGAAGACGAACTGGCAAATCAGTATAAGTATACAAAGGATATCGTCACAGATGCGGACGGCAATCTGAAAGGTCTGAGCTGGCAGGGATGCCCCGGCGTTCTGATCTACAACAGGGATATCGCAAAAGAAGTTCTCGGTTCCGATGATCCCGAGGAAGTCCAGAAGGCAGTCGCAGACTGGGATACCTTTAAGAAAACAGCCGATCAGCTGAAAGAGAAGGGATATAAGATCACTTCCACTACCAATGATTCCTATCGTGTATTCTCCAACAACGTCTCCTCTCCCTGGGTCGTTGACGGAAAGATCAATGTTGACGACAACATCAAGGCATGGGTAGACATGTCCAAGGAAATGGTCGACAAGGGCCAGACCGGAACTGCCGATCTGTGGTCTGAAGACTGGTCCAAGGGCTTTGCCAAAGATGCGGACGTATTCTGCTACTTCGGACCTGCATGGCTGATCAACTTCTCCATGGGTGCAGTTGATGACGGTGTAAACGAAGATGACGGTTCCCGTACATTTGCAGGCGGCTGGGCAGCTACTGTAGGACCTCAGGGCTTTTACTGGGGCGGCACATGGATCTGCGCCGCTGCAGGCACAGACAACCCCACCGCTGTTGCGGAGATCATGAGACAGATGACCACAAACGAAGAAGTCCTGACCGACATCGTCAAGATGGACAATGACTTTGTCAACAACAAGCCCGCTATGGAAGCTGCTGCTACCGATGACAGCTTTGCCTTCAAGCCCCTGGGCGGCCAGAATCCTCTGGGAATGTTCTGCGAAGGCGCCGAGAAGATCGACCTGTCCAACATTTCCGAATATGACCAGGGCTGCAACGAGTCCTTCCAGCTGGCTATGAAGGAATACTTCGAAGGAAATGCATCCTATGACGATGCACTCCAGGCATTCTTCAAGGCTGTCGTCGAGAAGTATCCTGAGCTTTCTTACTAATCAGCGTGACCGGATCAATCAACCCGGCAGAAAAAAACCCGGCGGATCGATCGCCTGACCGGACATCAATAAAACGGCAGCGCAATGATCTGTCACATCGGTATTAAATGAAACGAACATTATTAGAATGATTCCTCCTTGACAACTCCTGCGTGCCCCTTCTATCGCGAAGGAGCACGCAGCGGTTTTGTTCTTCATCTTAAGGCAGTCAAACACATTACAGTGCGGAGAAGAGTTATGAAAAAAAAGAAGACAGGAAATGCACTGCGCCATAATCGCTGGGGATATTTTTTTCTGATTCCCTTCTTTGTCGTGTTCGTCATCTTCCAGCTGATCCCGCTGGTCACGACGATCTACAACAGTTTTTTCGAGCATTATTTCAAGAACGGTCTGACGGAAGTAGGACCGAATCTGGTAGGGCTGGAGAACTACAAAACACTGCTGGCTTCGGGAGATATTCTGGTGTATTTAAAAAACACCATGATCATGTGGGTCATGGGATTTGTCCCTCAGATCATTATCTCTCTCCTGCTTGCAGCATGGTTTTCCGACCCGTCCCTGCGGCTCAAGGGGAAAAAGTTTTTCCAGTCGGTCATTTATCTGCCCAACCTGATCATGGCTTCCGCATTCTCCATGCTCTTCTTTGCCCTGTTTGCCGAGACCGGCCCGATCAATTCCCTGCTGATGCAGATCGGTTTGATCAGCGCCCCCTACAAATTTCTCTCTCACACTATGAGCGCACGCGCGCTTGTAGCCTTCATGACCTGCCTCATGTGGTTCGGCAATACAACGATCCTGCTGCTGGCCGGCATGCTGGGTATCGACCAGTCACTCTATGAAGCCGCGGAAGTGGACGGCGCGTCCTCGACACAGATCTTTTTCCGGATCACTCTTCCGATCCTGAGGCCGATCCTGCTGTATGTGGTGATCACCTCCCTGATCGGAGGTCTCCAGCTGTTCGATGTCCCCCAGATCCTGACAAACGGACAGGGCGGCCCCAACAGGACGACCATGACACTGATCATGTACCTGAACAAGCATCTGTACAGCAAAAACTACGGCATCGGCGGTGCTCTCTCTGTCATCCTGTTCTTTATCACAGGTGTCCTGAGTATCATCGTTTTCCGGATCAATACCAGATCGCAGAAATAGCAGGATCCGGTTTTACAGAGGATCCGGATTTAGTCCGAAGCAGATATTGAATAAACTCCTCGCGCTGCCGCTCCGGAGACCGGCATTTTGGGAAAAGAACGAAAGAGAAGGGAGAAAGACATGACAGAAAAGAAAGACGACAAAACTCCAAAAGGCTTGAGCCTGAGTGTCGGCACAAGACGCATCATTGCCTATATTGTTCTTGTGCTTCTCACGATCCTCTGTCTTTTCTGGTTCTATGTGCTGTTTGTCAATGCGACCAGATCAAAAGCACAGCTGAATCATGGATTCACAATAATCCCCAGTCATTACGCTTTAAAGAACCTGTACAATCTGTTCCACAACAGCAACCTGCCCATACTCAGAGGACTGCTGAACAGCTTTCTGGTAGCGATCAGCACGGCAGTTGTGAGCACGTATTTCTCAGCGATGACGGCCTATGCCATTCACGCCTACGACTTCAGGTTCAAAAAAGCTGCTTTCACTTTTATCCTGGCGATCATGATGATCCCGACGCAGGTCACCGCTCTTGGTTTTCTGAGTCTGCTGCGCAAGATCAAACTCATGGATTCCTTCATCCCGCTGATCGTCCCTTCCATCGCGGCACCGGCCGTATTCTTTTACATGAAGCAGTATATGGAAGCAAACCTGCCCATGGAGCTGCTGGAGTCGGCACGCATTGACGGAGCCAGCGAGCTGCGTACCTTCAATCAGATCGCACTTCCCATGATGAAACCGGCGATCGCCGTACAGGCCATCTTCTCTTTCGTCACCAGCTGGAACAACTACTTCGTCCCCGCACTGGTACTCAAATCCGACAGCAAAAAGACACTGCCGATCCTGATCGCGACCCTGCGCTCTGCGGATTTCCTGAAATTTGACATGGCACAGGTATACATGTTCATCTTTATGGCCATTCTTCCGGTCATCATCGTATATCTCTTCATGGCAAGGAGCATCGTTGCCGGACTGACGGCAGGTGCTGTGAAAGGATAAAAGAAAAAGAAATAAAAGAGGAAAGAAAAAGAGAAGTTCTTCACCGGGACTTATCCCTGTGTGAAGAACTTCTTTTTTGTGTACTCTGACGATAATGCTCTGATAATAAAAAATATGCGCCAGTCAAAAAAGGCAGGACACTTTAAAAATGTCCTGCCTGCGGCGCAGAAGAAGGGTCTGCTGCCATAGTTTATGCAGGCGGTAATTACCGTCTATATGTCGAGGCGCTTACGCACCGGGACATTCAAAGAATGAATAAAGTTATCGGAATCATTATTTGCGGATCTTCATACCGGCGCGGACCATGCGGAACATGCGGATCGCGCCTTTATAATAGAGGTCAACTGCTTCTTCAAGTGCCTGAGAGAGAGGCATGGGACCGTCCACAGTGGTAATGATGGAATCGATTCCGTGCTCATAGATCTGGTCATAGCCCTCTCCGAGGCCGCCGCAGAGTGCTGTCACGGGAATGTCGTGTTTCTTTGCGCGGTCGCCGACTCCCTGCATAACTTTGCCGAAGCAGCTCTGCCAGTCTGTCCTGCCCTCGCCGGTCACGACCAGGTCAGCGCCCTCGATGAGAGCATCAAAATCGATCAGGTCCAGAACTGTCTCGATACCGGACTTCATCTCGGCATTCAGATAGATCTGAAGAGCTGCGCCAAGTCCGCCTGCCGCACCGGTTCCGGGGGTCTCATCGGGATTCACGCCGAACTCTTTGATGATGACATCCCTGTAGTTGCACATGCCCTTTTCCAGGCGGTCCAGGATCTCGGGGGTGCCGCCCTTCTGCTTGCCGAAGGTATAGGTCGCGCCGTCTTTGCCGCAGAGAGGATTTGTGACATCGCACATGACAGTGAAGTGGGCTTTTTTCGCGCGCTCATCCAGACCGCTCATATCGATATGGGCAACCTTCTCGAGCTCACTGCCCTTGCCTTCCAGGACATTGCCTTCCGCGTCGTAGAATTTTACACCGAGGGCACTGGCAAAGCCCATGCCGCCGTCGTTGGTCGCGGATCCGCCGATCGCGATGGAGATATCCGTAAAGCCCTGATCGAGGGCTGCTTTCACCAGCTCGCCTGTTCCGTAGGTGGTTGTATTCAGAGGATTCCTGAGCTCTTCGGGCACCATGGGAAGTCCGGAAGCCTGGGCCATCTCGAGGACCGCTTCGCTGTCACTCAATTTTCCGTAGTAAGCATTGGCGCTCTCCATCAGAGGACCATGAACGTTGACGAAGACCTTCTCGCCTTTTCTTGCCTGAATGACAGCGTCTGTGGTTCCCTCGCCGCCGTCCGCAACCGGGACACCGACGGTGTCACAGGCTCCGAACACTTCCCGGGCGGCCTTTGTGAGAAGCTCCACTGTCTGCTCGCTGGAAACAGTTCCCTTAAAAGAATCCGATGCAAATACAAGTTTCATGTCTTACCTCCTCTTTGTCCTATTGTACCAATCCCCTTTTACCTGCTGCCTAAGTCTTTTTAAATCATTTTTGTTCTAAATCTTTACTGTTGTTGTTCTATCCGCTTTACTTGTATATATTATAACCTCTTGGCCGGGTTTTTAACAGATTCAGACATCATAAAAAGAACGCAGGTATTTGTATCAGCAATACAAAACGTGCGTTCTTTTGCTTTTCCCTTTCCCTGTATTTGTCTGCGCCTTACAAGGATATGTCAAGGGCAGACGCGTTGGCGGGCGGGCCTGTTTGTTATTTTTTCAGATAAAGATGGAGCAGTTCCAAAAAGGTCCTGTCCTGTGAACTCTCCAGCGGATCGATTCCCAGAAAGTCCTTCATCTTGTTGTATCTGTAGACCAGAGTATTTTTGTGCACATAGAGCATCTGCGCCGCCTTTGTCAGGTTGTAGTTGGTCTCCTCCAGCGCGGCGGTCATCTCCGAAAACTGCTTTGCGGTACTCTTGTCCAGCATGGTCTCGCAGACATGAAAGACCCTCTGCAGTTCCTGCCGCGGCACCAGGGTCCGGAAATACTCCTTGAGATGATCCATGAAGAATTCTATTTCCCCGGGTTCGCCGACATGGGACTCCAGCCATTTGCAGTGGCGGTAGGCATAGTAATATTGAGAAAAAGAGTTCTGCAGGGTTCCGATGTAAAAGACGGCCGCAGTCTTTCTCTCCCGCAGCCAGCGGAGGATGTATTCGAGGTAATCCCCGATCTCCCTGCGGTAATCGACAAAACTGTGCCTGCTGTCTGCCCTGATCGTTTTGAATACAAGGATATGCGTCTCATCCAGGATGAAGCTGAGATCCTGTGAATGATGGCCCTTGCCGCGGCGCAGAGCGTCAACCACTTGCTGCAGGTCAGAGTGGGGCGGAAAGGATGGATCGGAGCTGCTGTCATTCCTGCCATTCCTGTCATTCCTGCCATTCCTGTCGTCCAAGCCTTTCCGGGAAGCTGCACCCGGATCCGTATCGAAGCTTTTGATCCTGCAGAGGATGGGCACCCGCACCAGGGACTCTTCGTATTCCAGCTGGCGGGCGATCCCGCGGATCTCGGTGGGGCTGGCAAACTCCACCTGGGTCAGGAGGTTGATAAAATGTTCCTTACGGCTCCTTCTCAGTCGGATGCTCTCCTGCTGCTTTTCATATTTCAGCATGGCTTCCATGGCCATGCGGGTGATCATGGCGACATCGCGGATCTTGTCCGGATCGCCCGTGACACCGACGACGCCCTCCTTGCGGCCCTCGTGCATGATCGCCATGTTGATGCCGGGAAGGACGCCCGGGAACATCCGGTCATCGCGGATCACGATCACATCCCCGGTTCCCTTGACAATGCGGTCCGCCACCTCGTGATAAGTGCCGATACGCCCGGGATCCCGGCTGGCTATGATCACTCCGTTTTCATCCATGATATTGATGTTGTATTCCGTAAACTGTGTCACCTGCTCTATGAATCTGCGGGCCAGTTCGGGTTCGATCATGGCTGCCTCCAAAAAAACAATGAATTGCTCATATATGATATTGAGGTCAAAAGGTGGTTATGGATACCTTTAGGCCTTTACATCATATATATTTTGATCAAAAAAGACCGGAACCGACGTGCTCCCGCCGGTTCCGGTCCGCAGTTCTGTATTGATTATAGCAGATAAGAAGGCTTTCTCAATGAGTCAGGAGAAAGTCATTTGGCCGGCTCTATCATGTTGAACCTGCGCCGGCTCCGGGATATTTCACCGGTCTGTTATCTGATCCCGGAGCGGCCGGCGGCAGCTGCATGAAGAGCAGCTCTCTCTTCTTCCACAGCGTGTTCGACATTCATCCGGGAGAGGATGAGGGTGATGACAAGGTTGATGCACATGGGGATCCAGAGGTACATGATGTGGAGCATGGTCAGGGTGGAGGCCGACTGGACTGCCGCACCGCCGACATATCCTGAGAAGGCAAGGAGCCAGCCGGCAAGTGCGGTCCCGATGCCTCCGCCCAGTTTGGTGCCCAGGGAGGTGCAGGAGTACATGGTGCCGTCAACACGTTTTCCAGTCCGCAGGTAGGTGTACTCGGAACAGGTGGCGATCAGGGCGTTCATGTCGCCCTGCAGGGGGCTCATGCCGATCGCGGCGATGGCGGTGAAGAAGAGCATGAGGGGAACGCTGCCCATGTAGCCGGCGGCAACAACGCCCAGACGGCCGACTGTGCCGAGTGTGTAGCCCATGAGATTCAGCTTGTACATGCCGCGGAAGCGGGCGACCATGGCCGGTGTGAAGAGAAGGCCGATGATCATGGGAATATTGATGGCCCAGGAAAAGACGCCGAGGAGATTGGCGTTTTTCAGGATATAGGTCATGTAGTAGATGCCCATGTTGAGGGTCGCGGAGTAGATCTGCATCAGGATATAGGAGGCGCAGATCATCAGGTAATACTTGTTGCGGATCAGAAGGCCGAATGCATCGATGAGGGTGTATTTTTCCTCCGCCCTGGCAGCAGCCTTCTCCTCTTCCTCATCCGCCAGTTCCTCGGGGGAGAGTTCCTTGACAGACATGACGGAGAGTGTATTGGAAATCACGCCGACGATCGCGTAAATGACCGCAACTGTGCGCCAGGCAGCCGCGCCGCCTCCGAAATAGGCGACCAGGCCGACGGTGATGGTCTGGATCAGCATGCTGGTGCCGAAGGCGAACATGAAGCGGATGGAGCCCATCTGGACGCGCTCCTGATTGTTTTTCGTGATGAGGGCGGTCAGGGCGGAATAGGCGATGTTATTGGCGGTGTAGAAGCCGGCGTTCAGCAGAGTGTAAGCGATAAAGAACCAGGCATACTGGGCTTTGGCGCTGATGTCAGCCGGAATGCAGAAGATCGCGACCAGGCAGACGGCACAGCCGAAATATCCGTAGAACATCCAGGGGCGGGCTTTTCCCATTTTGCTGTGGGTCTTGTCGATCATCGATCCGAAGAAGATGTCGCTGATTCCGTCAAAGAGCTTGGAGACCGCGATCAGGGTGCCGACGATGCCGGCGTTCATCCCGACTGTATCTGTCAGGAAGATCATAACAAAAGCGGACAGCAGCGCGTACACGACATTGCCGGCGATATCTCCCGAACCGTAGCCAATCTTGTTGTACCAGTTTAAATATCTTTTTTCTTCCATCAAATCTCTCCTTGCTTAAATACTATTCCATCTTAAATACTATTCCATTAAGTAGGCATGAAGTCTCAGGATCACACACCGCACGACGGTCAGCGAGCCGTCCCTCGTGTCCCGGTGTCTCAAAAAATGAGTCAGGCAGAACCGTCCCTCGTGACTCATTCCGCGGGGTCGCGTGCGGGGAGGAGTGTCATGTCGTAGGTAAAGTGCTGGTCGTCGAAGCGGTATTGGGGCAGGAGGCGGGGGCCGCAGCTGTTGGAACCTATGCCGTCCTGGCGGGCGTCGAGGCAGAGCACGGTGCTGCCGCAGGGCTCGAGTTCGTAGTTGTGAGCTCTGACGGTCAGTTCCTCCTGGGTGTAGTCAGACGCGTTGAAGGAAAAAGGTACGTGGCTGTAGGCTGTGAGTATATGGGTATTGTCATAGATGGTGACGTAATCACAGTCGCAGCGGCTTCCGTTCTCCTGGGGGCGGATGTAGTCTTCGTGGAGATCCCGCACGGGTGCGGCGAAAAGGCCGTGCCAGGAGGCTCTGTGTTTATCAGAGTAGCTCTCAAGGGGTCCCATGCCGTAGTAGACGGTATTCTGCATGCTCTCGGGAAGAAAGAGGCGCAGACCGAAGCGGGGAAGTTCGGGGAATTCCATGTTGCGGGTGACATCCATGTGCACTGCGATCCGCCCGTCAGGTGTAACGGTCCAGAGGGAGTCTATGTCCATCAGTTTTTGCACAGTGACCGCAGTCATGGACATGCGGCTGGAGATGGAGATACCGTCATCCACGCTGCGGTACTGTGTTGTATAAGCGCGGGAGCAGGCCCGGTCGTACATGGCTTTCTCCCACTCTTTGCGGATGTACATGTCGTTGTCGGTAGGCGCGCGCCAGATGTTGACTTCCATGGGGCGGTCCAGAAGTTCCCTGCCCGCATAGGTCATTTTTTCAAAAACGCCGTAGAGTTTACTGTAAGTGTAGGTAAAGTTTTCTCCTCTGATGATCAGCCTTCGGTCGCTTTCTTCCACACGGAGGGGCTGCATGCTGCGGGCACGGGCCGCAGCCTCCTCCGCAAGGGTCCCGACCGACTGGTTGGCATACAGACCGGCAGGGGCTGACTCTTTCCGACAGCCGGCGGAGGGTCCGGATTCGTCGGATCCGCCCGCGAGAGCAACCTCGTCAAAGCCGAGCAGCATGCCTTCCTCACGGAAGGGATCCGCCTTGCGGAGGATATAGGACACTTTCAGATAGATCCGGCCTCTTTCCGGGAGGGCCGGGAGAGAGAGGTAGATCTTTCCGATGTGCCGCGGAGGTATCGACGGGATGCGCGGTGATGCGATCACACCGGAGACAATACTGGCATCGTCACAGGTAAGTTCATATTCCAGTGCCAGATAATCGCGCAGGTCGACAAAATTCATTTCATTTTTGAGAGCCAGGATGCAGGTCGCGCGTCCTTCATTTTTCTCATTTTTTCCAGTGCTGTCGTTCCTGTCGTTTTTTTCATTTTTTTCGTTTTTGTCATTTTTCCTGCTTATGACGGCTTGTCCGGCCATTGCCTTTGCCGAATGGCCCGTCCTTTCCTTTGCAAAGATATCCTGCATGGAACTTCCGCAGATAAATGAAATGACGCGGGCGGGGCGGTGTACATTTTTGTATTCGAGCAGGCCGGTATGAGGTGTGCGGTCGGGGTATACAAGACCGTCCATACAGAAACTGCCGTCGTTTGGATACTCGCCGTGGTCGCCGCCATAGTAGTAGATTGCTCTTCCGTCCCGGGCTGTTCCCTTGTAGACGGCGTGGTCGCACCACTCCCAGACGAAGGCACCGCAGACGCAGTCGAAGCTGTCGATCAGGCGGAAATAGTCTTCGTAATCACCTGCTCCGTTTCCCATGGAGTGGGCATACTCACAGAGGATGTAGGGCTTGTCCGGCACGCCGGCTGCCTGGTCTGCCTGCAATCCGTCTTTTTTCTTTTCGGAGCCGGTCCGGGCGTAGCGGATGACATCGTCGAATTCAGGATACATCCTGCTGTAGAGGTCGATGTCGGAGTAGTCGTATTTACGGGCCCGTCCGCGGTAATAGGCACTTTCGTAGTGGGTCAGGCGGGAAGGATCAAACTCCTTGGTCCAGCGAAGGGCCTTCTCGAAGGTGCAGCCGTATCCGCACTCATTGCCCATGGACCAGATGACCACGCAGGGGCGGTTCTTGTCCCGGTGCACCAGCTTGCGGACGCGGTCCAGAGTCGGCTCGATGAAATCCGGATTGTCCGAGATCATCTCATTCCAGCGGGCGGCCCGCTCTTCGTCCGAGTCATTTTTGTAATAAAGCATCCAGGGGCCGTGGCTCTCATTGTCAGCCTCGTCAATGACAAAAAATCCGTATTTGTCGCACATCTGGCAGAACATGGGCGCATTGGGATAATGGCTGGTCCGGATGGCATTGAAATTGTGGCGCTTCATCATTTCCAGGTCGCGCCGCATATGCGCCGTATCCACGACCGGTCCCGTCACAGGATCGGAGTCGTGGCGGTTCACGCCGCGGAATTTGACAGGCTGACCATTGATCTTGAGCACATTTCCGTCGACTCTCACCTCGCGGATTCCGATCCTGTCTGAAATGACCTCACGGCTTGTCTCAAAAACGATGGTATAGAGATAGGGTTCCTCGCTGTTCCACAGATGGGGATCATCTATACTGACGGCTGCACTCCCGCGCAGGGAAAAATCAGCGATCTCCTTTCCATCCCCGTCGAGGATCCTGACCGAGACCGGGATTTCGCGGTCCAGGTAAGAGGCCGTAATGGAAATCTCAGCGCGGGCTGCCCGGGGTGCAAAAAAGGACTTTTCCGGATTTGCGGTTTTCTCCCCGGCTCCCGTATTCAACGTGACGTTTTCTTTCTCCTGCTCACTTCCCCCGGCCTGTCCGCCCTCTTTGTCCCGGGCGCCTTCCTGCCAGCAGATCTTTGTATTGATAAAATAGTCAAAAATACACTGCCTGGGTCTGCGCATGAGGTAGACATCGCGGAAGATTCCCGACATGCGGAATTTGTCCTGGTCCTCAAGGTAGCTTCCGTCGCACCATTTGAGGACGAGCACAGCGAGAACATTTTCCCCCTCCTGCAGAGCATCAGTGACTTCAAACTCGGCAAGAGCGTGGGAAACCTGGCTGTAGCCGACATAATATCCGTTCAGCCAGACATAAAAGCAGGAATCGACTCCTTCAAATTCAAGGAAAGTCCTTGGAACGTCCTCGTTCTTTTCAAAATTGAACCGATGCACATAGGCGCCGCAGGGATTCTCCTGGGGCACATAAGGCGGATCCGCCGGGAAGGGATACTTGAAGTTGGTGTACTGATGGCAGTCATATCCGTAATTCTGCCAGACACCCGGCACCGGGATCTCCTCGAAGCCGGCGTCTTCTCCGTCCACATCAAAGTCCGGCAGGTAAAATGCCTCCTGCAGATCATAGATGCTGTCATAGCAGCGGAATTTCCATTTTCCGTTCAGCATGGTGATGCGGTCCGATGCCTCCCTGTTTTCATCAAGGCCCTCCAAGTGACTTCCGGCCGGAATATAATAAGCCCTGTCCGGCATTGTTCCTTCATGAAGAACGGACAGATTTTCATAATGCTTGGGTACGATCAATGTTCCTCTCCTCCTTAGGCATGCACAAAGCTGAACTCACTTGGTCCATTTCATATATCTCCGGCAGAAAAGTACATGCCGTAGGCCTTATTTATGAACAAAAAGTGTTTCTTCTTGGCTGTAATCATTTGTTTTGTTCTTTGGCCGAAAACGTCACAAATCCAGGATATGGCGACGATTCGGCAATATGTTGTGTCGTTTTGCCGTGAGTTTTGCCCTCTGTTGCTATCATACGACAGTCAAATCTCTTTGAACATAAACTGTGATGGACAGAACATGCACAAAATGATACACTAACAGCAGGCAAAAATGACTACATAAACAGGAGAAAAAAAGATGTTTGTGGACAACGCGTACTGGCGCAATTCCAGGATTGATTTTAAAGACAGAAAGCACCCTCTGTTCGTGGGGAGCTGCGGCACTTACCAGCTGATGACCCTCACCAAGCTTCCGACACACCGGCCCAGGGGGCGGGTGGATTTCCAGCTGCTCTATGTCGCTGCCGGGAAGGGACATTTTTATTTTAACGGGAAGGAGCATATAGTCCCCGCCGGAAATATGGTCCTCTACCGCCCCAGGGAGGAGCAGCGCTATTATTACTACGGAGCAGATCACACCGAGGTGTACTGGGTCCATTTCACGGGCAACAATGTCACCAACATCCTGCGTCAGTACGGTTTCAAGGACGGGGAACACATCGTTCACAGCGGGACGTCCCTGGAATACTCCCATATCTTTCAGCAGATGATCAGGGAGCTGAAGGAATGCAGGCCTCACTATGAGAATGCCTGCATTTACCGGCTGCACCTGCTCTTCATCCTGCTCAGCCGTCTGGGCGAAAAAAAAGTGCGGCGAAAAACGCCGCACATGGCAGGACAGATGCGCACTGCCGTCAATTATTTTCATGAAAATTACTGCAAGCCGATCTCTGTCAGCGATTACGCCCGGGACATGGGACTGAGCGTGAGCTGGTTTACGCGGAGCTTCAGGGAGTACACGGGAACTTCTCCCGCCCAGTATCTGATCTCCCTTCGTATCTCTGCCGCCCAGAGTCTTCTCGAGACAACGGACCACAACGTGACGGAGATCGCCGAGCTGGTGGGCTATGACAATCCACTCTATTTCAGCCGTCTCTTCCACAAGCAGACCGGCATGTCGCCCTCCGATTTCCGCAGGCAGCTCCAGGCCTGGAATGAGGAGAACGCATAAGGTCATCTATGCGGAATACGTTTCCGCTGTTCCCCGGTATTTGTCTTGCTGAAGCGATTGAGATATGTAAAAAGGTGAACCCGTTTCAGGCTTTTGCTGTGGACAATCTATTTTCAATAAGGGACGGCATGCCGCCTGCAGTATTGTCTGCAGCATTGTCCGCAGCATTTGCTGCATTGTCCGCAGTATCGTCCGCAGCATTTGCTGCATTGTCTGCAGAACTGCCGGAAATACCGCTTACAGTGCCGCTGCCCAGTTCTCTGCAGGTGGAGGCAATCAGGACAAGCGCAATGACAAAGGTCAGGATGTCTGACAGAGGCATGGAGTAGAGGACGCCGTCCAGCCCGAAAAAGCGGGGAAGAAGGAGGGCGAACCCTACGCCGAAGACAATCTCACGCACCATGGAGAGAAGGGTGGATTCCACAGCCTTGCCCATAGCCTGCAGAAAGATAAAGCAGGCTTTGTTGACACAGGCAAAGATCATCATGCACAGATAAATCCGGAAAGCCTTGAGGGCAAAATCTGTATAATAGCTGCTCTCGTTGGCAGCACCGAATATGCTGATCAGCTGTCCCGGGAAGAACTCGACGATGACCAGTGCGACGGCACCGACAACCGCTTCGGCTGTGAGGAGGGTCATGAACAGCTCACGCACCCTGCCCTTGAGGCCGGCGCCCATGTTGAATCCGACGATCGGGATGCATCCCGCTGCCATACCGACAACAATGGAGATCACAATCTGGAAGAATTTCATTACGATTCCAACGACTGCCATAGGGATCTGGGCGTACTGTTCCTGCATAAAGACCGGATCCATGGCGCCGTACTTGCGGATCATGTTGTTGATGGCGGCCATAGCAGCCACCAGGGAGATCTGGGACAGGAAACTGGTGATGCCGAGAATCAGCGTTCTCCTGCAGACCTCCTTCTCCAGGGCAAAATCGCTCTTTTCCGGCCGTACGATCTTCATGTTCACGAGATACCACACTGCCAGTACTGCCGTCGCGACCTGTCCGATGACAGTAGCCACCGCCGCGCCCATCATGCCCCATTTGAAGACAAAGATAAAGATGGGGTCCAGGATGATATTGATCACAGCACCCGCCAGGGTGGATGCCATGGCAAATTTGGGACTTCCGTCCGCGCGGATGACAGGGTTCATAGCCTGGCCGAACATATAGAAGGGGATTCCCAGGGTGATATAGAAAAAATACTCTTTGGAATGTCTGAAGGTCTCCGCATTGACCGTGCCGCCGAACATGGCGATGATCTGATTGCCGAAGACAAGATAGACCGCGCCGAGAAGAAGACTTGCCGCAATGACCATGACTACGGAATTGCCGACACTCTTCTTTGCCTTGCCGACACGCTTCATGCCAAGACTCAGGCTCACAAAGGCGCAGCAGCCGTCACCGATCATGACCGCGATCGCAAGGGCAATAACTGTCAAGGGGAACACGACCGTGTTAGCCGCATTTCCGTATGAGCCAAGATAAGCCGCATTCGCGATGAAGATCTGATCCACGATGTTGTACAGTGCTCCGACGAGCAGGGAGATGATGCAGGGGATGGAGTATTTGCGCATGAGTATGCTGATCTTCTCCTCCCCCAGAAACTGATTTGATGTCTGTTCCATTTTCTGCCTTCCTTTCTGATTCACTTTTTCTGACTGCGCCTCTCTGCTTTACGGAAACATGCGTAATCTTTTACTCCTCATGTCTTCCGGCAGCTTCACTCCTTTTGAGACCTTTAAGAAAAAAAGAGCGCGCAGCCGCAGGCATTTCTTTCCTGCCGGCCACACGCTCTTTTGTTTTGTCCGCTTTAGCTGGGGACTTTTTTGCAATGAAAAAACGTGTGGCATGCAACCGGATTTACGCAGTTACGCCACACGTTGTGAACGTATTTTAAAAAATTGACGGGAGATTTGTCAAGTCTGTTTTTATGTTTTTTGGGGAGTTTTTTGGGAGAGCCAGGGGGAGACTCTCTTCACTTAAGCCGTTTTTTTTATCGTTGTTCTGATCTGCCCGGCTCCTTCCGCCGGGCTTTTGCCGTTGCTGATCACGATGGCGCCCAGGACCAGGACGATCCCGATCACTTCATACAGGCTCAGCATTTCATGGTAGATCACTGTACCAAGAATGGTGGCTACAACGGGTTCCACCGAGGCGATGATCGCCGCCCGGCCGTTCTCGACGCCCTGCAGTCCCCGTGTATACAGGATATAGGGAAGGACCGTGGTAAACACGCCGTAGAGGACGACCAACCCGGTCTGGGAGGGGGATGTGGTCACTGCCCGCCGGATATTGTTCATGGAAATAAAGGGGATAGTCCCTATAGAAGCAAACAAAAAGGTATAGAAGGAGATCGTAAAGCTCCTGTAGCCCCGCTCAAGGGCAAAACGGCCGAAGATCGAGTACAGGGCGTATCCCAGGCCTGCACCCAGTCCGGTGATAAAGCCCTGCAGGGTCATGGCGCTGTCTCCGGAAAGCATTCCGCTGACGCAGATACAGCCCACCAGGGTCAGGATCAGAGCGACCAGCTTCCTGGAAGTAATCTTTTCCTGAAAGAGTATGGCGGAAAGGACAATGACGATCGCAGGTGCCGTGTAGAGGAGAACCGCCGCCACCGCCAGAGAAGACAGACGGATGGTTGTAAAATAGCAGAGATTGAAGAAAACGATGCTGAGGACGCCTGTTCCGAAAAAACACCAGAGGTCACGCAGGCGCACACGAAAAAGGCTCCTGTCCCGGACAGCCAGAACCAGAAAGAGGCAGATGGCGGTCACAATGGACCTCAGAAAGACGATTTCAAAGGAAGAGCATCCGATCTTCCCCAGAACCCGCACAAAGAGGCCCATGCTTCCCCACATGGCCCCGGCGGTCAGTATAAAAAGCGGCGCGAAACGATCCGCCGCACTTTTCTGCTGCATGGATATTATCTCCTTATGAAATAACATACAAACCTTGCTGCTGCGGTCTCTCGCTCACAGACATAAAGGAATGTACTGCGATGCTGCCGCATCCACTGCATCCGTATACTCTCAGCCCGTGCGGGCTCGTCTGACGATGCGCTGGAGTTTATCGAGCAGGGTGTCAGGGCGCTGAAAACCGCCGGAAGGATTACCCGGGTCATTTCCCGGGCCTTTTCCCGAGTCCTTTTGGCTGCCATTTTCGGAGCTGCCGGAAATTCCGGAAGCAGCGGAATGGCCGGAAGCCGCAGAAGAGTCCGAAGGCTCAGAGGAGTCTTCCGCAGACGATGCGGAAGCATTTTTCTGCTCTTCCATTGCCAGGAAACTCCGGTAGGCCATGATCCCCGCCACGGTCTTGGCGTCCTGGATCTCGCCTGCGAAAATCCTGCTGCAGAGTTCATCCAGGGACATGATACAGAGCTCGATCTCCTCCGCCTCGTCCAGATGCTGCGAGCTCACAGGCTCAAGATCTCTGGCCAGATAGATATCCGTCGATTCGTTGCACCAGGCGATCGCGGTCAGGATATGGGCAAGCTTTGTCATCCTGCCGGGACGATAGCCTGTTTCCTCTTCCAGCTCGCGGGCTGCTGTCACAGCGGGATCCTCCCCGGAGGAATCGCGGGCTCCTGCCGGAAGTTCCAGGGCCTCGCGGTCGATCGCGGGGCGGAACTGGCGGATCAGCAGAATGCGTCCGTCGGGCAGGACGGGCACCGTGCAGGCACCTCCGCCTTTTTTATGATGGACATAGTCCCAGGTCTGTACCTGCCCGTCGGGCAGGACCATGGTATCTCTGTAGAATTCCAGCACCGCGCCGGCACACGCCAGCTGACGGTCTGTCCTGTGGAGTTTATGTTCCATACCATATTCCTCCCTGTCATGATATTGTACTCATGGCCCAGCGCATTTGTACCCATGGCCTCGTGCATTTGTACTCATGGCCTCGTGCATTTGTGCCCATGCCCTCGCGTATTTGTACCATAACCCCGCGTTCTTGTCTGAACGCCGGATAAGTGTCCGCTGTTTTACCGCATCAGGGATTCGGCTTTTTTGCGGCTGATGGCGGCAAGTTTATCAAGGGCCATGCTGTGGGACGCCTTGAAGAGCAGGGCAGTTCCCGGTACAGTGATCTCCTCTACCGCCTGCGCAGCAGATTCCCGGTCGGGATAGGACCGGACATCCATCATTCCTCTGAGTCTCGCCTCATCCGCCATATCCTCTGAAAGCTCTCCCACCGTGATCAGGGTGTCGAGCCCTGCTTCGGCAGCTGCGGCGCCGACCTCCCGGTGAAGCTGCTGTGCAAAGTCTCCCTGCTCAAGCATATCACCCAATATGGCAGCCTTTTTCTGCACGGGCAGGCAGGCCAGCACCTGCAGAGAAGATTTCATAGAATCGGGGCTGGCATTGTAGGTATCGTCAAAGAGCAGGATATCACCGTACTTTTCACAGGCCATGCGCTGGCCGGTAAAAGCTTCGATTCCGGCCCTGATCTCTTCGGACGTCAGGCCCAGAAGGTCACCGACACCCGCCGCTATGGAGGCAGGGTAAATCAGATGCATACCGGCTGCCGGAATGCGGACCTGCAGGGTATCCCTTCCGTCAGGCATTCTGATCGTACAGACTGTGGACATTTCCGCTTCAAAGGCATTTGCATCCACACTGCCGATCTCCACATGGGCATCCTCGACGCGGTAACTGCAGATGGCTCCTTTTCCGGCATAGAAAACCCTGTGTCTGGCCAGGAGCGCGGGCTCCACGGCAATCTTCGGCAGATAATCATCGTCGCCGCACAGAATCGCCTGCGAGCCCGATGACATTCCCTCGAAAATTTCCTTTTTTGCCCGGAAAATATTCTCGCGGCTGCCCAGGATCCCGATATGGGCGGTCCCGATGTTGGTGATCACTGCGATGTCCGGGGCGGCGATCTGCGAGAGACGACGGATCTCGCCGAGGTGGTTCATGCCCATCTCCAGGACCATGACTTCATCTTCTGCCGAAAGTCCGAAGATCGTCATAGGCAGCCCGATATCATTGTTGAAGTTCCCGGAGGTCGCATGGACCCGGAAATGTCTGGACAGAACGGAGGCGACCATCTCACGGCAGGTCGTCTTGCCGACACTGCCTGTGATCCCGACCACCTTCACATCATATTTCATGCGGTAAAAATGGGCCAGATCTCCCAGAGCATGCCTTGTGTCTTCCACGAGGACATAGAACTTTCCGGGGAGCATGCTCTCCGGTTCTTTGCTCACCACACATCCGGCAGCGCCCTGCTTCAGGGAAGCATCCACATAGGCATGTCCGTCAAAGCGCTCCCCGCTGAGGGCAAAAAAGACACAGCCCTTCGTGATCTTGCGGCTGTCCGTGACGACAGACAGGATCTCCGCAGGGGGAACAGCATTTGTTTGCATTTCCCCTTGCGGCGCCATGAGCAGCTTTCCGCCGGTCGCCTGCAGCAGCTCTTCGAGATATAATTTTTCCATTTCCATCCTCCGACTATTTATACCGGAATACCAAATCACTTTCGGCCGCGCAGCCTCAGGCCGTCCTCAACGATTTTCTCGCAAAGTTTCTCATAGCTGATGCCCACGGCAGCTGCTTCCTGGGGGACCAGGCTTGTCTGTGTCATACCCGGCAATGTGTTGACCTCGATAAACCAGACCTTGTCCTCCTTGTCGATCATGAAATCACTTCGTGAATAGGTCGAGAGTCCCATGATCTTGTGTACCTGAAGAGCCATCTGCCCCATTTCCTTTTCTATCTCGGGCTTGACACGTCCGGGACAGATTTCCTCAGTGGCACCGGCTTTGTACTTGTTCGAATAGTCATAAAAGCTGATTTTGGGAACGATCTCCACAGAAGGAAGGGCCTGACCGCAGAGGACGCCGCAGGTAAATTCCCGTCCATCGATGAACTGCTCCGTCATGAAGGAGTCCCCGAATGAGAGACATTTGCGGACCGCATCCTCCAGATCCGCCTTGTGGCGGACAATGTACACGCCGACAGAAGATCCTCCGTCCGGTGTCTTGACCACGCAGGGTACATCTGTCTGGTGGCAGACAGAACTGATAAACTGTTCTTTTTCATCCGTTTTTCCGCCATCGCTGCGGACAAAATCCCAGCGGCGGAAGGCAGGTGTGCGAACGCCGCGGGGACCGACGATCATCTTGGTGATCATCTTGTCCATGGCCATGGAGGCACCCAGATGACCGGAACCCGTATAAGGGATTCCGAGCATGTCGAACGTTGCCTGGACGCGGCCGTCCTCACCGTTTTTGCCGTGCAGGGCGATAAAGACTATGTCAGCTGCTGCGCAGAGCTCGAGGACGTGTTTACCGAACAGCGAGGGGCTCTTCCACTTTCTGGACTTTCTCACAGCTTTCAGATCCGGCGCCTGTCCGTCAAAGGAATACTGAGGAATCTCGGGAAGGTTCCCGAAGAGGGCCTCCGGATCAAACCCTTTGGCTTCGTCTTCCTCATCATCAAAGCCCATATACAGATCTGCCAGGACCGCCCTGTGTCCTTTGGCGCGGAGCGCGCCGCATACACGGGAACCCGTCAGGAACGAAATATTCCGCTCAGTGCTGAGTCCTCCGCACAGAACAACGATTTTTAACTCATTCATTGTATTGTAATTCAAAAGATTTCCTCCGGTGAGAGCCCGTGTTACAGTCCTCCGGACTCTCGAGAAAAAACTGTTGATATGTCTGGTATTTAAATGATAAAACACCGGGCCATGAGGTGCAAGCACGGCTTGCAGCAGGCTCATTGCTTTACACAAAAAGCCGCAGGGACCGGCTTTTGTCCAGCCGGACCTGCGGCCCTCTAACTCTTAATTATTTATTTTTTCTACTCACTCCCTGTCATGGGCAGGGGTGTGTAGTGCAGCTTATTGCTGTCTGTTCCGGCTTATTCTTCAGCTGCAGTGGCCGCGGCTGCTTTTTTGCGGCGGCGTCTTGCAGGAAGTTTTACCTTGTCGAGGTGCCAGATGTCATCGACGTATTCCTGGATGGTCCTGTCGGAAGAGAACTTGCCGACGCAGGCGACGTTGCGGATGGCCATCTGCGCCCAGCGCTTCTGATCCTTGTAGGCCTCGCAGATGTCATGCTGCGCCTGGATGTAGGAGCGGAAGTCCTTGAGGATGAAGTAGCGGTCTGCGGGATCCATGCCGTTTCTCTGCAGAAGGCTGTTGTACAGGGGGCGGAAAAGCTCCGGGTTGTCGGGGGAGTAGGTTCCGTTGACGAGCTGTACGAGCACCTGACGGATATCTTCGTCTTCGTTGAAGATCTGCATGGGATCATAGCCGCCGTTCTTCTCATAGTTCATGACTTCATCAGAGGAAAGACCGAAGATGAAGGCATTCTCTTCGCCGACTTCCTCGACGATCTCGACGTTGGCGCCGTCCATGGTTCCCAGAGTGATGGCACCATTGAGCATGAACTTCATGTTGCCGGTACCGGAAGCTTCCTTACTGGCAGTGGAGATCTGCTCGGAAATATCTGCAGCCGCGATGATGATCTCGGCGTTGGATACCTTGTAGTCCTCGATAAAGACAACCTTGATCTTGTCGTCGATGGACTCGTCGTTATTGATGACGTCCGCGACGGAGTTAATCAGCTTGATGGTCAGCTTGGCGGTCTTGTAGCCGGCAGCTGCCTTGGCGCCGAAGATGAAGGTGTGCTTGGGGATATCCAGAGTAGGATCTTTCTTGATCTGGTTGTACAGATACATGACATGAAGGATATTCAGCAGCTGACGCTTGTACTCGTGCAGACGCTTGACCTGTACGTCAAAGATGGAGCGGGGATCCACTTCAATGCCGTTGTGCTCAAGGATATAATCCGCAAGACGGACCTTGTTCTTGTACTTGATGTTCAGGAATT
>Ga0310695_10001720_pt1 | contig 49748 bp, 47 predicted proteins | sample RumenRJG_04DNA_FD_203882 | JGI IMG/M metagenome (GOLD analysis project Ga0310695, IMG submission 203882) | Bovine rumen microbial communities from Lethbridge, Alberta, Canada - RJG_04 (v2) (version 2) | ecosystem: Host-associated > Mammals > Digestive system > Stomach > Rumen | place: Canada... | reverse complement strand
AGGAGGAAACGTAAAGTTTGACGTTCTGTTTGGGCAGAAACATCGCAATGCGTGTGACAATGCCTTTTCGACAAAAAGAATAAAGTGGCTGTTTTCACAAGTGAGAGATTAGGTAAATTCCAATTTATGGAAATCAAAAACAGACCCAATCCGAATGAGGCTTTTCCAAATCCTAATATTCCAAGCCTCTGCTTCATCAAAAACGTGGTGAAGAACCCGCGTATCATTATAGGTGACTATACCTACTACGATGATGTGGATGGTGCTGACCAGTTCGAGAAGCATGTCACTCATTTCTACGACTTCATAGGTGACCGGCTGATTATAGGCAAATTCTGCGCCATTGCCAAGGGCGTGGAATTTGTCATGAATGGAGCCAATCACAGGATGGACGGTGTGACAACCTATCCGTTTTATGTCATCGGTGGTGACTGGGGAAGTGCCATTGCACCAGTGAAAGACGAATTGCCTCTGAAGGGTGATACCACTGTGGGCAATGACGTCTGGATTGGTCAGAATGTAACCATTATGCCAGGCATTAATATCGGTGATGGAGCCATCATCGGAGCAAATTCTGTCGTGGCTTCAGACATTCCTCCATACGCTATTGCCGTGGGAAATCCCTGCCGAGTGGCCAAGATGCGTTTTGATGACGAATTCATCGCCTATCTGCTGCAACTGAAATGGTGGGATTGGGATATAGAGAAGATTGAGGCAAATTTCAAAGCCTTGACAAGTGGTGATTTGTCATTAATCAAAGAGATTAAAGATTAGTTTTACATATGGTAATACTGATAACAGGTGCTTCACATACAGGCAAAACGCTTCTTGCACAGCGTATGCTTGAGAAATATAAGTATCCATATCTGTCTATAGATCACTTGAAAATGGGTATGATCCGAAGTGGTAAGACTAATCTTACCCCAGAAGACGATGATGCCCTTACGGATGAGCTTTGGCCGATTGTGCGTGAAATGATAAAGACTGCAATAGAGAATCGTCAGAATCTCATAGTAGAAGGTGGCTATATCCCTTTCAATTGGAGGAAAAGCTTCGATGAACTTTATTTGGGTTCTATCCGCTTTATTTGTCTCGCCTTCTCAGATGAATTCATTGACATTCACTTCGATGAAATAAGAGAACATCGTTCTGATATCGAGGCTCGGCAAGATGACGGCAATTGCACCATAGTGAGTCTGAAGGATGACAATAGGAGGTACATCGATGGTTTTAAGACTGCAGGAGAAAAGGTCTTTTTAATAAAAACTGACTATGAACAAATGATACAGTCTATTTTAGACTTATAAATTCCAATTTAATTCAATCATGGAATACATTAAAGTAACGAAAGACAATTTGGAGAAAGAGCATATTTGCTGCGCAATCTCCAACAATAAAGATGTTCAGGTTTCTTCCAAGAAAACATGGCTTTCAGAACGGTTTGATGATGGACTTGTGTTTTTGAAGAGTGTTGAACGGGGGAAATGCTTTATTGAATACATTCCTGCAGAAAATGCGTGGAACCCTATATTAGCTAAAGGTTATATGTATATCGATTGTCTTTGGGTGTCGGGCTCCTTCAAGGGTCACGGCTATTCCAACGACTTGCTTGATGAATGTATCCGTGACAGCAAGGAAAAAGGAAGGATTGGGCTATGCATCCTTTCAACGGCAAAGAAGAAGCCGTTCCTGGCCGACCCGAAATTCCTCAAACACAAAGGATTCTCAGTCTGTGATGAAGCGGACAACGGCATCCAGCTTTGGTATCTTCCATTTTCGGCAGATGCCAAAATCCCTTGTTTCAAGGAATGTGCAAAGCATCCTCATATTGAAGAGAGTGGCTATGTCCTATACTATACAAGCCAATGTCCTTTCAACGGGAAGTATGTACCTATCCTTGAAACCATCGCTGCGGAAAAGGGTATTGCGTTCATGACCATCCATCTGCAGAACAAGGAGGAGGCGCAAAACGCTCCGACGCCCATTACCACCTATGCTGTTTTCCACGATGGCGAGTATGTCACAAACGAACAGATGAACGACAAGAGATTCTTGAAGATGATTGGCAAATAAAGTAAATTTCGACAAACCGAATCATTTCCTGTAGATTTTTTATAGTTTTTTGCGAACGAAGTTGTCTAACGGGTGTAGATTCGAATAAAAATGGATAAAAAGGAACAAGTATTCACCCAATTGGTACGGGAGCATAAAAGCACTATCTACTCAGTGTGCTATATGTTCTCCAAGGACAAGGACGAGATTGATGACCTCTTCCAGGAGATTCTGATCAGGCTATGGAAGGGTTACAATTCTTTTCGCGGAAAGTCTGATGTCCGGACCTGGATTTATCGTGTATCACTCAACTGCTGCCTCAATATCGATAAGAAACGGCGACGGGGCGGCGAGAGGGTCGTCCTAAGCGTGGACATCGACCCCTTTAAGGACATGGACGACAGAGCGTTGCAAACCAAACGCCTGTATGCCCGTATCAACCGGCTGGGGCTGGTGGACCGCGGTATCATTCTCCTATGGCTCGAAGGCCTGAGTTATGAGGAGATTGGTGCCATCATGGGCATCTCGGTGAAAAACGTTTCATTCCAGTTGCATCGGATCAAGGAAGAACTCAAAAAGTCTCATCTTTAATTACTCGCATCATGAACAAAGAAGAATTCGATTTCAGGCAGGAACTGGAGCAGATGCGGCAGGACTATGCCGCACTGAAGGAGCGGTTTGACAAACAGCAGATTATCAATGAACAGTTGATGGAAAAAACATTCAAGGCTGATGTTAGCCTGCTCTCATTTGACAAAAACAGCGGCATTATTGCATGCGCATTGGGCATTCCGGTCATCATTATACTCTCCATTATCAAGAAACAGGAATGGTGGTTTCCAACTTTAGCTACATTATATTGTCTTACCTTCCTATGGGCGAATCTTTGGATGCACAAGAATCTATCTAAAGATACGCTTTACGCAGAGGATGTCTTGTCGGCCACCAAGAAAGTAAAGCGGTTCAAACAGCAGTATCAGCGATATATATACATTTCATACATCACTGCCGTGATTCTCGTCGGTTTGTATACACCAACAGTGTATCATAGTTGGAACTCTCCAGAACAAGGGGCTGTGATGGTTGTCTTGCTGTGGGTCATTGTAGCCTGCATGTTTATATGGGGCTTTTTCTACTACAAGCGTCTGATGAAGGCGTGTGACAGCATTCTGAATCGGCTTCAGGTGAAAGAAGACGACCTGTCAACAAATAGGAACATGAAAATCACATTAACTTGAAATTGAACGCTGATGCTGATTGCCCAAAATCAGGGTCTTACCAATATAGTAGGATGATGGAATTTCTCTAAAAGAAAAATTTCGTTGAATTACAACTAACTTCCAATTTATGTCAGTACTGAAGAAAAAAATAGGATTGTTCGTCTTGTTGTTAACTTCCAGTTTTGCCTATGCGCAAAATTGCCAAGACTGCAAGGAGGCGAAGATGGATTCGCTATTTCACGATTGTTCCAAATGTAAAGTTGACATAACCCAAACAGAATTATATCTTTGGTATCAAAGGAAATCCCTAGTCAGCAAAGAACCAACACCTGCAAAAGTAAGTCCAGATTTATTGAAATACCCTAAAATAGACCCATACAAGAAGAAGTTTGCTGACTTGCAAATCATCAACACGATAGGCTCTCATATTAAAAGATAAGTAAATCCCAATTTATCTGAATAACCAATTTCCCTACACGAAGGGTGGTTTTCCTCATCAAGTATAGGAAAACCACCCTTTCAGTTTAGGCATAATCCCTTTTATTGACGTGAATTACGTATTACCTTTGCCGGTGAGAAAAGGAAAGAAAAGTTCAACCATCAAAAACGATACAACTATGAAGAAGATGATGACCTTGGTGATGATGATGACGATAGCCATCTCCGCCGCAGCAATGCCGTACAACACCGCACGCAACGAGGCCCTTTATCTTTCTGATAAGATGGCCTACGAACTCGGACTGACAGCATCACAATATGAGGCAGTGTATGAGATCAACCTCGACTACCTGCTCAACGTAGATACCCGCGCCGACGTGTTCGGATTCTGGTGGGAGATTCGCAACCGCGACCTGCGCTTTGTGCTCAGCACCTGGCAGTACGACCGCTTCATGGCCAGTGAGTGGTTCTACCGTCCCGTCGTCTGGGGCACCGGTGGCTGGACCTTCTCCATCTACACCCGCTATGGTGTAGGAAGGATGTTCTTCGACCGTCCCGCAGTGTTCGTGACCTTCAGGGGTGGCCACAGCCATAGAGGCGGCAGTTTCTATGCCCACCACCACTTCGACAAGCCCAACCCTCCCAAGGGCCATGGCAACCATAACAACAACCATAATAATAACGGAAATCACAACAACAATCACAACAACAACGGAAACTGGAACCACGGCGGCAACCACAATGGGAACCATAATGGCAACGGCAACCACAACAACGGGAACTGGAACCACGGCGGCAACCACAATGGGAACCATAATGGCAACGGCAACCACAATCCTTCGATGAACAACGGCAACCGTCCTATGACGGGTAACGGCAACAGCAACCCCTCGATGGGAGGCGGCTTCGGCAACAGCCATCGCAGCGGGTCGGCCAATACTCCAAGCCGCACCTTCGGCACCCGTCCGTCGGGCAACGTGGCTGGCACCAATGCTCCTCACGGAACCTTCGGTGGACGCAGGTAACGACCATACAAAAGAAAGAGGCACCTCGCTCGGTGCCTCTTTCTTTTGTTCATAATCATTACTTGTAACTATCCATTGATGGTTACTCGATCAATGCCTATTTTTAAATAAGGAAAAAACTTGGCTCAGAAAACGCAAACCCAACCAAATCGGCGAACGATTTCACGAAGCAGGTTGCGGTCTTGGACGGGTATGGTGAGTGCCACGGTTTCATGCTGTTTGTCGTTGGGTAAGGCTTGGGCTGATTCAAGGTCATATTGTGCCTGCGCTGACAACAGCAACTTTGCAGGCAATCCGATGGCTTCTTCTATTTTCACTGCCAAATCCGTGGAAAGAGCACGCTTCCCATTGAGTACTTCACTCAGATGCGAGGCTTGAATGCCAAGCATCTTGGCAAATTCCTTCTGGGTAATGCCGCGCTCTACAAGTTCTGGCTTGACCATCATTCCAGGGTGCACCGCCATGAATGGTGCCGGATTTTCATTTCTTGTTGCCATAATGTGTGTTGTCTAAACTTAAAACTATTATTCTTATACCACCTTCGAACTCGCGGAAAAGGATGCGCTCCACCATTCCGTTAACAACCCTTATGGAACTCATTCCGTTGGTTCCTGCAAGTTGTTCGTAGTGGAGGAAAGAAATGGAACGGAGGTCACCAGCCCGCTCTGACAATCGCAAATAGTTGTATGCTATGGCGAGAGCCTTCATGAACTTCGCATTGCGGGTGTACTTCTTGTATTTGTTGTTGCGCCCCGTAGTGATTAATTCCTCCAAATCAGTATCTTCGAAAACTATTTGCATAATGACTTGTTTTCAATTTCGAAGCAAAGTTAGGGAATCATTCCCGAATTTGGGAATAATTCGCGCATTATTTCTTCTTTTTTAACGAAAAAATGTTTTTAAAGTGGAATTTATATCCATTATCATCACATAGGCTCATTTCCTTGACCTCTCCGCTTGAAAGTGGCAAGGAAAAGAAAACATTCGGAACGGCCTGGTTGACGGGTTGACAACGCCATGGCATTCTCAACTTGTCAACCTTGGGAACAGGAAACACACTCCACGGCATCGGCAGCATATTCCCGCCACCGGCAGGAACATCCTGCGGTTGCCGTGGGCATCAAAAAGAAGTAAGCCCAAGGGCAAGGGACTCTCCCGGACAACGGCGGTGAAACGACTGACCGCCCGAATCCGATTGAGTGACAGGCAGAGCAGATATGCCCTGCCCGTCGTGTGAGGATGAGCGCGGTGTCTTTCACCAAAGGGGAAAGGGAGTGTCCCTGGGCCGCGGGGAGTGTGGTGGGGCTGGCCCTCCACAAAGGTCACAACCACTCTCCCTTGCCTCCCTGAGTCCCCGAAGGGAGGTGAAAGCGGGGTGGCCACTGCCGTCATTTGGCACAAACGACAGCAGTGGACACACGGCTTGAAGGGTGACAATCTCCCTGATATTTTGGAAGAAGACAATATTTCTAATACAGATGTATATTCCACTGAGATAATTTATCGAAAAAATGTGTTACTTTTGCACTGAGTTTAGACTGATAAATCGGGATTTGGCAACAGCAACAAATAGTACTATAATCTATGAAAAAAGTAAAGATTACTATCCTCAAAACGATGCTGAATGAGGACTTGGCAAAAGAATATGGCATCTGCGGGCTGAAAGCATGTCCGATGATGAAGGTGGGCGATGTTTTCTATGCGGACTATGCAAAGCCGGAAGGATTTTGTGATGAAGCATGGAAGGCCATCTATCAGTATGTTTTTGCACTGGCTCATGGTGCAGACAAAGGACTTTTCTACTATGGAGATTGGATTAAAGAGCCAGGGGTAGCCATTGTCAGCTGCAATGACGGCCTTCGTCCTGTGATAATGAAGCTCGAAGCAACCGAAGAGGAAGCGAAGATTGATTATACACCGATAAAAAGATGATAAGTATAGGACAAAAACATACAAGTGAACTGAAGGTTATAGATACCATGACTGCTGTCGAGGTGGGGCCGGGCGACATGCCAGTTCTTGCGCCCCCTATGATGATGGCCTTAATGGAAAATGCTGCCATGCTTGCAGTCAAAGATGACCTTCCTGATGGAATCAATCTCTTAGATTTCACACTGACCAAAGAAGATTTCCGTGAAATCCGCATGCTTGATACAGGCAGGAATGTGACGGGCTGGCCGTCTGATGCTCTCAAATATAATCCCGAAATCGTATGATGCAGATTTATAAGTTATGAATACGAGACATTGCAACACATTCACGGCACCCACAGAGATTGCCAACCAACTCAAGAGGAAAATGGTAGGTGTTTCAAGGATTTCAATCGATTATCTGCGAAATTGGTTAGTAATCAATGAATATGGGTAATACCTATATCAAATGATGATTGTAATTTTGCAAACGAAATAAACTTATACAACAATGAATATCAACAAACCAATCAGTCGAAGAAGAGCCCTCAAGGTCATGGGGCTTGGTATGCTTGCAGCATGTGTTCCTACGCTTCCTTCGTTTGGAAAGTTAACAAAAGATAATGAGAAGAAAATCAAGCGTCTGATTTTCTATTTCTCTGCTACAGGCAACAGCCTTTACACCGCAAGGCAGATAGGCGGTGAAGAAGCCTCTCTTTTGAGCATCTCGCAGGAGATACATAATGAGCATCCTGATTACGAAGCAGAGGAAATCGGGTTCGTCTGCCCTATATATTGCTTTCTGCCTCCTGCCATCGTCCAGGACTTCATTGCCCGTTCCTCTTTCAAGGCCGATTATTTCTTTGCTGTTGGCACATATGGTGCTCATAGCACGATATTCCCTGAGTTCCTGAATGATTTTGCCAAGAAGAATGGTGTGCAGATGAATTTCATATCCACAATTCAGATGGTTGACACATACCTGCCGTATTTTGACGTTGAAAGAGAATTGGCCGACCCGAAGCTTCAGCGTATTCCCGAGAGACTGGCTGCAGTGCATGCCTCCGTCAATAAGCGCGAGAACTATATCCAGCCAGTAACCGAACAGGACAGGATGATATGCGACGGTTATTACCGCATGTCGGGCCGCGACCGCCAGCGCCCAACGGTGACAAGGTCTGAGAAGATTGTCTTTGCTACCGATGCCTGTATAGGGTGCGGGGTATGCACCTCGGTATGTCCGCATGGTTCTTGGAAAGTGGTTGACGGGCACTCCGTTGCCAATGGTGACTGCGAGAATTGTCTGGCATGTGTTCACAACTGTCCGCAGAAAGCCATTTCCATCATCCCTACACCACCTGAACCCCAAGAGCCGAACCGCAATGCACGCTATCGCAATCCGAACGTCAGTCTGGCAGACCTGATTAAGGCCAACAGTCAACAATAAGTAATACCATAGAAGGTGAAAAATGACCATACAAGAATTCCGTGATTACATGGCATCGGGAAAGCCTGTCATTGGAGGCTCCGATGTTCACATGATGTTTCATCAGTTGTCTCAGGAGGCACTGAGAATTACAGCTGAGATTAATGGTAAGTATCATACACCAGAGGAACTGCATGCTTTATTGGAGCAACTTTGGGGGCGTGAGGTACCCAAGACGGTAGGCATGTTCCCACCATTCCATACCGATTGCGGCAAGAACACTGTTGTTGGTGAACGTGTTTTTATCAACATGGGCTGCAAGTTCCAGGATCAAGGTGGCATCACCATCGACGAAGGCGCACTCATCGGCCACAACGTCGTGCTGGCAACCATCAACCATGACCTTGACCCTGCTAAACGTCAAAGTATGAGTTATGCACCCATCCACATTGGCAAGAACGTCTGGATTGGAGCCAATGCAACTATCCTTGCCGGAGTGACCATCGGTGATGGGGCTGTGGTGGCCGCTGGTGCCGTAGTGACAAAAGACGTTGAACCCAACGCGATAGTTGGCGGCATACCAGCCAAGATAATCAAAAAGATAGAAAAATAAGCAGACAGATCGGGATTTTTCTTTAAGAATAGAGCGTAGTATATGAAAAAAACCAAGTTATTGAAAATCAACAACTTGGGTTTTAGTAAAGTCGGGGTGACAGGATTCGAACCTGCGACACCCTGGTCCCAAACCAGGTGCGCTACCGGACTGCGCTACACCCCGAATGCATGAGGTTTTGAAAAATGCGGTGCAAAGGTACGCTCTTTTTCTGAACCTTGCAAATTTTATGGGGATTATTTTATGAGATTCTGCTCTACGAAGATTTTCTTGAGCACCTGCACGCCCTTTTCCACCTGCTCCTCGGTATGGGTGGCCATAAGTGCAAACCTCACGAGGGTGTCTTGCGGAGCACAGGCTGGCGGAATGACAGGATTGATGAAGACACCATTGTCGAACGCCAGTTTGGTGACAAGGAAAGTCTTGTCGGCATCCCTCACATAGAGCGGGATGATAGGACTCTCGGTATCGCCAATCTCGAAACCTTCCTCACGGAATCTCTTCAAGGCATAGTTGGTGGTCTTCCACAGACGCTCCATGCGCTCGGGCTCGGTGCGGATGATGTGGAGGGCCTCACGCGCTGCTGCCGTAGCAGCAGGTGTGTTGGAAGCACTGAAGATATAGGTGCGGCAGGTGTGACGGAGGTAGTTGATGGTATCTTTGTCGGCAGCCACGAAACCGCCGATGCTGGCGAGACTCTTGCTGAAGGTGCCCATGATGATATCGACATCATCGATGAGTCCGAAGTGGTCGCACACTCCCCTACCCTCCTTGCCGAAGACACCGATGCCATGGGCCTCATCGACCATAATCGAGGCATTGTATTTCTTCTTCAGTCTTACAATCTCGGGCAGGTTGGCGAGGTCGCCCTCCATGGAGAACACACCGTCGACGACGATGAGTTTGATGGCGTTGGGCTCGCACTTCTGGAGAATTTTCTCCAGGTCTTCCATATCGTTGTGGCGGTATTTCAACTGCTTGGCGAAAGAGAGACGGCGTCCGTCGACGATACTGGCGTGGTCGCGCTCATCGCAGATGATATAGTCTTCCCTGCCGCAAATCACGGCAAGAACACCAGAGTTGACGAAGAATCCGGTGGAGAAGCAAAGTGCATCGTCTTTTTTCTCAAATTCGGCCAATTCTTTCTCGAGTTGCACATGCAAGTCGACTGTCCCGTTGAGGAACCTACTACCGGCACATCCAGAACCATACTTGTCGAGAGCCGCCTTAGCAGCATCAATAATCCTCTGATCGCCAGTGAGTCCGGTATAGGCATTGGAGCCAAACATAAGGACTTTCTTACCGTCCATTTCGACCTCTGTTCCTTGTTTTCCCGAGATGGCCCTGAAGTAAGGGTACACTCCCATTTCCATGAAACGCTGAGGCTCACGGTAGTTTTTGAATCTTTCCTGTAATAGTCCCATTACGTGTTTTTTGATTTTAGGCTGCAAAGTTACAAAAAATAGGCTATATAATCATTACTTTTTCCAAAGAAAAAACAAATCGGGCAAAAAAAAGTCATATTTTGTTCATTGTCAGTCATCTTATTTTCGTAATTTTGCACCCGATTTAAAAGGAGAACACCCTCCGTGCGCCAAGAAAACAGTGCGGAAACGTACTCCCTCTCCCTAATTTGTGCCAGGGATTATTCGAGTTTGAAGGAAGAAAATAACAGAATGACAAAAAACGTCACACCATGAAGGCTTTGTTTGTGATGAACCCTATTTCTGGTTCGATAAAGAAATCTGGGATAGCAAAACTGATTGATGCGTATATTGACAAGGATAAGTATGACTATAAAATAATGTATACCGAGCGTGCCGGACACGCCACGGAGATAGCCCGCAACGCAAGCGATGAGGGCTACGACGTGGTGGTGGCGGTAGGGGGCGACGGCACCATCAACGAGGTGGGCAGCGGATTGCTCCATTCCGACACCATCATGGCCCTGCTCCCTTGTGGCTCCGGCAACGGCCTGGCCCGTCACCTCTCCATTCCCGTCAACATCAAGAAGTCGATAGACATCATCAACGCCTGCAACGTGCACGACCTCGACTACTGCATGGTGAACGACCATCCCTATTTCTGCACTTGCGGCATGGGATTCGACGCCTTTATCAGCCAGAAGTTTGCCGAGGGAAAGCAGCGCGGACCACTTAAATACGTGGAGAGCGTGCTCTTGGAGGGCTTGCGCTACCATCCTGAGGTCTACACGATAGAAGACGAGAGTGGCACCCACCGCTATTCCGCCTACCTGGTGTCGTGTGCCAATGCGTCACAGTATGGCAACAATGCCTACATCGCACCTCAAGCCTCGATGTCGGATGGTCTGCTCGACGTCATCGTGATAGAGCCATTCGGCTTCCTCGATGCCGCCCATGTAGGGTTCGACCTGATGAACAAGACGCTGAACAAGAGCAACAAGGTGAAGACCTTCAAGACGAAGAAGGTGCTGATTCACCGTCAGCATGAGGGTCCCATCCACTTCGACGGTGAACCGATGCCGATGGGAAAGGAACTGGAGATAAGCGTGGTGGAGAAAGGCATCCGAATGATTTGCAATGCCGAGGCAGAGAACCGGAGCCAGTTCTCGCCCAACAAGATACAGAACGCGATGTGCGAACTTTTCAACGACATTGCCGACGTGAACGCCAGTCTGACACACCAGGGCCGCAACCTTCTGGCCATGAACAAACGGCTGTGGAGAAAACTGACGAAATAAGTTTTTTCCTCATTATTCTTGTGGTTCGGTAGATTACCTGTCGTTATTATTATAAATTAACTCAACGGCATTCATCTCCTACCCTACAGATAAAAGTCTTGGGTGAGGTTGGCATACCACTCCGACCGCACACCGTGATGTATTTCAAGAATTTGCTCTTCCATCATCACCTCTTCCGGACGCTCCACCTGAAAGGAGAGGAGATAGCGCCGCACGGCCTTGCTGGGTGTGGTGCGCAGCGCGCACACCCCAGAGGTGAAAAAACCTGCCAAGGAAGCCTCTGACTCGAATTTGGAACGGTAATCGAAAGGGATGATGGCTGAGAATACCCCACTGGGGGCGAGCAGACGGCGCACGGCGGCAAATAGTTGAGCGAAGGGCAACGTATCGGTGTGACGGGCGATAAGGCGCGACTCCCCCTTTGCCTTAAGGGCATTGTCGAAGAACGGGGGATTGCTCACTATGGCATCGAAGCGCGCCTGCATGGCCTCATCGGCAGCCAACTGCTGCACCGCCACGCACCTCACATCTACCCGACCCGCAAAGGGCGATGCCACCACATTCTCCACAGCCTGTGCGCAGGCTTCACTGTCGATATCCACTGCCATGACCTCGGCCTGGGGAAAGCGCTGTGCCATCATCAGGGCAATGACACCCGTTCCTGCGCCTACATCGAGGATGCGCCTGCCACCCTTCGCCCAGGCACCGAGCAGCACACTGTCGGTGCCCACCTTCATGGCACACCGGTCTTGATAGACCACAAATTGTTGGAATCGGAAAAACGAATTAGGCATGATTTTTGAAGGGTAGTTAAAGCATACTGAAGAGAAGATAAAAAGGACGAATGAACCGTCCCCCGACCATCACTCTGCACCACAGCACGTGTGGGTATGATGCACTCTGCGCAGCAATTACATTATGGCGCAGCGAAGATACGAAAAGAATGACAGAAAACAAAATAATCATGCGATTTTCAGTCCACGTTTGTTCTATGCCCCAACATGGCTGTCGTTTTTAAGTGATTTTCACTCATTCTTTCCTTTAGTCTCTGAAAAATGTTGTACCTTTGCAGTCTGAATGACTCAAGGGCAAGACGTTTCCCTGCACGACAGGCCACTGACGAAGCCCTTCCCCCACCCTTCTGCAAGGAAAGGGATGCGAGGGGCATCATATCAACAGAAAGGGGAAGACAATGCCCCTAAGGCCATGCGAAAAGGCCGCTTACTGACACCAAAGAAGAAAGAAGAAGAAAAAAGAAGAATGGAGAAAGAACATAACAACACATTCCAGATGATAGCCGACTACGAAGGCGACATCCGCAATCTGTTTGAGATGGCACCCAGCGGCGAGATACCCATCCTCGCCACGCGCAACATGGTTTTGTTTCCTGGCGTAATAGCACCCATCCTCGTGGGGAGGCCTGCCAGTTACCACCTGGTGAGGCGTTTCCAGGACAAGAGCGACACCATCATCGCCATCTTCTGCCAGAAAGACCCCACTGTAGACACGCCCTCTGCAGGCGACCTCTACGAGTATGGCGTCTATGCCAAGATCATCCGGGTGCTCGAGATGCCTGGCCCTTCCAACAACCTCACTGCCATTGTGCAGGGACTCGGCAAATGCCGCCTGACGGACATCACCAAATACCGTCCCTATCTCACCGGCATCACCGAGAGCATCACCGAGATACTCCCCCCCGACGACGACACCGAGTTCAATGCCGCCGTAGAAGACCTGAGGGTCACTTCGATAGACTATATCAAGAAAAACGAAGAGATACCCGACGAGTCGCAGTTTGCCCTCACCAACATCACCAATAGCGTGGTGATGGTAAACTTCGTGTGCTCCAACCTTCCACTCAACATCCCCGACAAGATGGACCTGCTGCGCTGCGAGTCGACCAAAGACCGCGTGTTCAACCTGCTGAAGGTCATCCACAAGGAGACCCAGTTGCTGGAACTGAAACAGAACATCCGCAGCCGCACCCGTGAGGACATCGACGAGCAGCAGCGCGAATACTTCCTGCAACAGCAAATCAAGAACATCAAGGAAGAACTCGGCAATGGCGAGGGCTCGCCCGAACGTGTGGAACTGTTGCGCCAGGCTCGGAAGAAGAAATGGAACGAGGACGTGGAGAACGTGTTCTACAAAGAACTCGACAAACTCGACACCCTCAACCCACAGAGTCCTGACTACAGCATCCAAATCAACTACCTGCAGACGATGGTGAACCTGCCCTGGGGAGAATTCACCGCCGACGACATGAACCTGAAGCGCGCCCAGCGCATACTCAACCGCGACCACTACGGCATGGAGAAAGTGAAGGAGCGCATCCTGGAGCACATCGCCGTGCTCTCGCTCAGGGGCGACCTGAAATCACCCATCCTCTGCCTCTATGGTCCTCCGGGAGTGGGAAAGACCAGTCTGGGCAAGAGCATCGCCTCGGCCATGAAGCGCAAGTATGTGCGCATCTCCCTCGGCGGACTCCACGACGAGTCGGAAATCAGGGGCCATCGCCGCACCTATGTGGGTGCCATGCCCGGCAGAATCATCAAGAGCATACAGAAGGCAGGCTCGTCGAACCCCGTGTTCATCCTCGACGAGATAGACAAGGTGACGCAGCACACCATCAACGGCGACCCGGCATCGGCACTCCTCGAAGTGCTCGACCCCGAGCAGAACAACGCGTTCCATGACAACTACCTCGACATCGACTACGACCTGTCGAAGGTGCTCTTCATCGCCACTGCCAACGACCTGAACACCATACCCCGCCCACTGCTCGACCGCATGGAAATCATCGAGGTGAGTGGATATATCACCGAGGAGAAGATAGAGATAGCCAAGAGGCACCTCATCCCCCGCGAACTCGAAGCCACCGGACTGTCGACCCTCTCAGAGAAGCCTCAGTTCAACAAGTTGGCTATAGAGAAGGTGATTGAGCAATACACCCGGGAGAGCGGCGTGCGGCAACTCGAGAAGCAAATCAACAAGGCGTTCCGCAAGATGGCGTTTATCAAGGCCCGCGACGGAGAACTGCCCTATGTGAAAATCACACCCGACAAACTCTTCGACCTGCTGGGCAGGCCGCCCTACTACCGCGACATCTACCAAGGCAACGACTATGCCGGTGTGGTGACCGGTCTGGCATGGACGAGCGTGGGCGGCGAGATACTGTTTATCGAGACCTCGCTGAGCAAGGGAAAAGGCTCGAAACTTACGCTCACCGGCAACCTGGGCGACGTGATGAAGGAGTCGGCCGTCATCGCCCTGGAGTATGTCAAGGCACATATCGACCATCTGGGCGTAGACTACCGCATCTTCGACCAGTGGAACATCCACATCCACGTGCCCGAGGGAGCCACGCCGAAAGACGGTCCCTCGGCAGGTATCACCATCGCCACCTCCATTGCCTCGGCACTCACGCAGCGCAAGGTGCGCCGCAACACCGCCATGACCGGTGAGATTACGCTCCGTGGCAAAGTGCTCCCTGTAGGAGGCATCAAGGAGAAGATTCTGGCAGCGAAGCGAGCCGGCATCACCGACATCGTGATGTGCCGCGACAACAAGAAAGACATCGACGAGATTCCTGCCATCTACCTTGAAGGCGTGGAGTTCCACTATGTGGAGAACGTGCGCGACGTGTGGGACTTCGCCCTCACCGACGAGGTGGTGTCGAACCCCATTAATCTGAACGTGGAACCGGAAAACAACATGCCACAATGACGTTCGACCTGGAAAAGACCCTCTCGGGAACCAGTGCCCGCGCCGGCATGCTGCACACCGACCACGGCGACATCCCCACCCCCATCTTCATGCCCGTGGGAACCTGCGGCAGTGTGAAGGGCGTGCATTTCAGGGAGTTGCGCGAAGACATCGGTGCCCGCATCATCCTGGGAAACACCTACCACCTCTACCTCAGGCCAGGACTCGAAGTGCTCAGGGCGGCAGGAGGGCTGCACCGCTTCAACACATGGGACAGGCCCATCCTCACCGACTCGGGAGGATTTCAGGTGTTCTCGCTCACCGGCATCAGGAAACTGAGAGAGGAGGGATGCGAATTCCGCTCCCACATCGACGGCTCGAAACATATCTTCACCCCGGAAAACGTCATCGACACGCAGCGCGTGATAGGCGCCGACATCATGATGGCCTTCGACGAATGCCCGCCGGGCGACAGCGATTATTCCTACGCCAAGCAGAGTCTCGGACTCACCCACCGCTGGCTCGACCGCTGTGTGAAGCGGATGAACGAGACAGAGCCGCTCTATGGGCACCGCCAGAGCCTCTTCCCCATCGTGCAGGGCTGCACCTACAAGGACCTGCGCACGGAGTCGGCAAAATTCGTTGCCGACAAGGGAGCCGACGGATATGCCATCGGCGGACTGGCTGTGGGAGAGCCCACCGAGGTAATGTATGAAATGATAGAGGTGGTGAACGACATCCTGCCCACCGACAGGCCACGCTACCTCATGGGAGTGGGCACCCCGCAAAACATCCTTGAGGCCATAGACCGCGGCGTCGACATGTTCGACTGCGTGATGCCCACCCGCAACGGCCGCAACGCGATGCTCTTCACCTATGAAGGCACGATGAACATGCGCAACAAGAAGTGGGAGATGGATTTCAGTCCCATCGACCCCGATGGCTGCACCACCGACCGCATACACACCAAGGCATATCTGCACCACCTGTTCAAGGCACAGGAACTGCTCGCCATGCAACTGGCAAGCATCCACAACCTGTCGTTCTACCTTAGGCTGGTGGGCGACGCCCGACAGCATATCATCGCCGGCGACTTCACCAGTTGGAAGAGGGAAGTCGTCGGGAAACTTGGCAGACGAATTTAAAACACCCACGCTGATGAAGTATTCCACCATCCGACGCCACCACCGGGCACTCAAACTGCTCCGATTCCTCCGCTCCGCGGCAGGAAAGGTGAAGTCATGGCTCAGATACCTGTCACCCAGCAGGCTGATGAAGCGGATGGACTGGTATATCATCAAGAAATTCATCGGCACGTATATCTATGCCATCATCCTCATCATCTCGATAGCCATCGTCTTCGACATCAACGAAAACCTGGCCAAGTTCTCGCAGTACAATGCGCCGCTGAAAGCCATCGTCTTCGACTATTACGTCAACTTCGTACCTTTCTACGCCAACCTCTTCAGTCCGCTCTTCGTCTTCATCGCCGTCATCTTCTTCACCTCGAAACTGGCGGGAAACTCCGAGATTATCGCCATGCTCGCCTCGGGCATGTCGTTCAGGCGGCTGCTGGCCCCCTACATGGTGTCGTGCGTGCTCATCTCGCTGGTGACCTACTACCTGGGTGCCTACGTCATCCCACACGGCACGGTGATACGGCAGAACTTCGAGACGATATACAAGAACAAAAAGCGCAACACCTCGGCAGAAAACGTGCAGTTGCAGGTAGGGCCCGGCGTGATAGCGTATATACAGTATTACGACAACCACCGCAAGAGTGGCTACGGATTCTGTCTCGACAAGTTCGAGAACAAGAAACTGGTGAGCCACCTCTCCGCCACCGAGATACAATACGACACCATCTCCGACAGCAAGTTCCACTGGCACATCACCAACTGGAAAGAGCGCCGGCTGCGCGGACTGAAGGAACAAATCACCGAGGGAGCGCGAAAAGACACCGTCATCATGATGGAGCCCACCGACCTGGTGTATTCAAAGGGCCAGCAAGAGACGTTTACCAGTCCCGAACTGCGTGAGTATATCTCGAAACAACACTCCAGGGGGTCGGGCAACGTGGTGCAGTATGAGGTGGAATACCACAAGCGCATCGCCACCTCGTTTGCCTCGTTCATTCTCACCATCATCGGTGCATCGCTTTCCTCACGCAAGCGGAAGGGCGGCATGGGACTATACCTCGGACTCGGACTGGTACTCAGTTTCAGTTACATCATGCTGCAGACCGTGTCGTCTACATTCGCCATCAACACGGGATTCCCGCCGATGGTGGCAGCATGGATTCCCAACATCGTGTATGCCGTGGTGGCGTATTTCTGCTACCGACAGGCGCCGAGTTAGGTTTGAGATTTAAGATTTGAGATTTAAGATTTGAGGTTTGAGGTTTGAGATTTGAGATTTTGATTTGATGTTTATCATGCCGCATGATGAACATTCGGCTTGGCACTGCTCTTGGTTTGCACGAGAATTCCTCTTTAACTCCATTTATTAAAAAATTACATGCGATTCGACGAACTTAATTTAAACGACAACATACTCGACGCGCTCGACGATATGCGCTTCGAGACCTGCACACCTATACAAGAAAAGTGCATACCCGAAATACTCGACGGCAGAGACCTGATAGGAGTGGCACAGACCGGCACGGGAAAAACCGCCGCCTATCTGCTTCCCATCCTCAGTCTGATTGACGACGGCTTCTACCCCGACGATGCCATCAACTGCGTCATCATGAGTCCCACGCGCGAACTCGCCCAGCAGATCGACCAGGCCATGGAAGGCTTCGGCTACTACCTCGACGGCATCAGCAGCGTGGCAGTATACGGCGGCAACGACGGCGGGCGCTACGACCAGGAGACTAAGGGCCTCACCCTCGGTGCCAACGTAGTGATAGCCACTCCCGGCCGGCTCATCAGCCACCTCACCATGGGACATGGCGACTTCAGCCGCATATCCTTCTTTGTGCTCGATGAGGCCGACCGCATGCTCGACATGGGATTCAGCGACGACATCATGAAGATAGCAAGTTACCTGCCCCCCACCTGTCAGACCGTGATGTTCTCCGCTACCATGCCCGAGAAGATAGAGCAGTTGGCGAAGAGCCTCCTCAAAGACCCCGTAGAGGTGAAACTGGCAGTGAGCCGCCCTGCCGACAACATCCGCCAGGTGGCGTATGTATGTCACGAGAACCAGAAACTGGGCATCATCCGACACCTATTTAAAAATAACGAACTGTGCCGCGTCATCGTGTTTGCCGGTTCCAAGGTGAAGGTAAAGGAAATCAACCGCTCCCTACGACAGATGCACATCAACAGCGGTGAGATGCACTCCGACCTCGACCAGAGCCAGCGCGACGACATGATGTACAGGTTTAAGAGCGGACAGATTGACGTGCTCGTGGCCACCGACATCGTGGCAAGGGGCATCGACATCGACGATATCGCTACCGTGGTGAACTACGACGTGCCTCACGACTCCGAAGACTACGTGCACCGCATTGGCAGGACGGCAAGGGCACAGCGCGACGGCAAGGCCATCACGCTGGTGAGAGGGCGCGAGATAGGCGACTTCATGCAGATAGAGAAATTCCTCGGCTACGAGGTAGAGAAAGTGGCACTGCCCGAAGGTCTGGGCGAGGCTCCCGAATACAAACCCATAAAGGCACGGGGCTCACGCGGCAACAACCACGGCAACGGCAGGCGGGGTGGAAACAACCGTCACCGCAAGGACCACGGCAGAAAGAATGCCGAAAAGAAAGCCAGCAAAAATACAAATGCCGAAGCAAGTGACGTGAAGAAAGACAAATCACGCCGCCGTAGAAGCAAAAACAAGAAAGTGTCAAAAGAAGACAATTGATTTATATCAAATATCTAAAAAAACCACCAATTTTATGGCTTTTTATTCTACAAATCGATAAAAATGTTACTTTTTTATACGATTTTGTGATTTTTTCTTTCATTTTGTTTGGCGTTTCGACAAAAACCTATAACTTTGCAGCCATAATCAAATAGGATAAGTGTAAAACTACAACTAATTTAAAGTAAAAAGATTATGATTGCATCAAAAGTTGTGGAGAATCTTCAACAGAGATTCCCGAATGAGCCAGAGTACATCCAGGCAGTGAGCCAAGTGTTGGGCACCATCGAAGAAGAGTACAACAAGCACCCGGAGTTTGAGCGCGCCAACCTCATCGAGCGCCTTTGCATCCCCGACAGAATCATCTCCTTCCGTGTGACCTGGACCGACGACAAAGGCAATGTGCAGACCAACATGGGTTACCGCATCCAGCACAACAACGTGATTGGCCCGTACAAAGGTGGTATCCGCTATCACGCATCAGTGAACCTCTCCATTCTGAAATTCCTCGCTTTTGAGCAGACCTTCAAGAACTCCCTCACCACGCTTCCTATGGGTGGTGCCAAGGGTGGCAGCGACTTCAACCCACGTGGCAAGAGCAATGCCGAGGTAATGCGTTTCTGCCAGGCATTCATGACTGAACTTTACCGTCACGTAGGTCCCGACGAGGATGTGCCCGCAGGCGACATCGGCGTTGGCGGCCGTGAAGTAGGCTACATGTTTGGCATGTACAAGAAACTCACCCACACCTTCACGGGAATGCTCACCGGCAAGGGCCAGGAGTTTGGCGGTTCGCTGATTCGTCCCGAGGCCACTGGCTATGGCAACGTATACTTCCTGCAGAACATGCTGAAGACCCGCGGCATCGACATCAAGGGCAAGACAGTGCTCGTATCGGGTGCCGGCAACGTGGCTCAGTATACTGTTGAGAAGTGCATCGAACTGGGTGCCAAGGTGCTGACCATGTCGGACAGCGACGGTTACATCTACGATCCCGATGGCATCGACCGCGCGAAACTCGACTGGATTATGGAACTGAAGAACGTGGAGCGTGGACGTATCCGCGAGTATGCAGAGGAGTTTGGCGTGAAATACGTAGATGGTGCCAAGCCTTGGTTTGAGAAGGCCGACATCGCCCTTCCTTCTGCCACACAGAACGAGATCAACGGCGAGGCAGCACAAGCCCTGGTCGACAACGGTGTGATTGCCGTGAGCGAGGGTGCCAACATGCCTTCCACTCCCGAGGCCATCAAGATTTTCCAGGATGCCAAGATTCTCTACTCTCCCGGAAAGGCAGCCAACGCCGGTGGTGTGGCAGTGTCGGGTCTGGAGATGAGCCAGAACTCAGAGCGCCTGCGCTGGAGCCGCGAAGAGGTAGACGCCAAGTTGCATGAAATCATGAACAACATCCACGACAACTGCGTGAAGTATGGCACCGAGGCCGACGGATACATCAACTACGTGAAGGGCGCCAACGTGGCTGGCTTCCTGAAGGTGGCCAAGGCCATGATGGCACAGGGCATCGTGTAATACCATTCCCACTATACAACAATCATCCCCGCCCAAAAAGGCGGGGATGATTTGTTATATGGGGTAAGGAGTGCCATTCGGGGCACAGCATCCGATACAGGCTATTTTAGAATCCTCTCCATGTTGAAAGATCTGGGAAGCGGCAGGCACGTATGTACTGCCACCCAGCCATTATCATTTCTAATCATCTGGCTTCTTCCACACTTTCAGTCTTCTCACCCTTTTTCTGGTGCTCGTTGAGGAATTCCTCCACTTCAGCCAGTTCATCCTCATCGAACCATTCGCTGAGTTTGGTGCGTGCCTTCGTCTTCACATCATCGGGCACGTCGGCCCAAATCTTGTTGATGACATACGTCAGCACTGTGAGGTCCTCGGAGAGTCCCACGATGGGGATGGCATCAGGGATGACATCGAGCGGACTGATGAGATAGCCCAGTGCTCCCACGATGATGGCCTTGTCCTTGAGCGACACCTCTTTGCTCTGGAGCGTGTAGAAAAGCACGAGAGCCACGTAAACGAGTTTTGAACCCGCCCTTTTTGCTATTCTTGATATTTTCTCGACAAATCCCTTTGAGGAGAACTTGTCGGAGTATGACATGAAATCTGGTAATTCCATAATGTATAATCAACTTAAAAACGGGGCAAATTTACGTTTTTTTTTCAATTAGGCAAAATATTATTTGGAAGAAACCACATTTTATTTTAACTTCGCAAGAAAATCTGACAATATGGAATACGAAATTGACGACATGGAGCACCAAGTGCGCAAAGTCATCGCACAGCACCGCGAAACACCGGGTTTCCCACAACTCGACGACTATGGAGTGAGCGAGAAGGAGTTCGACGACTACCTTTTCTACAAGCAAGCCGTCATCGACGACATCGACTCCCTTCGCCGCAAATATACTGTCTATTCAGTGATTTTCATCCTTCCTTTCGTGGTGATTTCCTTCTACAAGACCTCCGTCACCAACTGTCTCATTGCCATGGGATGCGGTCTTGTGCTTTGCCTCCTTTACTATCTGCTCACCATCCTCATTCACAAAATCAGGATGAGCCGGCTCAACAACGAGGCGATAGAGCGCTACATTGCCGATGTGATGAAATTCAAAGAGCCTTGACAGGAATATCACGCAGACGCAACAGGTAGTCATTGCGCAGTCGCATCACCTCTTCCCATTTCTCCGACTTGATGAGCGGCCAGTCGTCGTCGTTCCACGACACGCCTGCTGCCTCGAGCCGCTCCACCATCGCCCCCATGGTAATGTTGTCGAGCGTCTCTGCCGGTTTGTATGCCGCCTCCACGTCCTTTCCGCCGCCCGACACGTCGTCGACAAGGTTGGCAGCCTGCAGGTCATTGAGCAAGGAGGATACCACGCGCATGGGGATGCCCGTCTGCAGGTGCAGTTGTCTGGGGGTCAGCGGTTTGCAGAACTCATTGCCAAACTGTTTGCAAACGATGCTCAGGAGCCATGCCGAAGCCATCATCTTGTAGCCATGGCTCACTTTTACCTCGCTGTTGAGAAACGCCAGTTCATCGAGGTTCTGGTTGGTGTAGCACAGTTGCGCCCCGAAGAGGCAAATCACCCACGATATCTGCATCCACAGCATGAAGAGCGGCAAGGCGGCGAAAGAGCCGTAGATAGCGTTGTAACTCGACACCCAGATTTGCGAGTGGATATAGAAGAGTTGCAGTATCTGCATCGCCACACCCGCTATGATACCGGGCATCAGCGCGCTACGGAACTTCACCTTCGTGTTGGGCATGAGGATATAGATGGCGATGAACACAGCCGACATAATGACATAGGGCAGCACCTTGATGGCTATGCTCACGATGGGCGCCACCAGTTCGCCGAGTTGTGCCGAAGAGGTAGTGATGAAAATGGAGATACCCGAGGTGACGACCACTACGATGGGCAGCAGGAAGAAGAAAGCAGTGTAGTCGACGAGGTTGCGCAGCAGTCCTTTGGAGTTTTTCACGCCCCAGATATCGTTGAAAGTCGTTTCCACGTTGCTGATGAGCATCATCACCGTCCACAGCATCACGAGGAGTCCGAAACCGAGGATTACCCCGCTCTTCACGTGTACCAGATAGGAGTTGACAAAACCCACGATGATGTCGGCCACCTGGGGTTGGCTCGAGAGGACGTCACGAAACCATATTTCGATATTCTTGTTGAACCCGAAGCCCCTTGCTATGGCGAAGACCACCGCCACCATGGGCACCATCGCCAGCATCGTGGAATAGGTGAGCGCCGAGGCAGCCCTTGTGATGCGCCGGGTGGTGAAAGCCTTTGCAGCCAGCAGCAATATCTTGAGCAGTTTCACCAAGAAGAACACCAATGGTGAGACATCATCTTTCTTGACTTTCCATACTCCAACGGAGAAAAAGTCGACAACTTTCTTTATCCAATTCATGGGGGATGATTGAGAAAAAAGAAGCAGAGTCCCTGTAAGCCGGGTTCTGTTCTGCAGTGCGTGCACTGCAGTGCCTGTCATTTGTCTAGGCCTCGGGTCACCCCTCGGCTCAAGCGTTCTACCCTCCATCGGAGTGAGTCGGGCGGGCAACCCTCAGACGATGGTATACGCGAACTTGCAGCTCCCAGCGGACACGGCACCGTCGGTCACCCGAACGGTCGGTGGTCTCTTACACCGCCTTCTCACCCTTACCCGCCGTAGCGACGGGCGGTCATTCTCTTCTGCCCTCTCCTACCCTTTTACAAATAGCTTCTGTTTCAGAAGTGGGATGCCCTGCGCTGCCCGGACTTTCCTCTCGTGCCAAAGCACCAGCGACAAGCCGGGACCTCTGCTTGGCTGCAAAGGTACAATTAAGTGAGCGGAATGCAAAATAAAAAACATTTTTTATTTTCATTCCCGAACGTCATGACCTTCGGCAAAGCCGTTTGCGGAAAAACACAATGAATGCTACAAGAGCAACCAAAAGAGAACAGATGATAAGAATTATCATTTCAGATGTTTTTTGCTTTATCAGAGTCGTAAATATCTATTGGAGCCACGACTTCTTGGTTGAGGTTGATGCCTCGTTTCTTAAGTGTTTTCTTCAGTCCGGTCAGATGATAGTCAGAGACCTTTCTGTATTTGCACAACTCAATGCCAAACTGCGTCTTGTAGATGTGGTGTAGCAATTCCGAGCAATAAAACAGGTTGTTGTCGGGCTTGAACGAAGTGTCATAGCGACGGCCGAGCAGATGACGGTATTTCACTTTTATGGGCTTGTCGATGACCCGCTTCGCCCACCATTGTTTTCCTTTGCCCCGATTGATGAATTCCTGCAAAGGTGTTAGTTTCAACTTGCCAGTAGCCTCCAGCACATACAATCCGTCGGATTTTTCGATGATGATGCCACAATGGCTCAGTACCGACCCCGTGGCATACTGGATAAGTGGCGACTGTTCAGAATTTGACGTATGGAATATGAGGTCTCCCTCCTTTAATTTGTCTGCTGATGTCTGTCCTGAGCAGTATTTGATGCCAAGAAATAACACCACAACGACTAGAAGTATTCCAAAAATTTTCTTTTTCATTTCAAGTATGTTTAAATGCCTTATTTTTCCAACTCCTTAATCGGGTTGACAAAGAAGAGTTTCATCCCTGGATCCCATCGCCAGTCACCTTGTGGGACGACAGAGGAGATGCTGTAGTGCAAGTGAGGAGTTTTTCCTGCAGCATTGCCTGTATTACCTACCTTGCCGATTACCGTCTTTTTTGTGACGATGGCACCGACATGGGTATCAATCTCACTCATATGAGCGTAGTAATGGAGGCGCATTTTCGAACTGAGCATCAAAACTATGTTGCCGCCTGCGCCTTCAGTATGCATTGCAGCCACGACTATCCCACCTATGGCAGGGTGAATTGCTGTACCTTTTCGAGCAAAGATGTCGATGCCGCGATGGTTGTGGTCACCCCAGGGATGCCAAAATGATTGGGAGTTGTAACTTTCCTTGCCACAACCTTCAACAGGGTTTTGAATCTTGGAGGGCAACAGCATATTCAAAGCGATTAATGCTATTATCACCCACATGATTCTTTTCAGCCATTTTTTTCGGTTTTTTTTCATATCATCTCATATTATACCATCGCAAAGATACCATTCAATTTAAAGAAATAATCAACTTTTCCCTAAGATTGTATGAATAGCCTTATTTCTTGTATGAATATGAGTATGGCTATACACATAGGGTGGAAAAATGACGGACTATGAGTTAAAGAAGCCCTTGGAGCATTGAAAACCGTACCTAAAGATCAATGAAGAACAAAAAAAGAAACACCTGAAGCAGTGTCTCTTTATAATGGTAAAAAACTTGGCTATTTATACCTGCAAAGCATCATCTTTCCATCATCTTCCCGCAGGTGCATGCCGTTACCCAGACAGAAGTCCCACATGTTGCAATCGGTACAAGGTCCTGTATGCATCCATTCACGTTCGCGATATTGTTGGAATTTGTTTTCCCACACATCCGTGAACCGCTCCTTATAGATGTTCCCCTGATGATACTGGCTGCGTATACTTAGGCAACCAGAGATAGACCCATCGGCGAGGATAGATGCCACACCGACACCCGCATGACAGAAAAATGGAGCATTGCGCACCTGCCATTCATATTCGCCGAGGAATCCCTCACAACTGTAACTCAGACGGATGGCATTCTCTTTGCGCACTTTCACGATGAAGTCCATCAACTCACGGAACTGTTCGTCGCTGAGTTGAAGTTCTGGATAATTTACGGCTCTACCCATGGGAACTATCGTAAAAATGCGCCACTTCCTAACACCCAAGTCAATAAGATAACGCTTGAAGTCTTCGAGATAGCCAATGTTCCTCTTATTAACGCAGGTAATGACATCCCATGTGAGTTTTTTCCCCACAAGACACTTGACAGCCCTCTCTGCGCCGGCAAAACTGAATTTGCTATCACGTATCCAATTATGGTCCTCCGCAAAACCGTCCATGCTGATTGCGATAGACTCCAACCCTGCATCCAAAAGTCGGGCACACATCTTCTCGTCGAGCAACAAGCCATTGCTTACCATCGCCCAATGGAAACCACGCTCACGTATGGCCCTTCCACATTCAACGAGGTCTTTCCTGACAAGGGGTTCACCACCTACAGTCTGAACGGTTATTTTCCCAGGGTCCATCACCGTTCGCACGTCATCGAGCACTGCCAGGAAGTCTTCAAGCGGCATGTCTTCTGTTTCCGCAATGGCTCTGCAGTCGCTGCCACAATGTAGGCAATGCAGGTTGCAACGTAATGTACACTCCCAGAAAAGTTGATGTAGCACATGCTTTTTCATCCGCTTCTCATTAATCAGGCTGGCTTGAAGAAGTTGCATTCCCTTGGGGAAACTTGGTGGAGGTAATTTGGTATCCATGATTGTTTTAGGTTATAAATCATTCTAATTGTTGCAAAGATAATTTTTTTGTTTTATATAAAAAAGTTTTATACGTATTTTTCAAGTATTTTGTAAAATATCAGCAATAAATTTGGCAGTTAAAGATATTTTACATATTTTTGTTGCGACAATTAGCTAATTATTAATTACATTCTACGACTATGGAGAAAAAGAACTATTTGCGTCCTGTGACCAAGAAACTGTCACTTGACATCACAAGTGCTCTCTGCACCGAGCCGGTTATTTTTACTAGCGAGCCCGTAACTATCTATGCTGGTCCAGAAATTGAGAAGACTATGTTCTAAAGAATTAAAGGGTGTGCAAAAATGCACACCCTTTTTTATTTATAAATGCTGACCATTGAGTCTCCAATGACCAAGACAACAAAATAATTACCCTGATTATACTTGATGTTGGAGTATTTTTCATAATTTTGCGCGAAAAAGAGAAGACAGGGCTTTTACGAATCTATAAACGAAGTAGTGCTTGTCGGGATTTAGATCAACTGCCCGCGCTAGGCCGTATTCAAATGGATTTGTACTGCACTCTCATAATCGCAGTTTAGCAATCCTTATGCTGTGAATATCAGGAACCAACAGTCGACGGCCGAAGGGAATTGAAAATCGACGTGCGAAGCGGAAATCAAAGCCAATTTTAATCCGAAAAAGCGCATTGAAAATGCTTATACTCAGGCCGGGCGGATTGCAAATCCGCCCGAACGCCGAAAGCCGAAAGCCGAAAGCCGAAAGCCGAAAGCCGAACGACCGAACGACCATTCGCTAAGTAGTTACGAGAAGAAAGAATATGCTGCAATACATCATCGTGGGTATTATCGTCATCGCCTCTGCGGGCTATCTGTGCTGGAGGGCGTGGCGGTCGCTTTCGGGCAAGGGTGACCCTTGTGCCGGTTGCGACGGATGTGCGCTGAGCGATGCGAAGCGACGGCAAGCCAAACGGTCGGGGTGTGAGCGAGCGAATGGGGAGCGGAAGAAAAAAATTGAAGAAAAATTTGGAGATAAGGAATAAATACGCTACCTTTGCATTCGCATTTTGTAAATGGTGCGTTGGATGAGTGGCTTAGTCAACGGTCTGCAAAACCGTCAACGGCGGTTCGAATCCGCCACGCACCTCTTAAAATGCTAAGAATCAGCATATTAAAGATACATCAATGCAGCCGCCAACCCAAGGGTTGGCGGTTTTTTATGCCTATAGGGCAAGAGGGACGATCGGGGGCAAGAGGGACTACAGTCGCACCACGAGTCGGATATGCTGCATCCATCTCACTATTTGGATGACGATGAGCGAGTAGGCAAGTGAGATGAGGATGCCCACCACACCATACCACCATCCTTCAAGCAGATGAATGCCCAGAGCGTCGCTGACGGGATACCACACATAAGGCAGCATGTAGCAAGTGAGTGTGGCTGTTCCGGCAGGCGCTATCAGCCATGTCCACGAGGTATGTTGCTTGATGTCCATGAGCCAGTAGACGGCTGCCGTGAGCGGGAAGAAGATGGCGAGGCAATAGAACAGCCATGTTGGCGTGTCCTGGATTTTCGATATAATCCAGTATTGGTGTGCGCAGATGCCAGCCACCAGCATCACCACGCCTATCAGAAGGAAAACGGTGATGAGACGGCCATTGGCTTCCCTCCCCTTGTAATACCTCAAGAGCATAGACGCCGCGAGTCCAGCCATGCAGAAAGCATGTTCTGCCCATCCACCCGGCAAGAACGACAATATCAAGTTGCGCGCGAACCAGTCGTGGGGAATCAGGCTACTGCTGTTGAGCACACACAGCAGCATAACGATGACGGCAGCCACGAGCACCCATTTCATTTTGCGCTGGCATATCAAGTATATCAAGGCGGTGAAGAGATAACTCCATCCGATGAGTCCCAGGATGCCCCACCAGCCCGTCTCGAAGTGCTTGCCCGAGTAGTCACACCACACGACGATGCCCACCAGCACTGCCACGCCAATCACCTTGAGTGTGTTCACCACAACAGGCTTGTCTTTCAGCGCCGTGTTGCCATAGGCAGTCCAGATCAAGAAGAAAGCGGCAACCATCAGCAAAGAGTAAGAGAGATAGGACATGCACTCGGAGCAAGTATGGCTATTGAGAATAAAAAGTCCCATCACGATGAGTGCCAGACTGCGCCAGAGCACGTGGCCCAGCACACTGAATTGCGAGGCACCCCTTTTCAGGCGGTTGTCGATGGCGAAAGGCACCGACATACCCACGCAGAACAGGAAGGCGGGGAATATGGTGTCGGAGAAGCCGAGCATGTCCTCATCAGCAGCAGCATGAAACAGCCAGTGCGGCACACCCTTCAGACTGGGAATGTCGTTGACAAACAGCATCAGCATCATGGTGAGGGCACGTAGTGCATCTATGCTTGCCACCCTCGTGGTTTTGGTTGGTTTCATATATTACGTTTGTTCTGCTTTCGGGAGTTTGGGGACGTATGTGCAGCGAATTTATTTTTGCGTCTGCACCACCCTTTGGACTTATTTATAGAGGAAGCGCTTGATACTCATTTTGGGAGTCTTCTCAAAAGGAGTGTCCATCAGTTCCACCTTCTTAATCTGGCTGTAGGCAGGAAGCGACTTATTGGCAGTGGTGCGTATCAGTTCGGGGATGCTTTTCCTCGACGCAGCGTCCAGTCCATCAGGAATATCCGGGTAGACCAATGCCACGATTTTCCCATCACGGTCTACGGCAAGCGATTCCATCACATACGGGCAGCCCGACAGCACCGCCTCTATCTCTTCAGGATAGATGTTTTGTCCGGAAGAGTTGAGAATCATCGACTTGATACGTCCACGGATGAAGATATTGCCCAATTCGTCCATCGTGCCCAGGTCGCCCGTCCGGAACCATCCGTCGTCGGTGAATGCTATCGCGTTGGCTTCAGGGTTCTTGTAATATCCCACAGTGATGTTGCTCCCCTTTGCCTGAATCTCGCCGGCGATGTTCTTCGGGTCTTCAGAGTCAATCCTTATCTCGTGAACGGCTTTCCCACACGAGCCGGGTACGAAATCCGTCCACCACTCATAGGCCAGCAGCGGACAGGCTTCCGTCATCCCGTAGCCCACCGTGAAAGGCAGGCGCATCTTGCTGAAGCATTGTTCCACTTCGGGTTTGATGGGTGCGCCGCCCATAATGAAGCACTTCACCTTACCGCCGAAAGCCGACAAGATTTTCTTGCGGATTATCTTGTATACCAGTCTTTCAGAGAAAGGCATCCGACAAGCCCATTTCATCTTCTCCAGTGCCGGTTTGATGGATTTGGCATAGATTTTCTCCATCACCAACGGTACGGTAACCACCATGTAAGGCTTTACGTCCTGCATGGCCTTGAGAAGCGTGGAGGGAGACGGGGTCTTACCCAGGAAATACACCGTGACGCCGTCGACATTGGGATGGATGAACTCGATGGCCAGTCCGTACATATGTGCCATGGGCAGCATCGAGACGATAGTATCTCCGGGCTGGTTGGGGAAATGCGCGTTGGCGAACTCGTCGGTATCGGAGATGGCGCCATAGGTGAGCATCACCCCCTTGGGGTTGCCGGTGGTTCCAGATGTATAATTGATGATGGCCAGTTTATCCATATTGTTTGTGGGATACGACACCCTATCGGGCGACAGTCCACGAGGATGACGTTGCTTGAAAGTCTTCTCCCGGTTTCTCCAGGCTTTCGCCACCTTCTCATCCCTATGCCACAGCAGGCTCCAATCCTTCACGTTGATGGCAGCCTTGAGCGCGGGCATCTGGCTGGGATTGAGTTTTTCCCAGATGTCGTCGTCGGTAAAGAGCACCACACTGTCGGAATGATGTGTAAGGAGGACGATGCTGTTGGGGTGGAATTCTGCTAGGAGCGGCACCACCACGCATCCATTCACATTGATGTCCCAGAAGGCCATTGCCCACCGGGCAGAATTGCGGGCACAAATGGCTATCTTGCTGCGTTTGGCTATTCCGGCATCGTTGAGAAATAGCCGGAACTGTTCGATGTTTGTGGCTAAGTCGCCGTAGGTGAAGGACTCGCCATTGTAGTCGCAGAGCGCCTTCAGGTTCCAGTGCTTACGAACCGTCTCCTCAAGTGTTTTCAGGTAGTGCTTCATTATTTTGTATGCGTTTGTTTGACATTGCTCTACTTATTGAGCCATGTTTCAGGTTTTTGTTTTTTAAGTGGATGTAATATGGATGCAAATATAGTGAAAAACGATTACAAATCAAAACAAAAACTTCGTTTTTTGTTTTGATTTGCGGAGTAAGGGTTTGAACTACTCACAGAATGATGTTTTGAAGGATTGTCAATGGCCAAGCCTTCGGCTTGGGGGTCACAACAATCCCAACAACCTTCTTCTTTGGGAGCCAAGCCTCGGCTTGGGGGTTCCAACCACTCCCACCTCCCCCCTCCGGCTCCCCGTTTGTCAGGGGAGAGCAATTTCATAAGGAGAGGCATTACGGGCAAAAACCCATGAAAATCGGCTGCACCTCAACAAACTGAAAGTAAACTTTCGTTTGCATTCGGCTTGCACGACAATTAAGATATCCGCGACCCATCAGAGAGTCGCGGGGAGATTCCCTACGCAACAGAGTTGCGATTGTTTGTGTTCGCTCCGCTCACTTCAATGCAAAAAGCCATCCAATTTTGGTTCTTGCTGGGATTGTTTATGAGGGCTTCGCCCAAGTCGCTCCCACTTTGTTATATGATAGTAAAGAATTGGGCAACGCACAAAATGAAGTCCCAAATAACAATATCAACACAGAGACACAGAGATACAGGGTTTTTATTTTTCTCCGTGTCTCTGTGCCTCTGTGTTGTATTTATATATGGTAGTAAACTAAGAAACTACTTAAAAAAGGATTTTTCGGGCATTTTTTAAAACTCCAGTCTGAAGCCTTTTTCTTTCATTTGCTTGTAACTCTCTGGGTTGAACTTATAGAGAAAAGCCACTTTTTTGTTGACGAGCGTGAGTTTCTCTTCCAACTCGGTGAGGATTCCCAGTTTGAGCATCTTGTTGCAGAAATTGCGGCGGTCGAACTTCACGTCGAGGATGGCCTCGTAGAGATGCTGCAGTTGGGTCATGGTAAACTTCTCGGGCATCAGTTCGAAGCCTATGGGCTCGAAGTGAATCTGCTTGCGGAGTTCTGCCGTCGCCCTACGAAGAATCATGTCGTGGTCGAAGGCCAGCGACGGTATCTGGTCGAGCGCGAACCACTTCGCCCTGGCGGCATCATCGCCACCTTTCACCTCGCTGATTCTCACCAGCGCATAGTAGGCTATGGTAATGACCCTCTCACGCGGGTCTCTGTCCACCTCGGAGAAGGTATGAAACTGGCGGATATAGGCATCCTTCAGCCCCGTTTCCTCCAACAATTCTCGTTTGGCTCCCATCAAGGCTGTCTCATCCATCTTGATAAACCCTCCGGGGAATGCCCAACGTCCTTTGAAAGGCTCTATACCCCTCTCTATGAGCAGCACATTGAGTTTGGTGCCGTCATAACCGAATATCACACAGTCGGTTGTAACACTCGGATGGGGATACTTATAATGATACATTTTTTCTTCCATACCGTTGTTGAGTAAGTTTTACGCAGCAAAGGTATATAATTGTTTTCATTCCGCCAAATAATATTGCGTAAAAACAACACAATTAGCATTTTTTTGCATATCATGCTACCATCGGTACTCTTCGGTAGCCGACGAAAAGAGCGGGAATATACGTATCGAGGGTGGCGGGTTCCTCGATGATTCTGCCCCGGCAGAAGCGGTACACTATCTGGCGGTCGTCGCCTACATAGACGAAGCGCTCCAGACGATGCAGGAGAGAGTACTCATCTGGGTGCAGCACGGCATCGTCGATGACCAAGGCATCAAACTCATAGCCTGGCTCGAAACTGCCCACACGGCCGAAGAAACTACCAGCCGACTTGGTGGCGATCCAGAATACTTCAGGCAGGGTAAGGAAAGCCTTGCTGTGGTCGCTCTGATAGTGCATCTTGCTGACCTGGATGGCGTAGACCAGCATACGGAACATATTCAGGTCGTGGCCACCACTGATATCGCTGCCCAGTCCTACTTGCAGCCCTTCCTCAAAGAAGGTGCGTATGGGAGCCATGCCCGACGCGATGTTGAAGTTCGACGTGGGACAGTGAGCCACCATCACATTGTTGCGTTTCATCAAATCCAACTCACTGCCACGCGTCCATACACAATGGGCCATGACGGTGGGAGTCTGGCCGAAAAGCCCATAGCGGTCATAGGCATCGCCATAACTCTTGCTATCGGGTTCCAATTCAGCCACCCATTCTATCTCAGAGGTATTCTCCGAAAGGTGCGACTGTACGGGCAGATGGTATTTGGCAGCCAGTTTTCCACAGGCTTTCATCAATTCCGGTGTACATGACGGCACGAAACGTGGTGTGATGATGGGGCGCACCAATGCGTTGGGCTGGTTGAACTCAGCGATAATGCGTTCGTAGCCCTCTACGGCAGCCTCTACGTCTTCGCTCAGATTGTCGGGACAATGTCTGTTCATCGCCACCTTCCCCACCAATGCACCCATGCCTGCCTCTTGATACAGTTTCATCAGCAGTCGGGTGCTTTCGGTGTGAATGGTGCCGAAGACGCAACTGCGCATGGTGCCGAAGAGCCATTGTGTATGCAGGAAGCGGCGATACATACGCTCAGCATAATGGATGTCGGCATATTTTGCCTCCTCGGGGAAGGTATAGTTCTGCAGCCACGGCAGCAGTTCCAAATCCATTGCCACGCCCTGGTTGTGCACCTGCGGGGCATGTACATGCAAGTCGTTCATGGCAGGTATGAGCAGGCGATTGCCGAAATCGGTCACCTCTACATCTTGCCATTGCGCATCGGCAGTTGATGGTTGGCCACTGGCCATTGAGCACTGATTCTGGAGTTCGGCGAGGTTGGAGGAGACGCCCTTCACGATGCCGTCTTCCACTGCGATGTAGCCGTTTTCGAACACTTCGAAACGGTCACGCTCCTTGGTGAAAAGGATATGGGCTTTATAAATATTCTTCATAAGCGGTAGTATGTTCTTTATTGATGTATCACTATTGCTCAACTTGCGGAATCGAGGGGGAGGAAGATGAGTCATTTCATGATCATCGGAATTTTTCTTAGCATTAACGATATCAACATTCAGGGAGGAGAGCGAATTGCTTTGCCCTGTGGCAAAGATACGAAATATTTGGCAAACTCGATTACAATATAATTATTATTTACTCAAGTTTATTCACAGGACTCACAGTTGCCGTCGCATACACCCCACTTCAGGGTATTAATGGGGAGTGAGAGCAACGAATGAGAGACGGGGCTTGCATCATGCAAAAGGGAGCAGTTTATGTGGAACTGCTCCCTTAGGGACTTCAAAAAACCCGTCTTGGCTTAATATTCGTAATATGCCAGCAAAACGTCGCCATAACCTTGTTCGCAACTGCCGTTCATTCCCATCTCATAGGCGGCATTCTTGATGCTTTCCTTCATATTGGCATATGCGACTTTCATTTTGGGATAATATTTCTTTACGTATGACTTGGCTGCTGTTGGCAACTCTTGCAATGAGGTCATCTGACCTCTGCTGTTCAAATCTACTACAACGGTTGCGATGCAGAATAACAAACCTACGAATGTTAAGAGGAGGAGTTTTGAAGTTTTCATAATTGTTGTTGTTTTGGGATGATTATTTTTTGTTTTTATTATCTCATTTTGTCGGTCAGGAGGTTGTTTTTTCCTTTCGACATTGCAAAGTTAATATGGGAAATACCCACACTACAACTTTTTTATTGAATTTCCACTCACGTCGTTGCGACAGAGGTGCGAGAATAAGACAAATGAGAGAAACCGCTGTTTTTTCTGTCGCAAACCATGCTCTTTTTACCAAAAAACAGTGCTTTTCATGATATTCCGAGTAACAAATTGGGCAATATTCAATCGGAATAGATTTTTATGCTTACTTTTGTAGTGAAATTCTGGCAAGGAAGTCGAAAGAAGTGTGCAGGCCTTGTCAGGTGCAACGGAGAACATTCATGTCTGACGGCCAACTGAAGCGACAACTCAAGGTTCTTACCATCCCGGTGTTTATCGAGATAGCACTCGTCATGATGATGGGTGCTGTAGACACGGTGATGCTGAGTCGATACAGCGACAACAGCGTAGCGGCTGTTGGGCTCGACAACCAACTCATATCGCTGGTATTCCTTATCTATCAGTTTTTCTCCATGGGCGCCGCCATTCTCTGTGCCCAGTATATCGGTGCGGGACTGCGCAAGCGGCTTGTCCAAGTGGTAGGCATGGCCCTCGTGGTGAACCTGATGCTGGGGCTGACGGTAAGCGCCTTGCTTTTCTTTTATGCAAAGCCACTGTTGCGGCTGATGGGACTCCGGCCGGAGTTGATGGGCGACGGACTGGTATATCTGCGCCTCACAGGCGCGTGGTCGTTCTTCCAGGCGGTGTCGCTCACCTTCTCAGCCTCGTTGCGCAGTGCCGACAAAGTGACCTACCCCATGGTGGTGACTGCCATTGTGAATGTGGTGAATATCATCGGCAACTATGCGCTGATTTTCGGACATTGGGGATGTCCGAAGATGGGAGTGGAGGGTGCCGCCATTGCCACCGTTGTGAGCCGTGCCATCGCCTCCGTGCTTCTTGGGATTATCCATTTCAAGGTACACATCCCACGCTTTCCGCTACACTACTTCCGTCCTATACCCTGGAAAGAACTGCGCAACCTACTGCATATCGGCATACCTGCCATGAGCGAGAACATCTCCTACAGTCTGTCGCAAGTGGTCATCACCTACTTCATCAACCAGATCAGCAACGAGGCGCTGGCTGCCCGCACCTACTGCGTCAATCTTATCATGTTTGTGTATCTGTTCTGCGTGAGCATCACTCAGGGCGGCGACATCCTCGTGGGGCACCTTGTAGGTCAGCGGCGCCATCAGGCGGCCTACGTGTTGGGCAACTATTTCTTCCGCATATCGATGATTGTCACGCTCACCGGTTCTGCTATTCTGGCATTGACGGGGAAAAGCATCCTCAGCGCATTCACCGACAACCAGGACATCATTGCCATGGGCTGTTGGGTGCTCATCATCGACTGGTTTCTGGAGATTGGACGCACTTCCAACATCTTTGCCGTGGGCACCCTGCGTGCTACGGGCGATGTTGTCTATCCCGTTATCATCGGCATCATCTTCCAGTGGACTATCGCCGTGGGACTGAGTTATGTCATCGGCATCCCATTGGGATATGGCCTGGTAGGCATGTGGGTGGGCTTTGCCCTCGACGAGAACATACGCGGGGTGGTGCTTCTTCGCCGTTGGCGGTCGGGCAAATGGAGAAACAAAGGGTTTGTGAAGGCAGTGCCTGTGGAAGATTGAAGATGGTTTCGCCAAAGACAAAAGCAAAGGGTAGTAATATGGACCTGACGGAGCATCAATCCCAGAGACCAGAGTGGTTGGACATGATGATGCCGTCGTCTTCACCTTCCTCGCCCACATTGGTCCATTCCGACTCCTGATATCCGTCTACGCTGTGTGTACCATCCACATTGAGCACGCTCTCCCCACAGCCCAAGTCGATGACTTCGGCAGAGGGGGTGATATATTGCCTTTTTTCCTTGCTCATTAGTCTTTGAAATTGATAGTCGAGCCATCAGCATTTCTGAGCGAAGTGCCCCTCCTCGACTTGCCATTGCAGACGGCTGTCGGCCGTGGTCCATTGCCTCTGAACCGCAGGGTGGACACATCGGGGGAGTCGGGTGAGGCAGATGGTCAGCAATGTGGATGGAATACAAAAAAAACGTAACTTGCGTAAAATTTACGCAAAAATATTTGGTGATATGAGATATATGCACTAACTTTGCGTAAAAATCACATAAGACAATAAATAAATGTCATCAGTTATGAAAGCACTTGTATTACACGATTCAGGTATTGACTATCAGACTGACAGGGAAATGCCTCGACTGACCAGTTGTTTCGACGTGCTTGTCGAAGTGCATTTCTCCGGAATATGCAGAACAGATATCGGAATAGCCGAAAGAAATATCCCAGCAAAAGCCAACATTGTCATGGGCCATGAATTTTGCGGCAGGATAGCAGGGTTCGTCAATGGTGATGACGAAATGGAAGGATGGCATGTGGGCGATGTGGTCAGCGCCAACCCCATGGTCTTCAGCGACAAAGGCGACATGATGTGCGGCAAGGAATGCGATGGCGCTTTTGCAGAATACATTGCAGTTCCACACCAAGCATTGATAAAACTCCCTCCCTATTTCCTCAGTCCGCTCGGTGCATTCTTGGAACCTGTAGCCGCCGCCCTTGCTCCACTGAAACATATTGACGGCAGAGACAGGGTTTGCATTTTTGGTGACAACAGGATTGCAGCGTTGACGAGTCAAGTGGCACGGGCGATGGGACATCAACACATCGAGCGGGTGACCCGTCTTGATGCCTTGGAAAAAGACCATTACGACTGCATCATCGAAACGGAGCCAGCGCATATTGACGCCTATGTGGATGCGTTGAAACCCGGCGGATTACTGATTCTGAAGTCGAGGTCGTTTGCCCCAAGCACCATCATCTCCAACACCATTGCGATGAAGGAAATATGCATACAAGGAGCGAGGTATGGCGATTTCGGCGTGGCAAGTCATATCCTGGCGGCATCTGCCCACGGCGTGAAACATACCCTTGACACAAGCACCTTGTTTGGACCTGTGTATGAATTGGCTGACTACGAAAAAGCCTTTACCGGAGCGGCACTACCCAGAAACAAGAAAATATTTTTCAAACTATGTGCGGAATAATTGGCGTTGTCTCTCGCGGATGGTCTGACCAACACGTCAACCTTGCAGCCGCCCTCGACACCATTGCCCTTCGTGGTCCAGACGATTGCGGCACATGGCAGGATGAGCATGTGGCATTGGGGCACAGGCGCCTGTCCGTCATTGGCGTAAGCCACGACCACCAACCCATCAGTTCGCCAGACGGAAAGATTACCATCGTGGTGAACGGAGAATTCTACAACCACAAAAGCATCAGGCGGGAACTCTCGTCAGCCTATGACTTCCAGACAGCATCAGACAGCGAGTTGCTGATACCCCTCTATCAGCAATATGGATACCTGGGAATGATGCAGCATCTGAGGGGAGAGTTCGCCTTTATCCTATACGACAAAAGCAAAGGTCTGGTAGTAGCGGGGAGAGACAGATTCGGCATCAAGCCATTGTGTTGGTATAGCGACGACAACCAACTGATCATCGCGTCGAAGGCCAAAGCCATCCATGCCTGCGGCATCAAAGCCGAATGGGATGAGTATAGCATGATGCAAGCGTTATCCATCCAGTATCAACCCACAGACCGGACATTCTTCAAGGGCATCAGGCAGGTGGAACCCGGGCACCTGCTCGTGGCATCGACAGCTGGCGAGGTGAAGGATATCGCCTATTGGGACATCAAATATCCCATCTGTCACGAAGAGCCGGCACCTACCGAGGCACAAGCGAGACGATATGTGGAAGAATTTCAGGCGCAGTTGCTCGAGGCTGTTCGCCTTCGCCTTGAGAGCGACGTACCCGTCTGTTGCCATCTCAGCGGCGGTCTCGACTCCAGTTCGGTGGCAGGCATCATGTCTCATTACATGGAAGAGCCAGTACACTGTTTCTCCATCGTGTTTCCCCAAGCAGATGCAGCATACGACGAAGACACCTATGCCACAGAGACCGCCGGCAAGTGTGGCGCCATTCTGCACAGGATAGAGGTGTCTCAACAAGACATCCTGCGCCACCTGCCTGAAGCCGTTTTTCACAGTGAGGGGCTGGCAGTGAACGGTCACCTCTCATGCAAATACCTCCTCAACCAGACGATAAGGAAAGCCGGTTTCAAAGTGGCATTGACAGGCGAAGGAGCCGATGAATGCCTGGCAGGATATCCCCATCTGCGCAAAGACCTCTTCGCCCTGTTGCCACCAGAGAGGAAAGAGGTGCTGACCAAGATGCTCTACCACACCAATCTTTCAATCACCGGCACAGAAATCGCTCTGGGCGAGACGCTCGACTGCAGCCGACTTGAAAGGCAGTTGGGCTTTTTGCCATCGTTTCTTGCCGCCAAGGCAGGCATTGGATACAAGATATACAGGTTGCTGAATGAAGACATGCTTCAGCACTGCATGGAGCATGATTTCCTCTGCGAGACGACTGCCCATCACCATACAGATGAAAGGCTGCGCGGTATGCATCCCGTCAATCAGTCGTTGTATCTGTGGAACAAGCATGCCCTATGCAATTACATATTGGCCACGCTCGGTGACGGCTGTGAGATGGCAGCCTCTGTCGAAGGCCGCCTGCCTTTTCTTGACCACCACCTCTTCGAATATGCCGCACGACTTCCGATGGCCATGAAAATCAAAGACGATGTCAACGAAAAATATGTATTGAAAGAGGCAGCCCGCCCATACATTACCGAGCGCGTGTATCGCAGGCAGAAACATCCTTTCCAGGCACCACCGCTGACACGATACTTCACCCAGCGGGAGTTTGCCCAAATCCACGAAGAGTTGACCTCTGATGATTTCATGCGAATGGGTGTCTTCAACAGAAGTGCCGTCGACCGTCTGCTGACATCACTCCCGTCGATGAGTCTGGTGGAGAAGACCATCTACGAACCCGTAGTGATGCTGATGCTGACCATGTATTATATGAACCAACGATTAATGAATTGAAATGATGGCGAATCGCGAACAAGAAAAATGGTGGATAGACTTCTTCAAAGGAGACTTCACGGAAGTGGTGCTTAACCAGCAGGCAGAAGAGACCGTAGGTTTCATGCAGCAAACAGGCAGGCTGGAACCCGGCATGAACGTCTTTGACCAATGCTGCGGCAAAGGATACCTGGCACACGAACTCGACAAGGCCGGGCTAAGGGTAACCGGCATCGACATCTCTGAGCCCTATATCGCCTATGCCCAGAAACACCTGTCGTCTGAGCGTGCCACCTTCGTGCTTGGCGATGCCTCGACCTATCTCCTACCAGGAGAATTTGACATTTCCATCAATTGGAACACCAGTTTCGGTTACCATGAAGATGACGCAGAAAACGAGCGAATGCTTATCCCTTTCAGCAGCAACCTGAAAGACGGCGGACAGTTCTTTTTCTCCACCATGAATCCCCTGTTCATCCACAAACATTTCCAGCGTTACATTGTCAAGCAAGTACCCTCCGGCGACAGCACCATCATCACCATCAGAGAGAGTTGGACAGAGCACGGCATGATGAAATCGAACTGGCTCATCGTCTATCCCGACGGGCACCGTGAGACAGCCTATGGCCAAACCAAACTATACAGTCTGGAACAATTCAAAGCCATGTTTCTGCGTCATGGGCTGAGAGTGGAACAAGCGTTCGGCGACCTCTCACTCTCCCCCTACGACGAAGACCATCCAAGCATGATTATCTATGGGAAAAAACAGTGACATCCTAGCCGTCTTGCACAAGATATGCCAGACTTATCCACGGCAGGCCGCAGTCGTTGAAGGTGACAACAATGTATTGACCTACAAGGAACTATGGCAGCTGGCGCTGCAAGTGGCCGACTATATCAGGAGCCATGGCAGCGTGGGGCAATTCATCGGATTGCACCTGCCCAAGTCATCGTCATACATCGTCAGCATGCTAGGCTGTTGGATGGCGGGAAAGGCTTTTGTGCCTATAGGGACAGACCTGCCGTCGGCACGGCGGGAATACATCACTGCCCATGCCGACATCCACCTCATCCTAGATGCCAAGACCTATGAAGAAGCCATGGCACATCGCGCGGCGACGGAAACCGCTACCTGCGAGCCGAGCCATATTGCCTACATGATTTACAGTTCGGGCACCACGGGCACCCCCAAGGGCATCGTGGTGAGCCATGCCGGACTATGCAACCTGGCACGATGCCAGCAACGCGCCTTCGGCGTAGACCATCCATCGCGTTACCTGTTTTTCCTGTCCGTCAATTTCGACGCCTCCATTTCCGACATCCTTGTCACCCTGACATCAGGAGCCACACTGGTGATAGAACCTATTGCCCAGGAGGAACTGGCCTCCAACCTCTTCAAGGTGATAGCGCAGCGAAGAGTGACCCACACCGACATCCCACCCTCACTGTTAAAGATGCTCTGGCCCGAAGACTGCCCTGACTGTCTTCAGACCATCGTCATCGGCGGCGAACCCGCAGACATCGAAACCGTCAGGCGATGGAGCCAGAGCGTCTGTCTGGTGAATGTCTACGGCCCTACTGAAGCCACGGTTTGCACCAGCCTTTGCCAGTGCGACGCCCAGTGGAATGCCCCACTCCTGGGCAATGTCATTAACCATACCCACTACAGCGTGTATGCCGACGGACGTTTGGATGCCAACGAAGGCGAACTGTGGATATCGGGCATCGGACTCGCCATCGGTTACCACAAAGACAAGGAACTGACCGACAGGAAGTTTCCTGTGATAGACGGTGTGCGCTATTACCGCACATCAGACCATGTGCGCAAAACGCACGACAACCAACTGGAGTTTATCGGAAGGATTGACAGGCAGGTGAAGTTTCACGGTCAACTGATTGAACTCGAGGAGATAGAACACACGCTACGTGGAAACCGCCACGTGAGTCAGGTGGCAGTGGTCAAGAGAAAGGTCGACGCAAGAAACGACAAAGACGCCATCGTCGCCTTCATCCAATTGATGCACGACGGCATGCCGCCGACAGATGCAGAGCGGCAGTTGCGCCAGAACTGCAAGAACCATCTCCCCAAATGGATGATGCCGTCATTTTTCGAGTTCGTAGACCAGATGCCGGTCACACCTTCAGGGAAGCCCGACCTTCATGCCCTCTCCTCGATACCCTTGAGCAAAAACCACCGAGAGGAAAGCCATGAGTATTCTTCGGAAGAAGAAAAGACTATAGCCCGTGCCATGGCAGACATCCTCAAACTCCCCACCATGGGTGCCGACGACGATTTCTTGCTTCTCGGAGGCGACTCCCTTGACACGATACTGCTGTTGGCACGACTGCAGCAATACGGCATGACCCTCACCCCTACGGAAATCCGCAAGGCCCCCACCCCACGTTTGTTGGCACAGAGGAGAAGGTCTGACACAGCCATGTGCATTCACTCCTCGCAATTGGAGCGCCATTGGCAAATGCCTTTTACCCCTGCCACGCCACAACCCGAGGCATCGAGAAAGCCGGGCGTCGTCCTTATCACAGGCACGACAGGCTTTTTGGGTTCACACCTGCTCTTTGAGATGCTCAGCCGCAGGCCCTCACTTCGCGTGAAGTGCCTTATACGGTGCCCGTCACCAGAAGCCGGTTGGGAGAGAATGTGTGACACTTTCCGCAGATATCAACTTGACACGCGGCTTCTTTCTCATGTCGAAGTGGTCTGTGGAGACATATCAAAGCCCCGCCTGGGATGGGACGACGACACCTACAAGACGCTTTCAGAAGAGGTGTCGGAGGTATTTCACTGCGCTGCCGCCGTCAACATGCTTGCCAATTATGAGCAATTGAAAGATGCCAATGTCACTGGCACGCGAAACATCATCGACTTCTGCCTGAGCGGCAAGAGAAAACGACTTCATTATGCCTCCACGCTCTCCGTCTTCGTATCTACCGACAGGAACAGCGTAACAGCTTATGAAAATGACCACCTATGCACACCCACCAACATCTACGGCGGATATGGACAGACGAAATATGTGGCAGAAAAGATGGTGCTGGGCATAGACCCTTCACTATGCGATGTCTTCATCTACCGCTTTGGCCTGTTATGCGGTGACACTGAGCATGGCATCTCCGCTCCGAAAGATTTCCTCGGCATGTTCTTCCGTGGCGCGAGAACGGTGGGTTGCCTACCCTATGACCCATCAGAGGCGATGGCAGTAGACATCACCCCCATCAACCTTGCTGCCGGCATGGTCGCCGACATCGCCAACCGCAACAACCCTGATGTCTATCATATCGCCGGGGAAAAGCCCTTGCAATATAACCCGCTGTGCACCCTGATGAAAGAAGAGGGCGTCATCAACGACATTGTGGCGTATGAACAATGGAAGGAAACCGTTGGCTCGTTCAGCGACGACGTAGACGTGCAAGCCCTTCGCATGGCACTTTGCCGGATGGATGCCACACTCTTCACGGAGATGCGCTATATGGACCTGTTTCAAACCACTGGCATCCGATTTGACATGACAAACACCCATGCCGCTACAGGCATACGATGCACCCATGACCGCAACCTTATCAAACGATATATCAGACAATCATATGAAGCACTATAAATGCAGTCTTGTCTTGGGAAAGTTCTGTCCGCTGCACAAAGGACACATGCTGCTCATCCAACGCGCGCTTGAGGCAAGCGACATGGTGGAGGTGGTGGTCGACAACATCATGGATGAAGTCATCCCCGTACGTCGCAGGATGCAGTGGGTGAAGCAGCAATTCCCCACCGCCATAGTGACTACCCAAGAACACCCTCTGCCACAAGACCCCTCAGAAACAACATTCTTCTGGGATATCTGGCGCGACACGCTCCTCCGCATTCTGCCCCACCCCGTTGACGCCGTCTTTGCTTCAGAACGCTATGGGGAGCGACTTGCCAAGGAACTGTCGGCGGAATTTGTCATGGTAGACCTTGACAGGAAAAGCGTACCCATATCTGCGACAAGCATACGCAAAGACATGATAGGACAATGGCAATACCTGTCGCCTGTGGTTCAGCAAGATATGAGGAAAGTGATTTGTGTGTATGGACCGGAATCGACAGGAAAATCCACACTGACCCGGCAACTGGCCCAGCACTACCACATGCCCTACGTGGAAGAATTCGCCAAAAAGGTGATTAACGAGAAGAATGGCGACATCTGCTATGAGGATATGGAAACCATTGTCGTGGGGCATCATGAGGCCATCGTCGAGGCGCTGCGGCAAAACACCCCCCTGCTCTTTGTCGACACGGATGCCATCACTTCCAAACTATGGTCTAACGAACTGTTTGGAAAGGAGTCGCCCATCATTGAAGAATACATCGCCAAGCAACGATTCGACATTTATCTATTGCTTGACATCGACCTGCCTTGGGTGAATGACATACATCGCTATCGGCCTAATGAAAGAGACGTCTTCTTTCATCAATGCGAGGAACAGTTGGTCGTGCGTGGCAGAAACTATGCCATTATCCGCGGGAAAGGCAAACTGCGTTTGAGCAACGCCATAGAGTATGTTGACAGGCTCATTTCGCATTCGTTCAACGCCTCAGGCTCCGCCCGATTGGAAAGTGAAAAATGAAGATGGGGTTATCTCATTTTTTATCTATTGAACGAGTTTCAAGGAATTGGCGGAACCGCTGCAGGTAACCATCAGGAATATGAATGATTTCCTTGCCGATATAGATGCAGTCGTTACGGTCGACCTTGAGAATTTTATCCACAGCGACAATAAATGAACGGTGTACCCTCAGAAATCTGTCGGAGGGAAGCATATCCTCCACGGCTTTCATCGTGAGATGGGTAATCAGGGGTTTGGGCTCGTTGTCGAGATAGAACAGCACGTAATCCTTCATGCCATTGACATAGGTAATCTGGTCGATGGTGACATTTCTCCATTCGCCTTCGACCCGGATAAAAACCGTATTGAGTTGCGATGGCGGCACAACTGGCTGCTGATATAGTTTTCGGGCTTTCTCGACAGCAGCGAGGAACTTGTTGTATCGGATAGGTTTAAGCAGGAAGTCAAGGGCATTCACCTCATAACTCTCAAAGGCATATTCCTTGAAGGCTGTGGTGAAGACAACACGTGTCGCTTCTGGCAGACTATGAGCAAGTTCCATCCCGTCAATATTAGGCATCTGGATATCGAGGAACAGCAAGTCTGGTTTCTGAACCATGATGGCGTTGACAGCGGTAATGGAGTCAGTGAACGACGCCAATAGTTTCAGATCGGGTGTCTTCTCAACGTATGACTCCAGGAGACGGACGGCCAAGGGCTCGTCGTCGACGATGACACAGGAAATCTGTCTCATAACTGCAGGGTGATTTTGACGTGATAGATGTTCTCTGGTGTAAGGGTCTGCTCCCATTGGTAGCGTCCCTGATAAAGCAAGTCAAGGCGACGACGGGTGTTCTCCAACCCTATTCCCGAACCGCTGCGGTCTTTGGTAGGTTTGGGATTATTGGTGTTGTCGGAGGAGAAAACCAGCATGCCGTCTTTCTGCTTCAGGCTGATATTGATGGTGGCCGGTGCATTGCTGTTCATGCCATGCTTGAAGGCATTCTCGACGAGTGAGATGAAAAGCAAGGGAGCCACCTCCATGTTCCTGTCCACCACCTCTATTTCTGTGCCGACTGTTGTCATCTCATTACAGCGCAGTTTCATCAATTCTATATAATTCCGGAGAAACTCCACCTCGCCGTCGAGTGGCACCTTCGGTTTGTTGGTCTCATACATGGCATAACGGAGCAGGTCGCTCAGTTGCATCACGGCATCCTGGGCTTCATCGGCATCAATCTGTGTTAAACTGGAAATATTGTTCAGGGTGTTGAAGAGAAAGTGGGGATTGATTTGGTTCTTCAGCCATGCCAGTTCTGCCTCCACCTCCTTCTGCTTCTTCTCGCTCCGTCGCATCACATAGCGGATGCTTATAGCAATGCCAATGGCCATCAGGTTGACCAGCAGGGCAACGATAAGAAACGAGGAATAGCCTGCGCGGTAGATGTCGGGCAGACTACCTAAATTCTTAAAATACAGATGGAAATTGCAGGCCAATATCAATACTGCATTGGAAAGTCCAAACAGCCAATAGCAATGCCGGAACCACAGCAAGGGGACGCATAGGTAGAAGTTGAGAAGATAGACTACTGCAGCCGGAGCCAGCCAATAGGCCGACACCAACAGCGAATCCCACACCACTTTGGGGTCGTGGCTTGTGACATAACTGATGAGGCCCGGCGACAGCAATATCAAGGAAAGCAGCAGCACTTGTGCCACAAACAACCACACGTCTTTAGTCTGTATCTTTATCATTCTTTGCCTTGTTATATGTTTCTATTATCGCCTCCACCGTTTTGGGGCGGCATTCTCCATATTCTGGGCTATTGATGAAAGTGTGTGAAATTAAATTTTTAGTCGCCTACGGCGAGAAATCTATCAAATCTATGCAAATTATTCAAATCTTTTTTCCTATTTGTTATTTGCTTGATTTGATTTGAGATTTACTTTCCCTCGTTTCGCAAACAGTTTAGAGAGGTTGCGTATGCTACATATCCGCGACCGTTGGTTCTGCGCAAAGCACACTCATTCACTTTTGACACACTCTCATGTATAATTGTCTTCAAAGTTAGTGAAATTATTTGTTATGGCAAAATCTCTTCCGCACTAATATATGCGGAAGAGACAATAATTTCGAATGATATCGAGCAGTGCCGTTATTTGCTGGCCATCTGCTGCTCTGCCAGGCGCTCTGCCGTGTTCTTGACGGTCAGATTGAAAGTCATTACATACTTATCATACTGCTTGTCGTTCAGAATCTTTTTCATCGTTGCCATGTGGCGAGCACGAATCTTTTCCCAGGCCTCCTGTCCTTTTGAGGCTTCCTTATTCTGGTAGAGGGCAGCCATCGAACTATCGAATTGTGCCATAGCCGTTCTTACTGACTCAACCTGGTCTATTGTCAGCTCCAAATAACTGGCCATACGGTCGAATGATGCAGAACTGTTGTCACTCTGTGCATTAACACTTGTTGCCATTACTAACATTGCCACAAGGGCTACAATCATCTTTTTCATACCTTTTAATATTTTATTGTTATACATATTGTTTCTGTCTTTTGACAATGCAAAGGTATGAAGCAAACTGCCCCGTTCAAAATCACATTCGACGTTTGCCCCCATGTCTTTCGACGTTTGCCCCTTGGCATCCCGAAACGTCACCCCTTCTCGCTTCATCCTCGCTCAAATGCAAAAGGATGCTGATGATTGTGGCGAATAAAGTTGAGACATCTATTTCGTTCACTTGATGGGAATGATGCCCGGCAAGCCCTATATCGTGAAGTGGGCAGAGGATACCAATCATCCGACCATTGACAATCCCGTTTTCACAGGTGTGACCATTTCAGGCGACGCCTCTGCCGTTGAAACTTCTACCATCCACTTCATTGGTTCTTACAATCCGCTCATCATCAGCGAGGAAGGTGACAAGAAACTGCTCTACATGGGTGGCGACAACACGGTATATTATCCTAACGGAGCCATGAACATCAACGCTTTCAGAGCATATTTCTATCTCCAGGGCGACCTCGTATGTGGTAAGCCGTCATCAACAGGCAACATCAACGACTTTGTTCTTCACTTCGGCGACGGGGAAACCAATGCTATTGAAAATAAAATAGTGAATGTTGGAAACGAGAGAGATTCCTGGTGCACCATCGACGGCTGCAAACTCTCCGGCAAACCCACCATCAAGGGCATATACATCCATAATGGCCGTAAAGAGGCAATCATGGCACAATGAAAAGAAACCTCGTCTATAAAGGTATCACCAGGGCAAAGAAAATCTGCATCATAGTTGGCACTACCAGGGCATTGGCCGCCAAGGCCATCGAGATTTCATAGCATCATATAACAATCAGTAAGCGAATGGGAGCAGTTCCACTATGGATCTTCCCCCATTTCGCTTATATGAAGCCTTGTTCTTATGGATATTTCCAGCCTTTTTGAGGAAATGATAGATTTAATTTCAATTTTCCTCTATAAACTAAAAAAGGCTTCATCATCGCATCATAACTTTGCATCCAGAATAAGGAAGTATGGCTGAGTAGGTCTAAAATTGCGATTAAGCGAGAACAGCATCAAGCTTGCTTGAATGATGTCGAGCGTGAGCAATTTATCTAAAGTGGCACACTGCTAACGTGTTGAACCTTCCTGGTTCCGGAGGTTGACTTTAGTCTTACTCACTCGCGACTCGGCATAGTTCAAACGACTTCAGGAAGGCGTCACCCTAAATCTTTAGAAATCAATTGCCGATTTTTTAAGACTGCAAAAAGGATTATTCAAAAGAAAAATCGTATATTTGCATCGATACTAAGGAATCATCGTTTTCACCCTTCTAAAAATCTAAAGATGATTGAATACTTTTTCAAGAAATACTGGATAGGGCTGTTGATGACAGTTGTCTTCATCGCTATAGGCTGGGCATCCGAGGGAAATTTCAACGACGGTATGTTCTTGGCTTCATGTCTGGGCATATTAACAACCATGCTGACTATTATTTTTTCTGCCAAGTTTGGCTCCTTGAAGACTTCAATGACCATCTTCGGGGCAATTGTCAACATTGGCAAATGGATTTGGTATGTCATCAGCCTGAAACCCCTGCGGAGATGGATTATCCGTCAGAAGGTGAAGGGGGCTTCTCCCGAGCCATATCCGTATTTGGCCTTATATGGAAGCCTCACCGACACCATGGCGATGAAGGCCAACTACTCGTCTGCTTTCTGGCACGACAAGACACCTGCAGTGAGGGCTGCCATCTGGCGGCTGCTCTCACGGAGGATTTTGGAATTTGGCCTCGGACCCAATAACTCCATTGTCTTTACCGTGGGTAAATGGAGCGCTTCGCCCAGCAGTGGCGTTGACCAGGCACTGGAATACACCATCTACAATTTCATGCGGCAAAGTGTCACACCACAAGGCTTCATTGATATCAAACTACTCTACAAAGTGATTAGTTATCACAGGGAAAGAAAAAACAACCGACCGAATTGTGACCTCAACAATCAATTCCGGTTTGCAGAAATTCTCAGCACGGGTATCAGCAGGCAGGATTACAACGAACAGGAGACACGCAATATCTATGGAATGAAAAAGTTTCTCGATGGCCTTCCCTCCTCCTTCGAACAACTGACAGGTGAGGCTGCCCAACTTGACCTGCAGCGTGTTTGGAATGAGTATATGGCTTACGCCTATCTCTTCGGAATCGAGAAAAGCACGTTCAATAAACTGCTGAACATGATTCCCCAGAACAGTTATCCACCACTTCTCAATCTGTTGTCTTCCAGCGACCGGCACCGGCGACTGCTGCGGCAACTGATGCAAACGGCCAGTAAAGCATCCCGATATGCCGACGATGCCGTCTCCATCAACAGAGGACGTCTCAAACAGGCCTGGCATGCAGAGGAGTTATATGATATTTCAACCAATTAAGCAATCCGTTATGAGCAAAAAAATAATATCCATCTTCATAGGACTGGCATCCGTCATATTTGCCCATGCCGACGGCGGTAGTTACGATTTTATTCCTTTCCTGCCGGAATGGGTCAATATGTTGCTGTTCTTCGTTGGCATCATAGCGGGGCCCGTGCTTGTCATCGTGCTTTTTGTGGGCATGTATAAAAAGGTGTTCAGCACCATTTGGTATGTCATCTCATTACAACCCCTCAGAAGAAAACTGTTGCGTAATAAAATCTCCCGACAATTGGACTATTTCCGCGACGTACCGGCCGAAGGGAATCTGAAAGTGGCTGCCAACGTGATGAACTCCGTCTCTTCTGCCTTGGTCGCCGACTACGAGGGGATGTTTGGTGCTCTGATTCTCCGACTGATTGACAGAGATGCACTCCGTATCGAGTTCAGGTCGAATATGTATGGTGCCGAGCCACATACCATTTTGTATGTCGGGGAATGGAAAGCATCAGACAAGAAAAACTCGGAAAACCCACAATTGAACAAAGACGGGGAACACCTGGAATATTTGTTCTTTAAAATGATGGAAGGGGCGGCTGGTAGCGACCGGATTCTGCAACCTCGGGAAATGCGGCATTATCTGCGGACACATCCCGATGAACCTTTTATCGCATTGCTACGCACCCTCACCGAAGCAGAAAAAGCGGCTGCCAACAATCCAGTGACAGCCGCCCAATTACTTGCTCTCAAAAAATTCCTTCTTGATTTCTCGCTTGTCGGTGAGCGTGACATCAAAGAGACGGTGCTGTGGAAAGAATATCTCATCTACGCCACTCTCTTTGGCATTGCCGACAAGGTTTGTGACAGTTTTACCAAAATCTATCCCGACTATTTCAAGATGAACCAAATGGCTGGCACCCGACTCAGCATTGTAGGAAACCGCTCTTTGGTGAGATACTCCAATGCCGTCGTCGAGGGTTTGGAAAAGCCCGCCCTCAAAAACTCCTAACTCCAAACTCTCCCTATATGAACGGCGACAGCGGCATCAACGTGACCGATGTGACCAAAATAAATCATAAAATACTATTATCCAACTGAAGTTGCCCACCTCAATATAGTTGATGAAACCAAGCCCCGAAGTGGCGATTAGACCACAGCGGGGGATGTAACCCTTGCATGTGATTTGCAATCCGCCTGAACAATCTTGGCGGCTGCCGACCAGGCCTTCGGCCTCTTCGTCAGTAGTCACGACACCGAAGTTCTTCACCTCCTTGAAGCCTGATTTTGTTTCCAACTTCAATGGGGATGACACCGCCCCAGGATCTTCGTCACTTTTGTTGCAAAATCAGCCTTCCAAATCTATTATTTTGTTTAATTTTATCCAAATAAAATTATCACATTATTTAACTGATAATCAGTAATATATATATTTTTAACAGGCGTTTCTGACAAATATTTTGTACCTTTATGTCGCCAAACAAAAGAACAAAAACAATGTCAGAAAACGCCATCGGGAACAAAAGTACTGAATTTATCCGTAAAAACATAGGGATTG
>Ga0310695_10001719_pt1 | contig 49773 bp, 39 predicted proteins | sample RumenRJG_04DNA_FD_203882 | JGI IMG/M metagenome (GOLD analysis project Ga0310695, IMG submission 203882) | Bovine rumen microbial communities from Lethbridge, Alberta, Canada - RJG_04 (v2) (version 2) | ecosystem: Host-associated > Mammals > Digestive system > Stomach > Rumen | place: Canada... | reverse complement strand
ACACAAAAAGAATTTATAGAACACCTGAAGGAATATTTGATTATATTATGACAAGAAAAAATGGATGGATTGAAAATAGAAAAAAAGTCCTAACAAAATGACAGTCCCGAAAAAGTATATTTGGATTATATTAATAAGTTTCAAATAGAAAAATCAGATTAGGAGAGTATAATGATGGCCTTGGAAAATAAAACTAAAATTAATTGTGGTTGCTATTTATTATTCGCCCTTTTTTTCATTATTTTTTTAACCATATATAGTTATGGTGTTTTCTTTCTTAACAGTTTAGGAATTCCTTATAGCGATATTGGATTAATAATTGGAATTTCAGCATTACTTTCATCAATTTTACAACCATTAATAGGCCGGCAAGTTGATATCCGTAATTTTTCATGGCAAAAACTTTTAGTTTTTTTAAATATTATTGTAATTATATCGGTTTTATCAATGTTTTTGCTCCAAAATGTATGGTGTTCCTTAATGTTTTCAGTCATGATTATTGTATCTGGTGTTATGTATCCTTTTATAAATTATTCTCCATTTTATTATGAAAATCATGGTGTTGAGACTAATTTTGGTGTTGCACGGGGTTTTGGTTCCTTATCATTTTCTATTTTTGCAAGTGTTATCGGGTTCATGTTAACTGATTTTAATGTAATGATTATACCGTTATTTTCATTGGTATCAGCTATTTTAATGATTATTGTTATTTATTGGCTTCCATATTACGGATATGATAGTCGAACTAAGAATAATACATCATTTAAAAATAATATTTTAACTAAATATCCACTTTTCACTATAATTTTAATTGCAATGACTCTAATGATGACATTTCAAAACATTTTTGAATGCTATTTGATAAACATTATTGAAAATATTGGAGGAAATATATCTAATGTAGGTATTTCTAATTCATTGGCTTCAGTTTTAGAATTACCTATAATGTTTTTATTTATAAAGATATTAAATAAAGTCTCTGCAAAAAATTTAATTATTTTATCTAGCTTTTTTTATATTGTACGTTCTTTAATAATTTTCTTTGCTCAAAATCCTTTTGATATTTATGTCGCCCAAGTTTTACAAATTGTGACTTATGCTCTTATTGCTCCTGCTTCAGTCCATTTAACAACTGAAATAGTTGATGAAGAAGATCAATATGAAGCTCAAGCTTTTTTAGGAGCAACAGTAACAATTGGATTAATTTTTGCTAATTTCATTGGAGGCAATATCCTTCAATTGTATGATGTAAATATTTTACTTATTGTATTGGTTGCATTGACAGTTTTGGGCAGTATATTTGCATTTTCCACATTATTTTTTAAAAATAATTCTTAAATTTCATTATTTCTTTTTTCAATTATTTTTTCAAGTGATGAAGTAATATCCAATGATTTAATCTCATCAATACTTGCCCACATCCAATCATCATGCTCATCACTTATTTTAACGTCTCCTGTAATGTCTTTCGCATACATTATCAATTGCACTGTTCTTCTGTGCGGATAATCATCCTGTACTGCTTCACAAAAATCTCCCACTTTCACATCCAAATCTGTTTCTTCTTTAACTTCGCGAATTAATGCTTCATCAAAGAATTCTCCGTTTTCTATTTTTCCTCCGGGCAATTCCCATTTATGGGGGTTAGTTTTTGATTTAGGATGTCTTCTTAAAACTAAAATTTCATCTTTTTTATTCTTTACTACACTTCTCATTGTTAAGCCGTAAGGTTTTTCCATGATATCACATTTTTTTCATTGATATTATTAATTGTTAGGTAATTTCTATGGGATAATATTTAATTGTTTTAAAATTAATATAATAGTATGTAGTTTTTACAGGTAGTTTCAATAAATGTATTTACTATCTGAGAAGCACTAATTTTGGGGGACAAAATTATGATTGATAAAAAAGTCATGATTGGTATTTCAATATTTCTTTTATTTGTGTGCATTGCTTCAGTCAGTGCTGAGGAAAATGTTACGCAGGAGACTTTATTGGAGTTCCAAGATGTAGGAAATGAAAATATTATAAGTACTAATGATATTAATGAAAATTTGTTTAGTAATGATTCTGAACCTGTAGATGTTTTAGAACAGAAAAATAATGTAATAAGTGAAAATTTGCAATCTGAATCAAATGAAACTTCAGATACTCATTATGGGTATTGGGTTTTAGGTAGAGATATGAATAATCTGGATTTGGAGGATTTATCCAAAAAAGGTGTCACTGACGTTTTCTTAAATTTTTATGCATATACTCTTCATAATATGACGGGTGTTGAAAAATTTATAGCCGAGGCTAATGAATTTGGAATTCATACTCACATATGGACCCAAATCTTTTGGGAAGGGGGATGGGTTAAACCTATTGATAATGGTGTTATAAATCAGCCATATTTTGATGAAAAGATTGGAGAACTCAAATTTTATGCTCAAACTAAAGGACTCACTGGAATTCACTATGATTATTTAAGATTTTCAGGGTCACCACAGTATTCTGGATCAGATGAATATGACCGTGCTATTGATAATCCTGGAGGAATGGAAGCTATATCTCTGTTTGTAACACAAGCAAATACCGCAATTCATGAAATAAATCCAAATTTAACAATATCTGCCGCTATATGTGCTATGCCAGAACATCTTGAGGACTGGTTTGGCTGTAATTATTCTGCTGTTACAAGCAGTGTTGATGCGGTTTTACCAATGCTTTATCTTGGTTCTTTATATAAAGATATTCCTTGGCTCAGTGAGAATACAAAGTGGTTCCGTGAAAATTCAAAAGGTGCTGAGGTTTGGGCAGGTTTACAAGGATATATTAATGATAATAATGAGAATTTAGTGCCTATGGCTGAGACGAAAATGGAAATTAACACGGTTTTAGATCAAAATGCAACGGGTGCAATATTCTTCAGATATGGATGTAGTCCTAACATTGATTTTACTAATTTAACTGTTGATGAAAATGAATTGAAATCATTTTCTTTCCTAAACTATAAAATTGAATCTGCAGAATATGAATTAAACTTATCTTCTGATTTTGCATTTGATAATAAATATGATGCTGCTTTTGTTGATGGAATTCCAATTTCAAGACCAATAACCATTAATGGCAATGGACATGTTCTTGATGCAAAAAACCTCTCCAGAGTGTTTTACATTAATTCTACTAATATTACTTTAGATAATATTATTTTTTCAAATGTTAATTATCATGGGGATGGGGGTGCTATTTATGTGGCGGACATAAATAACTTGAGTTTAAACATTTCAAATTCTATTTTCACAGGAAACAACTCAATTTTTGCTGCTGACAATGATGCTAAAAACAGTTCTGTTTATTTAATCAATAACTTGGAATTAACTAATGATGGGGATTATTTTATATTAAACCAGCATAATCTATATCTCTGCAATAATGCATTAACTAATGTAATCTATAATAAAGGCAGTATTTTATCATACACCAATGTTACTGTCATGGATAATGAAACATTCAATGTCTATTCTTCTACAGTTGACTTATATGCTCAAATATTCGACGATAATTCTAATGTAATTAGAGACGATTCATTTGCATTTCTCATAAATGCTGATAATGCTAATGCAACTTTCAATTATGACAGATATACAGCAAATTACAGTTTAAACAATGGGCATGGAAAGTATATTGTTAATTCTAAACCTATAGAATCCTTAAAAAATAATACTTATTATTTTGCTATTTTAAACTATGCATATAATGTATCTGCTCCAGGGCTTGTAAAGTATTATGGCAATACTAAAAAGTTTAATGTTACTGTATTGGACAATGACAAAGCAATAACAAATAAATCAGTTTATATTACAATAAATGGTGTCACTTATGAAAGAATAACGGATGAAAACGGTGTTGCTTCATTGAATGTTAGATTGAATAGCGGATATTATGATGTAAATGTTCGGGTCGATGAATTAACGATAAATTCATCCGTAACTATCAAATCTACAGTTTCCGGATCTGATTTAACTAAAATTTATAGAAATGATACTCAATATTCAGCAGTTTTCTATGATAATGAAGGCAATCCTTTAAAAAATACTGTCGTTTTATTTAATGTAAATGGTGTATTTTACAATAAATCCACAGATTCCAATGGTATTGCCACTTTAAACATTAATTTACCTGTCGGTGAATACATTATCACTGCAACAAATCCGTATACCGGTGAAATGCATTCAAACAATATCACTGTCTTATCTCATTTTATTGAGCATGGTGATTTTGAAAAGATTTATAATACCCCTGCTCCATATGTTATAAAAATCTGTGATATGGAGGGTAATGTTTGCGGTGCAGGCGAAATTGTAACATTAAATGTTAATGGTGTATTTTACAATCGTACTAGTGATAAAAATGGTAATGTTGCATTAAATATTAATTTAATGCCTGGTGAATACATTATTACGGATTATTATAAGGAAGAAAGAGTTTCTGATAAAATTACTGTTCTGCCACAATAGTCTTTGATGATATTCTCTAAAGTGATTATACTAATCCAAAAATTAAAACTCGATGTAACAATAGGTAACGTCAAATAAACTTTGGCGCACATCCTATTGATTACACCAAGTTTAAAGAATATTTTAAAAGCATAATTACTATCATCAAAATATTCAAATATAGTTTCCGCAGTAGAGGTTATACAATCATTAATTAAGCTTGCCCTTAAAAACATAGACACGATTAATATTATAACATCCGCTAAATCAAGTTAACCATTGGCAAAATCTTTTCCTTCACTAATTATAAATATTATTCGATACATATCTATAAACATAATGAAACTTTTTTTAGGAGTTTAGATTATGGATTTAAATATTAAAGTAAATGAAAAAAACCACCTGGATATTGGTGGAGCAGATGCAATAGATATTGCAGAAGAATTTGGAACTCCAACCTATGTTATTGATGAAAATAGGATAAGAGACAATTATAATAGATTTTATAGTGTATTTTCTAAATACTATCCTGATTTTAAAGTATTCTATGCATGTAAAGCCAACACTAATTTAGCTGTAATGAAAATTTTGGAAAGTGAAGGATGCTGTATTGATGCAGTATCTCCGGGTGAAGTTTACACAGCTAAAAAATTAGGTTTTGAAGGCGAAAGAATTCTATTTACAGGAAATAATATTACTGATGATGAATTAAAATTTGTTCATGATGAAGGTGTGGTTTTAAACATAGATTCTGTTTCAGCACTTAAAAGATTGGCTAAAATTGTAGACCCTGAGGGAGTGAAACTATCATTTAGGGTAAATCCAATGGTCGGTGCAGGACATCATGATCACTGTATTACTGGCGGAGTAATGAGTAAATTTGGTATTATGGATTCAGAAGCTGTAGAAGTTTATGAAATGGCTAAAGAATTAGGATTCACTCCTATTGGTATGCACTCCCATATAGGTTCAGGAATTTTAGATCCGGAGCCATTCAAATTAGCTGTAGAATCAACAATGGATATTGCAGGAAAAGTTCACCAAGAAACTGGAATTGACTTTGAATTTGTTGATTTTGGTGGTGGTATCGGTATTCCTTACACTCCTGATGAGAATATTGTGGATTTAGATAAATTTGCAGAAGTTAATATTGGTTTATTTAAAGAAAAATTAGAGCAATATGATATGGGTTCACCTACAATGTATCTTGAACCTGGCAGATATTTGGTTGGGGATGCAAGCGTGCTTTTAGTAACTGTTAACAGTGTAAAACAAAGTTACAGAAAATTCATTGGTGTGGATGCAGGTTTCCACACACTTCTCAGGCCGGCAATGTATGAGTCATATCATCATATTGTAGATGCAAGCAAAATGGATGCTCCTAATACTCAAGAAGTTGATATTGCAGGTAATGTCTGCGAATCCGGAGACTTATTCGCACGTGACAGACCAATGCCTGATGTTGAAGAAGGAGATGTCTTAGGAATATTAAATGCTGGTGCATATGGATTTACAATGTCTTCAAATTATAATTCCAGACCATTGGCCTCTGAAGTATTAGTAACTGATGGAAACTGCCAAATTGTCCGTGAAAGACAAACATTTGAAGATTTATACACTAAACAAATAATTCCTGATCATTTGAAATAAGTTGATTATTATGTTAGATTTAAAAGGATTAAAATTTTCTAAAATGCATGGTATAGGAAATGACTTCCCAATCATTGATGAATCTAAAGGTGAAGTAATTCCTGAAGCCGATAAACCGGAAGCATGTAGAATATTATGCCACAGAAACTTTGGTGTTGGTGGGGATGGTGTGTTATTTGTAGAACCATCTGATGTTGCCGATATTGGATACAGAATGTTTAATCCTGATGGAAGCGAAGCTGAAATGTGTGGTAATGGTATAAGATGTTTCGGTGATTTTGTTTATAGAAAAGGCATCTTAAAACAAGAAAAAATGACTGTTGAGACAAGAGCTGGAATAAAGACTATTGAAATTACATTGGAAGGTGATGAACCGGTATTATTTAAAGTGGATATGGGTACATCAACTTTTAAAACTCCTGAAATCCCAATGACTTCAGATAAAGATGAATTCATTGATGGTGAACTTGAAGTATTGGACACTACATTCAATATTACAGCTATTAGTGTTGGCAATCCTCATGCAATAATTTTTGTTGATGATGTGGATTCTATTGATATTGATAAATATGGCCCAGCTATAGAAGCTCATGAAGTTTTTCCTGAAAAGATCAATGTACATTTTGTTGAAGTTATCAGTAAAAATGAAGGTAAAATGATTACTTGGGAACGTGGAGCTGGTGTTACTCTTGCTTGCGGTACTGGCGCAACTTCAACAGCTATTTCCGGTTTTAAAATAGGATTATTCGATGAAAATGTTTTACTTCATTTGCCTGGTGGAGATTTAAACTTCACAATTTATGAGGAAAATAATGAATTGGGCGCTTTTATGGAAGGTCCTGCAAAACTTGTTTTCGATGGAGAATTCTAATTATTCTCCTTTTTTTAATTATATTAAATATCCGTTTATCAATACTATGTCTTCAAAAAAGTAATGTTCTTTTTTTGCAATTTCAGCTATAAATCCAAGTTCATCTAGCTTGTTAAGTGTTTCATCATTATCTGATAATGAAGATTGAATTAGCTGGACAATTCCACCATCATTTAAATGATTTTTCACTTCATTTAAAAATAAGTCTATAACTTTTCTACCATTTAATCCACCATCAAATGCATAATTTAAATTGTCTTCAATAACTTCCCCTTCTTCGGTAGGTAGATATGGAGTATTAAATAAAATTACATCAAACTTCCTATCTTTCACAGGCTCAAATAAATTTCCAAAGAGTAATTCAACATTGTCAATATTATTGGCTTTAAAATTTGATTCAGCTAATTGAATAGCATCAAAATTAATGTCGGTGGCAGTAACTTTGTCAGTTAATTTGGATGCATACATTGCAACAATTCCGCTGCCCGTACCAATTTCCAAAACACTTTTGCCATTCTCTACCTCCAGATTTTCGGCAAGCAAGTAGCTGTCTTCAGCAGGAACATAAACATTTTCATGTGTGTTAATTATAAAAGTCATATTAATCATTAAAAAGTGGGTTCAGTTCTTTTGAAATAAATAAGATTTCTTCAGGAGTCAATGCAATAACTCTTTTTGTCAAGTAATCGTTTAGCTTTTCGTCTTCAATATCATTAAGCCTTTTTTTAATTTCTTTTTTATCCAAATTACTAACCATATGTCTTGAGTCAATCAGGGCATTTCTAATCTTTTTATTTCTATGTTGGAATAATGCTTTACAAAATTTTGAATAAATATTGAAATCATTGGGGTTTAGCTTGGATTCTTTAGGCGTTAAACTCATAACAACAGAATCAACTTTGGGTTTTGGGATAAAGCTTTCACAGCTCACATCAGTTAATTTTTTAACATCACATTTAAAATAAAGCATTGCTGAAAGTCTAGAATAATTTTTGCTTCCAATTTCACCATTCATTCTTTCTGCAAATTCTTTCTGATACATTAAAACGGCTAAATCAAAATCATAATCTAAAAATTTAAAAGTAATGGGTGATGATATTTGATAAGGTAGATTAGATACTATTTTATTGAATTTAGGAAATTCAATTTTTAATGCATCCTCATTAATAAGTTCTACATTATCAATTTTTTCTTCTTTTAAACGCTGTTCTAATATTTCAAAAATATTAGAATCTTGCTCAATAGCTATTACTTTCTTAGCTTTTTTAGCTAATTCTATTGTAAGTGTACCGATTCCCGTACCAATTTCCAAAACAATATCTTCTTTTGTTATATTTCCAAAATTAATAATTTGGTCACGTTTATTTTTATCAATCAAATAGTTTTGTCCAAGATTTTTATTTAAACATATTCCATATTTATTTAGAATAGATTTTGTTGTTTTAGATAAGGATTCGTTACCTTCACTATTCAAGTTATCACTTTATCTTTTATTCCTATTTTGAGCGTTTCTAGGAATAGGGGTAAATAAATAATATTTTTGTTTACCTTTTTTAACTGTTGTATTATCCAGTTCTTGTTTTACACGATTGACAATCATTCCAACAGGATCGGATATTGCAGGAACTCTTTCGCTAATATCTTCAAAGCTTTCAAATTCTTTTTTCTTACGCTCTTCGATTATTTCCCACATATATTTTTTACCGATTCCCGGAAGTAATTCTAATTGATGTAATCTTGTATTAACAGGACCCGCATTATTGAAAAAGTCAACGAATTCATCTTCTCTTGAAATAATAATGTCTTTAATTGCATATTCAAGTTCTATTCTACTTGTAGCAGTTAAGTTTTCAAAGTCTAATTTTCCAAGTACTCTGTATATTTTATCTCTTTTTCCTTTTCCAATATAAACTGTATCTTGAATTTCTAAATCAACACCTTTTTTTGGTGTTAACTCTAATAAAGTGAAGTAATCAGTACCAATAGCTTGAGCAATAGCTTTTCCTTTAAACTTAGACATATCAGATTGCACATATCCTAAACTAAGATAATCTAGGATAACTGCATTGTCTTCAGTTTGTTGAGGGGGGTTTTTTCGTTTATTATTTCTTTTTTCCATAATTATCACTTCACTATTTTTTAAAAATCTAATATTTAATTTAATATTTAATAGTAATAAATATATCTAAAAAAAGTAGTTTAAAAAAGTTTTGAAAAGAATAGTGTAAAAACTATTCTTCAGGGAAATATTGATTTAAGACATCGAGAATTTGTTCCATTTCTTCTTTACTTATTTGTGTTGGTTCTTTAGCGAAAATTAGTCTTAAATCAGATAAATCTTGTGGAATTAAATCCACAATATGTACAGCAACTTTGTGTCTTAAACCAATATTTGTTTCAAGTTCCTCAATGATTTTTTCTGTGTCTTCTAGAGAAAATCTTGGGAATCTAGAAAGATGATTTAAGGTAACATTTTGCTCGTAATTTAATTCATAATTTTGAGAAAATTCTTCGAGAGTTTCTTTAACTTCGGCTCCACTTATTTCCTCTTTTTTAATTATGTTTTTACCAATCATTTAAATCAGTTTTGTAATTTTAAGTGGTCAGGTCTAACAATTAATTCTTTTGCTTTATTTCCTTCTTTTAAAGCGATTAAATATGCTTTACCTTTAGTTCCAATAATTTTTCCGGTTTTACCGTGGAATCTTGAGTGTGGTTGACCTTTTTGAATACTTGGGTTAATAATAATGTGAACTAAATCTCCTTCTTCAAATTTTTGGAATCTGTTTGTAATAGGATTGGTTCTTCCTTTTCTTTCAACTTTAGTTAATTTTTTCCTTGATCTGCTTTTAAATCCTCTTGATCTTTGCATTTTTATTACCTCGATATGTTAATGCACTGGGTATTAATTAAGTCTATGTTATCAGCTACCTAGTATCAAAAAAGCCCATAAATACTAGTAACATAGAGTGTGAAAATAAATTATCATCAGTGATATGATAATAGTATAATTTATATTTAAAGATATTAATATACTTTTAGTTTTTTAGTATATTATAGTGAGTGATGGTAGGTATGTTAAAAAAATGGTGTGAAAGATAACTATATTTAGTTATCTTCAAATCTTCTTCTGTCAATTAATTCTTGACGTTTACCTGGGTTCCAACCACCAGATGCAGATTTTGCACGTCCTACTTGCTGTACGTATCCGGTGATTCTGTCATACCATTCAACATCTTCACTTTCACCACAAGTTGGGCAAGTGTGGTTTAATCCTTTCATTAAAGTTTTACATTTTAAACAGAAACTTAAAGCTGAACTGTAAGCCCAGAAACCGATGTCGGATTTTCTTGCAATTTTATTTGTTAAACTCATTAATGAATCCGGATCAGAGTATGATTCGCCCATGAATGCATGGAAGATGTGTCCACCAGGGGTTAATGGGTGGTATTGTTCTTCTATTTTGATTTTTTCAATTAATGATGCAGAAGTATCTACCGGAACATGGGATGAGTTTGTGTAGTAATTAGCATTACTGTCTCCTTGTACAATAGCTTGGTCTCCAAATTGTTTTTTATCAAGAGTTGCAAATCTGTAAGCAGTAGATTCTGCAGGGGTTTGTAATACAGACCATCTGAGTCCAGTTTCTTCTTTTAATTTATTTGCTCTTTCATTAATGTATTCAAGACATTTTATACCAAATTTATTAGCGTCTGGGTTTTCAATACCTTCGCCGAATAAGGATAATAACATTTCATTAAGTCCAACAAAACCGAAGGATAAGGTTGAATTTTGGATTCTGTAGTAGGAATCTTCTGCTACTTGTTGTTTTAAGAATGGTAAAATGTGGAAATCATTCAAACATTTTAAACCTTGTTCTCTTCTAAGCATTAAGGTTTCAGTAGCTAAATCCATGTATTCATCTAAGTATTCAAATACTTGGGTTTCGTCTTTGGATTGGTATCCGATTCTAGGGAGGTTTAATGTTACGTATGCAAGGTTACCTGTTCTTAAACAATCTTGGTCCCAATCACCAGTCCAATTATCTTGTAAACAAGTTCTACAACCCATATAATTTGCCATGTCTCCTCTGTAGTCAGCTAACATATTAACAAAGTATGATGAACCATATTTTGCAGATAATTCGTGAACTAAACGGATATCGTCTTCATATTCACTTTTCATTGTTTCTTCACGTAATGTATAAATGGTATTTGGGAATAAATGAGGTTTTCCTTCGTTATCTCCATCAAGTAAAGTTTCAGTGAATGCTCTTTGGATTAATCTGGTTTCTTCTTCAAAATCTGCGTAAGTTCCAACTACTTGACCTTTTGGTCCGTATGCAGTTTCATCTTTTAAGAAGTTAGGAACTCCGAATTCTAATGCCATACTTGTAAATGGTACTTGTGATCCGCGAGCTGCATAAGCCATGTTTAAGTTGTAAATAAGCATTTGTACGGATTGTTTGATTTCTTCGTAGGTTCTTCCTCTTGCAAATGGAGCTACAAATACATTCCATAAGGACATTCCTTGTCCGCCGGACATGTTTTGTTGAGCTGCAAGCATGATTTCACCAGTATGATTCATTAAAGTTTCCATGTGGTTTGGTGCACCTGCAATGGAGGTATGATCTCCAGTACCATCTACTTTAAGTCCGTATTTGATGAAGGTTCTTATATCATGTTGCATACAGTTTAATGGTCTTCCTGCGAAGAATTCTAAATCGTGAATGTGAATGTCACCGGCCATGTGTGCATCAGCCAAGTGTGCCGGAAGCATTTTTAATAATGCATATTGTTTTAATGCTTCATCTGCCACATGTTTGTGAATGCTTTCTGGGTTGTGAATCATATTAGCATTATCTCTGTTACCATTTTCAATTAAAGATGTAATGTTATAAACAGGGATACCTAAACGAGTGTAACGACTTCTTAAATCTTCTAATCCGTATTCAACTAATTTAGTGTTTACTATTTCCCTTATCATTGGTGCAGTTAAGTATTCAACATTTAATTTTTTAAGTTCTTTCCAAGTTTCGGTAGCTATTTCAAATGCTGTTTCTTGGCTTGCACCGGTTTCTTCAATTAAAGTGTTTGCGATTTTGGATAAATCGAATGCTTCAATAGTATCTCTTGAAGTACGTACTTTTAATTGAGTACTTGCTAAGTATTTGTTAGCGATTTCACCATCAATGTCTTCTAAACATTCGTAAACTATTTTTTTAATTTCTTTGGTTGTAATGCCGTCATATAATGAGGATACAACTGTTGCTACAATTTTATCAGATTCAAAGAATGGTGTTTCAACCATTACCAATGATTTTAATAATTTTTCGTAACTAAATCTTTCTTTTATCCCGTTATTTTTTTCCACATTAATTTTAACGGAATTATTTAAATTATTTCCAATTTCTGAACTTTTTTCCATTTAACACACCATTTTGTAGTTAATTTTGATTAGTAAAAAAAGTGATAGGGCAAACTATCTACTACTAATCACTTAATTATAATATTAGTATGTACTTGTATATATATTGTTCGTGTAAATACGAACAATATTTTTACTATATTATGCAATTAATATTTATATTAATTATTATAATTTTGGCTTGTCCAAGAGCATTTGATAAGTAATTTTTGTTCTTTAGAAAAAGACATCTAAAGAACTTTGTTTTGATTTATCACTTTCAAACAATGAATTAATACCATATTCTTGAATTTCTAAACGTTGTTTTAGATAAGAAGATACCGGGTACCTATTAACTAAGTCCTGTGAAATTCCAAGGTACTTTTGAACAGACCCTTTTGAGACTGAAAGAATAAGGTTTCCTCCACATTTTGTACATTTTCCTGTTAATGGTATTCTTCTATATTTTGAGTTACATTTGGTACATCTTACCTTTTGTTTAGAAAATGCTCTTGAGTTACCCATAATATCTGGTAAGAAATGTGATGAAAGTACTCTTTGAACAACATCTCTTTGGTCAACAGCCCTGATTTTTTCTGCAAGTTCAATTTGGGCTTCCACTTTCTCTTTCATTGAAGGCAATCTCTTATAAAGACACAGTGTTGGTCCGGCATGAATGCTTGAAGTGTGATGAGAAAACATTAAACCCTCATACTGTTCTGGGGTTCCTAAATGCTTTTCAACATTATCAATTAAATCTAAAACCTCGGCTGGTTTTAGTGGGTCTTTTGTTTTATCATAAAACTCAACTGGGAATCGTTCATAAATATCTAAGTTATGTGATTCATCATCAATTTCCTCAGGATCGATTCTTGAAGATAAAACCAATGGAGCATCCATACTTCCTCCTCTGGTATTAGGTAGGTATGTTTTTGAGAAGTTAATCAAAGCATCTAAAAGCAACATTACAGCATCTTCATCACTATCACAGTTCCTACGTTTTGCAGAATGGAAATATGGGTGTGCGTAACATCCTAAAGCTTTTGTAAATCCAACAATACGGCCTAAAACACCAGCAGAAGTATGGGGAGCAAGTCCTGCAATTAAATGACCAATTAAATCGGTTTTGGTTTTAACGTTATAGAAACTATCCATGCCATAGAATCTAGTAAGTTCATCATCAATAAAGTGGGATGTACTAACTAAATATTCCGCACAATTGTCTGAAATAACCACATCTTGCACTTTTAATTCTATAATCTGATTTTCATTTTCAATTGGGTTTCCATAACAATCATTTTCATAACCCATTTCCAAGAGTTTTTCAACACTAACTCCAATTTCTTTTGGAATAAAATGGGTTAATGGCAAATCTGTAGAATCATGACGTATAGTACCATCTTTAAAAGTAAATACTTCATTTTTAGATCTTAATATTCCTTTTTCTAATGGTTCGGGGAGTTTTAATTCTGATATCATACCTACTACAGCTTTAAATTTATCAACTTTTCTTACATTGACATTATCTGATGCTTTTTTAAGCATTGAGGATAAATTGATTTTTTTATTTTCTGGTTTTCCTTTTTCTGTTGGGGCACCACATTTAGGACAAATTGAGTTAAATGACATTAATCTGCAATTAGGATTTGTACACTTTCTTCTTGATAATTCAACTTGTATTGTACCTTTTTTGGCTGCATTAGCAACAAGTCTTTGGGATCCACCATAAGTTCCAATTGGGAATAATCCGTGAGGTGCAGGTTTCATCAGTCTTTCTTTTGATTTTTCAGGTCTACCTACACGGGTTCCAATATATGCTGGAGCTTTATTTTTAATTTCGATATTTGATATTTCATTTAAAGCTTCAATGGTAGTATCTTTTTTAGGTAATCTATCTACTAGCGTTGCAAGAAGTGCATAGGAATTATCTGCATCTATAATTATTTCATCATTACGGACAATATGGGGAACACCAATCATTTCAAGTGTTCTTTTAGGATAAGATAATCTTAATTTAATTCCTTCTTTAATACTATAACTGTCTTTACATTCCATCAGTAAATCATATAATGCATTCAAATCATCAATTGTAACGTCATTATAACAATAAGTGTATTTTGGATGAAGCGGAATATTGTATTTTTTAGATAATTCAAAAGCTTCTTTTGCAGGTAAATAATCATATTCCAGACGACCTAAATCAAGGTCATCATCTTCCGAATAGTTTTCACTTGCCTTTAAAAGTCCAATCCACCATTCTTCACACCATCCTGAAGGATAAAGTGGTTGGTTGTTTCTTAAAAATTCGCCAAATGCAACTAACATATCACCTAAGAATAATATTTCAACAACGTCCTTTTTAACTTCACGTGCCTGTTTAACACTGTTGATTATTACAACATCACCATTTTTAAGTTTAACAGTCGGTGCTTCTATTGAATCAACTGGCACTACACAATTTCCTTTTCCAGGATACTCAATTTTAAGTTGTGTACCTACAGCTAAAAATTCAAGTAATGCCATAGTTGCCGGATGAACACCCATTGTAGCAAGACCGGTGTTTCTTGATCTACCATATCTTAATCTAAAACCTCCTTTTTCAGAAGGATGGCCTAATACTGGTCTGCCACCAATAATATCTTGAATATATTTTGGTTCATGAACAATTTCAGATTCTTCAGTTGAATCAGAAGATTCTTCTTTTTTTGGTTTAGAATATTCAGTAAGCCATTCCCAATTGAGGCCGAGTTTTTTTGAAATTTTATGTATCTTTTTAGATTTTTGAATAACTCCTTCCACCATAGCCAATAATGCTCCACCACGGATATTATTTGTTTCAACACGTTCTAAATCTCTATGTGATACTTCAACAGCATCAGTTTGCTCACCAGTAACCTCAACAGGGATGTGATTGGCAGCAAATCTTACTTCTTCAGGGGTTGGTGAATATTGAAGGTTAGTGACTTCAGATTCATAAAGCTCAACTTCTTCCACATAACGTTCAATTTCATCTTCAATTGGTTTAAACTCATTAATTTCAATTGCTCTTCTTATTTTATCTCCAAGTAACACTGCAAGTGCTGCTGCAGTTCCTCCAGCACTCCTAATTGGTCCTGCAAAATAAACGGCGATATATTTTGTGGAATCAAAGTTATCTTTAATTTTAACTTGTGAAATACCTTCTAAAGGAGCAGCTACAACTCCTTCTGTTAAAATGGCTAATGCTGTTCTTAAAGCCTGATCACATTTTTGTTCTTCATCATAATCTGCTTTTTCACCACGTAATTCAAATTTTGATGATGCAATTTCAGCAGCTATTTCAAAAGCAACTTCTTCCCTAGACATATCTTTCTCTAATTCCTTAATACGTTTAGCTACTCCTTCAGGACCAACAAGTCCTTCAACTCTTTCAGCTAAATCCTTTGCTAGTGGAACTTCTGTTTTAGTTTCAACATCCAGTCCTTTTGAACGAGCTTCATTAGCTATTTTGTATAATTCATGTGTTTCAGCTTCTAATCTATCAAAATAATCCATAATATCGCCATGGGGTTCTAAAATTAGTTAGTTATTATATGTATATTTCGAACTATATTAAATTTAGGGAAGTGCACACATGTGAAAAATGGCATTAATAAATATAAAGTAAACATTAAATAATATAATTTAAATAACTAAAAAAAGAAATGTTTATTTTACATAGACAGTCGAACTTTAAAATTTTTCATTGCTTTTAGTGGTGTTAAAAATGAATGATGAACCTGTAAATAAATTATATGGAAATAAAGTAAAATTAGATTTTACTAAATTAGGTAAAAATCCTGCAAAAGAGTCTTCAACAACTGTTGAAGTTAAAAAAGAAAATTTAAAATCACAGCCTGATATAAAACCTCCTGTTGAAGAAGAGGGTAATGAAAAAATAGTTGAAGAGGTTGTTAAGGAACCTGTTGAAAAGGTTGAGGATGCGCCAAAATCAAAAGATGAAGTTAAGGATGAACCTGTTGAAAAGGTTGAGGATGCGCCAAAATCAAAAGATGATGATCCTTCCGTATCTCAATTAAAAAAAGAGTTAAAAGAAAAAGAATCAAAATTGAAAAATCAATCAAACGAGTTAAATTATTTAACCAATACAATAATTCCTGACCTTAAAAAAGAAAATTCAAAATTAAAATCTCTTAAAATAGAATTAACTAATGCTTTGGATAAAACTTCTAGAAAATATTATGATCAACTAGATATTAATGAAGATTTAAGTAATCGTATCGGTGAATTAGGTGCAGATAGTGCAGTTAATCAAGCAAGAACTGATAGATTAGAATCTGAATTAGATACTATTAAAGATGAATATGAAGATAAAATCTCATCTTTAAAAGAAAAAATTAGTGAGTTAGAAGAATTAAATGTTGAAGAATTAGAGAATAATAATCAAAAATTGAGAGAAAATTTACAATTATCCAATGAAGAATTGGATAATGTTAAAGAAGAAAATGATAGGCTTAAGGCAGAAGTCGATGATTTAAGGAAAAAACTCATTGAAATGGGAGATTATAAAGAAGAAGTTGATGAGCAAGCTCAAAAATCCATTGATGAATTAAAAGAAGAAATTGTATCTCTTAAAGCTGAGTTAAAAATTAAGCAGAGTAATTATGACAAATTATCAAATGACTCTCAAAAATCTATTGCTGATTTAAAAAGTCAAATTGAAAAACTTAAACAAGATGCTGAAAAGCAATCTGCTAAAGGCGGATTCTTTGACAGATTCAAATAAGATGATTAATAACTTAATCATCAAATTCTTTTTTTTATGAATAATGATTCTTATTTTATGGAATTAGCTATTAAGGAAGCTCAAAAATCTTTTAAAGAGGGTGGAATTCCAATTGGTGCTGTTCTCGTAAAAGATGGGGAAGTAATCTCTAAAGGACATAATAGACTAATTCAAAATGATTCTGTAATTTTACATGCTGAAATGGATGCAATTGAAAATGCAGGACGCTTAAACTATGAAGATTATATTAAATGCACATTATATACTACTCTTTCTCCCTGCCCGATGTGTTCTGGCGCTATAATATTATATAATATACCTCGTGTTGTTATAGGTGAAAATACTACACTAATGGGTGCTGAAAACTTGCTTAAATGTAATGATGTTGAAGTTGTTGTTTTAAATGATTTGAGATGCAGGGACTTATTTTTAAAATTCACTTGCAATAACTCAGAAATATGGGATGAAGAACTTGCAAAAGTTGGAAATACAACTGAGGTTAAATAATGGAAGTTATTGTTACTGGTGAGCGTGATGAAAGATTTGTTGAGTTTTGTAAATCTTTTGGTTGTATTTTAGATGAACCTCAGGTAGTTTTACTTTTACTTAATTATAGATCTACTGTTGGTTGTGCCAGTTTTAAAATATTTGATAAGGATTCGATTGAAATTATAAGTTTATTTGTTGATGCTAAAAATCGTGAAGAGATTTCATATAAATTAGTTAAACAATTAGAAAAAATAGCTCTGGATTTAGGGTTTAAGGAATCTTATGCATTTTTGGATGAGGATGATTTGCTTTTGGATATATTTAAAAAAATGGATTATCAAATAGTCAGTAATGATGGCGAAATTTTAATAAAAAAAGAATTTAGAAGCTTAATTTAAGCTTCTTTTCTTAGTCTTTTAATAACAAAATCTTTATCTAAGGATAATAAGAATGATGCTGCTCTAGGGCCTTGTTTTTGACCAAGTATCATTTTATAAATTGCTTGGAAACCTTTTTGTGGTTTTAGCCCTTGTCCTTCTAAGATTTTATACATTGCATCATGCAATTCTGTTGCATCATTAAACTCAGTTGTTTCAATTAAATCTGCTAAATCACTTAAAAATTGATCTTGTTCTTCTGTTAATGGTAATTTAGGAACACTTTTTTCTTGTACTTGGAATTTAACGAATTTAGGTGCATAATTGTCTAACCAATATTTTACATTATCAACGCGTTGTCTATATTGGGATAGTTCAACTTCAGTTAAATCACTAAATTCTTTATTCTCAAAGCTTTTAGTTAATTGTGAGTTTCTTTTTAAAATTCCAAATATTTTTTCTAAATCATCGCCTGCAATTTGATAAGCATTAACCAGGAATCTAAATGGCGGTCTGAATGGAAGTGGTTCACCAACATTAATTTGAGCAATTTCATATATTTCTCTGAATTTCTTATCTTCTTTTTCAGATGGCGCTTCCTCTTCATCATAAAATACTTTTTCCACTTTATCAAATTGATCAATAAAATCTAAATATGGCATTTTTGGTGAGAAATCTTTAGCTTTCATAGGTTTTGACCTAAATAAGTAATAGTTAAGACTTTCGGCAGGACCAATTTTTAACCATTCGTCTGGCGCAAAGAATACTCCCTGAGATTTACTCATTGCTTCACCGTCGAGTGTAATCCATTCGTATGGTACTGGATAAGGCGCAGGATAATTGAATATTTTTTCAGAAATAACGCTACTTACATCATAAGAACCGCCGCTAGTAGCATGGTCTTTTCCAAATGGTTCACATGTGGATTTAAATATTTTCCATCTTGCTGCCCATTCAACTCTCCAGGTTAATTTACCGTTCCCAGATTTTATGTCCATTTCACCATCATGTCCACATTCACATCTGTATTTTACGGTATCTCCATCATAATCATAAGCATAAGTTGTATTCACACGTCCACATTCATCACAAACGGGGTTATATGGCAACCAATCATCATCTAAAGGTACTCTTCTGTATTCATTGAATATTTCCTTAATTTCATCTACTCTTTCAAATGCAGTTCTTATGTAATCATTGTAAACTCCACTTTTGTACATTTCAAAACCGGATTTAGCTTCCATTTCAATACCATATTCTTTTACAACAGAAAATAAAGGTTTTTCAAAATGTTCTACAAAATTATCACAACAACCATCTGGACACGGAATCATTGAGTAGGGCATTCCTAAGTATTTATCATAGTCTTCAGGAAGTGGATATGGAACTTTTCTTAATGGGTCGTTATCATCTGCAATCCATATGCTTTTTGCTTTTTTACCTTTTTCTCTTAATTTTTTTCCTATTGCATTTGCTATAAATATGTCACAAGAGTTTCCAATGTGTATTGAACCGGATATGGAAGTTCCACTAGATATAACATGTTCTTCTACATCTCTTTTACTTAATTCATCAGCTATATTTTCAATCCAATGTGTCATCTATTTCACCGTTATTGTAATAAAAAAATTATCTTTATAAAATTAGTATAGTTTAATTTATTGTAAGTAGTCATATAAAAGATTAATTCTATAAATATGAGAATGTGCCATGGATTTTTTAATCTAATTGTGTGGATTTTTTAATTTTTATTTTTTTGTTGACTAACATAGTTTGATTTATATTATACTCTTTTAAAAGCATGAATAAACAGTTATAACTATTAATATTTCTAATAAAAGGTTATACTTTATAGCATATAAAAATTAAATGAAATTGTGACTTTGTGCCACATTTAAAAAATAAAAAAGAAATAGATTAAAAAATCTATTTAATTAAGTCAGAATCAGATTGATCCAACCATTCGTTAACGATTTTTACCGCACAGAAATTACCACACATGGTACATGTGTCTTCTTCTTCAGGTGGTCTTTCATCTCTTTTTGCACGTGCAGCTTCCGGAAACATTGCACATTCGTATTGTGCTTCCCAATCTAATTTTTTCCTTGCTTCTGCCATTGCTAAATCTTGTGATCCGTCAATTTGACCACTTGCTAAGTCTCCAGCATAAGCTCCAATTTTTGTTGCAATAACTCCTTCTTTTACATCTTCTGGGGAAGGTAAAGCCAAGTGTTCTGCAGGTGTTACATAACAAATAAAGTCTGCTCCAGCTTTTGCAGATGATGCTGCTCCAATTGCAGATACGATGTGGTCGTAACCTGGCGCTACATCACATACAATAGGTCCTAACATATAAAATGGAGCATTTGAACACATTTTCTTTTGAATCATTACGTTTGTTGGAATTTCATTGATTGGAATGTGGCCTGGTCCTTCAATCATACATTGTACTCCAGCTTCACGGGACCTATCAATTAATTCTCCTAAAATAATTAATTCTTGTATTTGAGCTCTGTCTGTTGAATCGGCAATGGATCCTGCTCTCATACCATTTGCAAGGGAAAGAACTACGTCATGTTCTTTTGCAATTTCTAAAACATAATCAAAGTTTTTGTATAAAGGATTTTCTTGTTCATTTTCTACAATCCACCCGGACATGAATGATCCGCCTCTTGAAACAAGTCCAGTTACACGGCCTTGTCTTTTGAGTCTGGTTAAAGTTTCTATGTTAATACTACTGTGGACTGCCATAAAATCTATACCGTCTTTTGCTTGTTTTTCGATGGTGTTGAATAAATCATCTTCAGTCATGTAAATTACAGATCCATCTCTTCTAATGCTTTCAATTGCTGCTTGATAAACTGGTACGGATCCTACAGGGAGTGGGGACATGTCAAGAACCCTATTTCTGATAACATCTAAATCTCCACCAATACTCAATTCCATTAAACAATCTGCACCATTGTCGATTGCTATTTGTGCTTTTTGAACTTCTTCATCAAAGTTTACAATATCGGTTGAAGTTCCAACAGTAGCATTTACTTTTGTTCTAAGTCCTGCACCTATACCTGATGCTTTAATTTCTCTATTAACATTACTTGGAATAACAATAGTTCCTTCAGCTACTGATTTTAAAATAAAATCTTGTGAAACATTTTCTATTTTTGCTACATGTTTCATTTCATCGGTTAAAATACCTTTTTTTGCATCACTTATTTGTGTCATTATTACCACTCAATTATTTTTTAATTAAATCAATACTATTTGATTATGTAATCATTTTCGGTTGATGTTAATTCTTTTGTATTAATTATATTTAAATTAATTGATTCAATATCTATTAAATTTGATATATATAAACTATGCTTTAAATTAATGTGGTCTGTTTAGTTTCATTTTTTGCAGGTAATTCATGAAGATAAGAAAAAATATCATTTGGTTTATTCATGATTCCAGCATCATTTGTTCTTTTGTAAAAAATTCGCATTAGTTTTGAATTATTTGGGCTGGGGGCATGATAATTACTTTTAAAATGAGTTATATATTTATCTTTTAAACCAGAAAAGTTTTCATCTAATTTTTTGTAAAAATACTCTCTATTGCCATCCCTTAAAGTTAAACCCATCTGAAAAGACAGTATTCCTTTCACATTACTGTCAATACAATAATCAAGGATTTTATTTATATTTTCTTCATTGTCATTAATAAAAGGTAAAATTGGACATAACCAAACAACAGATGGAATATTGTTCTTATTCAATATTTTTAAGACTTCCACCCTCCTTTTTGTCGAACAAACATTAGGTTCTAATATTTTGCATAAATCTTCATCTGCAGTAGTAAGTGTCATTTGAACAACAGATTTTGTAGTTTCATTAATTTTTTTAATTAAATCTAAATCTCTTAAAATCAAATCAGACTTTGTAATGCAAGTAAAACCATGGCCATATTTGTATATTAATTTTAAAGCATTTCTTGTATATTCAAGTCTTTTTTCAATTGGCATATATGGATCAGCCATTGAACCGGTACCAACCATCACTTTTTGACGTTTATTTTTCAGTGATTTTTTTAATAACTCCAAGGAATTCTTTTTAACTTCAATATCTTCAAATTCATGATTCATTTGATAGACATTACTTCTTGAATCACAATAAATACACCCGTGACTGCATCCGCGATAAAGATTCATTCCATTTGTCGGCGATAGTATTGTTTTAACGGTGGTGTAGTGCATAATACCAAAAAAATAAGTTAAATGAGTTTAATAAAACTCATTCATCCTTTCAAATGCATCATCAAAACTAGGCATGTTAGTTTGACAACCTTGATGTTCAATAATAAATGATGATACAGCAGATGCGAATTTAGCGGATTCTTCTAAGGATTCTCCATTTAAGAATCTTGATAAAAATCCTGCTCTGTAGGAATCTCCTGCACCGGTAGGGTCAACTACATTAACATCAATAGCATCAATTTTAATTTTATCTTCACTAGAATATATTTCACTTCCATTAGCTCCGCAGGTTTTAACAATTATTTTAGGACCTAATTCTCTAAGTCCTGTTAAGTCAGTTTCAAGGGAGTCTAGAATCCTTTCAATTTCATGGTGATTTCCAAAAAGAATGGTTGCATTTTCAATCATGTCTTTTAACTTTTTGGTATCATACATTCCAAGGTCTTGACCTGGATCAAATGAAATAAATGTGTCTTCATTTTTAGCTTCTTCAGAACATTTCCAATTGAATTCAGGGTCTCCAGTAGCTAAATGTACTGCTTCAGCATTTTTTATTATATTTGAAGGCACTTTGCTTTCAGAAAACTCTTTTGCAGCGCCCCAGTAGAAATAACTGATTTGATCAGAATTATCGTCTGTTAGGACAAATGCGGTTGGAGTCTTTTCTCCAGGAACAATAATCAATGATTCAGTATTAATACATAAGTTTTCCATGTGTTCGAAATATTCGCTCTTTTTAAAATCTCCACCAACTGCAGAAACTAAACCAGTTTTCAATCCAAGATTGGCCCCAACACAAGCAACATTGGCGGCAGCTCCACCATTGAAAGTTTTCATGTCTGTTATTGGGGATGAAAAGTTGGCTTTTGGAAAATTAGGCACTCTAATGATATAATCATGAGCGGAATGACCAATTGCGAGTAAATCTATTTCTTTAACCATAATATCTCCTTTTTATTTTTTATTTTAAGTTTTATTTAAAAATTTGTAAAATTTCAACTGATGAAAGAAATTTCACTACATGATTATGAGGTGTAATATTTATTATGTTTTAAGTTTGAACTGCCTTGTCTTGTAGATGACAAGGTTTCCTAGAATTTTTAATCCGTTATTTAATTTAACGACCTCTAAGCTATCTCCCTTGTTCTAAAGGTTAAGACAATTATGGTTTAATTTATTTTTTAACTTGGTTATCGTTGAAAAAACTAATTAAACTTTTAATTGTCATTTTATTATTTTATTTATTTATTTATTTAAATTTTATCAGAGAGCATTTGGGAACTATTATTCCATAGGTATGAAACCTTGCTTTTCAATATTTTTTTGGCCTTTAGTTAATATATAATCAATAAATTCATCTGTTTTAGAATCATTATTGTTAACTTTAACTAAACTGATTACATGTCGGGTATCAAATTTTAATATTTCATTTCCGTTAAAATAACTGGCATTTAAAAAGCTGTGCAGGTTTTTGGAATTTTTCACTAATTTAAAAGCATCAAATTGTGAATTTACATCATGTTTTATTGTATAATCTAAATCATAATGTTCTAAGGTATTCCAGGCAAGTCTTTGGGCTGACCCATTGACCTTAACAAAGTCTAGCCCATTCAAATCTTTTATGCTTGTAATTTCCGGACATCCTGGGCTTGATATTAAAACAAGATAGTCATAAGCTATTGGAATAAAATTAATATCTCTTTCATAAGCTATTAATGGGTCATCCAGAGTTAATAAATCGACAACACCTCTTCTGGCTAATTTGAAAGCATCTTGATCATTACTGCTGTAAACATTTATATTGAATGGTGAATCAAGACTTTCCAGAAGGCCTGAACTGATGTGGCCGCCAGCAATATTAATATTGTCTGGTTCGGCAATTTGGATTAAATATTTTCTATATTCTTCTAAAAGTCTCACCCCATCGTTTGTAAGGCCACTTCCGTTTCCTTTCTTTTCAGTTAATTTAATGCCCAATTTTTCTTCAGCTCGAAGTATTCTTCTATTAAAAACAGTATGTGAAATATTCAGCTCTTTAGCTGATTTTCTTTGTGAATGAGTTCTATTTAGGGACTCTAAACTTTGATATAGTTTATAACCATAAATTTCACCATTTATTTCCAAACTAATTAGACCTTTACTTTCCAGTTTCATTAATTATATATTAAAGTTTTATTAATATATTTAAATAATGTATTTAGGATGATATGATGGAATTAATGAAAAGTTCAATCAAAGCTATTATTGGAAATATTGTCAGTGCTGAAGAATTTTTGGATGAAAAATCTATAGATGAATTTGAAAATATTATCATGGAATCAAAAAATGTTTTTGTAACCGGGGCCGGAAGGTCAGGTCTTGCTGCAAAGGCATTTGCAATGAGATTAATGCATTTGGGTGTAAGTGCATATGTTGTTGGAGAAACAATTTCTCCAGCTATTTATAAAGATGATTGTATAGTGGCTATTTCAGGATCCGGTGAAACTAATAATATTGTATCTGCAGTAAATATTGCTAAAAATAGGGGATCAAAAGTATTGGTGGTTACTTCATATCCTGAATCAACTTTAGGTAAATTGGCTGATTCTTGTCTTTTGGTTAAAGGAAGAACAAAAAAAGAAGTAGATGATGAAAATTATATGAAACGTCAGATTTATGGAAATTATACTTCATTAACTCCTTTAGGAACTGCTTTTGAGTTAACCACTCTTGTATTTTTAGATGCTATTGTATCTGAGTTAATGGAAAAAATGCATCAAACCGAAAGTGATTTGAAAGCTAGACACACTGTATTAGAGTAATTTAATCAAAAATTACTCTATTTTGATTATTATAAATGTTACATCTATTGCCGCGTAAAAATCCGACTAATGTAACATTACCTTTTTTTGCTATATTATAACCGGAATTTGCCGGAGCAGCGTTGGATGCTAAAATTGGAACTCCTACACGGGTCATTTTAATAACCATATCGGCGGGCATCCTCCCACTGTAAATAACATAAGAGTTTTTCAAATCGAAATCATGCATTAATCCGTATCCAATAACCTTGTCAACAGCAACGTGACGACTAACGTCTTCTTTAACAATAAAATGGTCTTTGTAGACTATTCCTGCAACATGAGTTCCGCCTGTTGACTGCCAAATTTCAGCATTATCTTTTAACTCTTCGATTCTGTCAATCAATTCATGTACTGAAACTTGAAAATCGGATTGGACTGATTTTACATTTTTAATTTTGCTTCTCCATCCTCCTGCTGAATCAGAACATAAAACAGTCTCATTACTTTTTAGTAAGGTATCATCAATTTCAGCATAAATGTGATTCCCTTCTATTTTAATGTCTTTAACCGCATCCATTGAATCAACCATATTTTCATTAAACATATATCCTACTGCAAATTCTTCAAGTGAATCTTCAATGGCTGATAAACTACGGCTAATATCCTTATTAATGGTTAATGTGATAGTTTCGTCTTGAACAACATTTTCTTTAACCTCTTTTGCTTTATTGTTCTTGTAAGAGATCGCATCAATTTCTTCAATTTTCATTTTTATAACTCCTGTTATTATATTTGTATATTCAGTTTATTATATTAATTTTTAATTTTGTTTGTTTTTTCTTAAATTCTAATATATTAGTAACTTATTTATTATGTTGAGAATAAATATTCATATCAAAGAGTATGGTGTTGTTGATATGGAAAAGAAAAGTAAAATTATTATATTAATTTTAGCTATTTTAATAGTTATTGGAATATCTACTCACTTATTTTTAACTCCTTCTACTGTTGAAAACTCGGGAGCTAAAAATGTGACTGATATGTTGGGTAGAAATATTGAAATACCACAATCACTTAATAAAGTTGTTGCAACTTCTCCTCCAATGACTACTGTAGTTTATATGCTTGCTCCAGAGAAATTAACTGCCTTAAATTTCCAATGGACCGATAGTGAAAAAGTTTATGTTCCATCAAAGTACCATGGACTACCTAACATTGGTGGTTGGTATGGAACACAGGACGGTAGTTATGAAGAATTCATCGCATCAGAACCTGACATTGTTATAGAATCTATTGATGAGAGTGGAGATGGAAATTTGTCTACAGTCAATGAAAGACAGTCTAAATTCGGTAAAATACCTGTTGTTGCAGTCAGGGATACTACACATGTTGAAAAGGTAGATGAATCGATTTTATTCATTGGTGAGGTTATTGGTGCAAAGGGTAATGCTCAAAAATTAGTTGATTTTAATGATAAATATTTGGATGAGGTTCACAAAAAATCAGCACAATTATCTGATAAGGATAAAAAGACAGTTTATTATGCTGAAGGTAATGACGGTTTAAAAACCAACCCGTCCGGCTCTGTTCATGGACAATTAATTGATTTGGTTGGAGGTAAAAATGTTGCAAATTCATCCAGTCAAGGAAATACCAGTTCAGGTGTTCAGGTATCAATTGAACAGGTAATTAAATGGAATCCTGATATTATTATTACCACTGATCCAGATTTCTATGCTAAAGTTTATAATGATTCAAGTTGGTCAAGTATTAATGCAGTTAAAAATCATGAAGTCTATTTGTCACCGCAATCTCCATTCAAATGGTTTGACAGACCTGTCGGTGCAAACATTATTATTGGTGTTCCTTGGACTGCTAAAGTAATTTATCCAGATAAATATACTGATATTGATATGGTAAGTGTTACAAAAGAGTTTTATTCAAACTTTTATCACTATGATTTATCTGATGAGCAGGCTAAAGAAATTTTACTTGGTTCAGGTCTTAAAGAAACTAATTTATAGGATGATTTTATGAAAAATGAAAATAAGGAAATTATAAGTATTGTACTTTTAGTTTTCTTACCCATTATTCTTTTTTTCGCATCTTTTTTAATGGGAAGATATCCGGTAAGTCCGGTTGATGTTGTAAAGACAATTTTAAGTCCAATTTTTCCACAGTTAACTGTTTCATCAACAATAAATACTATTGTTTGGCAAATTAGGCTTCCAAGAATTTTAGCCGCTCTTTTAGTTGGTGCTTCACTTTCAATGGCAGGAACAGCTTTTCAGGGAATATTTAAAAACCCTTTAGTTTCATCTGATCTTTTGGGAGTATCTAATGGAGCAGGTTTTGGAGCAGCATTGGCTATTTTATTTAGCGGGTCAGGAATAGTTATTCAAATTTTTGCTTTTATTTTTGGTATTATTTCAGTTTCAATCACTTATTTAATATCTAAAGCTTATAAGGCTGGAGGTATTTTGATTTTAATACTTTCAGGTGTTGCTATTTCTGCATTTTTCAATTCCTTAATTTCTGCGATTAAATTTGTTGCTGATCCTGAAGATAAGTTGCCTGAAATTGTTTATTGGTTAATGGGTAGTTTGGCTTCAATTACAATGGATGAAATTATCATGATTATCATTCCACTGTTTATTGGCTTTATTATTCTTTATCTGTTAAGGTGGCAAATGAATATTTTAGCTATGGGAGATGAAGAAGCTCAATCTTTAGGTTTGAATCCTTCTAGAGTTAGGTTAATAATAATTGCTGCCTGCACTTTATTGACTTCAGCGGCCGTATCAATAAGTGGTATTATCGGATGGATTGGCATGATTATCCCACACATGGCAAGAATTGTTGTTGGACCGGATAATAAGATATTAATTCCTGCTTCATTAAGTTTGGGAGCTAGTTTTTTATTGTTAATAGATAATATATCTCGTGTTGTTATTTCAATCGAGATTCCTATAGGAATTTTAACGTCAATTATTGGTGTTCCATTATTCCTTTATCTTCTTAGAAGGGGGTATTCGGAATGGTCTTAGATGTTAAAAATATTTCATTTTCATATGATGGTGATTTGATATTTGAAAATATCAGTTTTTCCATTGAAAAAGGAGATGTTTTATGTATACTTGGGCCAAACGGAACAGGTAAAACTACCTTAATCAAATGTTTGAATAATATTCATAAGGCAGATTCTGGCGAAATATTGGTGAATGGTGAAAATATTGAAAATTTATCTTTTGCTCAAATATCAAGACATATTGGTTATATCCCTCAATCACATGTACCTACATTTCCATTTTCAGTATTTGATGTTGTTTTAATGGGAAGGGCTCCTTATTTAAATTTAACTGACAATCCTAAAGATGAAGATAGACAAATTGCATTAAATGCACTAAAAACTTTGGGAATTGAAGATTTAAAAGATAAAGAGTATACAAATTTAAGTGGTGGAGAACGCCAGCTTGTATTTTTAGCAAGAATATTATGCCAACAGCCAGATATATTGATTCTTGATGAACCAACTTCACATTTAGATTTTGGAAATCAAATAAAACTTCTAGAAATAATTGATAATTTAGCTAAATCAGGTTTATCTATAATAATGTCTTCACATTTTCCAGACCATGCATTTTTAAGCTCTACGAAAGTAGCTATTATGAAAAATAAGTCATTCATCGATTTTGGAAAACCTGAAGATGTAGTGACGGAGGAAAATCTGAAAAAAGCTTATTCAATTGATGTTAAATTAATAAATATTGATGATAATAGGAAAGTTTGTGTTCCTTTAAAGACAAATTTAAAATTAGGTGATATTAAATGAATCAAAAAGATTATGAAGAGCAATTAAAAATGGCTGGTGAATTCCATGGTGAAATCTGTGGTGGAATAGCTATTGGTACTAAACTTGCAATGTATGGGTTGGAATTAATGGGTATGGAGTTAAATACTCGTCATAAAAATTTAATTGTTATTTTAGAAATTGATAGATGTATGGCTGATGCAGTTCAAGCAGTCACTAAATGTTCTATGGGAAAACGTTCTCTTAAACAGGCATATTATGGTAAATTTGCAGCTACTTTTTATAATATGGATACTGGTGAAGCTTTAAGAATTATTGATGCTGATGCTAATAGAAAGGATAAGAAAAAAGAAACTCGTGATGAAATGATTGAGAGGTTTAAAACAACTCCTCCCGAAGAGCTTTTTGAAGTACAAAAAGTTAAGGTAGAATTAACAGAAGCACAAATGCCGGGTAAACCACATACCACTGAAATATGTTCAGTTTGCGGGGATAAGGTTACAGATGGTCGTCATTTAATTGTTGATGGTAAACCTGTTTGCAGGCCTTGTGTTGAAGGTGCTTATTACGAGTTAATAGAAGAATAAGATAGTAAAATTAATTACTATCTCTAATTTTTTTCATTTTGGAATTTCGGAATCTGGGACATTATATGTGTATGTTACACTAAATGGCCTTTCAATATCGAATAAGGAACCAGATGATCCTTCGATAATGTTTCCAGTTGAATTAAAGTTTTTCTTTTCAAAGGATATTGTAGCTGAACCTTCATGTGCATAAGCTATTACTTCCTCTTGTAATTCAGTATATGCGTTTAATGTGAAGTAATATGTGAAATCGGGTAATTGAGTTACAATTTTTCCTCCATTAGTGAAAGCAACATTATATTTTCCATCTCCAGTGCTTGTTAATTGACAGTCAATTAATGTTGTTTTTATTCTAGGACATATTGTTCCAGGTCCGGTACTGTTTTCTCCCCATTTTGTGTATATTGTTGTCCCATACCAGTTTGGACCAAGTTGAAGTTTTAAATCATCATCCCATTCACCAGGCCCATAAATTCCAGCTGGATTTGCGCTGACTTCTCCTAAAATCATTAGGCTAGGTCCCTTTGCATTATTGTATAATGCATTATTTTCTACAACTAATGTAGCTCCGGTAGATGGGGTGTAGTTTTCATTCGCCGTAAAACCTTCAATGACACTTTCTCTAATTTCGTTTCCAGTAATTACAATGCCTGATGAATTTTTAGCATCCAAAAATATCCCCATATAATTTTCATTAATTATATTGTCAATTATGTTTATGTTGGTTCCGGAGTGTCTTACGCTAATTCCATAACCGTATGGGCCTTCCACCATATCAAAAGTTATCCATCCTAGCTGTTTTGAAATTTTATTCTTTATAATATCGGTGTTTTTAACTTTTGTATCGAATTCTATTCCAAAATTATTTTTTGTTATAGTATTTTCTTTGATAATTGTTGTATCGGCATTTTTTAAATATATCCCATTTTTGAAATTACTTATTGTATTTTCAATAATTTTGGTATTTTTTCCTGAAACATCTATGCCGTTTGCTTTAAGTAAGACTTCATTAGAATCATAGATATCAATATTGCTTTTGGATGCTTTATTGTTTATTGCATTATTTTCAATGACTGTATTTTTAACATTATTCAATACAATTCCAGACCCATTGTTTGCATTAATTTTTGTATTTTTAACAATAGTGTTATCAGCATTTACTGTTAAGGCTGGTGAATCAAGTTTTGCATTTAATATTGCATTATTTCCATTAAATAAAATTACTTTATTTATTTTAAGTGAAATATCTAAATATTCACTACCCATAAGTCTAACAGCTACTTTATCAGTTACAGAATCTAAAATTGACTGAATTTCATTGTTTGATAACTTAGGAGCAACTTTTATAGTTTCAATAACTTCGATAGTGTTAGAAATTTGTGCTTGGTTGTGGGTGGAAGTTATTATATATTTTCCGACCGGCAATCTAATATTCAAAGCAGCTATTCCACTGCTGTTTGTAGTTTTTTGGTAAAATACTCCATTTATATTAAAGGTAATAACTTCTCCGTCACGAGGTTTACCTTCACCGTCAACTAACTTTACTTTAAATTGATCTAAAATGTCATATTCTTTCACCATATTTTCTGCAATTAATGTAGGTAATACTGTAATATTATTTGAAACCCTACATCCATTGTATTCAGCAGTAATAATATATTGTCCTGGTGGTAAATTAATGTTTAACTTTACATATCCACTTTCATTTGTGGTTCTTTGGTAAAATACTCCATTAATATTAAAGGTAACATTTGTGTTAGCTAATGGATTGCCTTTATCGTCAAGGATTTTCACAATGTATTGGGTATCATTGCGATAATATTTTACAATATCTTTATTCTCGGTTATTAATGATAAAATAGTGACATTATTTGCTTTTTTTTCTTTTGTCATTGGATTATATGCAGTAATTATGTATGTATCCGGAATTAGATTAATATTTAATCTGGCAACTCCATTTTCATCAGTTGTTCTATTATAAAATACTCCATTAATGTTAAATGTCACAGATTGATTTTTGATTGAATTACCTGAAGAATCAACAAATGTTGCACTGTATTGTGTTTTGTTTTTAAACATTTTAGTAATGTCTGAACCATAAACTGTCGGTAAAATTGTAATTAAGTTTGTTGTATTTGATGGAGGATAATCATCGGTTCCACTGAATGAAGATATTACATTATATTCTCCGGCATTAAGGTTTATATTCATTTTTGCCATACCATTTTCATCTGTTGTTCTTATATAAGGTTTTCCATTTAAATTTATGGTTACATTTTGATTTCTTAAATAGTTTCCATCACTATCTTTTAAAGTAACGGCATATGGTGTTGAATCACTGAAATATTTGGTTAAGTTTTCGCCAACAAGTTCTGTTTCAAGAACTACTGTTCCATTAGGTATATTGCTGTTTGGAACTTCATAAATCGCAGATAATCTGTCAATCGTCACTTTCACATCTATAGGACCATATCCAATACTTATTGCAGTAATTGTGTTTCCTTTTGATTTATATTTTGAATCAGTGAAATCAACTGTTGCAGTTCCATTAACCACAGTAATAATCTTTGCTTGGTCATTTGGTTCAATGCTTGCTTTTGTTGAAGCTTTATTTAAGAAAAATGTGACATTTGTTGTATTTAAGTATGTTGCAACTTCTCCAGTATTTTTTTTGATAAATGAAATATTGTAAATTCCAGGTTCTAATTCTTTTATTTCACTAAATACCAGATCTCTTTCATTACTTTTTCTAAGTACTCCTGGTTCATAATATGTGCTTGGACAGAACGTTTCCATGGCATAAAAATTACTTTTAACGTATAATGTGTATGTTCCACCGTCTTTTGACTGTTGTGTGTAGATACATCTTGTTAGGTGATGTATAAAGATATTTTCATCTATCTCCTGTATTTTTTCAATATCATTATAGCTTTTTATTTCATCAATACTTGATTTTGTTAAATAACTATTAAATATTCCATAATTACCGTTTTGGTTGATGTTATTGCCTATTATTTTTAAATATTCCATTGATGAATTAACATATATTCCAGTTCCTTGTGTAGCTCTTGATTGAACTTTATTATCCCTATTGTCTGAGATATTATTGCTTGTAACATTGCTGTTTACACAGGATCCGTAGTATATTCCTTTCCAATTATTATAATAAATTTCATTGCCAACAATTGATGAATTTTCAACATTTGGTCCAAAATAAATTCCTGCTTCGTTATTCTGATTAATTATGGAGTGGGCTATGTTAATATCATTGCTGTCGGTTATATAAATTCCTTTATTGGATTTTTTAATACTATCATGATTGATATTAATATCTGACCCATTGACTACATAAATACCCGGACCGTCTGTAACTTCTGTAACCTTACAATTTGTTATTTCAATGTTGCTTGCGCCATTAATATATATTGCATATGGATCCACAGTTCCTCTTTTTGCAGCATCATTTGATAATGTAAATCCGGATAATACTGATCCTGATGCATTTTCATTAAAATAAAATATTCCAACACCATCTGAACCTCTGATATTTGATGGACAAGTACTCATTTTTGTCCCAACATTACTTACTATTTTCAACTGCTTATCTACTATAAAGTGACAGTGTTCGTAATTAGTACCTGTGATTTCAATGGTATCTCCAGCACTTGCATTATTTATTGCGGTTTGTATTGTCGGTTCATTCATTTGATTAACTGAAGAACCATCGACAATAATCGTATTTCCCAAATCAGTAAGATTTTCATCTGCCATTACTGTTGAGGAAAAAAATAATATTATTGATATACTTAAAAAGATTAATGATATTTTTTTATAATTCATAATTTTTAGTCCCCCTAGTTATTGTATAAAATTATAACTATTGATATGTATTATAATTCATATTATTAAAAATATTCTGTTATTATAAAAGTTATTATTATAATGATAAAAAGAAAAATAACTAGATTAATATTTTTAAAAAATTAATATTGCTGAAAATTATTTAAATTAATATTAAAAAGAATTTTTTTACTAATTTTTATATTTAATGATATGAATATTGTTTTAATTCAAAAATAAAAAAAGTATGGGAAGTAAATTTTCCCATCTTAATTTGTTATAGTAACTTTGTTGGCTGTATTGAATCCATTAAAGGATGATGTAATAATGTATTCGCCTGCAATTAAGTTAATATTTAATTGTGCAACACCATTGCTGTCTGTTGTACGTTTATAGAATACACCATTAATGTTAAACTCTATTTCCTGGTTAGCATAAGGTTTACCTTGACCATCAACTAGAGTTGCTTCAAATGGAGTTGATGAACCGAATTTTTTGGTTAAATCACTAGCAGTTATGATAGGTAAAACTTCAATGTTGTTTGCAGCTTTACAGCCTTTGTATTCGGTTGTAATGGTATAGTTTCCTGCAGGTAAATTAATAGCTAATTCAACTTCGCCAACTGCTTTAACTTGACGAGTGTAAAATACACCATTAATGTTGAATGTTACATTTTCACCTGCTTTAGCAGGAGCTCCGTCATCACCCATAACATAAGCAACGAATTTTGAAGCATTTCTGTAGTATTTGACTAAATCATATGATATGATTCTAGGCGTAACAGTGATTAGGTTCTCTTTAACTTCACCAGTAACTGGATTTGTTAGTATTGCAGTGTATTCGCCTGAAGGTAAATTAATAGCCATTGAAATGGTACCATTAGCATCAGTGGTACGTAAAGATGTAACTCTATTAATTTCGACTGTAACATTGGTGTTAGCTAAAGGAGTACCTTTAACATCAGTAAATGTAGCTTCGAATCTGGCCGGAGATTTTTCGACTTTAAGTAAGTCTTCACTGATAATACTTTCTTTAATAGTAATGTTTTCAGTTTCAGTGATAGGAGCATAGAATTCATCACCGGTGTAAGTAGCAACAATCGTGTAGTTTCCTGGAGTTAAAATAGGCATATCAAATGATGCTTCACCAGACTCAACAGGAACATAATAACCAATACCATCAACGTCAACTAATAAGTATCCACTAGCGTCTTTTACTAAAGTTGCATTAACAGAACTTTCGTCAATATTTATTAATCCTGCTAATTTTTTCATTAAAATATTAGATTCGATATAAACACGTTTTTCTTCAGAAATAAAATTGTCGGATGTGAAGGTGTAGGTGTTGTTATCAGTAAAGGAAAATACTGTAACACCATCTTGATATTGGTTAAGGGCAACAGTGAAATCTCCCTTAGGAGTAATCATACCGCCTTGACTTTCAGCAGCAACGGCTGTGGTATTTTTGTCTCCGTAGAATTTATTGTGCATAATATGGATTGTTTCAATGTTACTTGGAGCACCGTGAGCTGTATTACCTTCTTGTACATAAATTGCAGTTTCATTTTCTGGAGTAGAGAATACATTATCATATATTTCAGAATTTCCTGCTGCTTTGATGATTCCCATAGCAAATGCTTTGGATCCTATAAATTTATTTTCAGCAGTGGTAACATTTGTAACTCCACCACCGTAGAAAATACCATACCATGTGTGAGCAATGTAATTATTAATCACATCTACATTAGCAGCACCGGATGCGATTGATATAGCATCGAGGAAGTCTCCTTCAAAAGTATTATTGGTAATAGTAATACCGGTTCCTCCCATGAGGTTAATTGCTTTTGAACCGGTTTCCTGTTTTCCCCAATCTTTTTTAACGGTACTTGCATTTGTTGCACCTTCATCAGCAAAGAATTCATTGTTTACGATTGTCACATTTCCAGCAGGTCTTCTTACATAAATTCCGGAGTTACCATTTCTAAATGAACAATGTTCTATAATATAGTCACTTCCACCTTCAAAATCTAATGCACGACCTTGCCAGAGGACTGGTTGATAAATTTCAAAGTTTAAATTGTATACTTGTGATCCGGCGACACTTTCTTCATCAGCTTGGAATATAAATCCTTGGTAACCTTTGATTGTTGCATTGTTGCCTTGTAAAATAAGTGTGTGTGAAATTTCGATAGGATCGCTATTATTACCAAAGTCATATGTTCCGTTTTCAGCAAAATTAAGTGTGTCTCCAGCACTTGTATTTGCGATTATAGTTTCAATTTCTGATACATTTGCATTGTTAGGCACATCATAACTGGTACCTAATACATCATCAGCTTCACTACTTGCTTCAACAACTACAGTATCATCAGTAGGCATTGATAGAATTTCAGCAGTTGCAACATCATCAATTGCAACGTTTTCTGCTGATACTGCGGAAATAGAAACAAGAGCTATTAAAATTATTAATAGAGATAAAATCTTCTTATTAAGTATCATATTTTTCCCCCTGAGATATAATTTAAAAATTAACTAATAACAATAATTGGTGAATTAATTGCAATTCCCATATTAAACGATTATTAGTTAATTATTAATATTTAATTTATTATCTATATAAAGATTATTATCATTCGATAAATTTTTTATTTGTATATTTTATTTAAAATTTAATATTTTATATGATATTTTATTTTATTCCTTATTTTTTTATATAATATATATTAATATGTGAATTTAACTAGAATAATATTCGATATGCTTTTTTTATATCATTTAATATAAAATTAAGTCGAATTATTTATATACTCATATCAATATAATGTAATTCATATATTACAATTAATCTAAGGAGGTGATAATCTGAATAAGAAAACGCTCATGATTTCAATTTTAATAATTTTTATTTCAATTAATGCTGTTAGTGCAAATGATAATATTACAGATTCGCTTAATGTAAATGATGTTAAATTAAATACGTCAGATGCCGATTTACTTGGTGAAAATTCAGTTTTTAATGCAACACTCACTTCAAATAATAATACTCCTTTAGCTAATCAGACAATTACCTTTTCAGTCAATGGAATTAATTATACGAAATTCACAGATTTGAATGGTATTGCATCTTTAAATATTAATCTAAACGATGGTATTTATTCTATTTCCACTATATTTAAAGATTTATCTGATCAGCAATTGATAAATTATAATACGATTTATGTTTCTCATAATGATGGAACATTAATTAAAGATAATTTGGCTGGTGGAGAAATACAAAAAATTATTGATAGTGCAAATGATAATGATACATTAATTTTTGCAGGTAAAAGTTATTCTGATGTATCAATTGATGTAAATAAGCCACTTAATATTGTCAGTATTGTAAAATCAGTTTTCAATGGAAACTCTAATTCTCCAATAATTACAGTAAATTCAAATAATGTTAATATTTCAGATATTGTGATTTCTGGAGGTTCTGTTGGAGTTCTTTTAGACAATGTTCGAAATGTTGGAATTTCTTATAATAATATAACTGATAATAATATGGGAATTTATCTTAAAAACTCAAATAACACCAATATTTTATCTAATAATATTTTAAACAATTATAATGGAATTTATATTGGTGAAAACGTTTTCAATACTAAAATTATTTCAAATTACATTTCAAAATCTTCAAATGATGCTATCAGTTTTGCTAAATCTGGGTCTCATACAAATGTGTCAGGAAATACTTTAGAAAAAAATGAAAATGGTATTTTTATTGATATGGGTGGAGATGATGATTTAAACATTGAATACAATACTATTCAACGCAATAATGGAAATGGTATTTATTTCGGTGAAAATTACCGTAAATCTGATGATTCTGGAATATTGAATGTTGGAAATAATTCCATTGTTTACAATAAGGAGTTTAATATTTTAGCAAGAGACAGCATTTACCAAAAAATTGATTTGAATACTAATTGGATTGCTTCTGATAATCCTAGATTTAATGGAGTTTGTGAAAAAGTCAAATTCCCAAAATATCACATGAATGTAAATCAATTAGATTCCAATACATTGTCTGTTAGTGTTGATGGAATAAAAACGGATTCATTACTTAAGTATTCAACAAATGGGGGTCGAAATTGGCAATATGCTACATTAGCCGGCGGTAAAGCTACAATAAATGTTGCAAATGCTGATGGAAATCTCATGTTTGATTATTATGAAGGTAATTCAAATTTTGAATACCAAATGAAAGATTATGTTCCACCCACTCCGGTAACTCCTGAGGTTCCTGTAACTCCTGAGGTTCCTGTAACTCCTGTTGTTCCAAGTACTGATGATTCATCATCTAATTCTGGCCAATCAAATGGTAATGGAACAAATAGTAACTCAGAACAAATTGACGGAAACGGAACTTCCACATATCAAAATTCTGGTTCTTCACAAGCTCAAAATCCATCAAATGTTGCTAATTCAAATAATGCTATTGAACAATCATCCGCCCAAAGTGCTGAAAGTTCTTATAACCAAGCATCTTCTCAATCAGATTCAATTAGTAATAATCCGCAATCTGCATCAAAGCAAATATCTGACCCAACAAAATCTGTTGCGAAAGCTTTGAATATTGAGGAGAAAACTGCTAGAATTGCTGGAATGGGGTTCATTATATTACTTATTATTTTAGTTATTGGTGGATATTATAGGGATGATGTAAAATACATGTTAAATAAGAGAAATGGACAGTAGATGTTCATTTGCTTTTTCTTTTTTTATTAACGATATGTTTATATATTTATATTGTAATATATTAGATTACATAATAATTTAATGAGTTATTTATATGTTAGATTTAATTTTTGGATATTTATTAATAATTATTATTTTATTTTCTGTAAATATTGGCCTTTTTTTAGGTTATTTTAAATTTAATGATAAAAAAAATACTTTTATATCTATAATGATAGGAATAATATTGCTTATTGTTATGGCTATTTCAAGTATATTAACAATTAATTTATTAGATTATTTGTCCTATGTCTTCATTTTAATTTCTATAATTATTTTTTCTATATTATATATTTATTTGAAAAATGATAATTTGAGACTTTCACTTTTTATTATAATCTTTATATATTATGTGCTTGTGCTCATGTTATCTTCTCAATTGGGGGAAAACTCATTATTTAATTATTCATTAGCCTTTGTTTCAATAATTATGATAATTTTGACTATTCAATTATCTAAGTTGTTAATGTATGCTAAACGCCCGTATAATGTGATTATAGGCGAATATATGTCTTTGATGTCAATTTTAGTTTTTATCTTTGGCTTGACTAATACTTCTATTATGCGACTAAATCATGAAATGTTTTCTTCATTTTTAATATTAACTCCAACTTATCAGTTAATTTATGTGATTATAGGAATTATTTTTGTTTTAATTATTGGATTTTATTTAAACGATAAAAATTGAGGTATTTTATGATAATTCAAGGTACTGAAGCTTTAACTTCATTAATTCACATAATTTCCGAGAGTTTGCTAACTCCAGTTGTAATTATATTGGTGATTTTTGTTGTTTTAAGTATTTTATGTCTTGGTGGGGTAATAAATGAAAAGATTTCAAGAAAACCAATTAAATCTGAGGAATTTGAAAAATTGGTTCGAGATATTTCATTTTCCAATTCTCCATCTGAAATAGAGAATTTCGTTAATGATGGTAGTTTATTTGACTGGCAAAAGGATATTCTTGTTAAAATAGCAAGGAACCATGATATTGGATCAAAAGCTAGGCAAGCATTAGCTAGTGAGTTAATATCAAATGCTGAAACAATATTAATAAAAAGCACTAATAAAACTGATATATTAGTAAGATTAGGTCCTATTTTTGGTCTTTTAGGAACTTTAATACCTTTGGGACCGGGTCTTGCGGCACTTGGCAGTGGTGATATTACTACATTGGCTGAATCGTTAACAATTGCATTCGATACTACTGTAACAGGCCTTGCTGTTGGCGGTATAGGTTATTTGATTTCAAAATTCAGAAAACAATGGTATGAATCTGATTTAATTGATGTAGAAACATTGGCTGAAGTTGAACTAGAATCTTTAAATAATCAAAGTGATTAATATGCTTAGAAAAAAACGTAGAATAAGTGAGTCTATAGATGATGATCCAATGTCTGGAATCAGCAATCTATCTGATGCAATGTTGGTTTTAGCTTTAGGTTTTTTAATTTTTGCAATAATGGCTCTATCCGCAAATCCGGATTTAATTTCAGATTCACCTAATACTAAAGATGTTTCTACAGCAGATACTTTTAATGAAACATATTCTGATGCTGGTGGAATTGAAGATAGTGGGTATAACGAAGTTGGAAAAGTTTATGAAGACCCTACTACAGGCAAGCTCGTAATGGTGTCGGGTTAATAATTATTCTTTTATTTTGATTTCTTTGTTCGTAACTATTAGAATAATTTTTTCAATTATATTTTGTAGAATTTTTGTAAAACTGGGCGAAAATATATCGTTATGAAAAATATTTTGTCATGATTTATCATTAACTTTTTATTTATTTATTTAATAATATTTAAATATTTCTTTTAGCCCCTAAGAACAAAGCCTTTTTATTATGTGGATACTATATATAATATTCATAATACAATGGGTTAGATTAATGACGATTCATGTATTATACTAAATTAATTATAAAAGGGGATAAAAAAGAGGTTGATATTATGAGTTCATCTTTTAAAAGTCCAGTAGATACTGCTAAAGCAATTTCTGCAACTGCTGGAGCAAAAAACTCCGCAAATATTGTAAATGTAATATTACTCTCCTTTTTAGCAGGAGCATATATTGCATTTGGTGGATTATTGGCTATAATTGCAAGCGCAGGTATGTTAAAAGCAGGTGCACCTGTAGGTTTAGAAAAATTCGTATTTGGTGCAGTGTTCCCTGTCGGTTTGATTATTGTAGTGCTCGCAGGTTCTGAATTATTTACAGGAAATGTAATGTTCATGACCATCGGTGTATTAGACGGTTCCGCATCTGTTGGCGGACTTGCAAAAAATTGGGTAATCAGTTGGGTATTCAACTTTGTCGGTGCTTTATTTGTAGCATACGTACTTGCTTATATGGGAGGTCTTTTCCCTGCAGATTCAGCATTCGCAACTAAAGCAACTTCTGTTGCAACTGCTAAAGTAGGTCTGGCGTGGGATCAAGCATTTATCAGAGCTATTGGTTGTAACTGGTTAGTATGTTTGGCTGTATGGTTAGCTAATGCATCTGACGATGTTATCGGTAAAATCTTTGGTATTTGGTTCCCAATTATGGCTTTCGTTACCATTGGATTTGAGCACAGTGTTGCAAACATGTTCTTCATACCATTAGGTATGTTCTTAGGTGCTAAAGGCGTAACTTGGTCTACAATAATTATGAACAACTTAGTTCCTGTAACTTTAGGAAACATAGTTGGTGGAGCTATTTTCGTAGCTTGTATATATTGGTACACTTATCTTAAAGACTAAGTGTGAAAATGATTTAAGAAGCATTTTTGCTTCTTAATAAAATTTTTTATTAAATTTAATAAAATTTTGGAGATTATAAAATGGTTGAGATTAAATATGTCCCATCTATTTGCCCATACTGTGGTACCGGTTGTGGTATTAATTTCGTAGTTAAAGATGGCAAAATCATTGGGGTTGAACCTTACAAAAGACACCCTGTAAACGAGGGTAAAGTATGTCCAAAAGGTAACTTTGGATATGAGTTCATTAACAGAGAAGACAGATTGACTACTCCGTTAATAAAAGAAAATGCCGAATTCAGAGAAGCTTCTTGGGATGAAGCATTAGATTTAGTTGCTAACAAACTCAAAGAAGTATCTGATGAAGATCCAAACAAAGTTGGATTCTATGCATGTGCTCGTTCACCTAACGAAAACATTTATATTACTCAGAAATTAGCAAGAGTTGCTTGTGGTACTCAAAACGTAGACCACTGTGCACGTATTTGTCACGGACCTACTGTAGCAGGTTTAGCTACTACTTTTGGTTCCGGTGCTATGACAAACGGTTTCGACAGTATTAAAGAAGCAGATTATATATTCTGTATCGGATCAAACAACATGGAAGCACACCCATTGTTCGGACGTAAATTGATTCAAGCAAAACAAAACGGTGCTAAATTAGTTGTATTAGATCCAAGATTTACTCCTACTGCTAAAATCGCAGATGAATATGTACAATTTGAAACAGGTACTGATGTTGCATTAATGAATGCAATGATTAAAGTAATCATCGATAAAGGATTACAAGATGATGAATTTATTGCAAACAGAACCAAAGGTTTCGAAGAAATGAAAGAAGTTGTACAAAAATACGATTTAGATATGGCTTCTGAAATTACCGGCATTAAACCTGAAGTTATTGAAAAATTAGCTGTTGAATATGCATCCGCTGACAAAGCAGCTATTGTATACTCATTAGGTATTACTGAACACTCTCACGGTGCAGATAACGTTATGTCCACTGCTAACTTAGCAATGTTAACTGGTAACATTGGTAGACAAGGTACTGGTGTAAACCCATTAAGAGGACAAAACAACGTACAAGGTGCTTGTGATATGGGTGCATTACCTTCTGATTACGTAGGTTACAGAAAAGTTAAAGATCCAGAAACTACTGCATGGTTCAATGACTACTACAGTGGATACGGATATGAAGTTAACTTACCAACTACTCCTGGTTTAACTTTAGTTGAAATGATGAACGCTGCTCACGCAGGTGACTTAAAAGTATTATACATACACGGTGAAGACCCTGTATTATCTGATGCTGACGTACAACACACTAAAGAAGCTCTTGATAACTTAGAAATGTTGGTTGTACAAGAATGTTTCTTAACTGATACTGCACAATGTGCTGATGTTGTTTTACCTGCAGCAGGTTGGGGTGAACAAGAAGGTACTTTCACCAGTGGTGAAAGAAGAGTTCAATGCTTACACAAAGCACAAGAACCACCTGAAGGCGCATGGTTAGATTGGAAAATCATGGAAGAAATCGCTGTCAGAATGGGTGTTCCAAGAGAATTATTCCACTACGAAACTTCTGAAGACATCTTTGATGAAATCAGAGAATGTGCTCCTATCATGGCTGGTATGAACCGTGAAAGATTAGACACTCCTGAAGCACTTCACTGGCCTTGCCCATCTGAAGACGACCCATGTCAACCATTAATGCACAAAGAGAAATTTGCACACCCTGATGGTTTAGGAGTCTTCCAAGCATTAGAACACAAAGGACCAGTTGAAACTGTAGATGATGAATATCCATTATTATTAACCACTACTAGAATATTGTTCCACTATCACGCTGCAATGACTAGAAGATGTGAAACATTATCTAACGAAGTTAAAACCGGATTCATCGAAATTAACACTAAAGATGCAGAAGCTAGAGGAATCATCAACGGTGAAGTAGTAAGAGCATTCTCAAGAAGAGGAGAAATTGCTATTCCTGCTCGTGTAACTGATGATATTAAAGAAGGTATAGTTAACATTCCTATGCACTTTGTAGAATGTGCTGCTAATGTATTAACTAACTCTGATTCTTTCGACCCTAAATCTAAAATGGTTGAATTAAAAGCTTGTGCTATTGAAGTTGAAAAATTCGATGATAAATTAGAAATGAAAGGTGAAGTCTACAAAGATGGTACTGACACCGAAGTTAAAGCTGAAAACATATCAACTACTACCGTACAAGTAGGAAAATAAATGGGAGTCGATTTAAATGAGCGCAAATATTGAAAAAATGTATTATGCTTACTCTGCTAACGAAGACATCAAATCTAAAGGTGAATATGGTGGGGTTGTAACTACCATCATGAAATACTTATTAGAAAGCGGAACTGTTGATGCAGTTGTTGGAGTAGAAGAAGGTCAAGATTTATACGATGCAGTACCATGCTTAGTAACTGAACCTGAAGACATTATTAAAACTGCTGGTTCAATTCACTGTGGTACTTTAAACTTAGCTAAATTTGTATATAAATACTTAGACGGATGCAGAGACATGAAAATTGCAGTCTCATGTAAACCATGTGATGCAATGACCATTAGAGAATTAATCAAAAGAGGAAAAATCATCGGAGACAATGTCATCATGATTGGTGTGAACTGTGGAGGAACTTTACCACCTGTACCAACTATGACTATGATTAAAGAAGTTTACGAATTAGATCCTAAAGATGTTGTTAAAGAAGAAATCTCTAAAGGTAAACTTATCATGGAAACTGCTGACGGCGAAGAAAAAGGATTCGGTATCGAAGACTTAGAAGAAGACGGAATGGGTAGAAGAGAAAACTGTCAAAGATGTAGCTTAAAAATCCCATCCAATGCTGACTTAGCATTAGGTAACTGGGGAGTTATTGGCGAATTAGCTGGTAAAGCTACTTTCGTAGAAGTTTTCACTGACAAAGGTTCTGAAATTTTAGCTGATGTAATTGATGCAGGTTTAATCGAAGTTGCTGAACCAATCGAAAAAGGTATCAAAATCAGAGAAAATATCAACAACTTCATGCTCAAAGCTTCTAACGCTAAGAAAGATGTTGATTATGCTGATACTACTGGAGATATTATTGACGTATTCCACAAATACGATGAAGAATTCTCTAAATGTATGAAATGTTACGGTTGTCGTGAAGCATGTCCATTATGTTTCTGTGAAGACTGTTGTCTTGAAGCTGAAGGTCCTGAATGGGTACCTGGTGGATACACTCCTGCAGCACCATTCTTCCACTTAACTCGTATGGTGCACATGGTTGATGCTTGTACTAACTGTGGTCAATGTAGTGATGTCTGTCCTTGTGAAATTCCTGTATCCAAAGTATGGAGTACTGTAAACAACAAAGTAAGAGATGTTTACGGATACATCCCTGGATTCGACACTGATGACAGAATCCCATTCACCGAACACATTTCAAAAGCTAAAAAATTATAGATAAAGCATTTTTTACTTTATTTATTCTTTATTTTTTAGAAATCACTTTCTTTCATTTTTTTTTTAAACTAGTTTTTATTTATTAATTCATAAAAAAAGAATTTTTAATCAGTATTAAAAGGTTCTCGTTTATTAATGCCTTTTAAAAATATGTCTTTTAATTCATCATCACTTGCATTATTTCTAATGTATGTAATAATATCTACAAGATTATCGTTTCTAAGTAAGCAAGGCTTTATTTTTCCATCTGGTGTAACTCTTAATCTGGTGCAATTTGCACAAAATTTAGTGTTATCCATAGGTTTGACTACCTCTATTTCTCCACCGTTAATGTAATATTTTTTACGGCCTTGCATAAATTCCCGTTCTATAACCTCTTCAGCCATATCAGCTAACTTTTCTTCAATCAGGTCTAACTTATAATGATATTCTGTTGAAAATTTATCATCATCACAGTTTTCACTTTCAATAAGTTCTATTAATTGGAGTACCATATTATTGTCTCTACAAAATTCAAACATGTCTTTAATCTCATTTTCGTTAATGTCTTTCATGACAACCATGTTGATTTTAACCGGATAAAGACCAACTTCAACACTTTTTAATATACCTGCTTTTGCTTCGTTTAAATAATCCATATTCGTAACAAATTTATATGTATCACGATTCAAAGAATCTAAACTAATATTAACCCTATTCAAACCAGCTTCTTTTAAATCTTTAGCATATTTTTCAAGCAGAACTCCGTTACTCGTAAGAGAGATATCTTTGAAATTTAGACTACCTATTTTTTCAACAATTTCAACTATGTCTTTTCTAACTAATGGATCTCCGCCGGAAAGCCTAATTTTTTTAACACCTAATTTTTTGGCTATTTTACATATTCTGTATATCTCATCAGGAGTCATTTCATCTTTTGAAGATACCATTCCATCATGATGACAATATATGCAATTTTCATTACATCTATTGGTAATAGTGATTCTGAGTGATATTATAGGTCTTTCAAATGTATCTTTTACAAATTCATCAGGCATTTAATCACTCTCCACTTTGATTTTTATATTATTGATTTCACCGTCTATTTTTAGAATGCTAATAACTGCAAAGATAGTTTCTTTTAATATTCCACTTGTGAATTTATTTATATCCACAGGATTATTGTTTGTTTTTAAAGTAATGTTGGCATCAGTTAAATTTTTGTTGTAAATATTGGATATTTCAATATTTATATTATCTAAATTATCTTTTGTTTTAAGGGAGTTGACCATAGCATTTATTGAATTTGCTATAATGTCATTTGTAAATTTATTTATCTCCAGGGGGTTATCGTTTATTAAAATAGTAGTTTTTTTATCTATTTTGGGTGTTGCTTTTGTATTAGGTATTATCAATTCGATGTTGTTAATATCTTCAACACCATAGTCCTCAAGGTTTAATGTACTAATAACTCCTAAAATGTTTTGTTTTAAATAATCACTGACAAATCTATTTAATCCTATGACTTTATTATCTATTGAAAGGTAACTGTGTATATTATCAAGATCGTCAACACTTAAATTTTCGTTTCGGATTTCTTCTGCAATAGCTTCACCATTATTAAATCCGCAATTATTTGCAAATAAAGTGTCAACGATATCATGCCCTCTTTTTTCAATAAGGTCAGCTAATTCACTCACTCCATTTTCATCAATTTTAAATGAATCTACTTCTTTTATTGTATATTTGTCTCTAACTTCTGGGGAAGTAATAATTTTTGGATAATTATAGTTTTTATATCCTTCAATGATTACGAAATCAAAATTGTCAAAGTGTTTTAGTAAGAATAGTATTCTATTTAAGTCATATTCAGCTTTTACATTAAAAAATGTTGTTGATCCAACTCCTACAACTAGATTTGACCCCGCTTGTTTGTGTTTCCAAGTGTCAGTATTTTCTTTATCCATTTCTATTGAATGATGTGAATGCTTTATTGAGGCTACATTATATCCCCGTTTTGTTAACTCTTCAATAACTTTTACGGTTAGTGAAGTTTTTCCAGTATTTTTTTTCCCAACAATAGATACAATTTTCATTCAATTTCCCCTTTTAAATTCTTAAATCCTGGAACTGCACATTTAACATAAGCAAGCCCAATTTTGTCATAAAAATAACCTTGTTCATATTATGATTTTAATTATTTTTAAAACTTTTTACATGTATTTCAAGTGTAATATTTTATAAGTATTTTAAAAAAGAAATAAAATGTAGTTATAAACTACATATTTAGATATATGTTAGTTTATTAAAGTCTAAAAAATTTGTCAATCCACTTCTAAATAAAATAACCCCATTTGCATTAAAGTTTAATGAAATTTGTGCATCGTTAAACATTTCATAATAATTTAATGGTATTGCATCCTTATCTGATATATTTAGCGGAATACCATTAAGATAAGCATCATATATCATCCCTGCAATATCTTCATTTGCCATAAATGTTTGAAGACCAGTCCAAATTTGAGCTCCATTAGACATTTGGATAAATCTTTGTGTTATTTCTCCTATCCATTGACTATCTTTGTCGAAAATTCCTTTATAAGTAATAGGTATAATTGCATCTAAATATTTACTTAATGTTGGAATATCTTGACCATAGTAGTAAACTATCCTATCAGGTTCAGGCATTGCTGCAGCGGTTACTAAACAGTTCGGATTTATTTTTTTAATTTCTGGTACAACTCTTTCTACAAAATAATTAATTGATTCGGCTGCGGTAGGGTATTTGTATGCAGTTGCACCGTATCTTAAGTGATCAAAGTGTATGCCTGCAATACCACTAATATTAGCATAATATTTTGCTTCGTCAATTTTAGAATTTATTAAATCATATTTATATGTACCATTTAAATATTCAGTTACCCATTTTTCTTCTTTATATACCCATTTTTCTTCTTTATATAGTACTTGCATCAATATATGCACTCTTATACCATATTTACTTGCTTTTTTAGCCCATTCACTTACGTTTTTTTCTCCATAACGGGTTATTGCATAATAATTGATTAATAAATCTTTTGTTCCTAAAGTTGCTAAACTGGATAAGTTAACATCATATATATCATATCCTATTAACCAGTATCCATAGCCTAAATCTATTGGTGGGTTAATTTTTTCTCGTGATTCAGTCTTACATTCACCGTATCTTTCATCCCCACCAAATTCAGTTGAAATGGTGTAATTTCCAATATCTAAATCTTTTATAATATTGAATTCAGCAATTCCATCATTTTTTGTAAAACTTGTGTATTGATTTGAACCAATTGTCAATGTGATTTTTTTAGCATTAATTGGATTTCCACCCTCGCTGGATAAAAGTACTTTATAATAAACATTGGTGTTTTTATAAATGTCTTCTTTTGTAAGCGGAGTTAATTTGGTAGGTATAATATCCTTACAAACATTCAATATTGAAGAATTTGTACAATTTTTTAATCTGTCATCTCCTTTAAAGAAATAAGATATATTGTAGTGTTTTTCGGGTAAATTAATGGTAATATTAGCAATTCCTTTATCATTTGTTATTTTTTGATATGTTTTTCCATTAATTGTTACTGTAATTGTTCTATTTGATAATGGTATAATATCGGATTTTAGTTGGACATATAATTTTTCTTTGTTATTTTCTAAAACATCAAATGTTAATGGTGTAATTATTGTTTTATTTAATTTCAGTACTGTTACATGGGCAAATCCTTTTGAATATTTATAATACGTTTCATTGAAGTAATATTTAACATTATATTCTCCGTTAAAACTTGAAACCTTGATACCGGCGATTCCATTTTCATTAGTTTTTGCAGATACAGTTTTTGAGTCAAACTCACAATAAACACTTTTATTAACTAAGGGATTTCCTTTTTCATCAGTTAAAGTAATATTAAATAACTCATTATTAAATATGCATGTATTATTAGCATTTATTTTTGAAATTATTCCATCATGCACTTCTAAATTGGTTTTTATTTGTGAAGCTCCGTGAGTTTCATCACCAGCATAATTAAAGGTTAATGTGTAGTTTCCTTGAGGTAAATCCAAATCAAAGGTAGCTTCTCCATTTTTATTTGTTAATGTAGTGTATGTATTGTTTTCGGTGATTAAAATAATAATTTCATTTGGCATGAATTGATTAAGTCTGTTGGTTAAATTAGCTTTAATCAATATCTCTTCATTTTCTTTAAATACTTTATTTTCACTTTTCAATGTGGTGTTTGAAAAATCATAAACATATATTTTATTTGAAAATTTTTCATTATTTATTGGATTATGGGCGGTTATTATATATTCTCCAGAAGGTAAATTGATATTTAATGTAGCAGTTCCATTATTATCTGTTTTTCGAGTGTATGAAACACCATTCACATTAAATTTAACATCCGTGTTTTTTAATATTTCACCGTTTTCATATCTGAATGTTGCCCAGTATTGATTACTATCTTTATAAATCTTTTTTAAATCAGAACTATTTATTGAAGATAGAACTTTTATTTTATTTGATTTAATCAATCCATCTTTTGGATTAAATGTCGAAATTGTATATTTTCCAGAATGTAAGTTAATGTTTAGTTTTGCAATACCATTTGAATTCGTTGAACGATTATAAAAAATGCCGTTTACATTAAATGTAACAGTTTCATTAATTAATGCATTACCCTTATTGTCTAATAATTTAGTTTCAAATTGTGAATTACTTTTATAATATTTTGTTAAATCAGTAGAAACAATTGTTGATAAAACTTCTACGCCAGTACTTGTGTTTCCTTTTAAGTATTCATCGTTTCCTAAAAAGTAAATATTAGCTAAATACTTTCCAGGATTTAAATTTATATTTAAAGAAGCTTTTCCATCTAAATCGGTTGTTTTTATATAATTAACACCATTAATGTTGATGGTAATATTATTATTGGAAATAGGATTCATATCACTGTCTGATAGTTCAACATTAAGTTTAGAACTGTTTTTATAATACATTGTAACATCAGGTGCTTCGATATTTATATTATTCGGCCCAATATCGTTAGAATCAGTTATATTTTCAGCTGAAACATATGGTATACTAAAAAATATAACAATTATTAATAATATCATAAATTTTCTAATTTTTTTTATTTTAATCTCCCCCTCTGTGGAATATTTTAATCTCCCTTCTGTGAGATATAATTTTGTTTGTTTTTTATTTAATATTTTATGGGGGGGTGCTAGATTTTTTCATATGAAAACTTACTTTCATTCTTTATTTTTCAATTTTGTATATTAAATTATTTGTATTTTCTTATTGTGTTTTTAAATATTTAATTGAATTAAAAATGGCTTATTAAATGGCACTGTCTAATATTTTATGGGTTAAGATTTATTAAAACAATCTAATACTAATTTTAACATAGTATAATAATAATTTAATTACTATTAGTTATTTTTATTAAAAATAGGTTATTGTTAT
>Ga0310695_10001718_pt1 | contig 49792 bp, 73 predicted proteins | sample RumenRJG_04DNA_FD_203882 | JGI IMG/M metagenome (GOLD analysis project Ga0310695, IMG submission 203882) | Bovine rumen microbial communities from Lethbridge, Alberta, Canada - RJG_04 (v2) (version 2) | ecosystem: Host-associated > Mammals > Digestive system > Stomach > Rumen | place: Canada... | reverse complement strand
TTTTGGCATGGCATTAGTAGCCAATGTTCCCTGGGCTGCTGTAGCATATGCCGTAGATTCCGTATATGCCGCTGATTTCAACCCCTTAACAGATACGTTTGAACCAGCAATTTTAACTTGACCATCAGAATCTCCTGTTGCTAATGAAATAGCATGTGTATGATCTTGCCTTGCGTAATTTGTTGATGTTCCGGCTTTACCATTTGTGGCTATTGCATCTGGTGCAGCAGTTGCCGCAGTATAAGTAGTTCCAATAGGAGTTGCCCATGTCCCATCATTTCTCAGAAATGTAGTGGTTGAACTACCAAGTTGCGGGCCATTCGTAATAGAATTAGCACCGTTGAACTTTGTCAAGTAACCATTAGTTCCAGATCCAGTAATATTATTTGCTATACTCGGCGTAATCGTAATATCATAAGAATTTGGAACGCCAAATTCCTTTACTGTAATTTTGTTAGTACCGCCAGTAAATGTATAACCACCATCGCCGCCATACATACGAAGATGACCATCAAAATAATATACTGGATGAGTAGCCGAATAAGTTACTTGATACGTACTTTGTGCTTCACCAAAATAAATATAAACTTTACCATCTTTAGTTGTCGGTAAATCTTGTGAATACCAATTATCGTCCAGATAGAAGTATCCATTATTCATTGTGCCAACAAGATAAACTGATTTTCTTGCAGTTAATGTGGCTCCACAATTTGTCGAATACCTAAAATCCATATCACCGGTTTCATACACATAATTGTTCGAACATAGCGCATTAGCATCAATGTTGTTGGAATATGCATATCTATAGATTGTTCCTAATAAAAAACCGGTTGGGTTTTTAGTATGCGTTACATTATTACCAGTTGTTGTTGTTAAACTTTGCCATTTTCCAGTTGCATCCTACATAATAATCGAATATTGTTTAATGCCATGCTCACCAGCATACAGCTAAGTGGTCACCATATAACGTCTATCATAAGTATTTGAATTTGCATCACCTAGCTCCTGCAATCCATTATCGCAGCCGTTATATTCCGTTAATCCAGCATAATTAGTTGTGCCAGTGCCTGTCCAGCTTGCCCATTTTACAGGAGTATCAAGGAAGGTAGCAGTACAATTATTTGTTTCAAGTAGTTCAATAGTAATGGTGCGTTCATAGCCCGCAGTATTTCTTGAATTACTGCCACGCAAACCAATACCAACAGCATTACCATATCCTGCGTTAAATCCAGCCTATGTTAATCTGTAGAAGTTATGATAATAATATGGTCTATAACTTGTGCTATATATATTATTATAAATCTGATATCCTGGGGCAACAGCTTGTCCATAACCATATAAGATCACATCAGAAGATGCACTATAATTAGTCTAATTTGGAATAGTTGCGGTTATTCTATATCTTAACGTCCAATGACAATAAAAATCTTTCGGTTTTACCTACATAAAATAAAAAGAATCGTTTGCGGCATTGTTAGAAGATGTCCCTAATAATCCGCTATAAGTTGCTGTTGCAATTGGGATTAAGTCATCATGATGCACACCTATTTCGTTTACTGGAAACAATATGGCAGAAGAACCATCAAAACTATTTGTTTTCGAACCAACTGTAATATTTACTCCAGATGATAATTTATCTGCCGTATCAGCAGACCCGGAAGTTGCTGCTTTGCCATTGTATTGCGCAGCGGTTAATCCTAAACCAGAACTAATTTTACTGCCTATATAATTCCAAAGCGCAGAATGTTTGCGCCTATAATAAGTAGTATTTGATGTTCCACCGCCAACATACTACGATATATAATAATCATTATCTTGAGGCGTACTGTCACCAGTTGTTAATGCATTTATAAAGGAATTCGCCGCATTCACCGCAGAAGTTTGACCAGTTCCACCATTGCCAACTCCAAGTGTACCAGTAATACCTGGTGTTATATTTGCAGAACCATCAAATGTCACAGCAGAAGTTGATGCTAAATTTGTCTAAATAGTTCTTCCTGTTGCAAGTGTAGTAGCGGTTTCTGCATTACCAACCAAATTACCGTACATTGCATTTGTAAATCTTGCCGCTCCTGTAACTATTAGATTTCCAGCATTTAAATCTGTCACGCTCAATGTATCAAATTCGCCAAGGTCATAAGCCTATGTTGTTCCATTGCGGGTAACTCCGAGCAACTCATGACCAGTAAACTATAGCTATGCAAGAGCAGATGAATCTTTTAAATTCAATGTTGTATTGTTGGGAAGCTTAATTGCAGATATATCTGCCATAAATTCACCTCCTTATAAAAGAATAAGAGCCGATATATAATCGGCTCTGTATAATCATGATACTGTAACAGTCTTTTCATCTCCAGTGAATGTGCTTGTCACGCTACCATTTGCTGTCGTAGTACCAGATAATTGTGCTTTGGTTCCAGTAAATGAAGCAGTGTAGGTACTTGGGACAGGTATGTTACCAGTCTATAACCTTACTCCGGTGCCGCTAAACACCAAATCATCATTAGTACCTTCAGGCGTATAACTTGCTGTAACCGCAACATCTGCTTCCGTTCCAGTAAACGTAGCAGAAGATGGTACGCTGATAGATCCAGTTACGAGGTGTTTCCCAGTTCCCGTGAAAACTGGTGCGCTTGCTTCATAAACAGCATCGCCATTTTTAACTGTGGTTGCAGTCGTGCTAATAGAATCTCCAGTTGTATAACCAAGTTGATATAAACTCAACACTTCACCACTAACAGCATAATATGTCAAGTTATTTGCGGGGGCAGTACTGCCAGGAGCAACTGCCTATACAGCATAAGCAACCGTTTTCTTTGTTGGGTTATTAATACTGGTTGTACCACCAGCGGTTTTTAAGGTAATAGATGGAGCGCCAACCGTACCCTCTGGAGTATATGTCGCTGTACCACTTGCAGCCGCACTAACAGTAGCTGTCTTATTTGTGTTTGAAAAACTAACAGACCCAGCTGGTTTAAATCTACCAGATGAATTAATTGTTGCGGCAGTTCCAGTAAAAGCTGGCGTATTGATATTTCCAGCCGGGGTATAAGTAGCAGTACCAGAAACCGGAGAAACAGTTGCTGTTTTGTTTGTAGTTGCGTTAGTAGATACACTGACTGTACCTTTTGGCTGGTAATTGCCAGAAGTATTATCTGCCGCAGTAATTGTCACGTTGCTAGAAGCACCATTAAATGTGCTTGTGACAGAACCAGTCGGCGTTACTTTGCCAGATGCAGTATCCTTAAATGCAAGTGCTTTCAACGATCCAGTTGAACCGAACTCTTGCCATTTGGTTCCATTCCAAACGTATTCCATTTCACCATAGATAACAACCGCACCCGCATCAGCAGCGGCGAATGTAACATTGACATTATCTATTTTAATGGTTGCCGTAGTAGAACCATCTGTCAGTGCAGTGGTTGTAATACCCCTATAATGCATTGCACCAGTAATGGTGGATTGGATATTTGCTATATCATTTCTAGCCTATGCGTCTTTCAAATTATAAACTGTCCCAGACGGAAGTTTGATTTGGCTAAGATCTGCCATATAATCACTCCTTTCTTAAAAAGTTAATTTGCGGTCATAACTAAACATTCCGCATTATTCTCATCAATTTCACATCTATTTTTATTGTTCCAAAATTCACGTTCCTACTACGTAATATGAACCGTAGTATCATTAACGTGATTTAAAAAAGTCTATTCATCAACAGTAGCATATGGTAGGTCAACAATATATGCATTACCATCACCCAACTTGAATGCTGGCACATTATATGTCTGCCCATCCTTCTCAACTGTTTTGTAGTCTGTAGTTACATATAAAACTCCATATTCAGATTGCTAAAGACTCTCAGCTGCCATTTGCTACTTAGTCATAGATACCACAGAAAGTTTTTGATTAATTCTACCAGCAATTATCTGGTAAAACCTAATTAATCCATTTTTATCTAAATAGGAGATTGCCATAAGTAGCCACCTCCTTAAGATCCGTTATTGGTCGTAGAAGTAATCGTATCAATTTCGGAATTGGTAATTGCAACCAAATCAGAGGTTAATACATACCCAGATAAATCAACATCGGTAGTTCCAATTTTTTCAAAATGGTTGTTATACCAAATATATTCATCATAAATGTTTGGACTTGTTCCGCCATTGGCGATTAAATAAATTACTCCGGCTTCACCAGTTGCCGGGAAAGACTGGATTAATTCATATGTAATACCAGTAACGCCAGCAAGAGCCGAATTAATTGCCTATTGAACTTGTGATTGCGTCTGATACCCAGCCTGGTTAATTGCATTAACTCCATCCTGGGCCTATTGTGCAGATGCAAGCGCACCGTATACCGTTGTAGTTCCCGCAGCGTCGGAAGATCCGCCAAGAACTGCCGCAGCAGTACCAGATGCATCAAATGCATTCGTGTTTGCATAGGCAGCAGATCCTAATCCTTTAACACTGATATCATTACCATTTACTGCAATAGTGCCGTTAGTTGTACCCTACTGAACAAGTAAATTGACAGCCTTATCTGTAATCGTAAGGGCAGCATTATTAACCTTTACACTTTCAAGTACATTCGGTTCACCACCAGCCGTGATGATGTTATCCACTTTACCTTCTATTGTATCAATTTTATTTTTATATGTAGAATAATTTTGATCTTTTACAGTATAATCATCATTCGTAAGATCGGATTGTTTTGTTGGCATAACAGAAGCAACATACTATCGTATTTTTTGCCATACGTATAACAATCCATTATTATCTAAATATTTTTTAGTAGCCAATTATCTCAACCTCCTTTACATTAAAAAGTTAGCAATTCTTCAATTTCAAGATTGCTCATAGCCTCATCATTCCGTAAATAACTATTGCTTAGGTTTCTATTGCCAGATAAAACAATTCCATCTATTTGCGGTCTGTTTATTAGCATATCATAATCACCAATAATAGCATTCAAATCAACCAGAGTATTCCATGTCTGTTCTGAAGAATATCTGTATTCAAGAATACCATTATTATTGCGCATTTCCATTCGCTCACCCTATAAGGATTCCAACCATTCTTCCTCAGTACCTTCGTATCCAGCCAGGACGGCGAGATCATAGGCAGAATATCCACGCAATGTTGCATTAGATAATTTGCCAGACAATCTCGCCACATTTGATACCATTCCTGACAACGACTTAGGAGAAGATAGCTATCCTATAAGTGAATTTGGTTGAGACAATGAACCATTCAAAGCCATATTCTCCACCTCCATTATTAATAAACCTCTGGGGTTAATTTTAACTTACCACTTATAATTGTATCTACAATTCCATCCCCATAAGTGAGTTCGATGTCATAGTAATACACTTCATCTTGTGGAAGAGACTTTGTATCTTCTGAATCAACTCGTAATTCCATTGTATCAATTGGAATATCTTTGTATACCAGCACCTTTTTATCATCATAATTTTTTTTTAATGCAAATCTGAGTTTATCAGTATCTGCTGGTTCGTATGGGTTACCATCTGCATCAGTAATAGTTATTTTCGTTATAAGTGAGTCGGCGCGAGTCATAATTATATAATTTTTGTCTTCTCTAATTCTAACTGACATAATGCACCTCCTTATCCGTTTAATATACTTTGTATTTCAGAATTACTTAATTCGTCTTCTGGAGTCATTACATATTGGTCAACATCTCCCCTAATTTCGTTTTCTTTAATAGTTGGAATATTTGTTAATAATTCATAATCAAGGTTTATCAAATCCAACCATTCATCTTGATCTTTATATTTGTACTAAACAGTATTTTCATTTATTCGAAATTCTACTACTGCCGATGCTTTTAAAGACTCCAACCATTCTTCTTCTGTGCCTACAAACCCATGTTCTACGGCAATCTCATATGCTGAAAGACCATGGTATAATGTCATATTAATTGTACCTTTAACATTTTTCTGGGCTGAGATAGATCCTGTTATTTTTCCGGCATTATATATATTAGCCATAAATCACTCCACCTCCGTAACTTCTGAAAGTACACGAAATCTGCTTAAAGGAATAAATGTAAACACATCGCCGTTGGCGAATTCAACTTGTGCGTCCCACACATAATCCGCAGCTTCAACACCTTCGGTATCTTCCGGGCGAATATGCCATAAAATTGTATCTCCAGTTCTGGTAATTTCACCATCAAATAAAAGGGTCCCACCATCAGCTTCTTCCCTTACCTAACAGCGAACAACATCCTGAGATGTTAACTATATTGGTGCGCCACGTTCGTCAGTTATGGAGATAGTTATATAAGCGGAATCCGCTCTTGTAAGTTCAATATTTGTATTATTGATTTTTAACATATTTCACCTCCACGAATAGAAGAGAAGTGCCGGATAATACCCAGCACCCCCTCTAAATAATTACAGTTCATAATGAACATTGTTAATATCTTCAATTGTATTTAATGAATTCACTTCTTGCTTCAGCACATTAAAATATACTCTATGTTTTCTTTTATGTTCGTTCATCAGATTATATAATTCCAGTATTTCTTCTTTAGAATATTCTCTGTATGCTTCACCATCTGCATGATATTCGCAAGGAATATTTGAAATCGCATTCTGATATTGAAATTGTAATTCAATCTGATCCTCGATCTTCATCGAATAATGATTCTCATTATAATCAAAACCATTGATAATTGCCTGTTGGCAATCCATGCTTAATTCTTTGATTTTCATAGCGCGAACATATTCTAAATCTTCATGTGGAGTAACCACAGATTCTGGTATTGGTTCTGGTATAATCGGTTCTGGAATAGTTTTTTCTGTTTGAACAGCCTTTTGCAGAATTTCATATTCTTCGTTTTCTATTTCTATAACATCGGCATTGATATATTCTAATGGATTGTTTGCCACAGATTTCATCCAGTCTGCATGATATAATTTTTCATCAAACTAGATATATTGTGCTTCTTCCTCAGTAGAAATAAGAACAATCTGATGCTTATGCTGATAAACACGAAAATCAAGAGATGAACCAACGCCAATTATATCATTACCAATTTTAATTTTATAATACTTCATTGTCACTCACCTCCATCATTAAATCGAGAACATTAAATCAAGAGCATATTCTGTATATGCACTATTACCCCAATAAGTATAACCAGACTGCGATATATAAATGAACTGGTAATCATAGTCAATGTGCGGAGAACGAGTCCACCATTCGCTTGAATGTAACCATAAACCACCATCTGCGGCAGTAATGTTATCGCCACTAACTGTAGTATATTTATGTTTAGAAGCAACCTCTGGTGGAATATAAGCATAATAATTGTAATTATAATACCATGTGTCACCAGCGTTTACAGTTGCACTGGTAGATGTCGGATCTTCGCTCGATGTGTAATTCTGAGAACCATCAGGAATGATTAATCCTCTGAATTTAATTCTTGACCTATCACTACTAAACCAGTTAATTGGTTCTGCTTCTTGTGCATATATACCACTCGTGTTGCCGATTTCTGCAACTGCTGGGATATATACATAATCATCACTATATACAATTTCTTGTGATCGATTACCAGCACTAGAGTTAACCCTAACCTTTTTAATTATAGACTTCATCCATGTTGGAAGAGCGTTATATATTCTTGTCTAAAGGACTTCTCTAAGGTTTGTTGCAGGATAACCGCCAGCATTTGAATATGATGAATTCATCCATCTGCCATACTCAAGTAAATTATTTAATATAAACGTAAGTTTGGCTCTAGCACTTGTTCCAGAGATACCAAGCCTATATCTGTTTGTCCCGCAATATTCGGCTCTCCAAACTTCGTGAGGCCATGCAGCAAGAAGACGAGCATTATAATCACCAAGATCTTGATACCAAATCTTACACCAGTGAATCCAACCAGTCGCATAATAATCATAACCACCATCTGGATACTTGACAGCACCAAATGTAAGCGGGATAGAAGTACTGGTGTCACGACTTCGATTTAATTCGGTATAGGTAATTGTCTCATCAAGAGATTGTTCACTTGTATTAAATGCGTAAACATGTAATCTATTAGAACCTTTGATATGACGAAGTACACACATACCACGGCGATTAGTGGAGCCAACACCGTAGTTTTTATCTCCCCACTGGATATTCGGGCCATTCATGTATCTTAATCTAAAACCTTCATTTCCTTCCTCTTCAAAACAAGCAGCCAAAGATCCACCAATGTTTGTACTATAGAATTCAAAATCAATAGCAAGAGTAAATGATTCAGAATCGGAATCGAATAATTTAATTCCAGTATCAAGGCGATTAGTACCATCAAACCACTGGTTCTAGCAAAGAACAGCAGATTCAACATTGCTAAAGCTAAAATCATTTCCAACGGTAATATCTTTATAATCCTTTAAATCAAGGTATTCATTAACATCAATATTTGCCGTAGCAAGACCATATATTTCTGCGGGTGACATATCATTTAATTCCTTAATAGCATGATAAGGAGTTGTCGCTGTTTTAGCCGGAAGATTAGCCGTATCCCAGATAGCATAAACATCCGTATCGCCAGTAATAAAGCCAGTAGATTTATCCCATCCAGTAAATATATTATACCTAAATGATGCTTCTTCGTCTGTACGAGTTGGTATTTCTCCGTCATAAACAACTTCTGCACCATACTATGCCTAAACGCTCTTAATAGGCACACCAGCACGAGAGTACCATGTTACGGTATAAGTTCTAATATTACTGGTATATTGCGCAGTAATAGTTCTCGCAGAGAGCATTACACTATCAATGTCATCCCAACCACTAAATGTATATGTATATTGAGCGTCAGACGACTTTGTAGGAGTCGGAATTGCGCCAGTTGCCACAGGATCAATCGGAGTCCCCCCACGGTCTACGAAGTCTTGATATAACTGAGTGCCATCATCATTCACATAAGTTGCTATATACTGTTCAACAAGATAATTCGGGTTATATGTTACAGTAAGATCTGCCCATTTTGCCGCATATCTTTCAAGTTCCTTAAGGCGAATAGCGCCATTGACGTAAACACTACCAGTCAATATTGAAGAACTGATATTTAACAACTTATTAAGTAACGAAGAATCTGGTAATGTCCAATCTAAATCATAGAGATATGCAACCTCAAGAGTGTCAATTACATCATTAACAATTTCAAGGTTATTTAATGTGCCACCTTGAAGCGTTAACTGTTCAAGGTAATCCATGCTGCACTGGAAATCTTCAAGATTATTCAAATTTCTCATGACTAATGTATTAAGTGTTGAAGGAAGATGAGCAATCTGCACTTTCCCGTTTGTTGCAAACGTTACGCTGCTAATTCTAGTTCCATCCGCATATAATTTAATAAGATTGCTGCAATTTGCAAGATTAAGTGTTCCAGTAAGATTTCCACAATTTCTTAAATCAAGTTCTTCAAGCAATTTATTTGAACCAAGTGTTAACGATGTTAACCTCGGATTTGAATATCCTGGCGTTGTATTACCAAGCACAAGTTTACGCAGCTTGGTTGCCATTGAGAAGTTATTGGCGGCAATATAACAAGCCGATAAATCATTCAGTGCAGAAATTCTATTTGCACCATAAATCGTTACCTGAGTATCAGTCGTTGTGCTAACGCTGAAATTCAGCACCACGGTTTGTCCAGCTTTCGCTCTGATCTGCCTTTGATCGCCATTACCAAACATTGCAGATACATACATATCTTGGAATGGAGTAATACTAAGAGAGTAATCTTTTGGTACTGCGACATCATTGCCTGGATCATAGCATCTGAATGTAATACGGTTATTATCGCCAACAACTGTATTCATAAGGTACTTTGTACCGAAATACATTTCCTGATCTCTTACCCATTGTCTACGTTGATATTTCTTTCTTCCTTGCATCATATCTCTAAGATATTGTGTATCATGCTTTGGAACAGAATTATCAACGCTTTGTCCTGTGTAAGTTCTAATATATTTTCTTTCAACATCAAGTCGCCAGATTTCTTCTGGATAACAACTCTGGAATCTGTCGAATTGATTGATTAAATTTGTTGCACTGAAACATTCTGCCGAAACACTATTAAATGTTTCTGTTATTTCATTAGACAGGAGATCTCTTAAGCGGCACCAGAATACAGATGTCGCACCGTTAAATACCCATCCAGAAGATGAATCACCATCTATATTATAGTCAGTATCTTCTTTGCCGTATGGGAATATAAGCTCTCCATTATTGTTGCTTGAAATTCTGTTACTTTTATGACCTGATTTTTCAGGCGGAAATGGTTCTTCTTTAAGTGGTCTGAATACCACTGACCATTTCTCTGCAATTTCATTGTTAGATTATAGTTGCAGTTCAGACTGTTGCATGACTATAAAAATAGCCTCTCTTCGATTCAGTCGTTGTCGGTGTATTTAAACTTCCGAGGCGTTGTCCATCTCTGGATTTTCGCCGTATATTAGAAGAGATTTTTTATACTTGGCACCAACATTTAATGCCAAGTCCAGTATCCATATCATATCCCCACTGGTCAAATGCATACTGTGTATAATATGTTTTCTCAGAATCAATTTCAGTGTCTTCGGTTGGGACATATTCGTCATCAATAAGTTCACAATAAATATGCAGTAATTCTTCAACTGGTCTACTAACAGGTCTGTAAGTTCCAGTCTGTGCGAAGTGCCAGAATGTATTCTTTGCCCTATTATCCATCATCGTATAATTGAGCGTAAATGCATAGAAGAACTCAACAGCACTACGAATACACCATTGATCTAACTCTTGAACAAATTGCTCATTAGTAGAAGTAATAACCCATTTATAAAATGCCCTCCATACTTTTTCATTGGTTTTTACTTGCTTTTTCCCATAACCGGAATAATCATTTACAAGTTTTCCGTCACGGTAATCTCCGCAACAAGCATATCTGGGTTCAAACGAATGATCTCCATCAAACCCCTCATTATACAAACACCATATTCTCATGTTGAGATAACCAGTTTCATCGCCATCATACTGCGGATCACCAGTCTCATTGATTACATGAATTGTGCCTTGCTGAAACAGGAGAGTATCAGCCTATTCCGTAGGCACTGGGAATATGTGTTCAGAAATACTTGTCTCAGACACAGCAGTTACTACAAGTTCACCTTCTTTATCTAATGTTTTAACAAGATGAAAATGTTCATAATCTAATGTGCCATCACCAGTATCATAAACACCAGTTTGGAATGTAGCATTATTCTTCGTGTTATCGGAAATTTCTATAGTAAACTCGTTCATGTCCTCTGGGTTATATGCACGAGTGTAGTCAGTCTTTTTAGAATCACCAAGATTGCCAAGAGCATAGAAATGCCATTCGTTATCTTGGAATTCATTATGTGTAGTAACATCTGGATTTGTTTCTTTTATGAAAAGAATTGCCGGAACAAATTCCATATCATTCTTAATACGAGCATCTCTTCTTTTAGCTGGAGAAACATATGGTAAAAAGTCTGTATATCTCTTTTGCATAAGCGCATTATTTGCGTTCTCAGATGACGCTATATTCACCTTTAAATTGAAAAAGTTATTAGGGATAGAAGTCCTTGTTAAACTAATCTTTCCATGACTACCTTTCCAGTCATCACAGACTTCCGTATAAGCATTTTCAGTGTTGTAGCCAAGTGTTACCCTAGAAATATAGTCTGGTTCTGGGTCTTTAATCTTATCACTTGGATTATGAACACCATCACAGTTAAATAAGAAATCAACGTTTCTGCCAGAGTTACCATAGTTATCTGATGTCGTTCCCTGACCAGAATGCCAACCATTTTCAAAGTACCAGTTATCATAATACTCATCACCAGGGTAAATATCTCCGCCTGGAGCATGAATACACCTAAGATTTGATTTAACAAAAGTCTTTTTACTGGTTGTGAAATGATCTGTTTCCAACATCAGAACCTTTACATTCGGAACCATCGGAGCAAGTCTTTCTGGGTCAATAATTCCGTTTGTATTATAAGGAGAGTATTCTCCAGTTTCAGTATTGTAATAGATACTGTTTCTATCATATCTTGCAAGCATTGTCGTAGAATCCCTAGAGTCTGCAATAAAGTTTCTCATTACACCCTCAGAAGAGAGTGAAGTCGAATAAATTTTTAACCTATATATTCTTACATCACAATAATTAGAGCCAATTACAATAGGCTGAGGATCGTACTGATAAAATCTATCACTGCGGTCATAAATATATGCCTTTGATGGAACACCGTCTTCATAAGACATTACAAATGCCGTAGAGGTTTCATCATCCAAATCAATTGAGTCAATATTGATATCCATTTCTATAATATCTTCCTCACTATATGGCATATACAAATATGTATTTGTTGCAGCCACAGATTCGGAATTATCATCTGACACATCAACATCACTCGCCTTATTTGTCTTAAGCCAACCACTATGCGCACTCATTTGAATACCCATGTTTACTGTAACGGTAGTATCATCAACAGTCTGACTTCTTGTTTCAACGTTGCTAAACCAAACGGCATCTGGGTCTTGTACATTTTCCGTCATGAAAACAATCTTCATTTCTGAGCCAGTACGAGATGGATTATTATCAACGCCACCATCAAACATTGTATAATCAAATGAAGCAGTCGTCCCGGCTTTAATTAAGAAATAAGCATTGCCATCTTCATCGGTTTTATAACCACCATTTGCCCAGTCAAAATTACTTGAAACACTCATATGATAGTTATCATTTTCCCAAATCCTATTTTCAGAACCGTTCGTAATACCAACAGGATTAAAGTCTAATTCAAGACCGCCAGTAATCGGAGCTACATCAATACCAAGTTCCGTAACATTAACAATGATGGTAACAGATGTATTACGACATTCAATGCGCAATGTATGTTCTCCAACAGTATCAGATTTGAAGTTCCATGTTGTTTGCGCAGTTTCCATTGTATCTGTACCAACCAACACATTATCAACATATCTTCTTACAACTGGATAATTCGTAGTTGGATCATATACATTATAAACAATCGGAAGAGTATCATACTGCCTTACACTGGCAAGACCATGATAATCATATCTGTAATTACATCCAATAACTGGAGATTTGAAGTTTCCCTAATCATCCATAGTTGGATCATACCAAATCAAATCTTTATAAATATGATTTGTCTCAACATCTGTACCATTAATAGTTGCAGTAATCCATACGTCAAGCAAATATGTTCCGTGTGGTTTCGCTGGAACAACATAAGATTGCAAAATGCCAGAAGATGAAGTCGTAATTGTTTCTTCTTCTCCGTTTAACTTAAAATGAATTGTTTTACTAACAGCACCATAAGGTGTATATGTGAACTGTGCGGATTTTCCCATTTCGATAGGATATCTATCGTTATAATCAGATTCAATACGCACATCTACCTTCTGAACCGTAAATGTTCTTACGGCAGTACTGCCGCCAAGATCGGTAACATTAAGACTAAATCTTTGCGTTCCAATGTTGCAGTAAGAAGTTACATCAATTGAATTAAGTCCTTGAATACAATCGTCACTTGCAATTACAGTAGAACCAAGTTTCAAAGTATAACTACCATCAACTTCTTCTTGCTATTGGTCGTTTGTAACAGAAGAATAACGGAATTCAAGAATTACTTTATCATTCGGGGTAACAATAAGAGGAGACGGCGTTATTCTTTCAACGACAAGATTTGTCGAAGTCTGTTGACCTCCGCCACCGCCTTGAATGATAAACTGGCTGACAACCTCTTCCTCTTGCCCTTTGACACGGCGAAGTCTGTAAACGTTCTCGGTCTCTTGCCCAGCAATATCATATGTACCGTAATCAGCATAGTATTCATAACCTTCTGTATCAATTTCACTAACAGCTTGCTATAATGCAGTAACAGTATTGTTCAATGAAGTAATATTGCCTTGGTTTTGAGTAATCCTAGAATCCATCCCATCAATTCTTGTGTTTGTATTTCCAATGCTACTGTTGAGAATATTGACAGCAGCATCCAAATCTTTTTTCGTAAGTCCAACCGGAACAAATGTTTCGTCTATATATCTAAAATGCATCAGGTTTTGATTAGCGCCGAATTGCACATAATAATCTTTCCCTTCTTTGCGATTTACAAACAGAAGATATGTCTTCCATTCATATTCTTCGTTTGCATTTAATTCTGGAGTATATACTAATAAACTACCAATATTTAAGAAATGCTTTCCAACATAATCTTCTGGGTGTTGAGCATCGTAAATATCATCCATTGGACTACGATAATAATCTATCGTATAATCATATGTAAGAATATCCCCAGTACCGCCAGATATTAATCTCCAGTCATTATCGATCCATTTGTAATATTGGTATTCACCCATATTTCTAAGGATATAATCAACATTCTCGATACCAGGATTTGGCAATTCATCCACGATCAAAGTAGAAGATGAGCCACCAATTTCAATATAATCATCATCTAACCATCTATAATGTGAATAAGATCCAACATCATTAGGAATGTAATAATCCGTATTTTCATCGCCAGATTGCGGTAATTCTTCGACAACCTCGGCAGAAGAGCCAGACACCATTACCCAATCGCTACCCACATATCTATATTGCATATATTTGCCGTTATCATTCAGAAGATAATTTGCATTTACATCTGGATTTTGCGGCAACTGGCTAACAATCACAGTCCTCTGATCAGCATATGTATATGGATTAATGGCAATATTGTTCGGATTATATACGCTCGGTTGCATCGCTGTATCTGCTTTAGAAAGCGTATTCTCAAAATCGGCATTTACCATTGGTCTTGCTATAGTTCCAACACCAATACTTTGCATTGCAGTGTCGGCTTTTGCAAGAGTCGCTTCAAAGTTGGAGTCAACTTTTGCGCGAGTAATAGAACCATCATCAATACCTTGCATAGCCGTATCAGCCTTGGCTAACGTCGCTTCAAATTCTGCATTAACCTAACTTCTTGAAATACTTCCTTCTGGTATTGCCATTTCAATATGACTAACAGTATCCAATGTTTCTTGAACATCTGGCGTTAACATATTGTAGGATACAGTGCCGACATCAGTTTGTTGAACAGCAGTGTCAGCTTTAACCAGCGTTGCTTCAAAATTTGGATCCACCTTTTCTCTGGTGATAGTTCCATCCTCAATGACAATATTTGAAAGAATACCTTCCTCGCGGTATCGCTCAATAACATTATCAACATCACGCTGAACTATCTGGTCGAATTCTTCCTAAGTGATTTCGTGACCAGTAATTGCCTTGACAATCATGTTGAATACGCTGTCTGTCATTTGGATGCTGGCAGCGTCACCAATAATCATATCCTTTGTGATTGAAAGATTAAGATAGTTTGTGGTAGCGCGAATTCCGTTGTCGCCAGTTCCGTACAGAACGAGAATACATTCACCAGGTTCAATTGTTGATGGCAAATAAACTGTATCGTCCTATGCAATAACATCTTGAATTGCTTCACCGTTTTGCTAAAACTGCGCGACTTTAGTAAATCCATTCCAGTCATCGTTGAAATTAAACTTGAAACGAACAAAGTTTTGGCTACCAGACACTATGGGCTTTAGATTGGTGACTAGCTTAAGCTATTGCCCAACAACATTAATTAATATATCCATATTGTCTTTTCCTTTCTTAATTTATGTAAAAAGTTACTATAACTTAATTTCGAGTTCTTTAATTTTATCTTTGAGTTGCTATATTTCTTCGTGGTCATTCTTTATCATCTGGAACATAAGAGGAACAACTATGGCAGAGTTCCAACTATCTGGCTTCCCATCTTCATAACACACTGCCGTTGGCACAACGTCAATCCAATCTTCTACAACAAATCCAGGTATTTCTTTATTATATAAATAATTATTCTTACCAATATAATCGTCTTTATATTTAAACCAATATACTGGCATTTCATATAGTTTATTTATATCATCATTTTGCAAATATGATAATATATTCTTATATCTAATAGAAGATGAAGTTCCAGTCACTTTAACAAGTCTACCATCTAATGCTATTCTTGCATTGCAAGTTCCCGTTTCTGCTGAACCACTACCAGTTGTTGTGAAATAGCCCACATGGCAGGATAAATTACCATTTACATTAATCTTTGGGGTACTTATAGCATTTGCATTTATTATAGTCCTATTGTTTGATGCATCTATCATACTTATTTCAAATGGTGTTGCATACATATAATTACCCTAATTATCTTTAATTTTAAATGAATTATTTAGATCAGACGCAATATCACTAGTGGTTATTGTCACATTCCCAGCCGTATCGACCGAGAATTTATTTATTGTAATACTTCCACCACTAATTGTCGAACCAGTAATTGTTGAAGTTCCTGTTATATTCGTACCATTAATATTAATACCAGTAATAGTTCCAGCATTAATTTTATCTGCACTTACAGAAGTTATATGAGTATTATCAATTTGTAAGCCTTGTGTAGCATCAATCTAACATCCACCAATATTTCCAGCTGTTGCATTAATAGTACCTTTAACTGTCAGATTAGATCCATCCCATGAAAGTTTAGTTTCATTATTTCCATCCTTGCATGTTAACGTACTGGCAGTAATGTCGCCCTCAATCTCGGCACCAACCGCATGTAGAATACCATCGTGTCCAACTCTAAACACACCATCTTCGCCACCGCTTGTCTGAGCATTAGCATAGAATGCAGTATCACTATATTCTGCGGTTGCCATACCCATATAGCGATCTTCATAAATTGGTTCATCGTTCTCATCAACGCCATTTTCCATTTGATAAGTAGTTTCAATCATCCCAGGCGAAATTTCCCAGGCATGAGTAGAATCTGTGCCGCCAATATACCCAGCGAGAGCAGTAATATTACCTTTGAAATAAGCATCTGATGTCCATTCAGGTTCATCATTTGTTCCAATGTTAGAATTAATAATACTAAAACCTGGAGATATAAAATTGCCATTTAATAAATTCCAGTATGTTCCAACTTGTGAAAAATGCTCACCAGATGGCAGACCAGAATAATTATTACTCATTATTTCATCAATAGCTAAATGTTTTCCGAAAATTCCATTTGCAATTACTGCGCCACCAGTTACAACAGCATCATTAGAACCAGCAGCTTCTGTTGTCCACGATTTGATAATTCTATCGTTGTCAGCCCCGGTTTCAATAACCCAGTTATTAATTGTGTCCATCGATTTATTTAAACTATTCACTGGGCCAATAATATTCTAATAAGAATCCATTACAGAGTCTGATGTGGCATTATCAATATAAGTTTTCATTCCACCTTGCAATAACTTAAGTAAGAAAGAAGAGTCTACAGAATAAGAACCATCTAAATGTTTGCTGTTGAAGTATGAAGAAATCTAACTATCACCAACTCCGTTATTTAATTCAAACAGATCAACAAAATCATTCTGCTTTGACTTGTAATTAATAATACTTGAAAATGTGATATTAATATCTGGTTCAATCATAAATGGATTTAACCCAATAGATACCACACGAAGCTTGGTGAGATAATTTATATTATTTCGTTTATATAATTCTGGATGAGTAGACTATGGGTTTTGTTCCGTGCCAATTGTAATGAAATTTCCTATATCAAGTTGATTATGCCAGTTCTTAAATTCTGGCATTAAGAAGAGATTATTTTGTGACGTAGTCCATCTCCATTGTGGGTGGGCAGAAGCATATAATTCTTCTTGTGCAAGTTTATATAATTCATCTTCAGTATCAACAATTTCCTATGCCGTATAAATGTCTGTAACAATTAGATTTTCGTTTACATAATCGGTATGAACATAGTACTCCTTCAATAATTCAAGTTCTTCTGGTGTAAATCCATAGGTTTCGTCTGTGATAAGTGCTTGTTTTTGTATTGTAATCATTTGATCTTTAATATCTTGTAACTCTTGATTTGCCTAATCATCTTCTTGTTGGCGCTGTGCAAGTACCGATTCGGCTTCCTCTAATGCTTGTTCATATTTTTCATAAAGTTCATATTTGCGTCTATGATAATCATCATCATATTGGTTTTCATCTTCTGGGGGCCAAGTTTCTTCATCGTCGGGATCTACAGAATAACCTTTTGCCCAAAGAGATTGCATTTTATTTTTTAAATCATCGATACGAACTTTAAGTTCATTTAAACCATAGCTATCGCCATATGTTACAAAGTCATACATATAATTTTCAAGATATTCTTTTTGCTATTTATACGATGTTTTCTTTTCTTTTTCTGCTTTAGTATCATCATTATTAACAAAATCACCATTAGAAATCTTGCGGTTCAACATAATCAAATCAATTTGCCCAAGATGAAAACTCCCATCATCACCTTGCATCAGATAATCATCTGTGTTCTCATCATAATACACCAATTCCAATGCCGTTAGAGGATTACTAAGTATCACCGTGGTGATATATAAGTATTCGTTATATTCTTCTGGATATTGCATTAATGCATCAATATCAAACTCGTTGTTGTCATTTACATAATATGATTGCATTGCACGAAGAATAGCTTCATATTTTTTCTTTTCTTCTTCAAGTTCCTCATCTGAAAAAGAAGAGTACTGACTGGGATCTGCTCCATCTAACGGTACACGTTCTTCAATATATGTAATATCTTCCAGCTTATTATAATAATCAACAGACAAATCCATATATTGATGTCGAAGTTCTTCTCGCTACTCAACCCAGTTATTATATTTATCAATTGTTGCCGCATCAAAATGATCTTCGTTCATATAATACGATAAATCAATAATTGTCTCTTCACCAAGATTGGCAAACCTAATATCAAGATCGTCTCCGCCACTTACATGGAATACAGTTTTTATTGCATCATCATCTGAGCGTTCTATACTGTTTTGGATATTGGCAAAATTAATTACAATGTTAGTATCTTCGCCAAGATTATTTACATTATAGCAATTAACTTTTTTATTAATAGTGTCGAATACAAATATGCAGCGGAAATATGGACTAGCTTCTTGCATTAAAAAATTATACACGTTGGAAGATCCAATTTCGAAGCAGCCAACCTTATCCTTTAATGGAATCAAATCATCTTCATCATCAGACTCTGAAAGAACGCTATCATCAACAAATCCAACAGTCCAATCAGTATCTTCAAGAATAACGTCCATTAATGATAAATCTTTTTGTCTCAGTAATTCTAATTCCAACATTTCAGGAACGGTTAAAATATTACCTGTTTCATGACGGTCTTCTTCATCATATTCTTTCAAATCCACATCTTTAATTACAAGATAATCTCTAACCTCTGGATATGATTGTGATAAAAAATACATATGCTATTGAGAAGTAATCTTATCTTCATAAGAACGCAGAGTTTTTGCTCTATCGGTATTCGTCATATTATCTGCCGCAGAATTGATTGCAGTTTTGAAAGAACCAGGGTCATATGTTATTCGCCACGAGTTCCATAAGCAAGGATATTCTGATACCGAATTAATTAAATCCTATGCTGTCCAGTTGTCATCAACAATTGATATTAACTACTCCAGCTAAGTTGTATCTTTGTAAAACTTGACATTTGTCCATGAAAAATATGAATCGGAATTATCCAATGCCTTATATGTATTATCAGTCGCAATCATTTCAGTAGAAGAGACAGTACCCATATTGATTTCCATACCTTTAATGAAATATTGTGCCAATTCAATTTCAAGAGACTCAGCTCTAACAGACATAACCTCTGTATTGCCGTCACCGCTAATTTTCGGTTGTTCGTTAATCTTGAACCACCCAACGCCGGGGATTTCCAGTTCCATAAGTTGTTCAATTCTATTATAAAATTGACTTTCCTTATTATTTACAAATCTATTTACATCAAATGTTAGAACAGCCGTATTATTCAAATTAATCTCAAGGCGGCAAGTACTTTCATCAACGCCATTCAACACACCGAGCAATCTTTTGCCGGGTCTTGCAATAGCAATATAAGTGGTTTCAATGTAACCATATTTGTTATAATTATTGAACAAAGGTTGTGTTCTTATTCTCATTAATACGCACCAACCTTTCTCGGCTCTCGCCATTTAATAGTTGTCTTTACATCTCCAGATATTGCGAATTCATTACTACCATTATACAACTTGGGCCAGTAGAACTACGTTATATCTGTAACACCAATATCTTCAAATGAAAGATTATCTCCATTCTCCTTGTATATCATATAGTTTAAGCAATCCAAAATTATTGTACCTTCTTCTTTTATAGTCATAGTTAACGTTTTGTTTCCATCTGTTATTCCGGTTATTGCCACATCCATTGGTAACGATATTACATCACTACTTGTTTCTGCGCCGACTTTACCTACACCTACCAATGTCTAACCAGTAATTGCAGAATGATCCGCCGTTGATATTTCAATAATTGGATATAATTCTCTTTTTCTCTCGGCAGACTCTACATTAATAATTGCAGAAAAATCATTATCACCATTCATAGCCTGAAATGATTTACTCTTTTCGCTAGTCCACGCAAAAGGAGAGTTACACTTAAATGTACATGTTAACCCAATAATATCTCCCCGGAATGTCTGCGGTTCAATGTTGTTAAATAACCCGAAATATTCGTACCTTGTGAATATATCCAGATCATCATCATACATTTTTAATAAAGCGGGATAATCAGGAGATGTGAGCCATGCAGCTATCTCATTCACTTCATATTCGGTAAAGACCATTGATTCATCATCTGGAAATTCACAAGGACTTTTTACAAAAGATATTTCAAACTAAAGAGTATCACTCCACGTAGTACCCATGTTTTTGGTAATGTATCTATACCTGTTAAGACCGCCAGCAAGAATTTCCCGGCTTAAACCAAGTGGAATATCCTCACTGATAGATAACCCACCAATCATCAAGCTATACTTCGTAGAATTAACTCCATCATAATCAAAACTAAATGTTCTCAATTTTTCATCTCCTTTCATTGCTTATTAAAAGAAGAGAAGAGTGCGCTTTGACACGCACCCTTCTAAAATTATGCTCTTTTGTTGTATGCTCTTTTAAAGTTTTGTGTATTATAATCAAATTGCTTTTGCATGAAGTTCCTATCTTTAAGAAGACCTTCGGCAATATCATTAATCTGATCCAACATGTTGGAGTCAACGTTTCCATTAACCTAAATGAGAGAACCATAATAATAGTTTGTTCCCATGTTATTGGTTGTTATATTCGCGGTCGGGATGTTGCCAGTTAATCCATCCATCGGATTGATTTTACTCCATTGCCAGATATTATCGGCTTGTACTTTCGGAAGTACCTGTGAGCCTTGTGGTAACTGGCGAAGGATTGCACCATTACCTAAAATAATTTCTTTATTATGTGTAAGTGCTAATTCGTCTTCCAATGTACGTTTCGTACCAGTACGATAGGATGGAAGAGAATCTAATTTTCTTTGAAGATCTTCGATTTGCGCTTCAATCTATGATACTTGCATTAAAGCTTTCGATGCATTGTTTTTATGCTTTTCTGCTGCCAACTGATTCTTCTTGTATGCGTCAGATCCTTTTTTATTATTATTCATTCTCTTTGTTCTATTTTCATAATATGCTAGATTTTTATCAGCTTCTTTTTTAAGTTCTTGTCTTTGCTTTTCAAGATTTGCTATTTGTGATTGCAGACTTTGCTTCTACTGTGCAACGGATTGTGTACCGCCAGAAGATTCACTTCCTGGTGCGCCAGTACCAGCTGTGCTTCCCTAGTTGGATTGTGCATTTGCTGCATTTGCCAATTCTTTCGCATATGCTTTTGCTTTTTCTGTAAGAGTATCAAGCATTTCGCCAGATGTCGTTGCAAACATCTCTATTGCCGATGTATCAATCGCCTATGTCACCGCATCCGTGAATTTATTCCAATTATCAATCGGAACTAATGTGTTTTGATCTACAGTGTCGAAAAATTGTGCAAGATTTGGATCGTTAAGGGTTGCCTATGTTTGCTCGGATACAACAGTTCCGGTTTCGCGTATTCTTTGCTAAATAGCATCATATGCTTCATTATAATGATCGGCAACCTGATTTAACATCATTGCTACAATCTTATCTTGTTCATCAGAGTTTGCTTGAATATGACGCAATGTCTGATCAAGTGTTTCTTGAATATCTTGAGAAAGCTTATCATAACCTTGACTCAACATATCATAACGATGATTCTTTTTAGTATCATTTAATTCTTCATCTGTCTGAGAAAGCTATTCTCTAAGACGAGCCGCTTGCGCCTTGGCCTAACGGTTACTGACACCTTCAAGGGAGTTAAGCTAAGAGAGTACTTTATTACGTTGTTTTGTTTGCTCTGTGACTCGCTTTTGATAATCGTAATAAGCTTTTTGTTGAGCCAACGCCTCTTTTCTTAAATCTATATTTTTTTGGATGGCATTGTTTTCGTTCTATATCTGCGTCTTATACATATCAATAAGAGCATCTTTGTAATTTTCAGTATTCTCAACTAACTTCTGAATTGTCTCAACATATTCACGAGAAGTCTCGTTATATTCCTCTTCGCTAATAACATGATTCTCAACTTCTTCGTCTAATTTCTCAAGTGCTTTTCTATAATCTGCAATCTAATTAATAGCCGTACTATATTCTGCTCCAATGAGAGCAATATTGGCATATCCTTGATCTGTAATTCCCCAGCCCTCTCCATCATCATCAAAGAATTCTTCCTAATTGAATAAACCTTTAAGATGATCAAAATCAGAAATAGTATCTGTTAATATTTTCTGGAGATCAGTAAATTTTTTCCAACGAAGTGTACGAATAGACTTCTTCAAATCCTCATTGGAAATTTCCATTTGCCTTATTGCCGCTTCATCCTGTTCAATTGCAGTTTGAAGTTCATCCCATTTCTCGGAACCACCGAGTTCGTCCCATTTTGCGGTTCCTTTAGCATAATTCATAATATCCAACATTCGCCTATTATATTCAGCACGTTCTTCTAATTGTACTCTTTGGTCATTTGCGTTCTTGATTTGTGCCATATAGTCATCTGTTGTAATAGCAGAAGATGGTTGTCCACGCATAGTTCCTCTTGCATTCTTTAATGACACGACATCAGATAATCTATCGCCTACAGCTTTTAATCTGTTGAGGGCATATTCCATTGGCTTCAAGTTAAGATCGAGAAGCGCACGTTTTAAATCAATAGCATTCTTTTCAGACTCTTTTAATGCAGTCGCCATTCCCTCATATGCTTCTTGAGCAGAACGGTATTCGTTGGAATCCACTCCAAATACTTTGGCGGCATTCTGCATTTCTGCCCAATATGCTTTCATCTCGGCATTATAATAACCTTGTACTTGCTTCTCAAGTGCGATTTGATTCGCGTATTGTTGCATTGTTCCTTTTGAATTTGCAGTATCACCACGAGATTCTGATAAGCTTACTATAGCCTGAGAAGTTTGAGAGATGGATTTAGAGTAATTTGCTAATGATTCAAATTCTTCAACTATGTTGTCTAACTTGGTTTGTTCAAGTTCTTTGGTTTTTGCTATACAATCTTGAATTGCAGCCTCGCACTATCTGGCCTTATCATACCATTGCTTGTATGCGTCAACAAAAGTCTTTCTCTTAGATTCACTCTTGCTAGTTTCTTCGCCTTTTTTGTTCTTTTTGAGTTCAGCATCAAATTCCTAAATACTCATTGCACCATTCTTTATTTTTCTGACAAGATTCTTACGTTGCTTTTTAGTTATTAAACCAGCCTTTTGCGCTCTTTTGGCAACTTTAGTTGCTTGTGCTTCATAAATTGGAACAGCACGAGTATTAGTATTTTGAAGTTTATTATTATATCCCATTGCTTCATCTATCAATGCATTCTTTTGTTGATAACCACCAGAACCACCGACCCCACCAATGTTTTCTGATTTGCTTATAGCAAGTTCCATTTTATGAGTCAGTCTTTCAATACGAACCTCAATCCAATCAAAGAGAGAAGATAACCATGCATTAAATTTGTCAAGTGCAGATACAGTGTTTTCTGTTGCTTCTTTTTCATCGTTCTTCGCGCCTGTGTTGGCTTGGGTAGCGGCAGTTGCATCTTTTGCCGCAGTTGTTAATTCACTTAACGCTTGACTACCTTCTTTATTCCATCGATCTCGATTTGTCGAGTCAGTGGAAGACCCACCACTATCTGCAAGCATTGTATTTACTGGATTAAGCCTAGACAACCCAGAAATCTATTGTTGCCCTCCGGCAAGTGCCTTACCTCTTGTGTTAGTATGTCCGTTCTTTAATAATCTAACACTTTGGGCATGATTAAATACAATATCCCCCGGCTCAATGTCATCTCTAAATTCTGGACCATTTTGACCAATTACAGACCAAGAACGCCTATCTCGATCAACATGAATCTCGTACCCTTCTTCTCCAACTAGCGTATCATTATTATGAGCAACAGGAATAACTTTGTCGTCTTCTGTACCACTAGCAAATGCAAACCCATTGTTGTTAACCCCATCAACGCCAACAGTGCCTCCACCCCCACCAGGAAGCCCAGTTACATTCGCATGTACAGTAATAGTTCTAGTCGGTGCAAGCACCATTTCAATAGTGCTATTTAAGCTGCTTGCATCTGCGTCTACGTGAATAATTGGATTCTAAGAATTAATATATGAAACAGCAGAATTAACCGCACTTGTCGCCGGATCCGTATTGGCTTTGACCGTCATTTCGCCCTCGGCATTATCTGCGCGTTTTTCAATGGCATCAATTGCTTTCTCAGCAGCATCCGTATTAGCACCAACCTCAACATCTCCAGATGTGAGAGTTGCCATCTAATCATCGGCAATGCGAACATTGACTTCTGTAGATTCTGAAGAAATAGTAGAAATAATCGATTCAAGTTCTTGCGCATCCTCAAGACCAGTTACGTCAATTCCCAACTCTACAATTTTATCCTATAATTCATCTCCAGTTAAAGAATTTAATTCCTAAATAGAAGTTGAACCAGAAGCAATCTAGGCTTCAATTTGTGCTTTGATTGTTTGACCTTCAACACTTGCCACAAATTGTTCGTACTCATCATCATTCATATTGACATCGACAAGAATCTACTTCTGTTCTTCCTAACTTAATCTCAAGAATTGATCAAGCGTTATACCCTGACCCTAAATTGCTTCTACTCCAAGTTGTATTTTATATTGTTTCTAAGTTGAAGAGATAAGAGTATTTAATTCATTAGATGCTTCATCGCTTAAGAATGACTAGTTCATGTTCTATTTTTGTACGTTCTTTAATTCTTCGAGTTTACTTTTTAATTCATCGGCTTTCATTATAGAAGCATCAAAATCAATATCAACAGGAATGCTTTCAGATTTTAATTCCCCCTAAAGATTAGTAACACGAGTACCAGTAGATTCGTTGTATTGTTCAGAACCATAATCATACATCTTTCCTTGGGTTTGTTCATCAAGAGATAACACTTCTTTAAGTACACCAACAAGAGCATTACCATATTCTTGACCAAGACCAAGTTTATTAAGTACACCATCAAGAGCAGTCTCTAACTCTTTGTTCTGGTACTACTTGTCACCAAATACAACTTTATCTAAATCTTCTCCGCTATATCCCTAAATCGTGCCAAACAAGTTTGTCATTTCTTCGTCCAAACCATTAGCAGCATCCAATGTCGTCTATAAACCTTGAATTACCGAATCTGTTTGTGTGTCACCTGTTAATTCAAGTCCCATAATATCTTCATTGGTAGGTAACACTGGCGTAACTTTTATTTCTTCTTCCCATCCTTCAAACTGAGAATCTAATGTATCCTTATCTATAACGACATTACCATCAATATCAAGCATAAATGGAATATGATGATCCTATGCATATGATTTAATGTTTTGATTTATCAAATCAATTTGATCTTGAGCATAAGAATCACTAATCAATCCCTATGATTGATCCGATTTAACTTGATCAATCATACCAGTAAGACTTTCAATATCTGATACTGCGTTTTGAATTTGTTTTGCAGATATTTTGCCTTCTCTAGCAACAACATCATCGATGTTACCGCTAAGATTATGAATGCTATTCGAATATGTATTAATATTATCAGACGCTTCTTTAAGAATTTCTTCACCAGCACCATCACGTTCTGCCTGATTATAACGAAGTTGTTCATCAATCATTTTTTGAGTTGCATCTTTTATTTTTAGTCTACCTTCAAGTTCTGAACTTACCCAATCATTTGTAAATCCATAATCTTCGCCACGAGACATCATGTCACGCAACCATTCTTGAGACATTCCCATTGTATGCGCTGCTTCTTCTACGCTTGGCATATTAATATCATAAATTCCGTTCTCATGTGTGCCAAACCCATTTTTAACCAAATCATCGTAGAAGTTCTTTACGCCCTAGTAATCGTCTGTAAGATAGCGTTTCATTTTTTCTATATTTCGCTCATATGCTGATACGGTATCTTCGCCCCACTCATCAAAATATCTTACATATTCTCTAAAATCGTCAGTTCCTGTCATTCCCTGGTCATATGCTTTTGTTGCGGTTTCAAGATAACCTTGCAACCCCTCATAATGCGCACCCGCATTTTCTGTCTGTTGGGCATTCTACCAAGCCTGATATTGTGTCAAAGATTCTTTCTACTGATTATACAATGCCTACAACATAGACAACTCACGTTCTGCGGCACCGATTCTTTGTTCGGCAGCAGAGACGGCTTTTTGCGCGGCATCTGTTGTACTATCACCATATTGCTCCATAATAGATTTCTGTTGTGCGATAGTATCGTAAAGTGCATTTGTCTATAATTCGTACTCGGCATCAACCAATGCTTCAGCTGCTTCAGTGTTGAACTTCATGCCATCAGCGGATTGATAGAATATGTTGCTGACATCATATCCGGCGAGATCGCTAAACTGACGCTTCAATTCATTCATGGTATCGATTGTAAGACCAGTTTCAGAGTTCATTTCACTCATGGCAGAAGAGAGGACTGATGATAATTCAGATGCATTGGTGGAGATAAGAGACTGAGCAGTTTCTGCCCAACCAAGCTGATTGAGTTGCATCTGTTCAATGGATCTGTCAACTTCATCGATTTGAGATTGGTAATCTCTCCAAGTTGTACTACCGCTTTTAACATTCTTTTGAATATTTTCAAGTTCTTTCCTTTGTTGTTTAAGGTTATCAATTTGTTCATTTCCATTATTGATTAGAAAATCATAAAGTGATTTACTTGTTTTTTGATGTTTTGCGTCAGCGGCATTTAATAAATCTTCTGTATTCGCAGCTTTTGTTTGTAAATCTACATATTCATTTTGAGTATTAGTTAATTCATTAATGTAAGGTTGAAGAGTCCACTCTTGTTGATTCTTTCTCAACTCTATCATCTACGATTCAGCATCTGTCACTTTCTAGAGTGCATTTAGATAAAGAGTTGAATCTTCTCCGAACATATCTTTCCGATTATCAGCAATTTCCGACCACATCTATTTCTACGATGAAAGATTGGTTAACTAAGCCTCAGCATTCTATATGAGGGTATTATATTGCTCACGAGTTCCAACCAATCCATCATTTTCAAGTTTTGATATTTCATTTTGCGTTTTAGATGCGTCATCCTATAATTTTTCAAGAGAATTTGACAAAGTATTAATTGGCGCTTCTTGCGATGTAATGAAATCTTGTATGCGTTTGGTTTCGGAATTTACAAGATTAGCTTGTGCATCAATATTCTCTCGATCAATTTCATCTTTATTATCTTTAATATAATCTACTTCGGCCTATGCTCTTACGGCCCTATTTGCCGCATCCTATGCCGCATGAGAATCTCTTACCGCATTAGCCTCAGCAAAATCTTCATTAGCTTCGTTAAGTCTTGACTGCGCGGCTTGTAGTCTTGCTTCATATGTATTAGCTACGGCATCAGCATATGCTTCAATATCTCGATCATCAAGCGCCAAGATATCATCATCATTACCAGGCATTAACCCCATCGCCTCATTTTTAGAACCACGAGCCTCAGCAAGTGAACGTTCTGAAGAAATGTCAGCAAGACTATTTTCAATATCTTTTTTAGTTTGATCATAATCTACTTTAATCTACCATTGAAGTTCTCTATCACTATATTCCCCATAAATATCAGCCGCTGGATCTGAGAACCTATCTTCCATGGCAAGTTCCCATACAATCTACCAGTTAATATTTTCCTCTCCATACATATCAGAGAGTTTATCTTTAAACTCCTAAAATCTCTCTTCGGCAGCGGCTATTTGGTTGGTCGTACCACCGAGAGCGTTTGGATCAATTAAAGACGAGAAAATGCTATCTTTTGCCTCTTTTTCTGTTATATTTAAATCACCAAAAGATGCAGTTAAATTATCAACATAAGTGCGCAACTGTTTTAATCCTTCAGGAGAAAGAGTGTCTAAGCCATCCTTAAACTCCCCAATCCATTTACCAAGCACATTCATGGCATTATCAGAAATGGCTTCTTTGGAAAAGTCAGTCATATCTGGAAATTCTTCTTGTAAATCGCGCATTTGTTCTGCCGTAAGAGATCCTTCTGTGCGAAGTGTTTCAAGTGCGCTAGTGAGAGATGTGAGTTTCTTTTCGTATCCTTCAGCGGCAGACTGGTAGTTTTCGTCTGAGAAGATAGAAGAGAGAGTGCCGTCTTTTTCAACTTCTGGAATTTCTGCCATTTTGTCTTTGGCTTTCTGGATTACATCTGTAAGCTGTTCCCAAGACTTAATCGTACCGAAATCTACTTCCATATTTTCACGAGCATAATCTATTGCGTCAAAATCTTCTTGTGTCAGTGTCTTGAACTTTTTCCAGGAAATATTATTCTTCCGATTCATTCTAGATTCGACTTCTCCACCGAATGCTTCGAATAAATCATTACGGCGTTTTGTAATATCCCAGTGATTACCATCTTCATCTTCATATTGGAAACCGAGAATAACCTTAATCTGTTTACGCATTTCTTTGTCGTCTGTAATCTGATTGACAATATCATTTACAGACTTCTTGTATACCTCATTTGTCATTTTAGATCCATCGAACTCAAGAAGTTGATTAAACAACTTCTCTTTTGATTCAATTATCTCGCCATTACTATCTAATAACGTATCAGAAATAGGATCTAAGAATGCTTTTCGAATAAACAGTCGCGGGTCATCAATCAACGATTCTTGCTCCGCATCTGATAATAATGATAAATCCATTCCGGTTATTCCATCTCTAATTCTCTGCTGAAGTTCAGAGCCGATATTCTCAAATTCATCATACAGCGATAATTGTGAAATCAGTGATGGGGTCACAGAATTCCATTCAGCTTTTAATTCTTTGAGATCCGTAGATTTCATCATCAACGCATTCTTATATTCCTCGGTTACAGAATCATCAAGACCACTTTCTTTTAAGTAGGACATGAATTTTCCCGTGGCTTCATCTATCTGATCACGAGTCACACTATCATCAATTACAGGTCTGACATGATACTGTATTACGACATCGCCTTTTTCGTTTCGGGTTTCTTCGGCTTTATATGCATCTTGTACATCAATTCCGCTTTGAACAAGGGCATTATAATAAGCATCAGCAACCTGAGACATCTTGTTTTGCATTTCATGATCGTTAATGTCAACTTCCGGTGTAAAATCGCCAAGTTCCATACCAATTTCTTTCGCATTCTAAAGAGCATCTTTTACTGGCTCAAGAGATCCAATAACCGTATCTTGTTTTGCTATATCTTTATAAATCTGATTGCTTCTTGTTGCGACCCCCTTAAGTGCCTTTTGCAAATCATCAGAAACTTCAAATGCAGCGAGTTCTCGTTCCTAATTAAGCAACATCTGTAATTGAGATGAAGCATCTTCTGCGCTTTCTCCAAGATCAATTAAAGCATTGCCCTGATCATCATATCCAGACACCAATGTCGGGAACATTTCTGCCAACTGATTGTTAATCTCCACAAATTTCTCATATTCTTCGGTTGATAAATCGCCATTGTCGGATTGCTCCTTGAGGTCCCAATATTCATCAGTATTAAGATTATCAATTGTATCTTTCATTTTAGAATATGCATCTGTGCGCTCTTGAATATTCTGAATAGCTTCTTTTCCTTGTGATATCCATCTCTTTTCACGAGTGGCATAATTATAGACACTGGTTGCCAAAAGTTCGAATCCTTTTACAGCAATCATTACTGTAGCCATATTGCCAAGAACCGAGAGAGCATTTGCTCCAAATTTCTTTAGTGTCAAAAACGACGAACCAACTTTTCCGATTCCATTTGATAAATTATTTAATGCTTCTTCGCACTCATAAGCGCCGAATGCTATATTACCCTATTCATCTGCAAATCGTTTGAGTTCCTCATAACCCTTAGCATTAATATCTATTCCTTCGGTTTCAATTAATTCTCCAAGGTCCCTGTGCATGTTTTCTTCTGTAAAAAGCCCCCTCAGTTCTTTTGATACTTTTGGTTTTAGATTTTTAACAAAACCTACCACGCCACTCATGAAATTCTTTTCATTAAACAAACTCTTCCCTGGGTCGTAGTTTAAAATCATTGACATTGTTGATATAATAGTACTATGTTCTTGCAAAACAAATGACCATTAATAATAAGGAGAAAGAGTTATGTTAAAATTCTCACAAAAATATACTAAAGAATACCTTGATAGACAAGTATTGTTTTGTTTTAATTGTTATGAAAAATATGGGAAATCCAAACGCTCCATGTGGTTAATTGGAACAAATGGTATTTCCGAAACAAATTGTAAGCATTGTGGACAACCAACTAATAATTCTGGATTATCATTTTACGAAATATGCGTTATCGAAAGAATTAATGATAGTTGGCCATTTTATAAAGCCATGATTGATTTAAAGCAAAATGATATTATAACATTTTACCAAAAAATAACTGAGTTTGAAAATCAAATAGAACAAAGAGAGGCCGTTGAAGAAGAGAAGCAATCCGCTCCCACCACTCAACCCCAACCCACAACACCTCCTCATCCCACATGTCCACGTTGCGGCTCGACCTCAATCACCACAGGCGCACGAGGAGTCAGCGGCTTCTGGGGATTTATTGGAGCGAGCAAGACTGTGAACCGTTGTGCTAATTGTGGGCATACCTGGACCCCGAAAGGATAATCCATGAATTCAATAACTAACCTTAACTTAGACACTTACACAATTATAGCGCTATGCCATGAGGACATCACCACAATAGATCAACTTCTCACCATGACAAGAATTGATTTGCTCAAAATTCGCCGGATAGGAGAGAAGAGGGCGGATGAAATAATAATGGCAATTGAGCAATATAAAAAGAGCGGTAAATAATCCGCTCTTTGATACATAAAATATTACCCCTCAAATCTATTGAACTCATTATTCAATATCTCAACACGTTTCGCAACATTAGCAGCATGACCAGAACCCTGGGATGAAGCCAACGTATATTCATTGTTTATACAAGCACCTTTATCTCCACCAAAGAAGTACTGGAAGAATGGGATTATTTTCTCATCATCTCCATGTTGAAAAATAAACGGTGTGAGAGTAGGTATATTGCCACGAGAGAGTAATTTTCTCATAACGTAGCGATTTTGCTTTTTATCTTCGCCGAGTGTTTCGTATATATCTAAGAATTTATCATATATACTACTAAGTCGTTCAACATCTTCTGGCTCAATAGTAGTTTCCCTCATAAATGTGCCGATTTCTTTTGCATCCAAACATGGCTCTTCGTTAAACAACATTATTAATGACTGGATAACAATAGTACGTTGAGTCATTTTTGAAAGAGCATTCTTTGTTAATGCCGTTAAGAATAACTTGTGATTACAAAGTTCAGATATTTCTGATTTTGAAATAGCCTTTGCGTAATTGCGATCATTTGCCTTAAGAGTTGTGCCATTATTTAGTCTATAAAAGATATCTTCAATTTCCGGCTGTGTTGCACCTTCCAGAAGTACTATAGAAAAAGAGTAACCATCCAGTGCTTCACGAAAATCCTCCGGCAAATCTGCGTAACGCTGACAAGTAATATCAGTTTCGCCGTCATCGTCTTCAATAACCGGGATATCTTTAAGCGCGAATTTTCCGTCAATGAAATCAATAATTGCAGTGCTGCGCTGTTTGCCGTCAATAAAGTCGAAACTATTACGCCCAGATTTTACAGCATAAAATGGTGGCACAGGATAATCCATAATGAGGCTATGGATAAATAGGGATTTCTGTTGAATGTTCCACACAACACCACGCTGAATTTCATTTTCAGAAGTTGCTTTGTTTGTACTGAACTGACTATACAATTTTTTCACAGTCCAGTTTACTGTTGAACGATTCATAACTACCTCCTTTGCTTTTTGTTTTAATTTAACAGAGCAAAACAGTAGTGTCAATAATATCATAAATGTTTTCATTGTCATTTTCATCACTTTTATTATCAGTATTGCAAGCACGATAATAGGAGAGTGTGTACCTTGTTTTTATATAGGATTTCGACTGTATATTACGATTATCACAATTTCGCCCGTGATAACCACACCTTGTCAGTCTGTCGCCCGGATAGTAGTGCCGGGTCGGGATTGTTAGCTTTTATAATTTTCCCCGATATTCGGTATATTTTGTAGGCTGTCATAATATGACCTATACTAGCAACATAATGGCATTATTATTATGTTCCGTATAGAGGGCATTTTCCCTACGACTTTTACCCAAGCCATTTTTCTATAAGAAGATACCTGATAATCCACCTATAATCATCTATATACTTCCAAGATGTTTCGCTAATGTTGTTACGATTTCTATTGCTTTTGTCCCTGAATCAATAAGTCCTTTGAGAAATTCACTATCTAACGATATAGCCGCAAGTTCTTGCATTCTATTTTGAAGCTATTGCATCTTGCCGTCTACAGAATCAAGATACTTGTCTAGTTCTTGTTGTGCTGATCCTTCCGAATTTAGTGATGACTCATAAACATCTTGTAATACCTTAAAATTATCTAAAATACTACTAGCAGCAGCGGCTCTTGTTTTACCAGCAATTGTTTCTAATAAAAGTGACTATCTGTTGGTTCCCATCTTTTTATCTTCTTCGCCAATTTCTTGCCAAACTTCCGCAATGCCTTTTAACATCTCATATGTTGTCTTATAATTTCCATTATCGTCAAGGATATTAAATCCTTTATATCCATTAGATGGTACCTTGGTAATATCCATAATTGTTTTTTGAAGTTTAGACTGTGTAGATATTAATCCATCTATTTCTTCTCCAGCTTCTTGCATGTCTTCGATTGAAGTACCCGTTAATCTTAATGCAATCGTTTTTAATGATTGACCTACGATATCTGGACTTTGAAGAACCTAGTTGCCAGCAACTGTCAACGCAATAGCTTCATCAATTGTATTATGGGCAGTAGTTAATGCACCAGCAGATTTCTGCAACGATTGTGCTAAATCGCTAGTACTGATACTATAATTATTGCCAATATTATTTAACTTATCAATAATATCTAGTTTATCAATATCTTTATATGCCTAACTCATTGCAACCAATGATTCTGTTGCAGCATCAATATTCTAAAATTCAGAAACATTTAAAAGAAGAGTAGAATATTCAGCGCTCTTTTTAGCATCTGGTAATTCTTCGCCTAATCTCATCCAATCGGCTGTTGACTATTGAATTTGTTTTGCTGTTGTACCAACTCTATCTGCTATATTAAAAGATTCTAACTGATAATTCTTTAATGATTGTAAAGATTCGTCAGAGACTTTTCGCATTTCGGTAAGAGTAGTATCAAGTTCTTTTACAACACTGACACCTTGCCTAAATGTATTAAACACTCTATATATACTTGCTGAAGCAGTAAAATACGTGAATAACTCTTTAACTTTTGCACCAAGTCCAGAAAATGCCTATTGTAATGGACTTATATACTTTGATGATTGAGATAATTTATCAATCATTTGACCATACTGATTTATAGACACAGTATGTGTTTCTATCATATCATCTGCTGTTCTAAGAGTATATGTTAATTCAGTATTGCTATTACCAAATTTCTAGACAGAAACCGTACTATTCTGCAAAGAATTAATGTATGCTTCTAAATCTGCCCTTGCTGTAACAAGTCCGCCAGATGTTTGACCAACAATGACTTCCTCTCCAACTTTTTGGTTTCTAAATTGTCTTATAATATCATAAGCATGTTCAAGTTGGCTCGAAAAACTTTCTATTTCAGATGGATCAAATTCTGCAAATCCTACCTTTGAAGCATTTGATAAATCTTCTAATATGCTCTATGCTTCTTTTATTCTATCGGATTTTAAACCAGTGAACATACGAGAATCTAAATCCATGAAATCCCTTGTCTATACCATAGAAGTTATTCTATCGTATTGTTTCTCAAAATCTTCAAGTGCTTTTAACTCATTTACAACCTATGGTGTCTCCTATAACACACCTCCGTTTTTCTTGGTGTATCTATAGGTATAATCAACATTTTCATCTGCATATCTAAAACCATTTCCATTATTAAATGATCTCCACTGTCGATGTTGTCCCTCTTCAAAATCCGGGTTCAATTCTTTGATTCTTGCTACCGCTTCATCTATATTTTGAAAACCCTTTACTTTTGCAGCAGTTTGTTCCATCTTATTTCCAAGGTCTTCCTAAGCATCTGCCGCTTCATGAGCAGCTTCTGCGTTTTCGTGCAAATCCTAAGTGTTTTCGTCTGTTGCATTGGAAGCAGTTCCTCCAGCATTAATTGCATTGTTTAGTCCTTCATGTGCCTATGTGGCTTCGCGAGCTGCACCAGCATTCTCATGAAGTTCCTATGTGTTTTCCTTTGTAGCTGCATCTGGTTTTACTTCAGCCAATCTATTCTTAAAGGCTTCTAATTCTGCTTCATTTCTTTCTCTTGTATCATCATGTAAATCACTTCTTTTTAACAGTGATTCGCGTCGATTAATTTGTTTTTGAATGGCTTTTGGGTCATCATATGATCCGGCTTTTTCCGTAGCTTTACGTTTTACTTCAGCCAATCGTTCCGCTTCTTTTGCTTCTTCCGACATAGCATTTGCATTTTCACTATGTGCTTCTGCTTCGTTATGCTCTGACTCAGCAGTTTGTTCAGAAGATGTTTTCGCTTTTGATTCATCTTTCTATTCGTCTTTTACTTGTTTTAATGTATTCAAATATTCCTATGCGGCAGTCTAGCTCTATTTCCAAAACTCTGCATCCTATGCATTTTTAGCATTTGGTTTACCATATCTAAGAACATGTTCTGCCAATCCTTTATTTGCAGCAAAATCTTCTGCCGTATATGGTTTATATTCTCTCTATGCTCCAACAGACACCTTTTGTGTTTTTTGTTTTGTTTTGTTTGTTTCACCAGATTCCTCAGTCTGATTACCCTCTGCTTCAGAAACCTTTCGCTCCATCTCATTTATTTTTTCTGCATTTTTCTTGACCATTTCTGTTATAGACTGAATTACAGACATAATAGTATTCTAATCATCTTCATTTATATTACCAGTCTCTGTTAATCTTTTTAATTCATCTATTGTTACTTGAGCATCAAACTTCTTACCACCTTTTTTTGCAAAGAACAATTTCCCAGTATCTTCGTTTTTTCCAAGGCCCCAGATTTTTAATCCTTCTAACAAAGCCTTATCGATTTCTTCTTGATCTGTTGAAGTTCTAAGTATATCGTTTAATTCCTACTTACGCGTTTTAGCTTTTGGTGTAGAAGAAGATTTCTTGACGGATTTCTATGATGGAGTAACACCTAATTTATCTATCCATTCATTTGTGAGACCTTCATCAAATAAAGATTTGTTTTTTCTTTTTACCAGAAACATCTATCCGTCATTATTTTTACCAAGACCAAGCCAACTTCTTGAGAGACCAACCCTCAATGCGGAATCTCGTTCTGCCTATGAGAGGTTCTTGTTCCCAATTATTTTATTCAATTCTTTTTGACTTAAATCATTTTTTACAGTATTAGGTTGTTTTCCTTTCGTACCAGTTTTTACTCCGCTTGGAACTTCTGCGCCAATTTTAGCCGCGATAGAAGAGAGTAGCGATTCAATAGTTCCAAGATTAACACTTGCAACCTATGCTACCTATCCAACATTAGCAACATTAATTGGGTCTGAAACGGTTACCTATTGAACTGTTGCAGATACAGTTCCAACAGTTGATAATCCAGCGGCTCTTGCTTTTTCTGTTGTAATGGTAGGAAGAGTATAATTATTTGGATTTTGTAAAAAGTCCTAATAAGAAACTTTGCTCCTAACATGACCCTTTTCATCAAGAGACAGACCCATACCAATAGCCCTAACACGTAATTCGTCAAGCAACTATTGTTCTTCATCATTTGCTTTACCAACATATGCCTTACCAGATAATCGTCTTATCTATTCAGATATAATTGCTTCATCTTCAGTCATATTAGCAAATCTTGCAGATTTCCATGGATTTCTATCTTCTTTAAATTTATATCTTTCTGTCTGTCTAATCTATTCTGCAAACTCCTCTTGCTCTATTGTTTCCATTGCTTTTTTTGCAGCAGCCTCAGCAGCAAGTTCAGCAGCCTTTTTAGCTCTTTGAGCATCTCCAGACATACCTATCTACGGCTTTTCTTTTGGTTCTCCGATTATGACATCCTTATCACCACCAAATTTTTGCTTAACCTATTCAAGAACACGAGATCTTTCTTCTTCAATTTCAGTGACAGAATTTATTAAAGCATCGACTTCCTATAATTGACTTGTTAACGAAGCAATAGCATCAGACTTACCTTTACCATCCGGTTTTGATCTCCACGATACTAATTCTTCTGATATTTGTTTTCTTCTAGCTTGAGCGTTTTTATATTCTGGACTATTTTCGATTTGCTCTTTTTGTAAGTTAAAAGCATCATTTACAAGTTTTCTGGCAGATTTTTCGCTCTTGGTTGTATTTGCTTTTAACATAAGCTATCTTGTAACGTCTTGAATTTTTTGCTATTCAAGAGTTGCTATTTGTTGATCCAGTGTATTTATTTCTTCTGCTATTTTTGATGCTATCTAATCAGAATTATTATCTTGTGTATTAATCTATCCCTCTTGTGCTTTAAGTTTATCCATGAGGACTTTACGCTATTCGTATAAAGCGTTTAATGAATCTGGTACATAATCTCTAGCATATTGTAAAGCACTTTTATCTCCAATAAAACCAGTTCTCTCTACTATATTAGAATTTAATCTATGCCATAATTCACCCTTTTCTGGGTGCTTATTGAAATACTTCGGTTGAGTTTTTAATACTTTTTCAATGTCAGCGGCCTATTTCTCAAGCATAGGATCTGTCTCTCGAAGTTTTGTATTAGTTGTCCTAGTACTGGAAAACGATTTTTTGCCACCATATTGTCTATATGTGTCAAATTTAGATAATAATCTCTATCTAAGATTTAAAATTGTATTTTCGTCAGCATTATTATTAACCGCATCAATAAACTCCTATTGAATGGCTTCAATGTCTTGCTCATAATTTAGTAACAATGTTTGAAGTATTTCATCTTTACGCTTCTATACGTCTGATTTTAATTGAGAAATAGCATTAACCTAAGATTGACGCTATTCTTTTAAGTTTTCGACCTCCGACATAGATGCATCAAAAGCCTATTGAGCATCTGCCAATTCTTCTTTTTGCTAAGGCTTTAATTTTTCTTTCCCCTAATACTTATTAATAGTTTCCTTTGAAAGCGAAACTCTTAACTATTCACTATTTATTTCTTCAGTTAAATGCTATATATTTGCTTCTCTTTTTGTAATAGCACTCATTAATTCATTAATCTATTCGTCATTACCAAACAAAGATTCTAAGCTATTTGCATTTTCTGCCTATATTTCTAAAGAATTTTTAGCGGCTTCGATTTGCTAATTTAAATTCTGAATATCTATGTTGGTAGCATGTGTTTCGCTGCCATCTATTACACGGCTTGCTAACTTATCCTATTCCGCAACTTTTGCTTCTTTTAATTTTTTCAAATCATCTATCTACGTATCGTATTCGGATTCTAGTTTTTCTCTAGACATTTTAGATATCCTTTTTGTTCGTTCAGCTTCGACTCGTGTTTCCTCTTGTCTAATGCGCTCTTGTTCTTCTGCTGCCTATTCTTCTTCAGCGCGTTGTTGAGCCAATGATTCAAGCTATTCTGCCCTAGAAGCAGCAGCAGCTTTTGCTCCTTCAAGACCAGTTCGTTCAGCGCGAAGATTTCCGGCAATTGAACGTTCCCTAGCCTAACGAATAGATGTATCCTATACCTTTCCCTCCTGAACTTGACGAGACATTTCAAGAAGAGAAGATTGAGCTTCAGAACGAATTTGTTTCATAAGTGACAATTCTTCGACTAAACCATTAAACTAAGATAATTCTTCTGGATCAGCATTACGCATAATAGTATCAAGCTAAATCTATAAATCAGAATATCTCTATTGCATCGCTTTGATTGGTTCCTATATCTAATTTAACCTGGCTTGTAGTTTTGCTCGATCTTCTTTTCCCCATTCCGCTTTTGCAAGATCACCTTTTGCTTCAGAATCTGCAATTTGATTATCAAAAGTAGAAATCCTAGCTGTTAAATCATTTACTTCTGTTTGAGTTCTTTCTCGAATCGAAGCTATTCGTTCAGAAATACTATCCATTTCATTTTTAATATCAGGAATATCTTTAATAGTTTTAAGACCAAGTTGTTTATCTGTTTCACTACCTATATATGTAGCGATAGAATCATTTATCTCTGTAATTCTATTAGTAGCAATCCTTTCTATTTCTTTTGTTACATCAAGATTTTTAGATGACCTTGTTTTACTCCTAGAAGAACTCAGTTGATATATCTGTTTTTGTAAATCTTTGCTTTGATTAGACAATTCATTTATATTGGTTTCAGATTCTCCATTTTCTTTTGCAACCCTTAAATTTTCATCGACTTTCTTACGTTGAATTGTTAATTCTGCTATTTTTCTTGCAACCTCTGCATCTTGTTCGGACGTTCCAGTCAACTATTCTATGGACTGTACAATATCAGACCTTCTATTCTAAAGTCTATTTAACTGTCTATCTGATGCTCCCTCTTTTTTAGCTTTTTCAATTTCTTTATCTATATTTGTTATCTATTTTCTGAAATTGTCAATTTGTTCAGCTACCATCATTTTCGCACGTTCTTCAACATTTTGACCTTCGGTAGAAGAGAGATAGTCACTTATTTCTGTTTCTGCACTTCTTGCTGCTTTTGCCATTTCAGCCAATTCTTTAGAAGATTTCTTTGATAAATCTTGATCTGATGTCGTCAAGACTTTCCCATATGCCTCTGACGTTTCCTAAGTTAAGTGCAAACCAGTGACTTTTACTTTATTACTTTTCTCAGAATTATCAACCGTTTGCTGCTCTTTTTCGGATATATCACTAACAGATTCTTGCATTCTCTAATATAAAGCTTCCTATGTATTGAGAAGATTATTCCTTTTTTTAAGCCAATTATATCTTTCCTTTTCTGCATTCGTTAATGATGAAGTATCATATGTGCCATTGTCTGCTCTTTGCGTCATCATAGAATAGAATTCTCTTAATTCTGCGGTATTTGCCTTAAGTTCTCGTTGTCTTTTATTATGTCCTTCTACACCACCAGTTACAACTGGTCTTAAGTATTCATTTTCATTTGCTATTTGTTCTGCTGCGTTTCTAGTCTATTTGCGTATATTTCTAGATTTTTTGCTAGCAGCTATATATACTTGAGCCTATTGTGGTTCTGCGGCTTGAGCATACCTAAAAACTTCATCAACAGTTGCTTCTCTCGTGTTATTTAAAACATCCTATGCGGCATTTAGAGAAGCCTAATCAATATCACTTAATTTCCCTTTGTTTTGTTCAGCTTTTTTTTCTAAGGTTGCTATAATCTAATTAGCATTTTCAAACGCTTCCTTTTCTGCTCCAGTTGCCAATGCCTAAACCGTCCTAGATGAAAGTGTTCTTCGAAGAGTTTCTAGTCTCTATTCGTCAGCTTCTGTAAACTCATCTGGCTAACCAGTTTGTTTCGTTCTTAATCCAATAAACTCTCTAAGATTATCTAAATCTTTTTTTGCAGAAAATCTTACCTATTCAGAGTCTCTCAACTTAATTGCCTATTCTTGAGCAATAGAATCTAAGATTTTAGATACTTCTTTAGATCCCTATTGTTCATTAACAGCAGTCAAAGCATTTGCTATAACACGACCTGTTTTATCATCAATTTCAACATGATTAAGAGCAAGTGAATTTTTGTATGTTTGTCTTGATTTCTCAGATAATTGTATTTGCCTTTCCAATGGGAGATAATATGCTAAACCAGAAACACCTGTTCGCATTAATAAATCCGTATCTTTAAGAACAGCAGTCTTGGCATCTGAAACCGCTCTAGATTTAATCGAGTCATATACTTCCTTGAGAGTATCATTCATCTAAGTAGCTGACAAAACCTATTGGTTCTTAGCATTCCAGTCATCATTTATTATCTTTTTTATAGCTTCGTCCATTGTTAATTCCGGGTTCATCCCCTACATAGTTTTAGCTCTTTCAGAATTAATCAATGATTTATATCTATTGCTCGTTTCTTTTAATTCTCTTTGTCTTGCTTCTTCATTTGCGTCAAGTATAACTTTTTGCCATTCAAATATCTCATCATCATTATATTTTATTTTATTCTTTGATGCTCGAATCCTTTCATAATATGTTCTAACACCTTCTTTTGTAATATTACCGTTTTCATCATAAACAGTTTCAGCATCTAATTTGTCTTTTAATTCAGCTTTATACATTTTGAATGTAGCTTCTAATTTTTTCTACCAATCTACCAATAATGTACCTTCTCCAAATCGCGCTCGTATATTGCCATCATCATCAATATATTGTGCCTTATAAATATCCAAATCTTTTAATTCATCAATATCTTTATTATCACCTTTGATAACAGTACGCAGTTTTTTTAATTGTTCACCCATCTATAAACCATATCTGCTTTTTGAAAGAAGCATTTCCGTTGTGTTATATTGGTCGGCCTTTTCTTCGTTTAATTTATAACTTCTATTTCTATAACGAAGCTACTTTTCATATTCCTTAAGAACAACATCTGAATTGTCAATAGCTTCATCAGACAAATCGATATTATTTTTTGAAGAAGATCCAGATGCTAATTTGATACCATCAATTTCAAGACCAGAAATAGTAGATAAAATAGCCTATAAAGTACTTTCGGTTGCCAAATTACCTGTATCACCAATATTTATGAGACTATTGTTTTTTGAAGAGAGTGGAACAGCATCTCTCCCAAGTTCTTCATTATGATCTTCAATTTTATCACTGATATCATATGCAGCCTTTTCTATAGATTGCTTATTTAAATCTGCTTCAACTTTAACTTTTATTCTTGGAGCTTCTTCTCCCTAAAGCATATGATTAATATCTTTGATTGCTTCCTCTATTTGTTTCTATAATGCATCCCTATCCGTTTGAACCTAAAGCTAAATTGCTTTTACTATCCCTTGTTTTGCTTCAGATTCTGTTGCTTTTAAGTTCTTTTCAATCTAAACATCCGTTGCATCTTCTTTAATAGCAGAAGAGAATGCAAGTGGAATCTTAATCGGATTGCTCTAAATCTAAGATTGAACCTTATCTTGTAAATTCTATCTAATCTCAGACACTATTTTATTTACCCCAGATTCATTAACAGAATCCGGATCAAGAGTAACTTTTAAACGTATTTCTATTGGTTCCTATTGTTCTGCTCCTGCTAATTCTTTTATTTCTCTCTTTTTGGAACTATATTCTTCTTTTATTTGATCGGTAATATTTGTTAAACTCCTCTGAATACTTTTTTCTGATAATCCATATTCTGATAATACATCAGAAATATCAGACACACTCAAAACACCACTAATCTCCTAAATCAACTATTTGGCACGTAAGAGAGTAGCCTCATATCTTTCAAGTTCCGTACGATCAGTCATACCTGGATTATCAATTGAATAAGTAATACCTCTAGTTTCTTTTTTGCCCTATGCGTTTTTTATATCAAATTTATATAGTTTGGATAGTTCATCCATTGTATTTCTTAAACGTTCTTTAGCATTCTCAATTCTCTAATTGCCTTCTTCTATACCTTGCGCAGTAGAATTTGTAACCTATTGAAATACGTTAGCATTAATTTTGCCAGATGATATCCCACTAATTATTTCCATTGTTTGTTGATATGAATCAACCATATTCTACATCTATTGTGTAAAATCATTAAACACCTAAGTTAATCCACTTTTACCGCTACTATCACTAAACGCAGAATACGTATCTTTAAAACCATCAAATGAGGATTTCATTTCCCCAATTGTTTTATTTAAGTCATTAGCAAGACTCTTAAAATCTTGACCAAAAGTTTTTAAACCAGTATCTTTAAATGCGCCCTATAATTCTTTTATTTCAGAAACAACCTTGCCAATCGCTCCAGTAACCGATTCAAGACTATCTGTCATTTTCTTGTCTAAAGCTTCATCTAAAGATATTTTACTACTAGTCTTTGCAAGACTATCTAGTTCTCGCTATGCCTCTTTAGCATCAGCAGTTATTTTTATTACATATTCCTTTAAAGTTGGACCAGCCATTTAATTTACACCTCCAATAAAAATCGTAAAAAATGAGGTGTAAAAAATCACACCTCATTTATATTCCAAACGCGACTTGATCAGCAACCATTCCTCCACGCTAATCACCCCATGTATTTACAAATTCTGACATCGCCTAATCAGGACTTCCAGATATCCATACTCCAACAGGAGCGGCATTAATAGAAAACTATTCTATATGACCAACATTGCCTGGTGGAAGACCACGAACGGATTGATTCCACATTAAGTCAAAAACCGCACTTGCGGGAAAAGTATGATTTGGCTTTCTTTTTGTTGGATTTTTATAATCGTTCATATTATCTGATCCAATATTGATAATTGCTGAAAAACTATGTTCTCCACTACCTTCAACACTTTTAGACACAACCGTATTTCTAAGATTTCCAGTCCTTCTATAACCATGGGATATACCAGAAAAAACAGTGCCGTCTGGATCTTGCCACCAATAATAATATGAACCAACAGGAGAATATCCATTATAGAAATCATTCATAATTGATATATGCGCTTCCTATAAATCCTACAAAGCAACTTGAGTTACCCCTTTAGCGATTTTATTTCCTATGCGACCAACATCTGCCTTAATTTCGGCTATTATTCCCCCTAATGTATTTGAAGCCATTATGTCACCTCCGAATCCAAGCACATTGACATAATAGAAGAACATATTTTATACTCCTTTTCAAATGTAGATAATACTATTTCTAGAAGCATATTCTAAGATAATAAATCAAAATCTGTTTCTTTTGCTTCTAAATTTGTATACGCATTTATTAAATTTATAATAAATAGCCTATTTCTATATGGTATTACTGGACTCATACTAGATGTTTTCTAAATTGTTTCCATTGCCAATTTTATCTTTTCTTCGTATGATAAATATGATACTGGTTTAATCAAATCTACAACGATATTCAATACTTCGGATTGATTAAGATTTTTGCCTTTTAGCTTTGTTTTCAATACCATAATAAAACTAGATACTTTCAATGTTATTCACCTTCCTTATTATAATTAATAGATGATATAGCATCCGCAAATTCTTCTAAGTCTATTTCCTATATTTTTGAAGTCATATAATCTAATGTACTGGATATATATGTTTTAAGTTGCTCATATATTTTTTCTATGGTAATGGCAGGATTTGTTTCGATTCTAATATAGTCAGATATACGTTCATTTAGAATTCTATTAAATTCCATATATTCATCACCCAATAATTCTACCAAATTATTTAATTCACTTCTATACAATAATTCATCAAATCCTTTTAATCCGCTTTTATTAATTGCATTCATGTCAATATTTGAAATAGATTCTATAATAATCTCTATAGAAATTCTACGCAATAATGAAGAGTTTAATCCACCGACACTTTGAATTACTCCATTAATTATTTTCGATATAATTTCCATTTTGTTATCAAATGGAATATATGTTAAATGTAGAAGACTTTTATCTGCAATGTAATCATCTACACTAATTTTCTTGATTATACTATTATCTTTTTCATTATTAATATTCATATTATAATTCTCCTTTTCGTCAAAAAATGGTAAAAAATGGGGAACCAATATAAAATCAGTTCCCCGTATATATAATAATAAGAAAGAAATATTAATATTCAATCAATGCATTAAAAAATTATTCAATTGTTTTCCATCTATTCAATAAGGCGCTGAATTGCAGCCTTATCATTCTAATCAGATGCTTTCATCATAAGACGATTAAGTTCTTCAATCATATGGTCTTTATCACCATCGTAACTATAACCACGACCACGGCGTGAATAACCGTTACCCATACCGCGCCCATTTCTGTAACTATTACCGTCATTATAATAGATCGGCATACGACGCTATGAATAACCACCATTGCGGTTATAATTACTCATTTGTGAATAACCATCATCTTGTACTTCGATACCTTCTTCAAACATTTCAACTGAACCAATATCTTTAAGAATATCTACAAGTTCTCCGAGGGCTTTAAGAGAATTCATATCAAGTTTGCTCTGATGTGAAATCTCATCTATTTCGCAATAAACCATATCTTTAATATTATCAAATTCTCGCATTCTAATTACACCTCCTTATTAACGACTCATTACCAGATCAGGGCGAGTTATAATAATATTCGCATTCTGAACTAAAATCGGCTGATCGCTAGTATTGCGAACAGCGATTGTTTCACAGCAACCTCTCCATATTTGAGCATTAATAGCTCTGGAGATATTAAAGTACTATTCTACAGCTGCCGGAGTGACAATCATAGTAGAAGAGGGTATAGTAGAACCGTCAATTTGAATCGCAACAGATATTGGGCCAGCAGTCCCGCCTGTGGGAATTGCAATATTAGCTCCAAAATCAATGAGATAATTTGCCGAGTTACTTCTGCAACAGCAGCAACCGCCAAAATTTGGAACATAACCGCTTAATAAAAAATTACCCGTATCTTCACGGTGTCTAACGAAACCACGTCTGCATGGCACCGGAGTTTCAGTGAAAATGATTGTTTCTCCAGGTGCTACAGTTTGTACGGCATTAGAAGAATATTCTGCCATTAGTAACACCTCCAATCAATTCCCACAGCCACATCCATAACCATAATTCTACGCACAGCAATTAGGGTTCTGTACCATATAAGCCGGAACCGGTGCCGGATTTAAATACTGCTCAAGAGCCGCAGTCTGCGCTGCCTGTCCAGCAAGAATGGCAGCGGTCTGTGCATCCTGAGATCCACGAAGATTGGCGAGATTAAGCTGAGTTTGGAGATTAGCATTTTGTGTCTTCAACGAATCAATTTCCTGCTGACACAGCTTGTCCTGGATGGACTAAATTCCACCATTGATAGTATTGAGAAGAGCCTGAGTGTTAGCGGTATTTGCCGCCATAATATCACGTACTCCATCATTTACAGCCTGACGATCAGCACAAGCTTCCTGTGCAATAGTAGCACCAAGGTTAGCCGTGGCTAATCTGTTTTCGCAACAACAATTCTACTGTGCCATTGCGATTGTATTCATCTGATTTGTAAGATTAGCAAGCGTATTTGCTCTGCTGATTTCAGCATTGGCAAAACCGTTAGAAACGGCATTAGTAATACCATTGATACCAGCAATTACAGCCGCCTGATCAAAACCAGACTACACATCAGACTAAGTAGCATAAGCCGGAGCATAACCATTACCGCCGAAGCCGTTTCCGTTTCCCCAACCATTATTTGCAAAAATAAGAAGAATGAGAAGCCACCAAGCTCCATTACCACCAAAATCGTTATTATTATTTCCAAGAACAGCTGCAAGATCGGCAGCACTTAAATTGTCAGACAATGCCATGGCGCAAGTCTCCTTTCTATAAACAAAAAAATATTACCTGTTTGTTTCACAAAAAAGATCCTTTTAATCCTCGCATTGATGAATATATTATTGTTTCTTTCTTAATTATCATCGTTAACGACTATTAATCTGATTAGCAACCTACTCCGCATAATTTATCTCACCAGATTTACCATTGTTTATTAGATATTTGGCAATTATTTCTGGGTTATTTCTGAACGGATATAATTCATTGTATTGTTGCTAATCGATTTTTTCATTCTGTAACATAATATCTAATATTTGTCCGGGGTTTTTTCTTAGTTGTACAAACTAAGATATTATGTTGCCATTAGCGGCATTATAATTTGTTGCCGCAGTATTACGATTTGTATTACCAAACCTGTTAAATAAAGGGATGGGCATTATTTATTCCCCCTTCTATTATTACTAGATTGAGGTTTCCCAAAACTAGTAATCCTATTTTCTATTTCTTCAATCTGTCCACCGAGATCATTTATGTGATTATTAAGTTCATCAAGCTGATCTTTGGTTGCAAATTCTTTCATTGAATTTAATTTATCACTGATACCTACAAATTGATTACTTAAAGAATCTATCTGTTCCTTAGTTGCATATTCCGGAAGAACAACTTCTGGTTTATCTGTTTCCTCTGTTCTTTCAACATAATCTAAAATCGTCATACTTGGTTTGCCGTTTTGATCAACGGTTTTAATATAAATAGTCTGTGTTTCACTATCCCATAGCGGAACAGTAGTATTGTTCGGAAGAACATATGATTTAGCACCAGACTCACCCTGTACCCAAATCATTGAAACGTTATTCTGATTCTGAGTTATTGGCTGCTGATAATTAACAGAAGATGGCTGATAATACTGTTGCCAATTTCTCGGAGAATAAACAGGTGCTGTCTGTGTAGGCTAATAATACATGGCGGGTTGCGCCACTGATTGATATGTTGCTGGGAAACCGTTAAAATTATCCATCGCTATTTTCCTCCTATTCATGTTTCTCAAAATAATAAGTGGGATACATATCTTGACTATCAAATATATCCCACACGTTAGAATCCACAACTGCAATCGCATGAGTATCAGTACCAACCACAAATTTTCCGCTAGGATGATCTGCGCAAAAATCTGCCACAGAATAACAATCCAAACATTTTCTCAATAATGAATGGTATTCAAATCCGTTTTCCTCAAGAAAACTTCCCCATACTATATTTGCACTTGGCATATCTCCAAGTCTAAATCCCTATGCGCATAATGCCGCATACGTCTTTTCCCATGACCAACCATTGTCACCCATAACCCTACTGATAGCACGGATTGTGCAATCTCCGGCATTACGTTTGGTTGGATTTGGATTATAATATACATATCCCAATGTATTCACCCCACAATATTATTCAATTGTTCTTATTAATATTTCAGTTCTAGGATTATTCTTATCATATCCCATTCGCAGGGTTAAAGATGTTAGATGAGAATAATCATCATCGACTATAAATCCAGCTTCAGTAAATCCGTCTAATATAAATTTCGGCACAGTTCCATCACAATCTGCTCGACGACGAGTAGGCATATAAGTTATTACCGTTACCTCAAATTTGTCCAACATCAGTCCATCGTATCCAAGTTTTTTACACCACCATACCGTGAAAAATTTCCACTTTTGTTTAATATTGTTCATCTATACTCGTGGTAATATCATCCATGTATTAAGAAGAGGGTGGTGCGGTTTATCTATTGCTGGTTTTCTTGCTCGTGGATATTTCTTGAAATAATATTTATTGTATTCATCTACAAGCTATTGATTTAATATAAGTTTGTATTCCATAAGTGTCTCCTTTATCAAAGAGAAGAAAGAGTTGTTGCCTAAATATCTTTAATACCATTCTCATCAAAATATTGAGCAAGAGTTTCTTCTGTAGTTGTGTCATTATAAAGATTTACCATATCTGCCGAGTCCCATCCAATTATCTCCTATATTACAGAAGACGGAAGATTTGCCTTGAGGCATTGAGTTGTGAAGAAATGTCTCAGACTATGCCAATAGAAATCTTTGCCGAGAAATCTAGTGTAAGTATCAACCCAATTATCTAGTGTTTCCGGTTTGATTGGTTCATCTTGATTATCCTTAGACGGGAAAAGCCACTCACTCATAATGCCATTATCCTCACGCTACTTTAACCATAATTTTAAATAAGGATCGAACTCTCGTTTTAGCACATATAAATCCAACATTTTTCCATGAGAACCACGACCTTTTGTCTTAACCTTTTCTGGTGTTTTATATAATGAACCAAGAAAAACATTTTCTTCATCAAAGTATGAAACTTTAAACCTCGGTAATTCTGCTTTGCGCCTACCAGAATACATAGCTAAAGCAAGAATACATGCTTGCATATATTTGCCTTGTTCAACAAGATGATCAAGTAGTTTTTGCAATTCATCTGGTTCAAAAACAGTTTTTTCTCTAACGTTTTCTTTTACTGGAGATTCTATTTTTCTTATAATTGCTCTATAACCCTCATATTCTTCCTCTTCATCAAGAATATTTTCAATAAAATTACTTAATGAAGAAAGAACCGATTTTACTCTGCGGACTCTATTTGAACTCCATTCCCATGTGTTAAGACAGTAATTTTGAAATTTTGCAAATTCACGCTTCGTTATTTTGATAAAAGGCTTATTGCTATTATTCTATAAATTCCATACCCAGAAAATTTGCAAATCAGATTTATACTAATCAATGGTATTTGGCGAACGATCTATTGACTAAAGATATTCAAGAAAATCTTCCCCAAGCTACTTATTCTCCGGAAGGATCTGTTCGATTAATTCTGGAGAAGTGATATTATTATAAACCGTTTTACGTCCCATACAGATCACTTCCTTTCTTGATAATTATCTACTCCTTAATTGCGCAATACATGACTTCAATATTTCCACAAATTCATCAATATCCTCATCTGACAAATCTGAACTAATTGTTATCCTAATAGAAGAGTTGGCTTCATCATCTGTTAATCCAATAGCTTTCAGGACATGAGATGGTTCATTATTAGAAGAATTACAAGCAGATCCAGTAGATATATAACAACCATACATATCTAATAATGTTTCAAGTTCTTCTCCTCTAACACCACCAACCCGAACGTTTAGATTATTAGTTAATCTGAATACATCAGAACCATTTAGATGTATGTCATCAATATCTTTAATCCCGGCAATCAATCTATTCATCAACCTTATTGTTGTTGCATGATAATCATCCATTCTATTATCTGCCAGCTCGGCGGCAACTCCAAAGCCAACAATTCCCGGTACATTTTCCGTCCCAGCCCTCATATTGTTTTCCTGAGATCCACCGTGAATATATGGCGGCAAAAATATACCTTCTCTAACATATAAAGCACCAACTCCTTTGGGGCCGTTTATCTTATGAGAACTGCAAGATAACATATCTATACCAAAATCATCTACATTAATCGGTACATGCCCAAATGCTTGTACAGCATCGGTGTGGAAATAAATGAAATGTTTCTTCGCAATGTCGCCGATTTCTTTAATTGGTTGAATAGCGCCGATTTCATTATTTGCAAACATAATACTAATCAAATATGTATTACCTTTTATTGCTTTCTC
>Ga0310695_10001717_pt1 | contig 49798 bp, 46 predicted proteins | sample RumenRJG_04DNA_FD_203882 | JGI IMG/M metagenome (GOLD analysis project Ga0310695, IMG submission 203882) | Bovine rumen microbial communities from Lethbridge, Alberta, Canada - RJG_04 (v2) (version 2) | ecosystem: Host-associated > Mammals > Digestive system > Stomach > Rumen | place: Canada... | reverse complement strand
TATGGCCGTGGCCATCTCGACGTATGTGGCATTGATTTCGCGAATGTTGTCTCTCCAGTCGGAGAGTGGGGTGGGCCACGTCAGCTGTACGGCACTCTGAGGCTCCCACTCGGCAGGCAGTCTGTACTTATCCATGCTGCAAAGGTACGATTAAGCGAGCGCAAAACAAAGAAATATGACTCATATTACCTTCCTTTCAGCCCTATCTTGGGGCAGAAATCGGGGGTGGTTAGCTGTTTGCGCCCATGCTTTTGACCCATGTCAAGCAGACGGCTTGACACTTGTCAAGGTGGTTGACTCATGTCAAAATTAAGCCTTTTTCGGCCCAAAAACTGAGGAAAAGTGTTGTCTTGAACCCTCAAACCCCTTACCTTTGCATCGTCAAAAGTACAGAACACTGCGCAGACATCTTACTTTTAGCGAAAGGTAAAAAACAAAAAAGGATAACATAAAGGATAACACAAACGAACTATGACGATGAAAGCCTCAGGGCTTCAATCCGATAGGTAATTAAAAGATTGTATAACTAATTAAAAGAAAGGGTAACGACATGAAAAAGATAATGAATAAGTTGGTTAACACAAACAAGAATATAGTTAACTACTATGAGAATGTGATGGCTATGTATAACTTCGGCAGAGTAAACTGCGCTTAGTAGCCGCAATCGAGTAGTTTGAACAACAAATAGTTAGATAGCTTCTGGCCGGACTGAAATGTGGGTATTCAGTCCGGCTTTTTTGTTTTTTGCCGTCTGCGACTATGGGCGTTAGGCGGAAAATCTGTATTTTTGCGGCTATGAAACGCTCAAGACAACATTCCCATCGCAGAAAACCGTCGTCGCGTCGGGGCCTCTGGATAGCTCTGCTGCTGTTGACGGCTGTGGCTATGATGGCCTGCACCATGTTCCGCAAGCCCGCATCGGCAGCCGGTAGCGGCAGCGTGGCACTGCCATACGAAGACGAAGCCCGACCTGAGAAGCGCACCTCAGCCGTACAGGGACTCGAGATACCAGCAATGAAAGGACAGCAGGGGCAGATATTGCGCCGAACGGGCTATACCACCTGCTACAACGCGCACTACCGCCTGCCCTACTGGACTGCCTGGCACCTCACCGCAGCTCATACCACGGGACCGCATAAGCGCAAGGGAGTGAGCTTCAGCGAAGACGAGGACGTGCCGTTTCCGCGAGCCACAAACAGCGACTATATGCGCTCGGGCTACGACCGCGGGCATATGTGTCCGTCGGGCGACAACAAGTGGGACAGAAAGGCTCAGCAAGACTGCTTCCTCTTCACCAATATGTGTCCGCAGAGCCACAATCTCAACGGCGGCGACTGGAACGACCTCGAGATGGCGTGCCGCCGCTGGGCTAAGAAATACGGCGAGGTATATATCGTCTGCGGCCCGATGGTTGATGCCAAGCACCGCACTATCGGACGCAACCGCGTGGCCGTGCCCTATGCTTTCTATAAGGTGGTGCTGCGCATGAGCCCGTCGCCCCGCGCCATTGGCTTTGTCTACGAGAACGAGGACGGCCATCGCCCCATGTCGGACTATGTGCTCACGGTTGACGACGTGGAACGCCTCACCGGCATCGACTTCTTCCCCTCATTGCCCGACAACATCGAAAGCCGCATAGAGGCACAGGCCGACCTCAGCGAGTGGTAGTAACTCCCAGGCGGCCTCCTTTCTTACTTCTTCGCCTGTATCTGGCATTTTTTCTTTTTTATCAAACTTCTTTTGAATTTAAATGTATATATTTGCAATCGAATAGTATTACCCAATAGTATATGAGACGAACGGAAGTCGTAAACCAGATTAGCAAGGCTATCCGCCGTTTGGAACCCACAGCGACAGTTATTCTATATGGTTCTGAAGCTCGAGGCGATGCCCGTAGCGACAGTGACATTGACGTGCTGGTGTTGCTTGAAGGTGATAGGCGTGACCTAAAGCGCGAGGACAGGCTTTCGGGAGCATTATACGACATAGAACTGGCAACGGGATTACCTGTCAGCCCAATGATTATGTTGCGTAGCCAGTGGGAGAACCGTCCGTTTAAGACTCCCTTTTATGTGAATGTAATGAATGAAGGAGTAAGGATATGAAGGAGAGTTTAGACGAACAGAGCCGTCTGGCACTTATCAAGTACAGACTTGACAGGGCGCAAGTAACCATATCAGAAGCAAATCTTTTTGGCTAATGAAGGATACTATAACGCAGCTGCTAATCGCCTGTATTATGCTTGCTTCTATGCTGTACTGGCATTATTCGTACATGCAGGTATTTCAGCATCGTCACATTCGGGAGCCAAGACTATGCTCGGCCTTCATTTTGTTTCAAAAGGTTTGCTTGCCAACGAACATGGCAAGACGTTCAGTCGTCTTTTTGAGATACGCCATAGTGGCGATTACGATGATTTCGTGTATTGCGACAAAGAGATGATAGACGAGTATACTCCTAAGGCAGAGGCTTTCATCAATGCCATAAAAGAGATTTTAGAGAAAAAACAAATATAAGCGAGTGGCGCGATGTGTGGTTCGACAATGCGTGTCCGCCTGCGTGATGTCGTCTCAGAAGCAGAATGTGAATAGCTGGTTCGCCGTTGCAGCGACCTCTGGCGAGCACTCGGTTTTCCGAATATGCAGGGAAAAGCTGGAAACAGAACGGTTGTGCCAGGAAGGCCAAAGCGATGGCTATGCGTTTTGTAAGAAAACTTCGTAGTCGGGGAGGTCTTCTAAGAATGAATATTTTTCGTTGTCGTAGTCCATGCTGCATACGTAGTGCTGCCGTCCGTTGGAAACAGCGAGATAGTCTACACGCAGAAGCAGGTTGTAGACGGAAATCTGGTCGAATACTTTCTGGGTTATTGCAACGGTGGGAGCCTTGTATTCAACTATCATCCGGGGGCGAAGGGTGCGGTCGTAGACCACGGTGTCGGCACGCATGACCTTTTCGCCCACCGAGAGCTGCACCTCGTTGGCAACCAGAGTGGCGGGGTAGTGCTTCTCGCTGACAAGCAGGTTGACGAAGTGCTGGCGCACCCACTCCTCGGGAGTGAGGGCTACCCAACGGCGGCGAAGGGGGTCGAGAACCACGGCGCGGTTGCCTTCGCGGCGAATTTTAATGTCAAACGATGGCAGATTTAATGAAATCATTTTCCTATCTTTGCATATCTAACGGCCTGATGAGTGGGCCGTGGAGAGCAAAAGTACAAAAAAGTTCAGACCAAACATCATAACCTGCGTTTTTTATGGCAACTAAAAGCATAACATTCGACAGCATAATGCGCGACATAAAGGCTCGCCGCTTCTCACCTATATATATATTGATGGGTGAAGAGTCGTACTATATCGACAAGATAGCCGACGAACTGGCGGCAACGGTGCTGTCGCCGGAAGAGCAGGACTTCAACCAGACAGTGCTTTTTGGAGCCGACACCAATGCCACGACCGTCGTGGACATGGCTCGCCGCTATCCTATGATGGCGGAATATCAGGTGGTGATAGTGAAAGAGGCACAGGGAATACGCTCGCTCGAGCCCCTGGAAAAATACCTCCGGGCTCCGATGAAGTCAACGGTACTGGTGTGGTGTCACAAGAATGGCACCATAGACCGCCGCAAAAAGGTGATTACGATGGCCGAAAGTATCGGGGTGGTGTTTGAATCGAAAAAACTCCGCGACTACGAACTGCCGCGTTTCGTTGAGGCATACGTCAAGAAGAACGGTGCAAGCATTGACAACAAGTCGACGCAGATGGTGGCGGAGCACATCGGAGCAGATCTGCACCGCCTTACTTCCGAACTCGACAAGCTCTTCCTTGCTATGCCGCGTGAAGGCGACCGCAGGATTACGCCTGAGCTGGTGGAGAAGAAGATTGGGGTGAGCAAGGACTTCAATGCTTTTGAACTGCGCAATGCCATCATTACACGCGATGTCTTCAAGGCAAATCAGATTATCAATTATTTTGACAAAAACCCAAAAGCAGGCTCACTCTTTTCTATGTTGCCGCTTCTCTTCAATTTCTTCCAAAATCTGATGGTTGTGCATTACGCTCCTAAACGGCAAAACGAGAACGACATTGCGCAGGCTCTCGACATGAGGTCGCCCTGGGGAGCGCGTGACTATATGGCTGCAATGAAGGTTTTCTCTGCCAGAAAGACTATGGACATAATAGGTAAGCTCAGGGAAACTGATGCCAAAAGCAAGGGAATAGGCAAGGGAAATACCACTGATGGAGAGCTTATGAAAGAGCTGGTTTTCTTCATTCTGCATTAGTGCAGCTGTTTTCTGAGCAGATGTTTTCTTCGTTTTAGGCAAAACACAGATGTCTGGAATTTCGTAAATAGGATATTAGTTGGTCTGTTTTTACTGACATATAATGAGTGCTACCCCCCTGTTTTCGGCCTGAAAACAGGGGTTTTTCATTCTCTTTCTGCATAAAATCGACGATTTCGAGGGTGTGCTTTTTGAGCCTAAACGTATCGTGTTCAGGCCCTTAACTCGTTTTTATCCCTCTCAAAACTCGCGTATTTCTGAGCTGATGACCATCTGGTCGGAAATAGCTGAGTATTTTGAATTATTCGATTTTTGAGCTTCCGCAGATTTGTCGTTTGCTTTTCTTAACATTTTAATAATGTAAAATTCAGCAATTTAAATACCAAACATATTATACAGATACACGTTTTATAAAACAAAAGTTAGGTAGCAGCAGAGTGTAATTGTATTTGTTGATTTATAAATACAAATATAAATATTGCAGTTTTAATATCAATACGCATAAATATACACCATAATCATACCGCAGTTATGGCATTGATAACCAGTGTTTTATCTAAAATGCGAGCAAAGAATATAGTCTTATACAAGGTAGGTCGAACCTAAAACGTGCATATTCCCAGCTTTTAAGGTATATAACGGGCTATTAACCGCTAAAGACCCAGATATTTATAGTAAATCGCTGAATAAACTTAAAGCTACATTTTGGAACCTAAATTTTAGGCATTTAAATATGTAAAGGCTTTGTATTTGATGCGTGATTATATTTGTAAACGTTTATATTCAAAAACCAAACATTTGTTTTGGTAAATTCTTTTTAGGATTGTTGCAAGATTAAACAAAACGTTTTACCTTTGTAAAATCAACAGAATATGAACCGATAGACATAAAAACAAGGTTATTGAGGCAATGAAAGACAGAATAAGACAGCTCATGGAGAGTCAGCACATGACCCAGCAAACCTTCTCCGACTTCATCGGAATATCGTCAGCTTCACTCAGCAGCATCTTCAATGGCAGGACTAAGCCCACCTTGAATACTGTTGAAGCAATCAGGAGTAAGTTTACAAAGATAAGTCTGGACTGGTTGATGTTTGGCAAAGGGCCTATGTTCACCGATCAGGATGATGCCCTGGCGAGTCAGGACGGTAGCTCTGTAGTTCCAGCAGCCGAGGGGCTGATTGACTTCGACGGCTCTGCTGCGGCGCAGCCAGTTAGCAATTCCGGTCAGCGCAGTGCTTCTTCTCTACCCCGGCAGTCAGCAAATGTGCAATCGCAGATTAGTGGATATAAAGCACCTTCTACACCGCAACGAATGGATATGAATTATATTGACAAACCGCAACGTCGTATAACCGAGATAAGAATATTCTTCGACGATCAGACTTGGGAAACATTCCTCCCCAAGAAATAAGATTCTCAGCTACCCTTTTGCTGTCGTTTTCATGCCGGACAGCGTAATTTAGCTTGTTCAATGTGACCATTGAGCAAGCTGTTTTTGTGAAAATAGATATTTTTGTCTACTTTTGCAAAGTGGTCAGCGATTATTACTCCACCACTTTTTCTATTTATAAGCAGACAAAATTCAACGACAGACAATGAAGAAATATGTTTTAGACCTTACGGTAAGCCATGTTGAGCGGCTAAACAATCGTTACGTACAGATAAGGCTAACCCATTCGGAGCCTCTTCCGCCAATGCTTCCGGGGCAGTTTGTGGAAGTTCGCATCGACGACGAGCCAAACACTATGCTCCGTCGCCCCATATCTATAAATAATGTGGATGTTGCAGCCAATGAGCTGTGGCTCCTGGTTGCTACTATTGGCAATGGTACCCGCAGGCTTGGCAGACTTTCGGCGGGCGACAAGCTTAACTGCGTGCTTCCGCTTGGCCGTGGATTCTCCATGCCCACTACTCCAGGCCATCGGCTGCTGCTTGTAGGTGGCGGCGTGGGAGTAGCTCCGTTGCTCTTCTTCGGCAGTCAGCTCCGTGCCAAAGGCTACAGCCCCACCTTCCTGCTCGGTGCCCGCAGCGAGGGCGACCTGCTGCAGATTGAGCGTTTCAGGCAGATTGGTGAAGTGTGCATTACAACCGAAGATGGCTCGATGGGCGAGAAAGGCTTTGTCACCAACCACACCGTACTTCAGCAGCGCACCTTCGACAGCATAGCAACCTGCGGACCAAAGCCAATGATGATGGCTGTGGCGCGCTATGCCATGAGTGCAGGCGTGCCATGCGAGGCTTCGCTCGAGAACATGATGGCCTGCGGACTGGGTGCCTGCCTGTGTTGTGTCGAAAAGACAGTCGAGGGCAATCTCTGCGTATGCAAGGAAGGGCCGGTGTTCGACGTGCGCCGTCTGCTGTGGGAATAGCCGTAGGCAGTCAAAACAGTGACCTAAAGCAATAGAATAACATTACTCTTTTGTAAAGAAATATCAATAACAATGGCTGATTTAAGTGTAAAAATAAATAATCTGAGCCTGAAGAATCCCGTCATGACGGCTTCCGGCACATTTGGATATGGTTTGGAGTTTGCCGATTTCGTGCCTCTCGACGGCATCGGCGGCATAATCGTAAAGGGCACCACGCTCCATGCACGTCAGGGCAACGACTATCCCCGTATGGCGGAAACTCCACAGGGGATGCTCAACTGCGTGGGCTTGCAGAATAAAGGCGTAGACTATTTCTGCAACAACATCTATCCGCAGATAAAGGACATCGACACCAATATGATAGTCAACGTCAGCGGTTCGTCGGTCGACGACTATGCCGAGTGTGCGGCACGCATCGACGCGCTCGAGAAGATACCGGCCATAGAGCTGAATATCTCCTGTCCCAATGTGCGCCAGGGTGGCATGGCCTTCGGAGTGAGCTGCGAGGGTGCCGAAAGCGTGGTCAGGGCAGTGCGCAAGCGCTACAGCAAGACCCTGATAGTGAAGCTTTCGCCAAACGTAACCAACATTGCCGACATTGCCCGGGTGTGCGAAGCCGAGGGAGCCGATAGCGTGTCGCTTATCAATACGCTTATGGGTATGGCCATCGACATTGAGAAGCGCCGACCGGTGCTCAGCATAGCCACTGGCGGACTGAGCGGACCAGCCGTCAAGCCCGTGGCTTTGCGCATGGTGTGGCAGGTGGCCAAGGCTGTGAAGATACCTGTTGTAGGTCTTGGGGGCATTTCTACAGCCGAGGATGCAATCGAGTTCCTCATGGCAGGAGCCACCGCAATAGAAATCGGAACGGCCAACTTTGTCGATCCGCAAGTGACCATCAAGGTGCGCGACGGCATCAGCCAATGGCTCGACAGCCACGGATGCCACTCTGTAACCGAGATTATCGGAGCCTTAGAATAGCCTCTTTGGATTGCAGGTAATATCAGTTCAAAAGCAAAACAAGTTGTTTTGGTCTCCAGTTTGGTGCTTATTGCATTGCAATTAGGCCCTTATTGCAAACCAAAACAACTTGTTTTGCTTTTTGCTCGGTAGTCCATGCAATGCAACGCGGTAGCCACAGCTTTGGAGAAGCCCATCCCGGCTCCATTCTTCGACAAGCGAAGCGACTTCGTCGATTACCCGAGCATAGCTCGCCCGCTCGAACTTTGTTCGCTTGCATGAGCAAGAACCCGTAGCCTTTCCGAAAGGATGAGTGGGAGCCCACCCCAGCCCTTCCGAAGGGATGATGGAAGCCCACCCCGACCCTCCCGAAGGGAGGGGTATCATGTTCTTTTGTCCTTCTGACATAAATAAAGGTGTAGGCTTCTATCTCCCCTCCCTTGGTGTAATCGACGAAGTCGCTTCGCTTGTCGAAGAATGTGGATGGAGGTAGGTCACAGTTCAGGCGGATATGCTATCCGCCTGCATGGAGTATGAGGATATATTATCCGATAAACAAAGACCGAATACCTATTTATATATATCAGCTGACTTCAAGCGAGGTTGCGTCGCAGGGTATTGCGGATTAAAAATCCTGATATTCGACTCAGGCGGATAACATATCCGCCTGAACGTTAGGCTCCCTACGCCCCGAAGGGGCATTGATATGCCAGCCCCGGGCAACGCCTGGGGGGAGAGGATGCAGCAGGGATACGCCCCCGAAGGGGGCAAAAGAATGACAGCCCACCACTACAGAGTGGCAAAGGGAGTGAGCGGAATAATAATTCTTTTGCCCATTCTGGGCGAATGTTGGTTGCGAACAATCCCCAAGGCGTTGCCTTGGGCTGACTTGTTTTGGCCCTTCTTTCTCCACTTTGTTTTGAAAGCGATCAAGCTCGAGCGCAGGCCGTATTTACCCCAACCGTCTACACTCCCCTCCCTTGGGGAGGGGTTGGGGGTGGGTATCATGTTCTTTTGTCCTTCTGTCAGATATGAAGGGTGGGTGTCCATGTTCTTTTGTCCTTCTGTCAGATATGAAGGGTGGGTGTCCATGTTCTTTTGTCCTTCTGTCTGATTATGAAGTAGCGCCCCACTTGAAAATACTTTACAGAGGACTGAAAATGCTCTAAAATCGTGCAATCATTTAATCCACAATGTCTTAACTCCATTTCCGCTTATGTAGGATGTGTATGAGCGAAAGTTCACCTACACCTCTGCAACGCACACATCCACAGCCGCTTACGCCGGAAATGTAGGAAAACGCAAAAACTACAAAACAAAAAAATGCAGAAACAAATTCCAAAGGCTATCAGAACCAATCCTCAAACGGCTGGGGCGGCAGATTTCTCTTCCTTAATCGTATTTTTTAATAAACTGATTAACGTGAATTTTCCGAAATCACGTTAAAAGATTATGTCCGCTGCGGCATCGAAGAAAGAGGGGCGACAGATTTTGTTGGAGGGGACTCACTCCTCCTTAATATATGCAAAACTATGTTTCAAAACTTACAAAACTTTTCAGTTTGTGGATATTTTTTTTGCTGTGAAACTGAATATCAGTAACTTTGCACGCTCAAACTTGATTTAGCTCACACAATGTTTCACAATAATTTAAAAATAAACTAAACAACAAGCAATGAAAACAAAACTCTTATTATTCCTTTCACTGCTCCTCGTGGCAGCGACAGGTGCGATGGCTCAGAACGGCTGGGATACATTCTATACCCAGACGCAGACCACCTCACCTGAGTGGGAAAGCATCACTTCCAGCTCCACTGCAGGAAAGGTGCTTGGTGTGGAAGGTACTACTAAGTACTATTGCATCAGGAACAACAACCTCAGTTTCACTAATTCCAACGCAGGAGAGAGTGGTCTGACCGTCAAGGGCACAGTGTATCTCTTTGTTCCCGCAGGCATTACGATTACCTGCAATGGAGCCGCCGCCAGCGGACAGAAGGGTGCCGGTGCCGGTATCGAACTGACAGCAGGCAACACGCTCTACATCATCGGTGGCGGTACTGTCATTGCCAATGGCGGTAAGGCAGCCAATGGCGGCAATGGCGGCAGCGGCTATGATGCTTTTCTGATTTCTGATAATACTATCCTCGGTGGCTCAGGTGGCAAAGGTGGCAACGGAGGCGGCGGTGCAGGAGCAGGTATCGGCACCCGCGGAGCCAATGGTGGCACCGGCGGAAACGGCGGTCTGCGCACTGGGGATATAGGACAAGAGACTACGCAGTTTGGCGTTGATGGCGATGCCGGCAGTGCCGGTAGCACTGCGGGAGAAATGGGCACCCTCTATGTAGACCAGACTTTCGGCACCACGGTTAATGCCACTGGCGGCTCAGCAGGCACAATTGGTGAAGGTGGCCTTGGAGGTAAAACCGCTTCCCAACACCCCGGTTCGAATGTATATATGGCATCTGGTGGCGGTGGCGGCGGTGCCGGTGGCTTCGGCGGCGCAGCCAGCAACATAGGTACTGGTGGTCCCGGCGGCGGCGGTGGCGGCGGCGGGGCCGCTGGTAATGTTGCATGGGAAGTATACTCTGGAACCTTAAATGGTTACTACTATGCAGGAGCTAAAGGCGGTTACGGCGGTCAAAATAGTAATAATACATATGCTCCCGTCGGCACTGATGTTTGGTTGACCAACCCCAAATATGCAGATTACCAAGGAGTCGGCCTCAGACCTTCAGCCAGCGACTATACGGATTGCGCAGGCTGGGAGGATGGCAACGCTTGGCATGACGGCGGTTACAGCGGCGGCTGTGGGGTAGAAAGTACTGATAAAGAAACTATTTCAGGCGAAGCAGCCAAGTTGAAGTACAAACTTCAATTTAAGAACGTAAAGGCAGACCTGAGCAAAGATGAACGCCTCGAATATAATAAGACTACTGGCTATTACGAGATGGAGTATTCTCCTTCAGCCGGTGCCAACATCGTGCTGCCGCTGGCAGAGGACGGCTACCAGTGGGTGCTGCTCACCTACGGCAGGGACTGCGCTCCGCAGGGCATCCCAGCCAATGAATTCGCCACAGCGACCAAGAGCTACTACGGCGGCAATGTGTCAGAAGCAGAGCGCACCATCGTGCCCAGCTATGTCTATGGCGACCTTCTCTTCCAGGAGATACCTACTCGCTTCAGCATCATCAATAATGATAACAACCAGGATGCACTCGACAAAGCAAAACAAACGGGTTATCCCATCACCGTAAGGCTTCTGGATCGCACGCTCTATAGGGACAACCACTGGAACACCATCTGCCTGCCTTTCAGCATGACCCCTGAACAGATTTCTGCATCTCCGCTGAGGGGTGCACAGATAATGAAGATGGACAACACAAACACTGGCTTCTATCCAAACGGTCTGGAGTTGCCGAGTGCGCACATCTATGTCGATTACCCCATCGTACTGCTCTATTTTGAGGATGCCAATCCCTCTGTCAACGGACTGCAGGCAGGCAAGCCTTACTTGGTGAAGTGGGCAGAAGGCGACGACTTGACAACTGACGGCAACTATGTGGACAACACCAGCAAAGGCGACTCACGCCATGAGCTTGACTTCCCTAACGTGACGATAACAGAAACGGTTGCAGGAAGCTGGTATGCCAATGAAATCACATTCCAGGGCACGTTCTCGTTGTCTGCCGACTTGGAGGCTGGCGACATGACAAAACTGATGCTCGGTGCCGAGGACATGCTCTACCATCCCCGCAAGACCATCAACGTGGATGCTTGCCGTGGCTACTTTATCATTCCCGAAGAAGCAGCTGCCAGCGCACGCCAGTTCGTGATGGGCTTCGACGACGGAGTAATCACCGGCATCAAGACACTCAACGTCAAAGGCGACAGCCAGGACAATGCTCCCATCTATAACCTCAGCGGCCAGCGCCTCAGTGCTCCGCAGAAGGGTGTCAACATCGTGAATGGCAAAAAGATATTGGTTAAATAGTAATTGTAAAAATCAGGTTTCTGAAGTTATGTAGTTATCTTGGTTTCCTTAACTTCCTTAGCTACAATAGCTTCAGGACTTACAAATGTCGAATTATAAAAGCAAAAGAATAATGAAAAAGAATTATATAGCTCCAGCCATAAAGGTGCGTCATGCTAATATCGAACAGATGATCTGCTTAAGTCTGCAAACGAATGTGGGGCTCAAGTATGGAGGAGAAGCTCCAGATGATTTCAATGAAGAATCTGTACGCAGCAGGCAGACCAACATCTGGTCTGATTGGGAAGAATAGACGAAAAGGATAACAATCTATTCTAAAGTTCAATATGTTGAAAAGAAAATCAATTGTGATATTCCTCGCTTTCATTGCGGCCACTCTGACACATCAGGGGGCCGCATGTGCGCAGGACACAAAAGACGACAACTGGGGCCAGATGCCGACGGCTTCGAGTGCATGGACGCACATCACAGCCGGAAGCACCACGGGCTACGAACTGAAAGACGGCTACTACTATGTGTCGGAAGACCTCACCTTCACCAATACCCCCGGCGGTGCCGGTATGGGCAGCGGACTCTATGTGCAGGCAGATAAGACAGTGCATCTCTACATCCCTGCCGGTGTAACGGTCACCGCAACAGGAGCCGATGCTGAAAGGACGCAAGGTGGTGGCGCCGGTATTCTGGTGCCTAAGACCTCTACGCTCTACATCATCGGCGGTGGCACGCTTGTTGCCCGTGGCGGCGCAGCAGCCAACGGTGGAGATGGCGGTAACGGGACACCGGGCATGATGGACGATGAAGGTATCGAGACCTTGTTTACCGGCGCGAATTATTTAGGCGGCCTTGGCGGACAAGGTGGCGATGGGGGCGGTGGTGCCGGTGCAGGCATTGGCACTGCCGGAGGTACTGGCGGTTTCGGCGCAAGTATGATTGCAGATAACCATAGCGAAAGGCCTCACGCATATATGAATTGGACTGGCGACTTGGCTGGACGGAAAGGAGACAACGGCAATGGCGGCTCCTCGGCAGCAGAAATGGGCACAGTCTATATTCAGCCATCCATCACACAGGATATTCAAGGAGGTGCCAAAGGCAATGGTGGAGCTGCCGGCAACTTCGGAGCCATACTATATACCGGCGGCGAGATAGAGTTTTCCTTTGTCTTTATTAAAGGTATTCCAATTCCGATTCCCGATGTCAGCGACCTACATTCTGTAGCTGGCGGAGGCGGCGGAGGCGGCGGCGGCGGCGGTGGCCACGCTGAGGCTATCGGCACTGGTGGCTCAGGTGGTGGCGGCGGCGCTTCTGGTGCCTGCGGCAGCGGTTGTTGCAACAGCAGCTGGGTATACTCCAACTGGGGCTCGGTAGGTGCCGGTGGCGGCATTGGCGGTAAAGGCACGGATGAAAACAGCGGAAACGATGGCTACAGGTCTTTCTTTAAAGGTGAGGATAGCAACCCATTGGTTATAACAGAAAACATCAAGACTGGTGGCGATGGCGGCAATGCAGGCACTCCCAGTGTTGCAGTGTCTGCTGGAAATGCTACGGCTCCCCTTTACGACGTCAGCTATTACACCGTGGGCACCATACCGTCAAAGGCCAGTGAACAGTACTCCGTTGGCAGCAACGCAACGATTACCCTGCCAACGCTCTCTGGTGGCGACAAAACCTACAAGTGGATACTGAGCATTTATGGCAACGAAGCCGGAAAGAACACTACGAGCCACTGTGCCGGCCCCAACTGTGACGTGTTTGAGCCGGGCGCAACGGTTGACCTCAGCAACGTCTACGGTGCCATTGAGTTCTGTGCCGTATATGTGGGCTGCGAGATCGACTGTGCCAGCAAGACAAACAAGTATTGGGAAATGGGTTGGGCCCATGCCACTGCCGGCAAATATGCCGTGGTGGAATTGAAGAACCGCACGCTCTACAAGGACGGCTACTGGAACTCTCTGACCCTGCCCTTCAGCCTCTCTGCCGAGAAACTGGCTACCACCTGTCTGGCAGGTGCCGACATCCGCACGTTCAAGGAGGCACATTACGACGCGGCTAACCAGCGGCTGACGATAAATTTCTCATCCAGCAACGACGGTGAGATAAAGGCCGGTGTGCCATGCATCATCCGTTGGGGTGAGCCGGGAGAAGCTCCTGGCGGCACCATCGAGAACCCTTACTTCACGAATGTCGCTGTTGAGCTATGGGACTCTGACGACCTGAACAAGACAACGAACCCCTACGAAACAGAGTCCGGCGGTGTTCGCTTCGAGGCCCTGATCAGTCCGAAGCAGGTGGCTGCCAACAGCAGGACGTTCTTGCTCGGCGCAGAGAACACGCTCTATACTCCTGTCAGGAAAACGTGGGTGTATGCCACCCGTGCCTACTTCACATACTCAGGGGACCTCGACATCTCTCTGGCCCGCTCTGTAGTGATGGACTTCGGCGATGGCGGTCAGCAGACCACCAACATAGACAACATCATGGTTGCCGACCAGCGCGAAAGCAATGTTGAGGGCATCTTCAATCTGAGCGGCCAGCGCCTCAGCGCGCCGCAGAAGGGCATCAACATCATCAATGGCAAGAAAGTAGTCGTAAAATAAGAAGGGGCTATTACCAAAACAAAGCCACGGAGAACCGGGAATGGCAGTAAAGCTTCCCGCTCTCCGTGGCTTTTTGTCTTTCACTTTGAACACCGCCACACACTGCTTGTTCTATATTACCTCCCTAATTGCCAAATAAGCACATATAGAATAATATGGCGTTCTTATGCTCATACTTTATTGTTTTATCTATAGCTAATCTTCTTAAAAGCAAATATCTATTCTCTTTTTTCAAGCATCACCCAAGCCCCGTCATTATCCTTGCCTTCATGCTTCACAACACCTTTCTTCTGCATTGCTGAGAGGTCACGCTCGATGGTGCGTTGGCTCACCGACAAAGTCTCCGACATTCTGTGTGTCGGAGGTGGCATAAATGATGGTTTGGAATTGTGTTGGAGTAGATTTGAATACAGGCTTCAGTTCGTCTTTATAACCATCCAAGGCTTTGGTCTCATTGCAGATGCGTGTGAGTCCGCTACCTATTTAGAGCCACTCTCGAACATCTGTTTTACGGCTTTGTCTCGCAGATTCTTGAAACGGATGGTCTGAGGGCTGTCGTTCAATATGACATTGTAGGAGTGTGGTACGCCGGGCTCTACGAACGAGTCTACCTGTATGCCCGCAAGCTTTAGCTGTTCCACGAATCTCAAGTCCTCGTAGACGAATAGGTCGAGTGTGCCTACTATGAGGAATGTCTGTGGCATACCCTTGAGCTGTTCAGGTGTGGCCACCGCCGGTGAGTAGTAGATCATCTCGCTGGCAGGTATTTCCTGGCCATGCTTCAGGTCGGCCCAGCCTTTGACGTTCATCTCTTTTGTCCATACGAACTCGCCAGTCATTTCGTCTGGGTGTAGGTCGTTGGGACCGCCGGTGCGATAGTCGAGCATGGGATAGATAAGCACGGCTCCCTTCACGGGCACGCTGCCCTTGTCCTTGTTCCACAGTGCCATGCGTGTGGTCAGTCCGCCGCCAGCACTTTCGCCCATGATGACTATCTTGTTGATGTCTATTTTCAGCTCGTCACCATGTTCATATATGTATGTCAAACCATCATAAGCCTCGTCCAGCTCTATGTGGTAGGTGTATGACGGATCGGAGGTCAGCGTATATTCCACCGAAAACACCGTGGCTCCAAGCCTGTTGGCCATCTCGCGGAAGTCGTTGCCGTACATCGTGGCGTTGCCAGTCTGGTAGCCGCCTCCATGGCAATAGTACACCATGGGAGTCTTCTCGTTCTTCCCGGCATTGTCGGGACGATAGAAGTAGATAGTGATATTCTTTCCTGTCTTGGAGCCCTTGATGGTGAAATTCTCGCCCTGGTCCTGTTCGATCATGGCAAACTTTAACTCTAACAGTGGGTCAAGTAGTACTTCCTTGTACTCATCAGCTACGAGGTGGTAACTTTTTGGAAGCGTTGAATTTGTTTCAGGGTCATCGTCTTTGCTGCTGCATGACGTGAAAACCATTGTTGTGCCGCAAATCAGGATGGCGGCAAGCATCCACTTTTTCAAATTTCCCATATTACATTATTGTTGTTTATGAATAAAAAATTAACCTGTCGGTGGTGGTTGTTAGTTGTTTACAGTGCAAAGATTGTCAATTCCATTTGAAATCACAATAAACAGCTACCCGCATCCGGCAGGTTTTGATAATATTGGGATGGATTTTACGATTTTACATGCAGCATCCACTCAGTCGCGTTCATTCCCATATTCCGCTTGAAGGCAGCACTGAATGTGTTGTAGTTGCGAAAGCCACTCTGGAAAGCCAGTTGTTGGGCGGTTGTTGGCTGGTGTGCTGCTGCCGCCTTATGGTATAGATTGACAAAGTGCTGTATGCGCAGGTTGTTGATGTAGGCATTGTAAGTGATGCCCTGCGTGGCAAAGTGCTTGCTGAGGTAGGAGCGGTTGATGCCGATTAGTTGGGAAAGCTGGGAGATGGAGATGTCATATTGCAGATAGAGTTGCCGTTCCTCGCAATGCTTCTTCAATAGTGGGCCTATGTCGTTGCGGATAGATAGTGAAACGTCATTATCTTCCATGTTCTCAGTGATGTCGTTTTCGTCTTCAGCATCATCACGCATGGCCGTATCCGATTGTGGTTGGATGCTAAGGTCGCTTAACGTTTCTACTCGCCACAGGAGATAGCAGATAAGTAAGGCTATGACTATCTGCATGGCGTATTGATATACCGGCCCTTCGCTGGTAGACGCATATACACCGAACACCAGCATAATGATGGCCAGTACTACGAAACTCTGCCATACCTCCTTGTGCTCCAGGTCGGCATAGTTGTCGCGCAGCCACCGGCCATATTGCCTCAACGCGCGTACCATATATATTATTAAGGCAATGCAAATCGACAGGAAATAGACATACCCCATCGGCTGAAGGGCATAACGACGGGTGAAGACGCACACCACCATCCCTGCAACGAGTGGTGCCGCCATTATGGCAACAATCCAAAGCGGTCGTTGGCGGTCTTGCAGCATGACAAACAATACGATGATGGCCAGGGGGAAAAGTGTCATGCTGTCAAGCAGTCCGCCTGTAAGGTCGATCATCGTGACATCCTCGCTTGAGATATGGAATAATATCGGCATATACCACAAGTGGTTCAAAGCGAATGACGCAATGAAGGCAGCTGTCCACCGGCGCAGGCGTACTGGCGGCGTAACGTCAGGGGCAATTGCGTTGGCCCGCCGGAACAGCAAATAGCAGCTTGCGATGATGGCTATAGCCGTCACTGCTGCGTAAAGCATTATATAGAGAGTGTCTTCCCGTATCTGTTCGTACATGATTGATGACAGTTTATATATTTAGAAGCTTGCCTCGTAAGCATCTTAATGACGGTTGTCTTCGTAAGGGCACATGAAAAAGTACGACTTATTATTGTGCTCTGTAGGTGATGGATAAATTTGAGGGCTACCACTCGGTAGCCCTCAACCAACACAAAAACTAAACTAGACTTAACTAAACGAAATCGGGATTTTCACAAACACCGACTTGTTGAGTGCAAAAGTATGATATTTTACGTATTTAAATGTATATTGTATGTAGAAAAATGTCTTTTTTAACTATTTTTAGGATTTTGGTGGGGCTGCGACGAGAAAACAGTCGAGTAGCACCATAGCTGTCATGGCTTCGACGATGGGTACAGCTCTTGGCACCGCACACGGATCATGGCGCCCTTTGGCTTTCAGAAAGGTGGCATTGCCGTGCTTGTCAACGGTGGTTTGCTCGCGCAGAAGTGTGGCAATAGGCTTGAAGGCCACCCTGAAATAGATGTCCTGTCCGTTGCTTATGCCTCCCTGTATGCCTCCGCTGTTGTTTGTGGTGGTTGTGATGTTGCCGTTTTCGGTGGTGAAAAGGTCGTTTTGCTGACTGCCGCGCTGCCTGGCACCCTCGAAGCCACATCCGTATTCGAAGCCTTTGGCAGCGTTGATGCTCAGCATTGCTCCGGCAAGAAGGGCTTGCAGTTTGTCGGCCTCAGGCTCGCCCAGCCCCACCGGGCATCCCTTGACCACTGCCGTTATTACTCCACCTATGGTGTCGCCCTCGGCTTTCACCTCGGCAATGAGCTCCTCCATGCGCTTAGCCATTTCCATGTCCGGGCAGCGTACCACATTCTGCTCTATAAGCTCGGGCGAATACTGCTTGTAGTCGCCTTCGAGAGCCAGCGGTCCTATCTGCGAAGTATAGGCATAGATGCTTATGCCGTGCTGTCTGAGCGCCAGCTTAGCCAGTGCTCCGGCCACCACACGTGCTATGGTGATGCGTGCCGACGACCGTCCGCCGCCACGATGGTCGCGTATGCCATATTTTGCGAGATAGGTGAAGTCGGCGTGCGACGGTCTGAACACGTCGCGCAGGTTGTCGTAGTCGGCAGAGTGCTGGTTGCTGTTGCGCACCATGAAGGCTATCGGCGTACCCGTGGACTTGCCCTCGAACACTCCCGACAGCAGTTCCACGCGGTCGTCCTCGCGTCGAGCGGTTGTGATATGGCTCTGTCCCGGTTTGCGCCGGTTCAGTTCGCTTTGGATAAAGTCCATGTCGATGTCGATGCCCGGCGGCATACCGTCGACCACTCCGCCCACGGCTTCACCGTGGCTTTCGCCGAAGGTGGTCAGCGTGAAGCGTTTTCCGAATATGTTGCCCATTGTCGTTCCGGTTTAGTTTCTTTGTAGCAATCGTCCTTATCAGTGGTGATGGCATCCGCATCCCTCGTGATGTCCGTGATGCCCACAGCCATCGTGGTCGTGACCGCATCCACCTTCGCAGTCGCCGCATCCGCAGTGATGGTTTTCGATGTGCTTGATGAAGCCTTCCACCTCGTTGTCGGTAGCCTCGCGAGCTTCGATGATAGTGCCTTTGAAGTTCAGGTCCTTTCCCGCCAGCGGATGGTTGAGGTCAACCGTCACTTTATCGTCGCCAATGCTCACCACGCGACCCAGGAATCGGTTGCCGTCTTCGTTCTCCAGGGGTATCACTGCTCCCTCGAATATGTTGTCGTGGTCGAAGTGGTTGTTCACCGAGAAGATGCCCTTGTCCAGATCCACTACCCGTTCGGCCTCGTAGGTGCCGTAAGCCTTGTCGCACTCTATCACGAAATCGAACTCGTCGCCCGTGTTCAGGTCTTTCACAGCCTCCTCGAACGCCTCTATGGTCATTCCGAAGCCTGTCAGAAATGCGAAAGGTTTCTCCTCCGAGGTGGCTTCTTCGAGCACAGCCTCGCCCTGATTGTCGGTGTAGAGCTTGTAGTTAGCTACGATATACCGATGTGTTGTCTTTTCCATTGTTGTCTGGTACTTTGATTATTATTCGGCCACAAAGTTAATGATATTTCGCAAAAAAACGCTATCTTTGTATTAAGTTACTTACGCTCGAACATACACAAACAAGCTTTGTTTTCTGCTCGTTTTGTCGTAACTTTGGAAGTAATTGCAGGATTTCTTTGTATGTTTGTAATAGCACAACGATTTCTGCAATTTGTGCATCATGTGGATAGTCGGATTATAATGAAGGGATTTTGCATGTACATATTGTTGGAGGTTTATAGCGTAAGCTATACACTGATACTATCGACTACTTCAATTTGATGTTCTGCCATCAACTCTAATGTGCTAATGTCGTAATACAAGTTGAAATCATCAAATACTATATATGTAGCCGGTTCTCCATCGGAAGTGTTTTTAAACGACATCACACCTGCATTACTGTTGAATCCAACTTCTTCCAAGAGATTATTCAGGGATTTTGGCACTTTGTAGTATGTCGTCTCGTCCTTGCTGATGTAGAGATGGTCGCCTGTGATAGCGGCTAACGACAAGGTGAATTCGTAGTCGTCACTTGCATGGCTGTTTGTTTTCTCATACCGCTCGTCATCTAACAGACTCCGGAAGAATTCTTCTTTTTCGCTGCGCCTCAATTGTCTGAGGGTGAACCATTGACCGTCAGCCGATTGTGTGTTAAAGGAAATGGCACAGACTTGATTTCTATTATCATCAACTTGTATCTGACAGTCAAGATAGGCAAACAGATTATTAGGCATCGGCTTGCCAGAGACCAAATAATGGATAGCGTGAGGGTGGGTAACGAGTGCCATAGTGCCATCTGCCCAATGAAAGAACTTCATAAAGTACTTCGTAAACATCAATGACTTTCGGGCACTGTCAAATTGCCAGCGGTAAAGGTGATAGCCATTGGCGATGCTTTCAAACTGCCAGAACACAGTCGAGAATTCATTTTCAGTCCAGATACCGTCCACCTCTGGGGCGAACTGGTTTTCCAATAACTCCTTGTTACTAATACTGATGCGTTCTCTTGTGGAGAGTGTACCAAACGAATTCAGAATCTGATTTGCTATACTGATAAGATGTATTCTGCACATGCTGTCAGGATTATGCCTTATCTCGTCCTCTATCTTGGTAAGCAGCGGAAGTTTCTGTATCAGAATATCCTTGTTGACAGTTGCAGACAGCCAACAGAACAGGCGGCGATAATCTTGGAGGATGTTTCTCACGTCGCCACCCTTAGCCGACAGACGGGGAAGAAGTTTGAGAATTAGCAAGACAAGAATTGGCAACTGCTCTGCTTCCACCTTATTTATAATAGTAGCAATGTCATCAGTAACCGCATTGTCGGCATAGAAATGCCAGATAAGATGCTGGCAGAACAATTCTGGGTCTGCTACGTTTCCCATTCGCTTGCAGATACGGTCTGCACCGATATAAGCATCAAGCACCTCCTGTAGGTCAAGTCCTGTCTGCTGCCTGACGATGTGTGCCAGTTCCCTGAAGATGGCATCCTTCATAAAGAGCGATTTGCCGCCCTTCCTTGCCAAGCCATTACCGCTACCCACAGAGAAACCAACCAGTTGTTGTAGTTCCTCTATGGTATTTTTCAGCAGCCGCGTACGCTCAATCATTCGTAGATAGCCGCACACTCGTTCCATCTTGTCTGCATTATCCATTACAGTATAGTTTTTGAGCATAAAATTACTTAACTTTCCGTAATATTTTACGGAACCGTCACATTTTTGCATCATCCAACCATTTTTTTTCAAGAAATCATGCAGATATTGCCAGATTTTGTTTTTCTTTGCAATGTCTAAAAGGAAATCTTACAGACAGACATGCCTGGCGGACATATATATTGGAATAGGCGTTTACTAACGCTTTGAGTGGCACCTGAATCTCGCAAATTCAACCTTACGTCACGAGAAGCCGCAGTAGATGCCTGCGTATAGAGACAACTCTCCCGTTGTGCCTTTGGCGCAAGGGCAGTTGCCATATATGCGTGGGCCTCTGCATACTTCTCGTCCCAGACGTGAGGAGCGTGCGAGAGCTTAGGTGTCGGGACGAGCAAAGATGTATGACTCCCACGCTTTTTTCGTATATATCCTAAACTTGATATTACTAACCAGCCTTGTTGGGAGTAAAAGGTGTTATTAAGATATATATATATATATGCTGGAAAAAACCAAGACTGCGATGGCAGCGGAACTAATAAAATCTGTAATCCACATAGACCCGGCACCTATGCCTGGTGCAGGGCTTGCCAACATTGCGAAGGCATTAGTTGATGACGTGAAGGATTTCACGAAAGAGAGAAATAGAAATAAAGTGTAATAAAATAATTCCTATTACTATGTTCTACAATCAAGCAAAGAAAAAGGCAATCAAAAGACTTGAATCTGCTGAGAAAGAGTACAATTCGATTGGAGAGAAAGGCAATCAACTGGCTCTTAATCTCTATGCAAGCAGAAAGTCAGCTGTACTGGCTATTGAGCGTATTGAGGCTTACATCAACAAACTTGCCAATTCGCCAAAGGTGTTTGCAAGGGAAATCGCGGATGTAAAGCTGAACATCCGTGAGTTCAACGAGGCCGTAAGGATAGAAAAAGAGAACGCGGCAAACAACCTGAAGGGCGGCGCGATGGCTGGCGGTGGCGCAGCCATTGGCGGAGGCATCGCCGCACTTGGCCCCACGGCGGCCATGGCCATTGCCACCACTTTTGGAACAGCATCGACAGGCACCGCCATTGCTTCACTTTCTTTTGCATCATCCAACCATTTTTTTCAAGAAATCATGCAGATATTGCCAGATTTTGTTTTTCTTTGCAATGTCTAAAAGGAAATCTTACAGAAAGACTTGCCTGGTGGACATATATATATTGGAATAGGCGTTTACTAACGCTTTGATTGACGCTCGAACTCGCAATTCAATAGCCAAGTCATGAGAAGCCGCAGTAGATGCCTGCGTATAGAGACAACTCTCCCGTTGTGCCATAGTGGTGCAAAGGATGTTGCCATATATGCGTGGGCCTCTGCATACTTCTCGTTCTTGACAGGGAAGCATGCGAGGCTTGAGCGTCGGGACGAGCAAAGATGTATGACTCCCACGCTTTTTTCGTATATATCCTAAACTTGATATTACTAACCAGCCTCGTTGGGAGTAAAGGCATTATAAACATTCGAGTTGTTATGCCATTATTCAGAATTACAGTCAAGCAGAGAGTGAACACCAACGGTATCCGTTTAGAGCCAGGAATGAGTGTCGATGTAGTCAGCAACTCTTTCAGTGACCCTGTGCATACTAATGGCGGACAGAGCGTAGCTGATGCCTTTATGCGTATTTATGGCGTTGACATCAAGAAGGCTGGAGCATTGAATGGAATTTATTTAAAAGTTAAACGAATTGATAAAGAATATGGAGAAGTATGATTTAACGAACAAAAAAGAATTAGTTAACGTAATCAAGGATTTAATGGGTAGTTCATTTGCCGCCCCCCTAATTGCTGTTAATCCTCTAATTCCTGTCGTTGTGAAATTTGGCAGTATGATTATTGATAAAATATTTTCATCCGAAATTTTAAAACTTCAGAAAGACACTGCAGAGCAACTCATTAAGCGAGGTAAAGAAGAAGGTGTTGATGAAATGGAGATTACAGTTAAGAACTCTCGTGGATTTAAATTGAATATGCCGATTGATGAAATACTGAAGATTGACGCATTGATTGGAGCAGACGAAAAAATGCACATTAAAGTAAAATATAAATAGTTGGAGAGTGCTATGGAAAAAAATGAAGAAAAATCATCATCACCAGGCTGTGGTTTTTTGTCATTCTGTCTTCTCACTGAGATCTTTTGGGGGATTTATTCTTGGGATAAATGGACTAAACTTGATTATTGCCCATATCTCATTATTGCTAATATTGTAATATGGGCAATTATTGTTTGGTATTGCTGTTTTCGCAAATAGCAATATAGAACAACAGCATGACAATTTGGGCATCCTCTATGTTAATATATAAGTAATGTTTTTTTAATTATAATTATGGAAAAGTATACAGAATCTATGATAAGTAAGGCTTTATCAGTTGCATATGATAAAGCAATTAATGGTTTTGAAGTCCAAGGTTTTAAAATCCTTGATTCCTCATTTGACCTTGCAAGGGATTACTCAAATCCTGATAGGTCTGTTAAAAAAAACGCCACATCTCTGATTAATTGGCAATGCACCAAAGCTGGTGTTAGTGGCTTTGCTACAAGTTTTGGTGGCTTTGCTGCAATGGCAGTCGGCGTTCCTGCAAATATAACAAGTGTACTTTATGTGCAACTTCGAATGATTGCCGCTATTGCTATTATGGCAGGCTATGACCCTCGCCAAGACCAAGTGCAAACGTTGGCTTACACTTGTTTATTGGGAAGTGCAGCTGGTGAGGTAATAAAAAAGGAAGTTGGTGTAAAAATAGCAGAAAAGCTGTCGGAGAACTTTATTAAAAAGAATATAAGCAGAGCAATGACAACTAAAATAAACCAAAGAGTTGGCTTCAGATTGATAACAAAAGCTGGTAGTAAAGGTGTGCTGAATATTACAAAGATGATTCCCGTTGTCGGTGCAGTGTTCGGAGCAAGTTTTGATATAGTTACGACTAAAACAATTGGAGCAACAGCCAAGAAAATATTTATTGACGGAAAAGTAAGTTGAGTTTATAAAAAGCAGACAGGCATTTGTATAATCCATTATAGTATAGTTTTTGAGCATAAAATTACTTTACTTCCCGTAATATTTTACGGAACTGGCACTTTTCTGCATCAACTCCAATTCTTTTTCCAGGGAACAAAACGGAGAAAAACAGATTTTGCCTAACTTTGTACTTGATATTGCAATAATAATTATTATGGAACATAGAATTGAACGCGTGAAATATCTTGGTAAAAAGGTGTTTTCGAACAAGCGGTATAGCATCCATGTGATGCTGTTTGACCAAGGCATGGCAAGGGCCCGGATCTGCTACAAAAAAAGGAAAAACAGGAGCCTAATCCAGTATTGGGGGAGCGATTACTTGTGTTTCGACGAATGTCGGCGAGAGTGTGTGTACGACACGAGGGAATGTCTGTATTATTTGCAGATGGACAAACAGGCACGTCGTTGGTTTCGCAAGGTGCTGCGCCCGTGCTTTGAGAAGTTTCTGATGCCCAATGGTGGCATTAGTGCGGAAATAGCAGAAGAAGTTGAGAACATAGAGCGCCAACAGATCTGCGTCTATAGGTTGCCTGAAATTGATAAAGATGAAGAGCGATTCTTATGGTGGGAATTTTAGGAAGATAATGACATGAAACTTCAAGAACTATTGATGTCTGTATATTCTGTTATTCACCAAATAATTGTTATTTCTGAAAAAAGCCGTAATTTTTAACCTATACATTCAAGATAGAAGTGTAATTTTTAACCTACAAATCCAGCCAGCTTCCCGTAAGAACAGCGTACCCGGTGGGACATTTTTTTCTATATAGACATGAGATATAACAAACAGACGATGACGCTGGCACAGCAGAACCAACCCTGAATGACATTGATATTCTGCGTTAATTCTCCATAATTGCTTTTTTAAGTCAACCTTTTTTAGTAACTTTGGAAGATTCCGCAGGATTTCTTTGTATAAAGGCAGTTTGGGAGATTGAGGATTTTGAGGGTTACGGATAAGAGACCGTTCTAATCTCCTTGTTCTGCTATGAATTGCCTAAAAGAACGCCCGATGAAGAGTCACCAGCCGTTTTTGTGACTCGTCATCGGGTGCAGAGGTAATCATTCTTTTTGAAAGTGCCAAATCAATCCGTCACTATTTCTTCTGAGTTTGCCAGTCACTCTATTAATCTCCAATTACCATGACCTGCAGAACCGTCACGGTCAATGAATCTCAAAGATTTCAGTTTATTAATATGCTTTTGAACTGCTGTCACAGAGATACCTATTTTCTTGGCTATGTCGCCTCTTGTGATATAATTATCAGCATATATCAGTTTAAATATGGTAGCTGCTGTCTCAGATAACCCTTTAGACAACTCTTTAGACAACCTTATAGACAACCCTTCTGGCAACTCTATGGATAATTCATTAGACAGCTCTGTCGTACTTGACTTAACGGATGGCACAGGCAGCACCAATTCAACTTCATCAACATCCAGTTTATTCAGCAGTTGTGGCTCGCCCCAATTGGTTTCCTTCCATGCAGCTATAATCTTGGGGAATCCAGAGCCGACATTCTCACCAAAGCCAATCAGGCGGAGCATATTCTGGATTTTTGGATTGCGGGCCTTAGAGTTTCCGCCTCTATAGATGGTCTCTACAGGCAACTTTAGCAGTCCTGGATTACGGAAGCAAAGACGGTCATCATGTTTCTCTATCCTCAGAATACCTGCATCCGCCATTAGATCGCAGTGGATAATGGCATTCGTAAAGGCTTCACGTACAGCTTCACGTTGTGGCGTGTCGTCTTTTCTCTTCCAACCTTTCTCCAGTTTAAATGGCTTTGGCAAGTCAAACTGGATTTTTGGTGAGACAATGCGGAAGAACTGGTACAAGTTATTCTCCCAAAGTCCATCGTATGTCAGTCGGTCGTGATAACGTTCATCACCCACCAGATGGCTCATGTCCAGATAGTCCATGCGGAAGTTAGCAAATCTGTCTCTAATGGCGAGTCCTTTGCCAAACATCATCAGTCCTGCCAATGTCAAGCCTTCCTTACCTGTCTGCCTATCTTCAGTATAACCACCAAGATTCCTGAGGAAAGTCTTATCGTCAACCTGATTCCAGACATGGGTACTGTTCTCCTGTCTGAACTCTGTGCGATACTGACGCAAAGAATCAGAATCAATATCATCCATGCCATAATACTCTATCAGAATGCTATCGTTGCCATCAGCATTAGAGTCACGTATCATAGCCTTTACCTGAGCCTCTGTACAATGATAGTCACCTTCATTGTTGCGCCTATACGTACCTTTATATACATTGCCGTTCAGATAGATAGGCTTTGCCATCCAGTCTGCCTGAGGGACATGGATGCAAACAATCTGCACTCCATCCACATTAACTATCTCCACATCGCTGTCAAGAAGAATGTTCTCATTCACCTTGTCGCTGTTGAGGGTATTCCAGAAATCAGTGATAATCTTGCTTGGTTCATCCACTCCTATTATATGGAATCGATTACTAACGTTCTTCTCCTGCAAGTCTTCATCCACGCCAAGCAGAATCAGTCCGCCAATGGTATTAGCGAAAGCCGAATAGGTTGCCCATACCGACTTAGGCACCTCTGCCTTTGCCCGTTTGCACTCCAGAGTCACCCTTTCACCTTTCTGCAATGCTTCTCTTAATGTTTTCTCGTCCATCTTCATATTTCGCTTGCAAAGTTAGCCAATTCTTTCGTAGTTTACTACTCAATGATTAGAAATCAAGACCAGTACCCGTAATCTTACTATTTGGATATGTCATCCATTAAAAATGGTTTAATATTATTTCCATTTACTCCCAAATCTATCAGAAGTTGTTTCTTTGTCATATAAGAAACTTTTTTATCCTCAGAATTTATAAACGATATTTCCCATGTTGTTTCATCACTTACTTTTGATTGTATCACTCTGTAATAAGGGCAATGAACGCAAAAAAGCAAGCTCTTTTGCATTGCATTGCACTCGTTTTTCCGTAACTCTGACTTCGTCGAAGTTACTCCGTCTCGGCATAAAAAATAAATACATTTGTTTTGTTCTGCACTCGACTTTCCGTAACTCTGGCTTCGCCGAAGTTACTCCGTCTCGGCATAAAAAATAAATACATTTATTTTGTTCTGCACTCGACTTTCCGTAACTCTGGCTTCGCCGAAGTTACTGTCACTCGGCAATGAACGCAAAAAAGCAAGCTCTTTTGCATTGCATTGCACTCGTTTTTCCGTAACTTTGTCACTGCTACTGTGGGGTGGGAAAGTAATATGGTCCCTATTACTGACTAATATGACTCATATTACTGACCAATATGACTCATATTACCGAGCAATATGACTCATATTGCCTTAGCTCCGGCCCCTTTCCGAGGGAGGAGGACAACGCGATAGCTCCATAGTTCCTATAGCATCATAACATCTATAGCAGTTAAGATATAGAAAACAGCGAAATGAAACGAACAATATTGCTTATATCGAGGAGAGTTTTGTTGCTGATGCTGCTCGTTTGCCCCCTTGCGGCAAGCGGTCAGCAAGCCGACATGAGCAAGTTGTCGGCCTACGTGAGGCAGCTCTATGCCCTTTCAGGCGACAGCCGAAACGGTGAAGCACTGCAACGAGTGCGAAGTGGTGCTGCCGCAAGTCGGCGTTCGCAGTCTTCGCGCCCTGGTTCCTTGAGTTCGCAGCTTACTGCCTTTGTCCGCATCACAGCCAACGGAAGCCGCATTTTGTCGGAAAACGGATGCAGCGAACTGGCTCGTTTCGGCAATATATACGTCGCTCGCATACCCTTCAGCAGTCTTTCTGCGCTGTCGGCAGACAGCCGTGTGAGGCGCATCGAGGCCAACCGTCCCTGCACTGTCACCATGGACACCGTGGCACGGTGCGTTGATGCGCTGCCGGTGTATGCCGGCGAGCAACTTCCGCAGCCCTATACGGGCAGTGGGGTAGTGGTGGGAGTGATGGACATAGGCTTCGACCTGACCCATCCTAACTTCTTTTCCGCCGACCAGTCGCGCTATCGCATAGCCCGTCTTTGGGACCAGCTGGGACACACTGAGGGCACAGACCTCGGCACCTTTGTCGAGGGACGCGAGGCTCTGCTCAGCTACGGCCACACCGTTGACGGCCTGTTGCTTGGCCACGGCACCCACACCGCCGGTACAGCCGCCGGTTCGGGCTACACCACGCCCTATCGCGGCATGGCTTTCGACAGCGAGCTGTGTCTCGTTGCCAATGCCACGTCAAACAACATGGAGCTTATCCCCGAAGAAGAGCAGCCTCTCTACACCTCGGCCACCGATGCCCTGGGCTTCAAGTACATCTTCGACTATGCCCAGAGCGTGGGCAAGCCATGTGTGGTTTCTTTCAGCGAGGGAGCCATCGACAGCTATTATGGCGACAGCGAACTCTACGACGAGGTGCTCGCTTCTATGGTGGGGCCGGGGCGCATACTCGTGGCTTCGGCTGGAAACGATGGTGAGCGCAAGCAGTTTTTCCACAAGCCAGCCACAGAGGAGAGCGGAACGTTCATCCGCGGACCGCATGAAAAGGCGTATATCATGTGCGCCACACCGGCTCGCGTAGGCTTGCGCACCGTAATCTATCATCAGAAGCCCGACACCATCAGCTTCGTCCTCGATGCCGCCACAGCACCGACCGACACTATCGAGGTCAACGACACCCTGCAGCTCAGCTCCGGACGGTATGTTTTCCAGTTTGTCAGCTATCCCTCGCGTTTCGATGTCGGCGTGCGAGCCTGCGAGATGCTGATAACAGCCCCTTCGATTATCGGTCTTCAGGTGCCTGTCTCGGTTGAGGTAACGGGCAAGGAGGGCGAGGCCGACTTCCACCTGCTCGTCGGCACCATGTCCCAGAACAGCATCAACCCTCTGCTCACAAGCGGCGAAGCCACCCATCAGGTGCTCTCGCCGGGCTCTGCTCCAGCTGTTATCTGCGTTGGAGCCACTACACACCGCAATACCTTTGTCAACACCAGCGGCAACCGCCAGACTTCCGGCGAGGTGGGCAACGGCGCACTTGCCGCCTATTCCTCGCACGGACCCACTCTCGACGGGCGCACCAAGCCCGACGTGGTTGCTCCGGGCACCTATGTGATGTCGTCGTACAATCATTTCTTTCTCAACGACAATCCCGACAACTTTTTCCATCGATGGACTATTGCGCGCACCGACTTTGCCCCCGACGGCGGCGCGGCTGTTTCCTATCCCTGGGGAGCCGATGAGGGCACCTCGATGTCTACCCCCGTGGTGTCGGGAGCCATAGCTTTGTGGCTCGAAGCCTGCCCCAGCCTAACCCCGGAGCAGGTGAAGGATGTGCTTGCCGCTACCTGCAAGCCCGTCGTGCTTCCCTCGGGCGAGATGCCCTCGCAGTGGCCCAACAACTTTGCCGGGTACGGAGAGATTGATGTCTATGCCGGATTGGTTGAGGTGCTCAACCGTTATGTCACCGGCATCGACACCATCAGCCGCCACCAGCCAGCAGCAGTGGGCTGTCGCCTCTCGGCAGATGGGCTTCATGTCAGCATCGACGCATCTGTTGCCGAGCCTGTCACGCTGCGCCTCTTTAGTGTCGGAGGACAGCTCGTTGCTTCGCGCCGACTCTGTGGCGGTGGCGAAACCGTCATTCCCATGACTGCGGCGGGCAGCGGAGTGTATGTCCTTCAGTCGCAGTCGAAGGATAAGGCAGCCATCGGTTCCGTAGTGTTCCGGAAATAGATGGCTGCCAGCGCATTTCCATAGTTTGAGTTTCGCTTTTGGCAAGCCCCTTATGCCATACTTCCAATTCTCACAACAAGTAGGTATAAGGGCTAAACACCCACTTTTAGGTATTGTGGGCATCGGTCTTTCGTGCTAATTTTGCAGCGTGATAAGGAGGAAAGCCAGTCCTGTCAGAGCGTATATGAACCCCGTCAGGATATATATAATATAAGGTGAAACATAACAACTAAACCATAAATAGAAATGAAAAAGACAGTAGTAGTTTACGGTTCGTCAACCGGTACGTGTGAATCCATTGCCAATACTATCGCCGACAAGCTCGGCACGGAGGCCATCAACGTGGCCGATATGACCGCCGACACCATAGCAGACAACGACGTGCTGCTGCTCGGAACATCCACCTGGGGTGCCGGAGAGTTGCAGGACGACTGGTACGACGGCATCGACGTGCTCAAGGAAGCAGACCTCGAGGGCAAGACCGTGGCCATTTTCGGATGCGGAGATGCCGAGTCCTATCCCGACACATTCTGCGGAGCGATGGGCGAAATCTACAATGCCGTGTGCGACAAGGCCACCGTTGTAGGCGGAGTGAGCACCGACGGCTACACCTTCGACGACTCCGAGGCCGTGCAGAACGGCCAGTTCGTTGGCCTTGCGCTCGACGATGTCAACGAGAGCGACAAGACCGAGGCGCGCATCGACGCGTGGATAGCATCGCTTCCTTTGGAGTAAGAGCCCACCCCCTGCCCCCCTCTCCAGGGGAGGGGGCATAGAACACCACTCACCAGTACCCACTCACCAATCCCTAACCCCACTCACCAATCCATAACTCTACCAGTATGACACACGAAGTACGTCAGGCCAACGACATGAAAGTGCTGATGAACCACATCTACGAGTACAAGAAAGGCGTGCGCCGCATGGTGCTCTTCACCTGCAACAGCCGATACGAGCAGTTTGCCCGCAAGCGGCTCGAGCATCAAGGCATCGACTACTTGATACAGCCGGTGGGCGACGGACGGAGCATGAACCTCTTTTTCGGTCGCCAGGAGTGCCTCGATGCCATACGGCTGATGGTCAACCGTCCGCTCAACCAGCTCTCTCCCGAAGAGGACTTCATGCTTGGAGCGTTGCTGGGCTACGACATCTGTGCGCAGTGTGAGCGCTATTGCCGGCGTAAGGGGCGTATGGAGTGTGATGGACATTGTCCGCATTGCAACTGATAAGGTGATAAATCGCTAATAGATAAATTCATAATGTTTTTTGTATGATACGTGAGGGCCGGCTGTGAAGCCAGTCCTCACTTTGTAATATGGCTAATATTACCGACCAACCCCCATCCCCCTCCCCAAGGGAGTGGAGCTGTAAGGAAAGTAATATGGCCCATATTACCGACCAATATGGCCCATATTACTGACCAATATGGCCCATATTACTGACCAATATGGCCCATATTACTTTCCACCGACAGCCCCTGCGTAAGTGAGTGGAGGCGGATTGCAGAAAGAAAACATGAAAAACGCTATGCTGTATGTCGCAAAATGTTTGTAAATTTGTAGTCGGTAACAACCAGAAAGACTACAACATTAACATAACAATAAAACACACAAGCAAATGCGAACACTAAAACTTCTTATCTTTGTGCTGGCAATGGGTCTCGCTTCGTGCGGAACCACTCGCACGGTGCCCATCACCGGTCGCCAGCAGTCACTCCTGGTAGACGATGCCCAGATGCTCTCGTTGAGCACGCAGGAGTACAACAAGTATATGCAGACAGCCAAGAAGTCTACTAACCAGGCCAACACCCAGATGGTGCAGCGCGTCGGTCAGAGGCTTGCCAACGCCGTAAGCACCTACCTCCGGCAGAATGGACTCGCCAGCGAGCTCAACAATTTCAAGTGGGAATTCAACCTTGTGCAGGACAAAAACGTCAATGCCTTCTGTATGCCCGGCGGAAAGATCGTAGTCTTCGAGGGCCTTCTGCCCGTCACTCAGACCGAGACGTCGCTGGCAATCGTGCTCGGCCACGAGATTGCCCACGCCGTGGCAAAGCACTCTGCCGAACAGATGTCGAAGCAGTATCGCCAGCAGGTGGGCACGCAGATAGGCGGAGCACTCCTCGGTGCGCTGGGCGTGAGCCAGGAGACGGTGTCGCTCGCACAGTGGGTAGGGCAGCAGGGCTTCAAGTTCCGCAACCTGAAATACTCGCGCGACCATGAGAACGAGGCCGACCACATGGGCCTTATCTTCGCTGCTATGGCCGGTTACAATCCGCAGGAAGCCGTCACTTTCTGGAAGCGAATGGCCTCGATGTCCAACTCCAGCGGCTCCGACATATTCAGCGACCACCCTTCCGATGCCAAGCGCATAGCCAACATACAGGGCTGGATGCCTGAGGCAATGAAGTATTACAAGAAGAAATAGCAGTGAAAAGCATCATCGACATAGAGAGCTGATGCAAGACGGACTCGACAACTGAGCTTCTGAGTAATGAACCTTTAACAACGACAACCATGATAGACTATTTTATCAGCCATCTGTGGCAGCTCTGGGCTCTCATAAGCCTGCTCTGCCTGATACTCGAACTCACCAACGGCGACTTCTTCATACTCTGTTTTGCCATCGGTGGCGTGTTTGCTGCCGTGGCATCGGCCATCACCGACAACTTAGTAGTGCAGATTCTGGTCTTTGCCGCAGCCACTATCCTGAGCCTTGTGTTCTTCCGTCCGGCAGCGTTGCGCTGGTTCCATAAGAGTGGCGAGCAGCGCAAGAGCAATGCCGAGGCGCTTATAGGGCGCATCGGACGCGTCTCGCAGACCATCCCAGCCGACGGCTATGGCCGCGTAGCCATCGACGGCGACGACTGGAAGGCCCTCGCCACAGGCTCGCAAGCCATCGAGGCAGGCTCGAGAGTGCGCGTGGTGAGCATGGACTCCATAATAATCACCGTCGAGCCGGTGGCCGACGCGCGGCAGTAGCTGCCCGGAGTGCTGTCTTTAATAACACTTTAACCCTTTAACCATTTAATTTTTACCATTATGAGCATCGCAACCTATGTACTCATTGCAGTCGTTGTGCTGGTGATTATCATTGCCAAGAAGGCACTCGTGATAATCTCCCAGTCTGAAACCAAGATTATAGAGCGACTCGGTCGCTATCATGCCACCCTCAATCCGGGTGTGAACATCATCGTTCCGTTTATCGACAAGGCCAAGGATATAGTCGTTCTGCGCAACGGTCGCTACCTCTACAGTGCCAACATCGACCTTCGCGAGCAGGTCTACGACTTCGACCGCCAGAACGTTATCACCAAGGACAACATCCAGATGCAGATCAACGCGCTGCTTTATTTCCAGATTGTTGACCCCTTCAAGGCCGTCTACGAAATCAACAACCTGCCCAACGCCATTGAGAAACTCACCCAGACCACTCTGCGTAACATCATTGGCGAGATGGAACTCGACCAGACACTGACCTCGCGCGATACCATCAACACCAAGCTGCGCGCCGTTCTCGACGATGCTACCAACAAATGGGGTATCAAGGTGAACCGAGTAGAACTTCAGGATATTATGCCGCCAGAGAGCGTTCTCACCGCTATGGAGAAGCAGATGCAGGCCGAGCGCAACAAGCGAGCAGTCATTCTGACCAGCGAGGGACAGAAGCAGTCGGCCATATTGCAGTCAGAAGGTGAGAAGACTTCGACCATCAACCGTGCCGAAGCGGCCAAGCAGCAGGAGATACTTCGCGCTGAGGGTGAGGCTCAGGCACGCATACGAAAGGCCGAAGCCGAGGCTATTGCCATCGAAAAGATAACCGAAGCTGTGGGCAAGAGCACCAATCCGGCCAACTATCTGCTTGCACAGAAGTACATACAGATGATGGAAGAGCTTGCCAAAGGCGACAAGACCAAGACCGTTTACCTGCCTTACGAGGCCACGAATATGCTCGGCAGCATAGGCGGAATTAAGGAATTGTTCAAGGAAGGATGAACATCTGTGTTTTCGTAGGTGCCCGGCCTAATTTCATCAAGGTGGCACCAGTGTTGCGTGTGGTGGCTGCTCAGCGTGAGCAGGGCGCCGATATAGACTGCCAGTTGGTGTTTGCCGGCAGTCCCGATGATGCTACGCTCGAGGATTCGCTCTTCGACGACCTCCAGATTTCGCGTCCCGACGTGTGTCTGGGGGCGGAAAGCGATAACCTCAACGAGCTCACCGGCCAGGTGATGGCTGCCTTTGAGACCTATCTGCAGAACCATCCCACCGATGCGGTGATAGTTGTCGACGACCTCGCCAGCACCATGGCGGCAGCCATCGTCACCAAGAAGCAGGGGCTGTTGCTGGCCCATTTGTCGGCAGGAACGCGCTCCTTCGACATAACCATGCCCAAGGAGATAAACCGTCTGGTTATCGACGGACTGTCAGACCTGCTCTTCACCGCCGGAATGTCGAACAACAGCATTGCCAATCGCGAGGGAGCAGAACAGTCAAAGGTGTATATGGTGGGCAATTTGCTTATCGACAACCTGCGCTACAACCGCACACGGTTGCGTAAGCCGCAGCTCTTCGATGACCTGAAGCTCAGCAGCGGACAGTACATAGTGTTCACTCTGAACCGCAAGAAGCTCATTGGCGACACCGAAAACCTCGGCTCCATGCTCTCGGCAATGCTCCGCGCTGCAGGCGATATGCCTGTGGTGGCACCGCTTCGCGGCAATGCTGCCAAGGTGATTAAGTCGTTGGCTGACAGTGGAAAGCTCGACCGATGCGACAATCTGCACATCGTTGAACCGCTCAACTTCCTTGAGTTCAGCTATCTCATGGCCAATGCGCGTGGTGTAGTGACCGACTCGGGCAACGTTGCCGAAGAGGCCACGTTCAATGCCGTGCCTTGCATCACACTGAACAGCTACACCGAGCACATCGAAACGGTGAAGGTGGGCACCAACGTGCTTGTTGGCGAGGATGCCGAACGGCTCTGCGAAGCCGTAGGCGATATGGTTGGCGGCCACTGGAAGCCGTCGGCTATCCCTGACCGATGGGACGGACGTACAGCCGAACGCATTGTGCAGACCATCTGTAACGTGCTGAGCCAGAGCCATAAATAAAACGGTTGCAGGCCGCTCAGCGCCTGCAACCGTCATTCCAATGCTTAGAAGTTGGCCGCGAAAGCCACTCCCACACTCTTGTCGTAGGCATTGTAAGTGGGAATGACCACCATCGTGCGCTTGCTCTTGTCCCATCCGAAGAGGCGCTTCTCCAACGGGAGAAGCCAGTAGCCTATCTTCGCCGAGAGGATACCTACTCCGGCACCGCCTATGATGTCGTTGAGCCAGTGGCGGTCGTTGTATAACCGCAGGAAGGCAATGCCCGTAGCCACGGCGTATGCGCCTGCTCCCCAGCCGTTGCCGTACTCAATGCGTACCAGTTCGGCACCCAGAAAGGCTGTTGCCGTGTGGCCCGAAGGAAACGAATTGCGTGCATCTGAGTCGGGTCGCTTCTCCCTGATAGTGTGTTTCATTCCGTTTGTCAGTGCTACCATAGCCAGTGTAGCCGTGGCAGTGGCTGCTATGCGCTCTCTGAAGGGATGCTTGGCCTTCACGCCGACCAGTCCCAAGCCCACACTTGCTGCCAGGGGAAGGTATTGAAGGCTGTTGTCCAACTTGAAAGTGCAGTCGCCTCGCAGGTCGTAGAAGCTCTCCTTGACATCCTGTTTCAGTCCGCAGAACCAGCCGTTGTGTACTCCGAAGGCTCCCACCGCAATGAGAGCCGTAGGCAGAATGAGCTGTCGGGGCTTGAAACCGTCGTTGTTGACGGTGGTGCTGTCTGCCGTTTCGCTTTGCGCCAAGCTGACGGTGGGGTGGGCGAGAGCCACCGAGATGAGGAGCGAAAGCATCACATAATGTCTGGAAAAGAAGCTTGTCATGGTCTGAGTGGTTGATGAATTGGTCGCAAAAGTAACAAGTATTTGTCTAAAAATGCCACTTACGGCAGTATTTTTTGCCATTGCGTGCTCACCGTGAACTAAAAAAACGCTTATCGGCGACAATGCAACAGCGTTGCAGTTTTTTTTGAGTAACTTCGCAGCCGATAACCAATTAGCCTTTATAACATGAAGAAGACGATACCCGTAGTGGGCATGGCGTGCTCGGCCTGTGCGGCCAATGTTGAGCGCAAGCTCTGCGGCATGGAGGGTGTAGACAGCGTGTCGGTGAGCCTTCCGGCCCGTCGTGCAGTCATAGACTATCGCGAGGACGTTGTCACCCTCGAGCAGATGAAGGCCGAACTCAACTCCATCGGTTTCGACCTGGTTATCGAGGCCGACCGCTCTGTGGTGGAGCTCGAGCGCAGGGAGTATCGGTTGCTGTTGTGCCGTATGCTCCTCTCGTGGCTGTTTGCCCTTTTGTGCATGGCTGTCACCATGCGCTGGGTGGCCGTCGGCGGTCGCGATGCTGCCAACCAGCTGTCGATGATGTTGTCGCTTGCCAATATCGTGGTGTGCGGCAGCCAGTTCTACCGTCGTGCATGGCTGCAACTGCGCCACCGCACCATGAGCATGGACACCCTCGTGGCACTTTCCACGGGAATAGCCTTCCTTTTCAGCACGTTCAACACATTCTTCGGCGAACGTCTCTGGGGCTCGCGCGGCATGGAGTGGCACACCTATTTCGATGCGTCAATAATGATAATCACCTTCGTTCTCACTGGAAAAGTGCTCGAGGAGAAAGCCAAGAACAGCACTGCCGACACCCTGCGCCAGCTCCTCGGGCTGCAACCCAAGACGGCACGGCTGGCTGCCAATGCTGCTCCGGCAGGCGAAGGCGACACCTCGGAGGTGCCTGTCTCGACGATTTCGGTGGGCGACGTGCTCGAGGTGAGGGCCGGAGAGAAGATTCCCGTCGACGGAATGGTGACGTGGGCCGATAGTTTTATGACAGCCGAAGGTGCCTATGTGGACGAGGCTATGATAACCGGCGAGCCTACGCCGGTGCTGAAGCGGCGCGGCGACAAGCTGCTTTCGGGCACCATTCTCACCCAGGGCACCCTGCGGATGAGAGCGCGGCAGGTGGGCGAACACACCGCTCTCGCAACCATCATACGCATGGTTGAGCAGGCTCAAGGCTCAAAGGCCCCCGTGCAGCGCACCGTAGACCGTCTGGCTATGGTCTTTGTGCCGGTGGTGCTGCTGCTCTCGGCTGTCACCTTCGTGGTGTGGTGCATAGCCGGAGGCAGTTCGCAGCTGCCGCAGGCGGTGCTCTCGGCAGTGGCGGTGCTCGTTGTTGCGTGTCCGTGTGCCATGGGGCTGGCTACGCCTACGGCTCTGATGGTGGGCATCGGCAAGGCAGCGCAGCACAATATACTCATTAAGGATGCCGCGGCACTCGAGAACATCCGCAAGGTGGATGCCTTGGTGATTGACAAGACGGGTACGCTGACGATACCTAACCGGCAGATTGACTTCACCAGAGCCGACAACCTGCCCTTCGAGCAACGCGAAACCTTGAAGCCTAACGCACGCGAGGCCATGGAGCAACTGCAACGGATGGGCATCGAGGTCTACCTTATGAGCGGCGACAAACCCTCGGCGGTGGAGTACTGGGCAGGCAAAGCGGGTATTGCCAACTATCAGAGCGGAGTGAAGCCGCAGGACAAGCAGAACCTTGTAGACCGCCTGCAGCAGCAAGGAAAGGTGGTGGCTATGGTGGGCGACGGCATCAACGACACTCAGGCTCTGGCCTTGGCAGATGTCAGCATAGCAATGGCTGCCGGCACGGATGTGGCTATCGACGTGGCGCAACTCACGCTTATGGGCGACGACCTGCGCAGCATACCGCAGGCTGTGCTGCTCTCTCGCCGCACGGTATCGATGATACACCAGAACCTTTTCTGGGCTTTTATATATAATATGGTGGCTATTCCCCTTGCCGCAGGCCTGCCATACGCTTTTGGCTATCACTTCCAGATAACCCCGATGTGGGCAAGCTGCCTCATGGCTATGTCGAGTGTGAGCGTTGTACTCAACAGTTTGAGGTTGAAGTATGCTTAGAAATCCGCTACGTCTACCTAACCGGGTAGTCGTAGCGGTTGTGGTTGTAGAAGCCGGTGCGTCCCGTGGGCACGCGGTCAACCTCTACCTGTATCTGAATGAAGCTGTGGTTGTTGAAGTCGTAGCGCACTCCGGCACCGAAGCGGTCCATCATTCGCGAGTCCAAAGCCCAGTAGCCAACGGGCCGTCCCCATGCTCCCATGCCATAGTAGCCCCCGTAGTGGCCGAAAGGATATACAGCGCGCCACGGGCTTATGTTGCCCGATGTGAAAGCTTTCTGCACAAAGGCGTATGCGCTCCAATGCTCGTTGAAGCGATAGTTCAGCATAGCCGTCAGTCCGGCAACGGTATAGTTGCTGCCGTTCCACAGCGTATTGCTCAGATAGCCGCCAACAGCAAGCGAGGCTTTTGGCGACAGCTGGGTGACGTACATCAGGTTGACATCCTGTGTGAAGGCTGCTCCGCCGACGGCACCACTGCCGAAGCCAGCACTCACCGAGGCTCCGAGGTTGACGTTCAGCCCCTTGTGAAGCTCCCAGGGGGTAAAGCCGTGGCTCAGGGCATAGAGCGGATATTCCGGCATATAGTAGTCTTCGGCAGGTGTTTCAGCCGGTTCGTGTATCTTCACGGTCAGGCTGTCCAACTGTGTGAAGCCGTTTGCGTCGTATCTGAGGAAGCGTGTCTGCTGCTGGTTGCGCTGGTCGCGGGCCAGTTCGCGCGCCATAGCCTTCTCCTCTTCGGTGGCTTCTCTCGCGCCGTGCAGCTCCGGCGACTCTATCGGCATCACCTCCGGGGCCACCGCTGCCGTGTCGGCCACCTGCGCATGAAGCCCCAGCGACCATACCAATGCCATCAAACCTGTGATAACAGTCTTCATATCATTCCCTTTTGGTTTATCTAATGCAAAAGTAAACCATAGCCTCCACACCGCCAAATGTTTTAAACCTTTTTAAGTTGTGTTGCGGATTGTTCTCATCCGCGTGCCTTCGAAGCCCCCTCGAAGCCCCCCTCCCTTGGTGAGGGGCCGGGGATGGGTGAGTAATATGACTCATATTGGTCGGTAATATGACTCATATTGGTCAGTAATATGACTCATATTACCTTTCAAAAGCATTGCAGCAGCTTCATGTTTTTTGCACTGAGGATTTGGAGAAAAGGAATGATAGTGGTAAATTTGCAACAGTATTAACTTCAACAATTCACTTAGAATCAAGTATCTTATATGAAACGAGTGTTATTTGTTTTGTCCGTGGCATTGCTTGCCGGCCTTTCGGCGCAGGCACAGAAAACTAATGCCGCACCGGTGAAGGAGAAGAAGAACGTTGGCACGGTGCTGTCGAACATCTGGAAGAAGACCCGCGACGGCGTGGCCGGCACCGCCACCGACCTGGCCGACAAGCTGACACGCAGCCATCGTGGCGAGCACAAGGTGGGTGGCACCTACTATATGTCGCTCTATGATACCAACCTATACAAGGAAGCCGACGGAATAGAGATACGCCAGCTCAGCATGGACAGCTTCGTGAAAACCTATCCCAAGGCCGAGGTGCTCTCGTGCGTCATTCCGCAGCAGCAGTGGCTCAGCGAGCCGGTAAAGAAAGGCGAGCAGATAGTGGGCTACCTGCAGACCCTGTACTGCTATATCATAGCGCGCGACGGCACTGACGGCTACATCAACAGCAAGTTTGGCTTCCAGCGCTACAAGGCCGTGGGGTTGCAGCCGCAGGTCATCAGCGACCACTGGGGAGAGCTGCTGCGCACCGACATCATACCCCGTGCCGACTACGAGGAACTTATAAAGTGATTTCCACATAACAACCCAGAGGTCTTTAAGGTCCTTAAAGTCCTTGAAGACCCTAAAACTCCCAAGACTCACATCCGCAAATGAACTTTTTTAAACGACTTTTCGGAGGTAAGGAGGAACCCACCGAGCAAGAAAAGCAAGAGGCGGCGGCCCGCGACTTCGACATACTGAAGTACGACGGCGTGAAAGCCATGAAGATGGGGCAGTGGGGCCATGCCATCCGCTGCTTCCGCCATGCACTGGAGCTGAGCGAAGACCTTGAGGTGCGCGACTATCTGTCGCAGTCGCTCATACGTACCGGCGAGCTGCTTGCGGCCAACGACGAGCTGCAGGTGATAGCCGAGGCGCAGCCCGACAATCAGTCGGTGTTTGTGCGCATAGCCCAGGTGGCCTATATGATGGAGAACTATCAGGCAATGGGCGATGCCTGCGAGCGCGCCATGCTCATCGACGACAGCCAGGCGGTGGTCTATCTGCTCTACGCACAGGCTTCGCAAGGACAGGGCGACGACGCAAACACTGTGGCTATGCTCACCCGTGCCATAGCCCTGCAGCCCGACTATGCCGAGGCATACCTGCTTCGCGGCCAGACTCTGCTCGCCACCGGGCAGCTCGACGAGGCTCAGGCCGATGCCGAATGGCTTGCCGACCATGTCCCCGAGAACGAGGATGTGATGTTGCTGAAGGCCCGCATCATGGTGGCTCGCGGCAGCAGGCAGCAGGCGGTGGACATATATAATAAGGTAATAGAACTCAATCCGTTCAGCATCGATGCCTATCGCGAGCGTGCCGAGCAGCATGAGGCCCTTGGCAATGAGGCAGAAGCACAGGCCGACCGCGACAAGGTGAGCGAGTTGCAGCCTGCCGAGGGCACCGATGGCAGTCAGGACGGGGGCGAAGACATAGAACAGAAAGTTCGCCAGGCATATAGAGATGGCAATCCGCTGGCTGTTTAGACCGTGGCAAAGCTACTGCAAAAGCAAGGAAAGTAACTTTTTCTTGCTTTTTTCTTTCAAATTGTTTGCAGGTTATGGCGGAAAGTTATAATTTTGCAACCGTTAAACAATAAAGGACATCACAAATGAACCAGTCTTACGCATACTTTTACGGCTTTTACTTTTACTTTGCAGAGAATGTGAAGCAGGAAGTTGCGTAGTAAAACTAACATAAAAACATTAAATATACAGCCAACCCTGCTTCACTGACAAGGAAGCGGGGTTTTCTTTTATATCAGAGCGAATATGAAGAGAATAGCAATACAAGGCGAACTGGGGTCGTTCCACGACATAGCAGCCCATCAGTACTACGAGGGCGAGCAGATACAGCTGATCTGCTGCCAGACGTTCGAGCAGGTGTTTGAGAACGTTCGCCGCGACCCCACGGCCATAGCAATGCTCGCCATCGAGAATACCATTGCCGGCTCGCTGCTCCACAACTACGAGCTTCTGCGCCAGTCGGGCACCACGGTGGTGGGAGAGCACAGGCTGCACATACGCCACTGCATCTGCTGCCTGCCCGACGACACGTGGGAAACGCTGCAGGAGGTACACTCCCACCCGGTGGCACTGATGCAGTGCCGCAACTTTCTGGCCAATCATCCGCAACTGAAGGCGGTTGAGGCCGAAGACACAGCCGGAGCAGCAGCATATATCGCCAGGCACCAGTGCCGCGGATGGGCTGCCATCTGCAATGCCGAGGCTGCCAAGATGTACGGTCTGAAGGTGCTCGAAGATGCCATCGAGGACAACAAGCACAACTTCACGCGCTTCCTCATAGCCTCTAATCCGCAGAAGGCCGACTTTCTGCGCCCCCTCGAAGATACCAACAAGGCCAGCCTCGTGTTCTCGCTGCCCCATGAGGAAGGGTCGCTGTCGAAGGTGCTCACGATACTCTCGTTCTACAACATCAACATGACTAAGATACAGTCGCTGCCAATCATAGGCCACGAGTGGGAGTATATGTTCTACGTTGACGTGACCTACAGCAACCTCACACGCTACCGCCAGTCGATAGATGCCATAACGCCCCTGACCAAGGAACTGCGCATACTGGGCGAATACAAGGAAAGCTGAGGCGGATACCCACCCCCGTCCCCATTCCCGAGCGAAGCTCGCCTACCCGTAGCCTTTCCCCAAGGGAGTGGGAGAAATTCGGCGGAAGCCCAATTATGAATTAAGCATTAGGAATTAAGAATTAGAAAACAATGATACAACCAGCAAACAGACTACAGAAGGTAGAGGAGTACTACTTCTCGCGTAAGCTAAAAGAGGTGGCCCGGCTCAACAAGGAGGGCCTCGACATCATCAGTCTGGCTATCGGCAGTCCCGATATGCCGCCCTCGCAACAGACCGTGGACAAGCTCTGCGAGGTGGCCCGCACCCCGTCGGCCCACGGCTATCAGCCCACTATGGGAACTCCCGAGCTGAGGCAGGCCATCGCCGCCTTCTACGACCGCTGGTACGGAGTGAGCCTCGATGCCGCCACAGAGGTGCTTCCGCTTATCGGAAGCAAGGAGGGCATACTGCACGTGACGCTCGCCCTTGTCAATCCCGGTGACAAAGTGCTCGTGCCCAACCCCGGTTATCCCACCTACACGTCGCTCTCACGACTGCTCGGAGCAGAAGTGGTGAACTATGATTTGCGGGAAAACGACGGATGGCAGCCCGACTTTGACGCGCTGGAGCGCATGGACCTCACGGGCGTGAAGCTCATGTGGACCAACTATCCCAATATGCCCACAGGCGGAAAGGCACGCCGCGAGACCTACGAGAAGCTCGTCAGCTTTGCACGCAGCCACGACATCGTAGTGGTGAACGACAATCCCTACTCGTTCATCCTCAGCGAAGAACATCTCTCGCTGATGCAGGTGCCGGGAGCAAAGGACTGCTGCATTGAGTTCAACTCTATGTCGAAGAGCCACAATATGCCCGGCTGGCGTGTGGGAATGTGCGTGAGCAATGCCACGATGATTTCGTGGATACTCAAGGTGAAGAGCAATATCGACAGCGGAACGTTCCGCGGCATACAGCTTGCCGCCGCCGAGGCTCTGACCGGCAACACCGAGCAGTGGCACCGCGAGGCCAACATCGCCACCTACCGCCGCCGCCGCGACATTGCCGAGCGCATCATGAAGACTCTCGGCTGCACGTTTGATGCTGAGCAGGTGGGTATGTTCCTTTGGGGGCGCATCCCCGACTCCTACGACAATGTGGAGCAGCTCACCGAGCAGGTGCTCCACGAAGCCCGCGTGTTTATCACCCCGGGATTCATCTTCGGCAGCAACGGCGAACGATACATTCGCATATCGCTTTGCGCCAAAGACGAGCGCATGGAGGAGGCTTTCGAACGTATAGTGACAATGACAAACAACATAAAAACAACAAAATAAACTGAGAAAGAAATGGAACTGGAACTTGAAAAGCTCAATCTTCCGAGCGACAACGAACGCCCCTTTGTGATAGCAGGCCCCTGTTCGGCTGAAACCGAGGAGCAAGTGATGACCACCGCAAGGCAGCTCGCTGCCAAGGGATGCCACAACTTCCGTGCCGGAGTGTGGAAGCCACGCACCAAGCCCGGCGGCTTCGAGGGCAACGGCGAGAAAGCTCTGCCCTGGATGCAGCAGGTGAAACAGGAAACGGGTATGCTCGTTTCAACCGAAGTGGCTACTCCCGAGCACGTGGAGCTGGCACTGAAATACGGCATCGACATACTGTGGGTGGGCGCACGCACCAGTGCCAACCCCTTCGCAATGCAGGCTCTGGCCGACTCGCTCAGGGGAGTTGACATTCCCGTGTTCGTGAAAAACCCTGTCAACCCCGACCTCGAGCTGTGGGTGGGCGCACTCGAACGCATCAATCAGGCTGGTGTGAAGCGCCTGGGAGCCATCCATCGTGGCTTCTCGAGCTACGACAAGAAGATCTACCGCAACCTGCCCATGTGGCAGATACCAATCGAGCTGAAGCGCCGCTATCCGCAGCTGCCCATCATCAGCGACCCCAGCCACATCGGTGGCCGACGCGAACTTATTGCTCCGCTCTGCCAGCAGGCTATGGACCTGGGCTTCGAGGGACTCATCGTGGAGAGCCACTGTTCGCCCGACGACGCATGGAGCGATGCAAAGCAGCAGGTCACTCCCGACGTGCTCGACTATATACTCTCGCTGCTCGTCATCCGCGACCACAGCGTTACCACAGAGGGCATACAGACATTGCGCAAGCAGATAGACGAACTCGACAATGAGCTGATGAACCTGCTGGCCAAGCGTATGCGCGTATGCCGCGAGATAGGACAGTACAAGAAGGAGCACAACATGACCGTGCTGCAGACCAACCGCTACAACGAGATACTCGAAAAGCGCGGGGCTCAAGGCTCGCTGTGCGGCCTGTCGCCCGAAACCGTGGCCCACATCTTCGAGGAAATCCACGAGGAAAGCGTGCGCCAGCAGCTTGAGATAATAAACAAGTAATACCCCCCAGCCCCTCCCCAAGGGAGGGGTGATGGGGTAGGGAGCCTCTCTTGTCTGTATGTAGCACGTTTGCAACTAAATAACATTGATGGTTTAATTATTATCAAAGCCCCCGGTGCGGCAGTCGGTCGCCCCTCCCTTGGGGAGGGGATGGGGGTGGGCTTTATTACAATGAAAATCCTTATACTTGGAGCAGGAAAGATGGGAAGTTTCTTCATCGACCTGCTGAGCTTTGAACACGAAGTGGCAGTCTTCGAGAAAGATCCGCGAAGACTGCGCTTCACATACAACTGCCTGCGCTTCCAGCAGTTGGAAGAGATTGAGGCCTTCAGGCCCGAGTTGGTAATCAATGCCGTGACCGTGAAATACACCATACCGGCCTTTGAAGAGGTGCTGCCCTATCTGCCAAAAGACAGCATACTGAGCGACATAGCCTCCGTGAAGACCGGACTCAAGGAGTGGTACGAGCAGACAGGCATGGCCTACGTGAGCACGCACCCGATGTTCGGCCCGACGTTTGCCAACCTCAACCAGCTCCATGAAGAGAACGCCATCATCATAACCGAGGGCAACTATATGGGCCGCTGCTTCTTCAAGGATGTCTATGGCCGCCTTGGGCTCAACATCTATGAGTACACCTTCGACGAACATGACCGCACCGTGGCCTATTCGCTGAGTATTCCGTTTGTGTCTACATTTGTCTTTGCAGCCGTGATGAAGCCTCAGGATGCGCCGGGTACGACCTTCAAGCGCCATATGCGCATAGCCAAGGGAGTGCTCAGCGAAGACGACTACCTGCTTCAGGAGATACTCTTCAACCCCTACACCCACGACCAGGTGGCCCAGATACGCACAGAGCTAAAGAAGCTGCTCGAGATAATCGACGAAAAAGATGCCGATGGCATGAAGCAATACCTCACGAAGATACGCAGCAACGTGCTCGGACGGTGAGCAATATGGCCCACATTGGTCGGTAATATGGCCCATATTGGTCGGTAATATGGCCCATATTAGTCAGTAATATGGCCCATATTACTTTTCCATTTCATAGCTTCTCCACATTAATCGGTGCTGAAAATAAATGCAGCAAAGGTGTGGCTTGTTTGCAGGAAAAGCTTAACTTTGCGGTGGACAACCTTTCTATAAGGGTCAGAATAATCACTAAGAACCTAAGAAAGATGGAGAAAATGAACAGATTTATCAGCTTTACCTCTCGTATGGTGCTCAGTGCTGTGGTGCTTGCAGCACTGCTGTCTGCTGCCGTGGTGGATGCCGTGGCTGCTGGCGGACAGGCTACCCCTGCTTACAAAGCTGTATGGGTCTACAGCACGGCGAGCGACGGCTACGTTAACATCCGCGAGATGGCCGTAGTGGGGTCGAACATTCTGGGACGCATCAAGACGGGAGGCCGTGGTGCCGCCTATCTTGGCTCTACGGGTATGTGGCATCGTGTAGAGATGAATGGCGTGGAGGGCTATGTAGACAGTCGCTACTGCCAGGTGGAAGGACTCGACAAGGCTTCGCTGCGCGTCAATGGCGGGAAAGGCCCTATCTACTACGTAGTCATTGAAGAGTACCGCACCCTCAACGAGGCCCGTAAAGCCACAGAGAAGTTGCCCGACTCGCTCGACGGAGCGTGCATCTACCGCTTCAACGACAAGGACGGCACTGTGTATGCCCTCACCGTGGCCAGCTTCCTCAGCCGCGAAACAGCCCAGCAGCAGGTGGACGCCCTCAGCCAATATCTCTACCGGCAGTCATGGATACTGTATAGCCCCACTCCGGCCCCCTGCGTCTATCAGGGCATAGAGCCCAGCGGCGAGCCCGCTTCGCTGGAGCCGAGGTAACAGGGGGCAGTTCTTCGCCGCGCTAAGCTCTCTTTTGGTTGTCTGAATGTGCCCGGTCGTTATAGCAGTGGGAACTCGCGCCTGAACCAAATCTTGAATACTGGGTCTTCAAGGTATGTTCCTTCTCTTCTCACCTCAACAAGCTCTCTGTTCTGAAGGGCTGTTTGCAGCCGCGTAATGTTCGATTTGCTGCCAAGGTTGTATTCTTTGCTCACCTTGACACTTGCAAATTCCTTGTGTATGCCGTTGCTGATAGCTCTCAGAAAGTTCATCTGGTGCGAGCTCAAGACCTTGTATCTGCTGCTCGAATAGCCCACTGCACTGAGCCAGCAGAGCCTGGACACCGTTGTTGAAATTCTCTTCCGTGGCTTTTTCAGTGGTTTCAACGAGCACGTTCCATGCCAGTTGCTGAACGTAGGACGAGTGGTTTTCAGGCGTTTGGTCTCTGCCACCCTGTCGGTGAAGTTCTCTCCTGCCACGCTCTTTCCGTAAATAAAAGCCTTGTCCATAGCTCCCTCATTTGATTTCTATGCCGCAAAGTCACTAAAACAATCCAAGGTTCACAAGTTTGTGGTCCACAAACTTGTGAACCTTCTGGTTTCCTGCTAATGCAGAAAGGGTCGCGGACTGAAATATAAACGGCTATTTATATAAATGCGGATTTATATTACTGCCCCCTCACTGTAGAAGGAAGCTAAGCTTCCCAAACTTGAATAGATTTGCTTGTATGAGCCATTTGTTGCCTGTCAGACATGAAAACAAAAGACCATCTCTCTGCCAAAGCTTGGACATTGAGATGGTCTTTTGTCTGGTAGTTATACTTTCCTTTCAAGTTCAATGGTCTTATCACTGAAGAACAAGGTTAGCTTGTCACCATCGAGTGCAAATTCTAAGGTGAGAGTCTTTCCTTTGTTTACTTCATCAGTGAAAGTAAGAATGAGCTGTTTGCCGTTTATTATGTAATTGGCCGTTTTTCCAGGATAATCGCGAGTAACGGGACCATTCCCAAAGTTTTCAGTTATGGAGTAACCTTCTATATAGACCCATCCTGTCGTTTCAGAACAGGTTCTTTTTTGTTTGTCAAAGTCATCGGGAAAAAAATCAAACTTGCTCCATTCTATGTATTTCTTGGTATTGTCAACCCAATCACCGTAAAGTTTGTAGTTTATGTTGGGTTCAGAAGTGTTCTCTTTCGGATTGCTGTCGTTGTCTGAGGGATTGTTGCTTATAGGTCTGGTTATACTTACTACATCTTCATCACCGCACGACGTAGCAATGCCTAAAAGCATTAAGCACAGCAAGAGATAAACGAAATTCCCGATGCGACGTTTTATAGCTTCTCTAATCATAGTAGTGATAGTTTGATGTTAATATCCAATATTTGTCCATCTTATACCAATTCCAAAGTGTATTCCGTTGGTTGCTTTGTACTTAAAAGTATAGTCGTAACCAGCATTAAGTGCTAACGAAATTTCATTGTCGCTGTCCAGTGGAATATATATCTTAAGGTCAGGACGAATCATAAACTTAAATGAGTTCTTAGTAGTTGTCGTAATTTCTTCTGTATAGTCAGAAACAGTCCTTTCAATAACACTTTTCTTTGATTGCATGACTCCCAAACCGCATGACAAAGAGAAATATTTGAACGTTACACCAGGGGCGAGTGTGTAATATCTTTTGGGGTCATAATACTCCGTGTCACTGATTTTGTATGTTTCTTTGCTAAAGTTAAATCCACCTTCAGCACCGATGAAGAGGTATGAAGCTGTATAGTTTAGCGAAATCCCAAGTGGAAAGTACTTTGAATAAGTGTATTGTAGATTACCCGAGTATGTTTCTGGTTCCATGGCTTTTTCCCAGAAAGACACTTTGTAACCTTTACTTTCCAAGCGCCTATTTCTCTCATTGGTTCTTAGATTTTTCATTGCCTCTTTCATGGACTCGTCGTCAACCTGTGCGTTGGCTGATACTGAGAACGAAATGATGCCGAGCATCACAAATAAAAGTTTCTTCATAATTGTAAAATTTTAAAGTTAATAACCATTTATAGCATTTTGTAATTCTTTTGCTTGTTTATTGCCAAGAGCAGCTGACTCATTAATCAGTTTCTTAGCTAAATATTCGTTTTTAGCAATACTCTCGTTTCCACATTTCCCATTAGTATATATTACTCCGAGATACAGTTTCGCCTCCGCAGCAATCTTTTCGCTTTCGTCTTTTGCGGCTTCATTCAGGTAGCTCATTATTTTGCTGGCTGTCAAGGATAGCCCTCGACAGGAGGTGGAATGAAACATAAAATAGTTAGCCAATCTAACTTTTGAATAATTGCTTCCCATCTCGGCACCTTTCATTGCCCATGAGGCTGCTTTAGAATAATCTCCTTCCCTTTCATAATGTACAGTCAAGGAGTCTATAGCAATTATGTTATCTTTTTTAGCAGATATTTCATAAAGTTCTGTCAAACTATATCGTGTTGGATTCTTTAATTTGCCATCTTGTATGCAAATAGCTATTAAGTAGGAAAAATCTGGAACATATTCAGAAGCATATATTAAATATTTTAGCGCTTCGCTGAATTCAGAATTCTTATAAAGAATTAAACCAAGTTCTCTGTATGCACTTCCGATTAAATGTTTAAGATTTCTGTTACTTTTTAACTCGTTTCCCAATCCTTTTTTCTTTTCCAATGAAATAATCTTTTCCAAAACTTCTTTTAAAAGATCATTTTTTTGTTCTACTTTATACTTATACATAGCTTCATTATATAATGCACTGAGACTATCAGTACATTTTTGTATCCAGTCGTTAATGCTTTCACCATTAATAAAGTAATTCCCTTTTCTTTTTAGCCTTATAAAATTGCATAAAGCATCTACGACCTCATTTTTATTGTAGTCTTCTTTAGCTATATTGAAAGCCTCAACTTTGGGGTCGTCAATTGATTGAGCGTTTATGGGGCTTGTACACATGACAAGCAACAAACAAAAAGTGATAATCTTTTTCATTATTATTAATTTGTTATTCTTCTCCAGTGAGATAATAATTCAGTTCTTTGCGCTTTTTTTCCTCTTCCTGCGCTTTGGCGGCTTCTTCTTGCAGCCTTTTTTGTTCAACAAGCCGTCTTAGCCTTTCTTGTCTGGCAGCTTCCTTCTGCTCCGCCAGCTCCTTAGCCTTCTTCTTTGCAGCCTCTTCCTGTGCTTTTTTCTGTGCTTCGGCGGCAGAATTGTCGTTGATTACAGAAGGGGGCTCAGCCACTGCGGGCACTTCCGCAGTCGCGGTGTCTGCCACGGCAGTGTCAGCAGCTATGGTATCGACGGCAGCGGTGTCTACAACGACTATCGGCTGAGTGTCAGCTTTGTTAGAGAGTTGGCGCAGCAGTGGCGGTATTGCTAGGAAAAGTGCCACTCCGGCGACAGTCGACAACAGGAAAATGAGCAGCAGCTTGCGGTGGGTGACGATGGCGTTGCTGGTTTTGGCGGCGCAGAGTGCAACGGCGGCTGTCACCTTTTTTATATTCTGTTTCCAGCCGGGTGTTGGCTTCCACTTCTGTTCCACGACGAAGTAGCTGGTGTTGTTGGCCACGAACGACTCGCAGACTACGTGCCCCATGACAATGTTGGCTTGCCCGAAGGCATCGAGCTGGGTCTTCCTCCTGAATAGGGTGATGAACGACTCGTCGTATGGCACGCTTTTGCTTGGGTCTTTTGCCTTGAGCGACTCGTCGGCAGCGCGCTTGTGCGCTTGCTTGTCGAAGAACTCGTAGAGCGTGTATCGCGCCGTCTTGGTGGTGCTTCCTTGCGAGTGGCTGTCGGTTTGCGAGTACGGCATGGCGGCATAGCTAATGTAGCTTTCTCCCTCGCCGGTTATGTCGGTTATGAGATAGCGCGCATTTGAGCTTTTTATCACGTATCCTCGCGGCAGCGTGTAGCGCGGCATGAGGTTGCGCAGCAGCTCCTCCATCGTCTGCGTGCGTTCGGTGGCTTTAGTCCTCATGGCGTTTACTATAGCCTCTCGCATGACCTTGCTGATGTCCTTTGGCAGTGTGCGCTGTATGATGTCTGAGGTCATCATAGTCGCGCTGTAAGGGTTCTTGCCCGTGAGCAGGTAGTAGAGCGTAGCTCCGAGGGCATACACGTCCACTTCTGTCGGAATGGGCGATACGCCCGTGATGCCGTCCTTGATTGCTCTGCGGCGGTT
>Ga0310695_10001716_pt1 | contig 49802 bp, 40 predicted proteins | sample RumenRJG_04DNA_FD_203882 | JGI IMG/M metagenome (GOLD analysis project Ga0310695, IMG submission 203882) | Bovine rumen microbial communities from Lethbridge, Alberta, Canada - RJG_04 (v2) (version 2) | ecosystem: Host-associated > Mammals > Digestive system > Stomach > Rumen | place: Canada... | reverse complement strand
CGTCGTAGTCAACGCCCATCAAGGGCCAGTCGTCCTGCCAACGCACAGGTTGCAGATGCACGACACGTCCCAGAACGGGTGTCTCCTGAAAATGATAGAACCACCAGGTGCCGTCAGGCGTATCCACAAGGGCACCCTGATGAGGACCATTGATGGAGGTAGACCCCTTTTCGAGCACGATCCTGCGTTCGTATGGTCCATAGATATTCTTCGAGCGCAACACCGTTTGCCACCCTGTGCCAACGCCGCCCTCTGGGATGATGAGATAGTAATAACCATTCCGCTTCAGGAACTTCGTTCCTTCTGCCACAGGCCCCTCATAGACGGTAACGCCATCGTCGAGCAGTTGTCTGCCATCGGCCGACATCCTATGTACGATGATAGGGCCTGCGCCATGCTTGCTGCGCCCCAGGTAGGCTTGTCCGTCCTCATCCCAGAAGGGACAGGGATCTTCCCACTTCTCGATGCGCTTCACCAGATGCAACGGCGCCCAAGGGCCATGCGGGTCTTTTGCCGTACTCATATAAAGCCCTTCTTCCGGCGTACAGAAATAGACGTAGTAGAGTCCATCGTGATAGCGGATGGCAGGAGCCCACGAGCCACCGGCATAATGCTGATTACTGTCCCACCCTGGTTCGTCGAAGCGACGATAAATCTGACTGATGTAGCGCCAGTTGACCATATCTTCACTCTCCAGCACCTGCATACCCAAGAAATGGAAGTCGGAGGCCACCATATAGTATTTACTGCCTACACGAATCACGTCAGGATCAGAGAAGTCGGCATTCAACACAGGATTCCTGTAGGTGCCGTTGCCTTGGTCGCCCCAGCCCTCAGTATCGCAGCGCACGATGACAGGACGGGCATCAGCCTCCTCCGTATGCACTTCGATTCTGTCGAAGTGTACATTTCGCGTATGGCGCAAATAAAAACCCTTCGCAGGCAGGTTGCCCCACATCGTAGCCTCTGGGTAGGCCTTCTCCTTCTCATTGGAGATGGAGTCGCGGATAGCCTGCAAGTCGTCAGCCTTCACACCGCCCTGATGATGAATGGAGATGTTTGAAAGCCAGACGTTACGCACAGGGTGGCCGACCAAGCCCGTTATTGAACATCCTACAGAGCCTGCATTCATTACCATAAAGTTATCAATACGAATACCATCTATACTACCAATGTGGTCTATAGGTATCAACTCTGAAATCGTATCGTCGTTGCCCTTGCCGCTCAGCCCGCCGTAGGCTTCCCCCTCGCCATTGGGGAAGGCTACGGGGGGGCGAGCTTCGCTCGGGATGGAGGAGGTTTGGGGGTGAGGCTTTAGTTGGTAGCCTCGACCACGGTTGCCCAAGCGGATGAAGATGGGCGACTCAGTTCCCTCAACCGTAAAGTCCGATGCGCTGACATTCTCCATCACGCCACCATCCACGATTTCCAGCGAGAGAGCCGAGGTGCCTATCTTCGACGGGGCGCCAAAGAACTGGCTTGACAGGTCGCTACTGGGCTTGACCACGATACCCGTGATGTTGATATTACGGAAACCGCCATTGGTCTCAGTACCCAGTTTCACGGCATTGCAATGGCTGGAGATCACGCAGTCGCTGATGCGGATGTTTTCGCAGAGGCGTGGTGAGGTGCTTTTCAGCGTGATACCGTCATCGTCGCTATCTGCCATGATACCCCTGACGATGACCTCATGACAGCCGTCAATATCGAGTGCGTCGTTGTTGTAGTTGTTGCGGTTGAACACCTTGATACCGTCTATCCTCACACGGTCACATGCCAGGTAGTGCTGCATCCAGCATCCTGAGTTCCTGAGAGTGATGTCTTTCACCGTAACATCCTCGCTTTGGATGAAACGGAGCAGATGGGGACGGGTGATTCCCTCGTCGTTCCACGAGAGTTTCTTAAAGGCACGGCCTCTTCCGTCGATGGTGCCAAAGCCATCAATAACCACGTTCCTTACCTTGTCAGCATAGATCAACTGGATGGTAGAGGTCTGCGTGCGAAGCGACACATAGTCGGACTTCATAGGCTGGTAATCCTTTAGGTCCGTACTGCCAAAGAGCGTAGCCCCTTGTTCCAGGTAGAGGTGCACGTCGGACTTCAGCACGATGGAGCCAATCTTATACTGACCTGTGGGAACCACCACTCTGCCGCCTCCTGCCTTTGTACAGTCGTCTATTGCCTGTTGCAAGGCTTTCGTACTGAGCACCGTCGTGTCGGCCTTCGCACCATACGCCACAATATTATAATCACGAGCCTCAGCCTTTCCTGCCGACATCGACAGGATAAGCGCAGCCATCCACAAAGTCTTCCTCATCATCATAGTTTTGGTTTAGTTGTGCAAAGGTAAACAATTCTCTTTACACCACCAAGTTTTTTTCCCTATCATGTAATAAAGAACTGCAATTTGGGCAAGTGAAATGAAATAAATGCTTTTTTGTTTTGTATTTCAAATCGTTTGCACTACCTTTGTACCATAAAAACAAAGAACTGTAATGAAACAATACCTTGACATACTGGACCGCATCCTGAAAGAGGGGGCACAGAAGGGCGACCGCACGGGTACGGGAACGCTGAGCATCTTTGGTACACAGAGCCGTTATGACCTAAGTAAGGGATTCCCCCTACTCACCACGAAGAAGTTGCACCTGAAATCGATTATCTATGAACTGCTATGGTTCCTGCAGGGCGATACCAACGTGAAGTACCTTCAGGAGCATGGGGTCAGGATATGGAACGAGTGGGCTGACGAGAACGGTGAACTGGGACCCGTCTATGGTCACCAGTGGCGCTCATGGCCCGACTACGATGGAGACACGATTGACCAGATCAAGTATGTGGTGGATCAGATAAAAAACAACCCCAACTCTCGCCGTATGATTGTGTCAGCATGGAACGTGGCTGAGGTGAACAAGATGGCGCTGCCTCCTTGTCACACGATATTCCAGTTCTACGTGGCTGACGAGAAGTTGTCGTTGCAACTCTATCAGCGTAGTGCAGACACCTTCTTGGGCGTGCCTTTCAACATTGCCTCCTATGCCCTACTCTGTATGATGATGGCACAGGTATGCGGCCTGAAGCCAGGCGAGTTTATCCATACAACCGGCGACACCCACCTCTACCTAAACCACCTGGAGCAGGCTAAGTTGCAGTTGACGCGTGAGCCTCGCCCCCTTCCCACGATGAAGATCAACCCTGACGTAAAAAGCATCTTCGACTTCCAGTACGAGGACTTCCAATTGGAGAACTACGACCCCTGGCCGCATATCAAAGCCGAAGTCTCTGTTTAATCGATTAACCGATTAAACGAATATCCGATTAAACGATTAACCGAATTAACGATTAAACGAAAAGAATGATTACCATCATTGCTGCCGTCGCCAAGAACAGGGCCATCGGCTTTGAGAATAAACTGATTTACTGGCTGCCCAACGACTTGAAACGGTTCAAGGCGCTGACGACAGGTCATACCATCGTGATGGGACGGAAGACGTTTGAGAGTCTGCCCAAAGGTGCTCTGCCCAACCGCCGCAACTGTGTGCTGACCAGAAGTACGAAGGAGTTGCCTGGATGTGAGTGTTTCAATTCGTGGGACGAGTTCCTCGCTACCTGTCAGCCAGAGGAAGACATCTACATCATAGGCGGTGCCAGTCTCTACAAAGGACTCCTCGACAAGGCCGACCGCCTGTGCCTGACTGAGATTGACGATACACCTGCACAGGCCGACACGTTCTTCCCCGACTATAGCAACTGGAAAGAAGAGACGCGTGAACATCACCCAGCAGATGAGCGACATTCACACGCCTATGACTTCGTAGACTATATCAGGGAGTAGAACCTTACTCCTCGTTGTCGAGGAGATCCACCACAGGCAACTGATGCTCGAAGGCCGAGTGGAACGAGATAAGCGTCTGCGAACTGCTCAAGCCTAAAGGCTGCAACTTGTCATGGATGATGGTAAGCAGGTGGTGGTTATTCTTAGCATAGACCTTGATAAACAGGTCATAGTTGCCTGTAGTATAGTGGCACTCCACCACCTCTGGCATCTCCTTCAGTTTCTCTACGACACCGTCGAAGGATTCCGGTTCTTTCAGGTTCAGGCCAATGAAGGCACAGGTCTCGTAACCGATCTTCTCTGGGTCGATGATAAACTCCGAGCCTTTCAGCACGCCCATGTTGGTCAGTTTCTGGATGCGCTGATGAATAGCCGCACCACTCACATTGCAGGCACGAGCCACCTCCAGGAAGGCTACACGTGCATCATCCGCAATCATCTTCAGGATTTGCTTATCCAGTTTGTCGAGTTTCTGATTTGCCATATTATCAATTATTTACTTTACTCTTTCACCTTTTTCTCCGTTGCCGAGTAACTTATCTTTAGGGCGAACGACTGCTGCAGGACTTTCTTCACTTCCGCTATCATGCCATAGGGCACGTCGCGGTCGGCTTTGATGCTTACCAGCATACGGGCCTGGTCGTCGGATGACATGCGGGCACGCTCCGTCTCCACGAACTCACGAATATCGGCGACAGTAGCCAGACGGTTGTTCAACTGGATGCAGAAACTGTCAGCAGGCAATCCCTCCACCCGTCCTATATAAATATAGGTAACGGCCGACTTAGGTGTCATCTTCTGCAGTTCCGTACCCTGTGGAACCACATAGTGAACCTTCAGGTCGACATCTCTCATGTGAGTAACAATCATGAAGAAGAAAAGCACCGTAAAGATCAAGTCTGGCAACGACGAGGTGTTCAGGCTTGGCAACGAATGTTCCCGTCTATGAAACAGTCCACGCTTCATGGTTCACCTCCTTCCTCCTCAGGTTGCCGCTCGCTGATGCGTTGCGGATAGACCATGCTGATGGCATCGCGCTCCTCCAGCGAGCACCGTTCCCACGGGTGACCAAAGCGCTGCTGGGCCAACTGGTTGCGCAGACTGGCATAGCCGGCCACAATAGCATTCTGCATATCAAAGTAAGCATAATAGGCGGCCTTCGGATCAACCTCGATGAAGATAACATGACGGTCGCTGACCATACACTTGCCCAGCAAATGCACCTCACGTTCGCTCATCTCCGGCTTCTCTGTATTGCCAGCCTCATTAGCCACGAAGTCCGCCACACTCAGCGTCAGATCATCAGTCGTGATAGGCTCGCCGTTGCAGGTCAGTCTGTTGTCAGCGTCTAACTTCAGTTGCATCACGTTGCGTTTCTTCACCAGCAGGTCCTGTTCCTCCAACTGGCTGTCTGGCTGCGGCAACTGGCGCGCGAGTCCCTTGTCTGTGTCCATCGACGAGGTCACGAGAAAGAAGATCAACAGCATGAACGAGATGTCGGCTGTCGATGTAGAATTTAGTTCGGGCACTTGCTTCCTTCTTCGTGCAAACATAACCTTACTTGTCGCGTGTCACATACTGGTGAATCAACGACCAGACGACCAGGACCACCAGCAGACCCAGCATCACATAAATGGTATAGAGCAACACATCTATCATGCCTTCTGTCCTCCTTTCGTCTTCCACTTCGCTATGATGTCCATCAGCGTGATGGCAGAATCCTCCATCTGCAGCGTCAGGTGTTCTATCTTCGAGAGGATGAAGTTATAGAACACTTGCAGCACCACAGCCACAATGATACCGAAAATGGTGGTGATAAGGGCCATCTTCATGCCTTCGGCCACAATGGTCGGACTGATGTCGCCTGCCTCCTGAATATGATCGAACGCCATCACCATACCAATCACCGTGCCTAAGAAGCCCAGCGAGGGAGCGACAGCAATAAACAGACGTATCCACGAACAGCCACGCTCCAACTTGGCCGCTTGCACAGAGCCATAACTGACTATGGCGCGCTCAATAGCCTCCATATCATCACCAACGTGCATCAGTCCCTGATAGCAGACCGAAGCCACTGGGCCACGAGTATCACGACAGAGGTTTTTCGCGCCCTCTACGTCATCGTTCTCCAGTCGCTTGTCAATATCCGTCAGCAGTTTGTGAGCCTTAATCTCAGCAAGTGTCAGATAGATGATGCGCTCAATACACAGGGCCAGACCCAGAACTAAGGTGATAGCCACCAGCGACATATAAAAGGGTGAGCCTTCTACAAACTTGGTCTTCAGTTGCTGGTGCAGGCTCTGCTCCTCAAGAGCCATCGTCTCGAGCGCAGCCAAATCATCTTCACCCACCATCTCCTCTGGCAGCAAGTCGCCCGCCATCGTATCTGCAAGAACCGTCTGGGGCAAAGAGTCCAAAGACGTATCTTGAGCAAATGCCACCGCCTGGTCTGCCAGCACAAAGGCTGCAATGGCCAGAACCATGATGAATCTTTTCATATCCTCTTGTTCGGTTTTTGACTGCAAAGGTAGTAATTTAAGGGAAAAGTGAATAGTGAAAAGTAAAAAAATTGCTCCCGCTATACATTAATTAACTTTGATATTGCTTCCAGCAATCGGTTGTTTTCCTCCCTGCTCTGGGCTGCGATGCGGAAATAATGGGCGTCTAGCCCTGTAAAGTTAGAGGCATCGCGAATCAGTATGCCATGCTGTCGGACAAGAGAATCCTTCAGATCGGCAGCAGTATGTGTGTCGCAGCGAACCAGCATGAAATGGGTGTCAGTGGGCAGGGCACAGAGGTGAGGTATCGCATTTATCTCCCTATTCAACCGCTGCGCCTCGGCCAGATAGGCCTGCACGTCAGGCACCGCCCTCACATCGTTCGCTATGAGCCACTTGCCTGCCTCGATGGCAAGTGCATTCACAGACCAAGGGCGCACAAACGCCCTCAACTGACAGATGACCTTCTCAGAAGAAACAACATAGCCAATACGCAGGCCAGGCACAGCATAGGTCTTGGTAAGCGAGTGAATCTGAATGACATTTCCCCTGTCAACAGCCTCCGCCGCAGACATCAGCGGCTTTAGGCAAAAATCCTCATACGACTGGTCGATAACAAGGAAACTATTGGCCTTTGGCAATTGGCCTTTGGCAATTGGCGTGACCTGCCCCGTAGGGTTGTTGGGATTGCATATCCAAGTTACACCTCCCTCACCAGGTGTCATACCATACATCCGACAGGCATCCTCATACTCGCTGAAGGTGGGGTGCTGAATACGATAGTGCATCACGCCCTGAGCACGCAGCATCTGGGCGACGAGATAGATGGCCTCAGTTGCCCCGTTTGTCACTATAACGCACGATGACGGAATATTCCGGTGCTCGGCAATCAGCCGTTCCAGCGCATAAGGCTCCGGCTCGGGATACTGGCCTACAAGGTCGAGCATCGAGGCAAGATGGGCCTTCAGGCCAGAAAGGTCAGCGTGGGCGTAGATGTTCGAACTGAAGTTCATCCGAACCTGACCATAGCGATAGCCGTCGTCACCGTGTCCCTGTATCATAAGGCCAAAGCAAAGAGATAATCAGACAAGCGATTGAAGAAACGCAGCACATCCGGCTCCACCGCAAACTGACGGTTAAGTGTCCAAAGACGACGTTCGACTGTGCGACACTGGGTGCGAGCCACATGAAGCATACTGCATGGAAGAACAAATCCAATAGACTTTTCAGCAGTCTGACCGTCAATGGCCTTTTCCATTCGAACCGTCAGTTCCTTTGAGTGAAGCGGTTTAGGATTCACTTCACCTTCCGGGGTAGCGATGTGGCTCATGATGACCATCAGTTCACGTTGCACATCGAGGAGCAGTTCGTCAGGCATATCATTGCGAACTACTCCCAGCAGGGCATTCAGATGATCTATCTGTCCGTTTGTCTCAATGCGGATATCGTCTTTGTCCACCCGCATGCCACCTCGCAGCGAGGTCTGGCCCTCATCACCGGTCTTCGTGTAAATCTGTTTCATCGGCTACAAAGGTAGTGCAAATCGAGCGAAATACAAAATAAAATGGATTTATTTTTATTTCCGATACAGCATCGCTGTGTTCTATGAGATGGATTTACGCAAAAGTGGCACTCCCCGAAAGGAGTGCCACCATTAGTACACACATTTCTTTTTATGCTGAGCGGGAATTACTCTTCAGGGTACATGCTGTGGTAAGCATCCTCTAGGAACTCAGCATTCTTGGTGTGACTGATCCATACATTCAGAACACCGTCGAGTTCCAGTAGACCCAGAGGGTGATTATTAGTAACAGGAACTATCACATCATAGCCTCTGTGTGAGAAGAACTCATACCAACTGTTCTCTTCGTGCTCAGGTGCCATGGGATGAACCCAGTACTCATCGCCTTCGCCAGCCATATCGTTGTGAGCATGGTCACCGGCAATCGACATCAGGGCATGCAGATATAACTTTCCACTGGTGTAGCCCTTATCCTCCATACGTTCCATCACATCCAACTTGAGGTTATCTTCCATATCAACAGTTCCTACGAAGTAGGTGGGGTTAAGTTCCTGCAAAGCCTCTTCCAACTGCGTATAACGGACATTGGCCTTGAACGTGTCATACTTGTCGGGGTTGCCATGACCCATGAAAGCGACAACGCCCTGTTGTGTTTCAGAAGCATAGAGCGCATTCAGTTGCTTGGCCACCTCAGGAACATCCTCGTCAGGATCATTCAGCAAAGGCATACCCAGGAATATGGCCTCATCATCAGCCAGTTTGGCCAAATATGCGTCATCCAGGTGGGCAGCACCAATATAACCGTTGTTCATGAACTTCTTGACAGAAGCAACAACAGCAGCAAACTCCTCACCAGGGATGACCTGCAGCGACTGCACATAGATCTTACTGTACTTAGCAGCACCGATAGCGTGCAACAAGTAGCGGGGCTCGTAGTAGTCACGGCGTACGATGTTACCATTGTCGTCAACATTCTCACCAACGCTGGCACGGTTGATACAGATGTCGCTAGAGAAACTCATGTAGACATCAGCCTCGGGGAAAGCACTCTCGTAGGCAGCGATTGTCTTGTCGAAAGCCTTGAAAGCGTTGTCCCACGTAGAACCGAAGGCCACGAGCAGTACGGCAACATCCTTCTTCGATGCAGCCTTCTTTGCAGCAACGGTCTTGTCGTTGATGTCGTACTCAGAAATCAGGTTCGTCGTGTTGTCTGAATCATCGTCGCCACAAGCGATTAGTACTGGGGCTACCATAGCCATTGCTACGAGAGCCAGCATGAAAGATTTAATCTTCTTCATAGTAATTCTTTTGTTTTGTTGATAAATTATGTTGTTTAAAGCTCTTACCGTAATTCAACTTGACGACGACCTTACCATAGACCGTAGTGCCTGACGTGTTGTTGCCCAGGTGGTAGGGGCGCATGGTGCGGTCCACGTAGTTGAAGATGTTGTCTACGCCAAACTCCAAGCGCCAGGCCAGCAGACGTCCTTGCTGCTGTCCCAAGTCGTGCGTGGTGTTTATGCGCCACAGTTGGTAGGCCCGTCCGTTGCCGTTGTTCTCATAGTAGCGCTTGCTGCTGCCTCGTGTCGATAGGTTCACACCTAGTTTATAACTTTTGCTGAACGCATGGTTGTACATCACGGAGGCATTCCATTTGTGGTGCGCCATTCCGTCAATCACCACCGTCTTCATCTGGTCTGTGTCAGCATCATAGAGATGTGCTTCCGTGTCCAGATAACTGTAGGCTGCCGTCATCGACAGTTCCTTGGTGAACTGGTAGCCCAGCGTCACGTCCACGCCACAGGTGCGTGCATCATCCATGTTCTTATACATGCGTGCCTGTACATTGTTACTTCCGTCACCCATATAGGCAGTTGTCACTCCAGCAGGAATCTCACCCACGGGCACATTCACCAGTGCTATCATGTTATCAAGTTTGTTGACGTAGCCCGTTACTGATGCTGTCAGCCTCTCGCCACGATATTCTGCATTGGCCGACCAGTAGTTACTGGTCTGTGGGTCCAGTTTGTCATTGCCCATATTGAAGAACGTGCTACTGCCCATGACGTGCAGGTAGCGATAATAAAGTTCCTTGACGGTAGGTGTCTTGAAGCCCTGACTCCATCCCAGTCTGAAGCGCCAGTCGCCCCATGATGCCATTGCGCTGATCTTGGGTGTCAGCCTGAGTCCAAAGTTCTGGTTGTCCACCAGTCGCAAGCCAGCCGTGATGTTCAGCCACGACAATTTGTTAAACTCGTCCTGCACATAGACGGCTGACGTCCAGTCGCTGGCAGTTCCCGTTGCTGTACGCTCTGGAGCCTTCAGGTGGTCGTATCGGTATTCTGCTCCTGCATTGATGGTGTTGTTGTAAGGCAGATGGAAGATGCCCTTCAGTTGTCCCATCACGCGCTGCTGGTTGCTCTGCAACTTTTTCTGCCCCGGATACATGGCTACGGAGAACCACTCACCGTTCTGGTCGCCATACTCCTCGCCCTCCAGCAACACGTAGTCGTAGTGTCTGGCGGTGTATTTATAGTAGTAGGCATGCATATTCCAGTCGACGTCGAGTGTGACGTAGTCTTGCAGCGAACCTTTCCCTCCCAGTTTCCATTTGCCACCCACAGATGCTGAGGCGTTATTATAGTGCAGGTCATAAGTATAGACATCACAACTGGCGTGCTTGCCGTCGCGAGGTCGCATGATGTCCTTTTTGTAGTAAGTGCCGTCGGCATACAGTTCAATGCTCTTCGATGGCTGAAATGTCAGACGCTCGGCTATCTGCCAGTTGCGGAACTTATTGACCGTCTTGTTCTTGCTGTCTGTCAGCACCATGGCTTCTGCATATTCTTCGGCAGTATTCTGCCAACCATCGTTGCGCTGTAGTTGGAAATTAGTCTGACTGCTCCACTTGCCGTAGTTCAGTGCCAGCGTGTTGTGCTGTCGCAGATCGTTATGAGTACCATACTGCGTGCTGTTGTCTGCATAGAGTCCCTTCTGAGTGTGCTTTTTGGTGATGATGTTGATGACGCCTGCCATCGCGTCCGAACCATACAGCGCACTCTGTGCACCTTTCACAATCTCTATCTTCTCGATGTTCTGCGGATCGATGAGTCCTAAGTCGTTCTCACCCCCCACATCGCCGTGAATGCGCTTGCCGTCTATCAGTATCAGGATATATGAGTTGCCAAGACCCCCCAACTGCATCTGACTGCCCATGTCGCCCTCGCTAAAGGCAAACGAGGCCGTCAGGCCATTGAGGATGTCTTCCAGACTCTTGCCACCATAGTTGTCAAGCATCTTCCGTGAGATGACCTCAGTCTGTACAGGCGCATTCTTCAAAAGGTGCTGGGTACCGGTACCCGTCACCACCACCTCTTGTAAGGAATCCTCCCAAACGACATTCTGCGACTTTATCTCAGGTGCGAGTCCAAAGAGGAATAGGCATAGTATGATAGAGTTTCTCATCAGTCTCATTTGCTTTTAAAAAAAAGGAGGAGACACTATCTCCCGACAGGGTCTCCCTCCCGTTGTTAACTTATATAATAATACACGTATACACGCATGTCAAGAAGACTTACGCCTTCAAGAAACATTTTCAAATTGTACGAATCACCGCATGCCCTTACATCGAGAGCAATTGGTACTATTACCGAAAAAGGCTGGTCTTCTGACTTTCCTCCACCCCTCGGAGCCTTCTCATCCAAACGGATAATGGCTTTGTTTCCGAAGAGCCATAACGGAGTTCACAGCTGCGGGACAGTCGGGGATTCTCACCCCATTCCCAATTAAGCGCGGCTAAGCACACCTTCACGGGCAACGGCTTCATGTCATTGCGGGTGCAAAGATACTAACTTTATGCGAAACCACAAAAAAATAGGTATATATTTTTGGTCGAATAAGAGAAAAGTACTAACTTTGCGCCCGATTTGGTGATGCTGGCGTGTTTCACGCTGGCATGAAAAGGGAATCAGGTGCGAGGCCTGAGCAGTACCCGCTACTGTAATCCTTATTATGGAAAGTCCAGACAAGAGCCACTGAATAATCGGGAAGGCGGACTTTTTGAGGAGAGCCAGGAAACCTGCCAAAGGCGAGAGCAGAGGCAAGGTTCGACTAAGGTCAAACCTGCCGGATGATGAGAAGACAAGACAACGGCCTCGGGAAAAAGGAGTTGAAAAGTCAAAAGTGAAGACTGAAGAGTGAAAAGCGAAACATTTACTTGCGCACTGATAATGGCATTGTGGCTGACGGTCACAGGAACAGTGTGTGCCCAGAACATGCAGAGGGACACGCTACGCGATTCCGTGACACTGGATGTCGTGAACGTCACAGGTAAATCGAAAGCACAACGCCTGCGTGAAGGTGCACTGGCGGTAAATGCCGTCGACGTGCACTCGCTCATCAGTTCCATTAATTCGCTGAACGGTCTGATAGACCGTACGGCAGGCGTCAAGATTCGCGAAGAAGGCGGCATGGGCTCCGACTTCGACCTGAGCATCAACGGTATGTCTGGCAACTCCGTACGCTACTTTCTGGACGGTGTGCCCCTCGACATGAAAGGTTCTGGCGTGACGCTGGCCAACCTGCCCGTGAGCATAATTAACCATGTGGAAATATATAAAGGTGTGGTACCCACCTGGCTCTGTAGCGACGCATTGGGCGGTGCCGTAAACATCGTGACAAGCAGGAAAAAGACCAACTATCTGGATGCGTCATACGGTATCGGTTCATTCCACACCCACAAGGCTGATGTCAGCGGGCAGTATGTTTTCAAGAACGGTCTGACCATCCGCCCGTCGTTCAGTCTCAGTTATTCGAAAAACAACTACTTGATGAAAGGTGTAGAGGTCTGGGACGAGGCGAGCCGCAAATACCTCCCCCAGGACCGCCGCCGTTTCCACGATGACTACCTGTCGGTCATCGGACAGGTAGAGGCCGGCGTGTATGACAAGTGGTGGACCGACGAATTCTTCGTGACCCTATCGTATAGCCAGACAGCCAAGGACCTGCAGACGGGTCAGGTGCAGAGCCGTGTTATTGGTATGGCCGACCGCACCAACCGGGCATGGAGCGTAGGGGCACACTACCAGAAGCGCCGCTTCCTGACAGACAATCTCAGTGCCACATTATCTCTGTCGCACACCTGGGACCAGGCCCTGACGACAGATACCGCCCATCGCCAGTATGACTGGAGTGGGGAGTACATCCGCAGCGAGCGCAACGAAATCAACGGCCGAGCCTTCTCAGAGCGCCACATCAAGCGTCCTCTGACTATCGCCCGTTCCGACCTGAACTACCGCATCTCTGACGAGCACATGCTGAACCTGAACTATGCCCTGAACCGCACGGGCAACGACCGCTGGGATGATGTGGACACGAGTTTTGAGCCCGCTAACGATGTGCTGGCTAAGCACATTATCGGACTGGCATATAACCAGTCGCTGTGGCAGGGCCGGATGTACAACACCTTCTTCGTAAAAGACTATGTCAACTACCTCAGCGTGGAACAAACCGACCTCTCGTTTATCACACAATCCGACGAGGTGGCCACCAGCAACACGCAGAATAACCTAGGCGGCGGTGTGGGCACACGACTCGAAATAGCCAAGCCATTAGCCGTCAAGGCAAGTTATGAGCACAGCGTGCGACTGCCTCTGGCCCGCGAACTGCTAGGCAATGGTACAACCATCTATGCCAATCTGGCCCTGCAACCCGAGAAGAGCGACAACGTGAACCTTGGTGTGTTCGGCACCATGAACTCTGGCCTGCACACCCTCTTCTACGAGGTGAACGGTTTTCTGCGTTTCGTGGACAACTACATACAGCCTCAAATCACAGAGAAGGAGGGCACGATGCAGTATGCGAACGAGCCTGCCGTCCACATCAAAGGTATTGAAGGCGAGGTGCGCTACGACTGGAACAACCGTCTGCAAGTGGTGGGAAACATGAGTTGGCAGGATGCCCGCAACCGAAATCGCTACATGGATGACGGTAAGGAGTCGGTGACCTACAACAACCGCGTCCCCAACCGCCCGTGGCTGTTTGGCTCGGCAGAAATACGCTACGATGCCTCACACCTGGTATCTACCCTCTTACCACGCACTTCTCACCTCTACATCGGTGCTGACTACCAGTGGGTACACTGGTTCTACTTGTCGTGGGAGGCCTATGGTGCTGAAGACACAAAGGCACGCATTCCAGGGAAGAGCATCGTAGGTGCCAATGTAACCTATTCGTGGCAGAAAGAGCGCTACAGCGTGTCGCTCGATTGCCAAAATCTGTTTGACCAGACGGTGTACGACAACTACAAGTTGCAAAAGCCTGGCCGGTCGCTATTCCTGAAGTTCAGGCTGCTATTGCAGTAAAGCGTGATAATATATCATAACCAAATATCAATTCATTATTAAAGAACAGAACAATGAAAAAGTTAAGTATCTTTTATTCGCTGGTGGCAGCATTGATGCTGGCCGCCTCATTTACAGCATGTTCAAGTGACGATGACAAGAATGACAATCCGACTCCTCCAGAGCCAAAGGTCACTTACCACTACGACCTGATGGTAGTGGCTGGCAACCACGGCGGTATGAGTAAGGACAAGTCGCACATCACGCAGAGCGTTGACTCGCTGAGCAATGCTGCCACAACCATCAGTTTCGAAGGCAAGGGTGCAGAAATCACCGACTACACGATGGAGTGCATCTACGACGGCAAGTACTACTATCAGGTGCCTGTATCGAACGACCGCTTCTCTAAGTTGCAATTCAAGAACAACAAGATGAATGTCATACAGGAACAGAAGTTCAAGGACAACACCTATAAGTCGCGCAACTACGCTCATGCCTGGATGGATGACAATACGTTAATGATTATGTCGACTGACGGTGAGCACAAAAAGGTTATCTGGACAAAACTTAACACAACCGACATGACCATCACTGGCGAAGGTACGTTATCCATCAGCGTCGCAGAAGACTATAACGTACTGACTACCAGTGGAGTACTTGCATATCGCAAAAGCGATAATAAACTCTTCTACTTCTTCTACAACAAGAAGGAGACCAGCGGCAGCAACAAGACATCGAACGAGCCCAACTTCCGTATTGCCGTCATCAATGCCCAGACGATGGCTGTCGAGCAGGAGATCATCAACAAGGAGGCTGCCCAGACGACTGGCTCTGCCTATGGCGAACTGCTGCAGCAGACCATTTTCTTCGACGAGAACGACAACCTGTACCTCTCTGCCTTCAGTTCGGTCAACAAGAAGAACATCGGTCAACTGCTGCGTATAAAGAAGGGAGCCTTCAACTTCGAAGAGGGCTACAATGCCTTCCCCGAGGCCAAGGGTAAGTTGCTCACCGTACAATATCTAGGCAGCGGTAAGGTTCTGGCATACTCTGGCGACAATGCCGTAGGCACAAGCATTGGTGATGTGGCTTACTACTATTCGATTATCGACGTGAATAGTAAGACCAGCACGCGCCTGACCTACAAAGGCACAGAGATTCCTTATAGCAGCGGCAGTTTCTCACAGCGTTCTGTCTATAACGCCAACGAGAAGAAAGCCTACTTTGGTGTGAATACCGCCGACGAGCAGTGTATCTATATCTACGACACGACAACAGGTACCGTTACGAAGGGTGCATCGATTGCCGCAGGCTATTACTTTGATCAGATCCGACTCTTTGAAGACTAATGTTATATTCCTCTCGTTAGGTCCTGGCGACCCTGAGTTGTTAACACTCAAGGCCGTCAGGATGCTGCGTGAGGCCGACGTAGTGGTGGTACCCGTCACGGAAAGTAGCGACGGTACAACGAAGTCGCGCGCTACCGACATCATCGGCGAATGGTGTTCAACGGAAAAGATACAGCGCTATGTGCTGCCCATGCAACGAAACCGCGAGGCGGTGATGCAGGTCTATGACCGCATCTGCCACGAGGTGGCCGAATGGTATCACGCTGGCCAGCGTGTCGTCGTAGCCGTCGAGGGCGATGTGAGCATCTATGCGTCCATCCATTACGTCTTAGATCAATTACTACAGAAAAACATCCCCGTGGTGCAGAGCCCGGGAATACCTTCTTTCATTGCTGCTGCCGCATCTGCTGGTCTATCTTTGATCAGTCAACGCCAACGAATGATTGTGCTGCCTGGCGATACCGATATCGACGGGCTCAGGCAATTACTGACCAGCGGGCACGTGGTGGTAGTAATGAAACTGTCACAGTGTCAGCAGGTACTGAAGGACTATCTCCGCCAGTACCCTGACACCATGTGTCACTACTTTGAGAATGTAGGTACAGCAGAGGCTTTCCACACCACCGCACATGACATGATTCTGTCGCGTCAGATACCTTATTTCTCACTTTGTGTCCTCTATCCTTTGTGACTTTCAAAGATAATCACTATCTTTGCAGACACTTATGAAAGCAGCATTCATCATAGCAGCACCCACCAGCGGCTCGGGCAAGACGACAATTGCCCAGGGGCTGATGGCATTGCTGACGAAGAAGGGCTATCGCGTGCAACCGTTCAAATGCGGACCCGACTATATCGACACAAAGTTCCATGAAGCAGTTTGCCACAGGCCGAGCATCAATCTGGACACCTTCATGGCAACGCCGGAGCATGTGCGAGAACTTTTTGTTCACTATGGTTCTGATGCTGATGTGTGTATCGTGGAGGGGATGATGGGACTCTTCGACGGCTATGATCGTGACAAAGGTTCATCTGCAGAGATAGCCCGCGTGCTGGACATTCCGGTGGTACTGGTAGTCGATGCGAAATCGGCTGCCTATTCAATGGCACCATTGCTTTCGGGCTTCATCAATTTCCGAAAAGACATCCGCATTGCAGGCGTTATATTTAATAAGGTGGGAAGCGACCGCCACTTCAAGATGTTACAACAAGTGTGCGATGACATCGGAGTCGAGTGCCTAGGCTATCTGCCAAAGAGCAGTAGCCTTGAGACGGGCTCACGCTACTTAGGACTCGATTTCTCCCAGCAGTCTGGGAGTGAGGAATTGGTCCTGATGCTGGAGCGTTTTATCGACTTGGAGCGACTGAAAACTGTTTCCCATTTATTCCCACGGGAGAAACATGTTGTTTCTACGGGAGAAACAAACTGTTTCTATGGGAGAAACAAACTGTTTCAACGGGAGAAACAAATGAAAGAAAGCAGGGTTTTGATTGCCAGCAATTCGGAAGCCTTCTCATTCCTCTATGCCGAGGTGGTCGACGGTTTTACTTCTACCCGCTTTTTCGACCCAGAAAAGGATGTGCCGACTATGGAGAATACCGACTTGCTCTACCTGCCTGGCGGCTATCCTGAGAAACACCTCGAGGCATTGGTCAGAAACGAAGCCTGTCGTCAGGCTATCCGCCAATTTGCTGAGCAGGGTGGACATATCGTGGCCGAATGCGGTGGAATGATGTATCTCTGCAAGAGCATCGTGACTGACGATGGCGAGTATCCGATGTGTGGCGTGCTGCCCTACTCCATCACAGCCCGCAAGGCAGACAGGAAACTCTCGCTGGGCTACCGTCGCTTCGAACTCGATGGCAAAGAATATCGTGGTCACGAGTTCCACTATACGCAGTTTTACAAAGGTGAGAGGGCAGAGACGAGAGAAGAGGGAATACCTTCTGCCGCACAGGTCTATAACGCCAAGGGCGAGCCTGTCGATACGCCAGTCTTCAGATATAAGAACGTGTTAGCGTCATACACGCATTTGTACAACTTTTAAATCGCAAATTGTAAATTGTCAAATTGTAAATCTCTTCACCCCATCATGTTCGCAGGCACAGGCAGCGATGTCGGCAAAAGCATCGTAGCCGCGGCCTTCTGTCGTATCTTCAAGCAAGACGGCTATCAGCCTGCACCTTTCAAGGCGCAAAACATGGCGCTGAACTCCTACGCCACGCCCGATGGTTTCGAGATTGGCCGCGCTCAGGCCGTACAGGCCGAAGCCGCTGGCATTCCCTGCCATACAGACATGAACCCGTTGCTACTGAAGCCCCAAAGCGACCACACCTCCCAAGTCATCCTGAACGGGCGCCCCATCGGCAACAAGGATGCCTACGACTACTGGCGCGAAAAAAGTGTGCAGCGAGGTTCACCCTCGCTGTCCCATCCCGACTTCCGCAAGGCAGTCTGCGATGCCTTCGACCGTCTGGCAGCACGCTATAACCCCATTGTAATGGAGGGGGCAGGCAGTATTGCGGAGATTAACCTGAAGGACCGAGACTTGGTAAACATGTCGATGGCCCGTCACGCGAAGGCTGACGTCATCTTGGTAGGCGATATTGACAGGGGTGGTGTCTTTGCTTCCGTCTATGGCAGCATCATGTTGCAGACGCCAGAGGATCGTCAACTTATCAAAGGTATCATCATCAATAAGTTCCGTGGTGACATGCGGCTCTTCGACGAAGGTCGCAAGATGTTAGAAGAGATTTGTGGCGTACCTGTTCTTGGTGTGATACCTTATTATAAAGATATCTATATCGACGAAGAGGATAGTGTGGCATTGGAGCAGAAGCGCCGTCAGTTGGAAGAGGGCAAGGTGAATGTAGCCGTGGTTTTATTACGTCATATCAGCAACTATACCGACTTCGATACGCTGGAGCGCGACCCTCGCGTCAACCTTTTCTATACCAACAACGTCGCTGATATCCAGCAAGCCGACATCATCATCCTGCCTGGCACGAAGTCCACCTTGGATGACTTGTTGGAGTTGCGTCGTAACGGTTGTGCACAGGCCATCCAGCGTGCCCATCGTGAGGGAAAGACGGTGGTTGGTATCTGTGGAGGCTATCAGATGCTGGGGCAAATGGTTAGCGATCCTGATGGTATTGAGGGAAGCATTACCAGCCTGCCTGGCCTTGGACTTCTACCTATCCATACGACGATGACCCCAGAGAAGACTACCCGACAGGTCACATTCGAGTTCAACGGACAGACATGCCGTGGCTACGAGATTCACCAAGGCGTCAGCGACACCAACAACCCCATTCTACAGACCGCCCATTGCATCGGGACATACATCCACGGATTCCTCGACAATGCACCAGTCATCGAATCCCTTTTGAAGGACAAATCACATACTGAGGCAGGCCCTGTTGATTACGCTACATTCAAGGAGGAGCAATACGACAAGTTGGCTGCCCATATACGCAAATACGTAGACATTCATCGCATCTATGAAATCCTAAGACATGACTAACGTGGTGTCACTCCTAATTGGCTGGGTACTCGACCTCCTCTTTGGCGACCCGGCTCGACTGCCCCACCCCATTGTATGGTTCGGCAAGGCCATCGCTTTCTTCGAACACCGACTGAACAAAGGCAGTCATCGCAAACTCAAGGGTGCCTTGGTCGCTATTGGCCTCATCATTTTCGTCTATGTATCCACTTGGCTCCTCTTATGGAGCATTTCTCTTTCTCATTACTCATTACTCATTTCTCATTTGGCCGAAGGCGTTCTAATTTTCTTCTGTCTGGCCGGCACCACCCTCATCCGCGAGGTAAGGGAAGTGTTTCTGGCACTCGACCGTTCTTTGGACGAAGGTCGCAGGCAGGTAGCCCGCATCGTAGGGCGCGACACCTCGGAACTCTCGGCACAGGAGGTGCGCACGGCTGCTTTGGAGACGCTGGCTGAGAACCTGAGCGACGGTGTCATCGCCCCGCTCTTCTGGCTTGCCATTCTGGGAGTGCCCGGCATGATGGCCTATAAGATGGTGAACACCCTCGACTCGATGATTGGCTACAAGACTGAGCGCTATAAGGACTTCGGTTGTTGGGCCGCCCATATCGACGATGTCGCCAACTATATCCCCGCCCGTCTCACCGCGCTTTTAATGGCGGTAGCCGCCCTCTCTCTCTCCACTTTTCGCTTTTCACTTAAATACGGTCGAAAACATGCTTCGCCTAACAGCGGCTATCCCGAGGCGGCACTGGCTGGCATACTCAACTGTCGTTTCGGCGGTCCCCACTATTATTTCGGTCAACTCTTCGACAAACCCTATATCGGTGACAACGACCGTGAACTCACCACCGCTGATATGAGAATAGCCGTCCGCATCAATCGACTTGCTGAAATACTGATGGTTTTTCTAACGGCGTTTTGTCTTATCATCAAAGAAATTTGGATTTTCAATTGCTTATTCGTATCTTTGCAGGCAGTATGAAAAAGATTATCATAGCAGGACTGGGGCCTGGAAACCCCGAGGACATGACGGCTGCCGTCATCCAGGCGGTAAAGGAAGCCGACGTGGTGGTAGGCTATAAGTACTACTTCCAGTTTGTGGAGCCCTATCTGCGCCCTGGGTGCAAGTGCATCGACACAGGCATGAAGCACGAACGTGAGCGGGCAAAACAAGCCATAGAACTGGCAGAGCAGGGACAGGTTGTCGTGGTCATCTCAAGCGGCGATGCTGGCATCTATGGTATGGCTCCGCTTATTTATGAGATGATACGAGAACGCGTGGCCAGCGGTTTCCCTTCTGACACAGAAGTAGTTACTCTCCCAGGTATCTCCGCCTTCCAAAAAGCGGCCTCGCTACTTGGTGCCCCTATCGGTCACGACCTCTGCATCATCTCTCTCTCCGACCTGATGACACCTTGGCAAGTGATTGAGCGTCGCATACAGGCTGCCGCCACTGGCGACTTCGTAACTGCTATCTACAACCCCAAGTCGCATGGTCGCTACTGGCAACTGTACCGTCTCGTTGAACTGTTCTTACAAGAACGCTCGGCAGACACTCCTGTTGGTTATGTCCGTCAGGCCGGCAGACCCGAACAAGAGATAAAGGTCACTACCTTAGGGACTTTCGACCCAGAGGATGTGGATATGTTCACCGTCATCCTCATAGGCAACTCACAGTCGTATCTTGCAGGAGGCAAGATGATTACCCCACGAGGATACTATCGTGAACAATCACAAGAAGACATAAAGCCCGGCCAATCCATTATGATGGAGAGTTTCCGCACAATTCTCTCCGAGATGCAGCACCCCGATGTGCCCAAATGGCGCCTATGGCCCTTGCTGCACGCCATCCATACAACTGTAGATTTTGGTATGGAACAAAGCCTGTGGATGGACGAATGTGCAACAGAATTAATATATAATAAGGTAAAGGACGGTTCCCTAAAACACATAGTGACTGATGTGACGATGGCAGCAAGCGGAATCCGTAAAGGGGCACTAGAGAGATTAGGCATCCAAGTGCATTGTTACATCAACGATTCACGTTCAAAGCAGATGGCAGACGAAAAAGGGATTACTCGCAGTCAGGCTTGCATGCAACTGGCTGCGGAAGAATACCCCGAGGCTCTCTACGTAGTGGGCAATGCGCCCACAGCGCTATTCGAGATTTGTGATTTGGTGCGCAAGGGAAAAATGCGTCCCACAGGCATCATCGCAGCACCCGTCGGCTTTGTCCATGTCTGCGAAAGCAAACATGCCGTCAAGACTCTAAAACAGATTCCCAAGATCATCGTTGAGGGACGCAAAGGCGGAAGCAATCTCGCAGCAACGCTCTGCAACGCCATCCTCACCTTCGATGATGCAGAGCAACTGAAACCGGGACGCGACCTTTGACTTGAACCACAAATTACACGAATAGGCATGTTACGTTTCATCGTCATTGGCATAACTGATAATCCACAACCTTGGTTTCCACCAGAAGTTCTGGAGATCATCAAGGAGGGCAAGGTATTCTCGGGCGGCAAGCGCCATCATGAGATTATAGCGTCACTACTACCAGAAGATGCCGAATGGATAGATATCACCGTGCCCCTCGATGCCGTCTTCGAACAATATAGCCACCACTCCCAACGGTTTTCCGTTGGGTCTATCATTGTCTTCGCTTCCGGCGACCCCCTCTTCTTCGGCTTTGCCAACACCATCAAGCGCAAGATGCCTGAGTCGGAGATTGTAGTCTATCCGACCTTTAACTCCTTGCAGTTGCTGGCCCACCGATTGCTGATGCCTTACCACGACATGCGCATCGTCTCGCTCACAGGCCGTCCGTGGCCAGAGTTTGACAAGGCACTCATTGAGCACGCTGGGAAGATAGGCATCCTTACAGACAAGGAGCACACCCCTGCCGCCATTGCCCAGCGGATGCTAGACTACGGACACAAAGGCTACACAATGCATATCGGTGAACATCTCGGCAACCCGCAACAGGAGAAGGTAAGCACGCTCACCCTCGAGGAGGCCGCCAAGCGCGAAGTGCCCATGCCAAACTGCGTAATTCTCTGCGGGGAAACCGCAGAGCACACGAGGCTCTTCGGTATTCCCGATTCCGGGTTCTCCCTCCTTGATGGTCGCGAGAAGATGATTACGAAGATGCCCATCCGTCTGCTGACGCTTCAAGCCCTCGACTTGCCGAAGAAACATGTACTATGGGACATCGGCTTCTGCACCGGCAGCATCTCTATCGAGGCCCGCCTACAGTTCCCCCATCTGCATATCGAAGCCTTCGAGATACGCCCTGAGTGCGAGGCTATCATCCACGAGAACGCTCGTCGCTTCGGTGCCCCAGGCATCAACGTCCATATAGGCGACTTCCTCGAAGCCACCACTCCCGCCGACTCTCCTGCGGGCATTCCCGATGCCGTCTTCATCGGCGGTCATGGTGGCAAATTGAAGGAAATCATGGCAAAAGTCCTGACAGTACTTGCCGATGACGGCTGCATCGTGATGAATAGCGTCAAGGCTCCTCTCGTCAAGACCGACAGCCATCAACTCTGGGATGAAGCATGTCGGGAACTCGGCCTTCGGCAAGAACCACCAATGAGAATAATTATAGACGAACATCACCCTATCGAGATTCTAAAATGCAAAAGATAGCAGTCATACAGATCAGCGAGGCAGGCATCGCTATCGCCACCCGCCTGAAAGAACACTTCCCCACCGCCGTCACTGTGAGTCGCGATTCCGTCGCGACAAACTGGGGAAACTACGATGCCTTTGTGTTTATCGGTGCGATGGGCATTTGCGTTCGAACCATCGCCCCTTATATCAAAGACAAGCACAAAGACCCCGCCGTGGTATGTATCGATAGCACAGGGCAGAACGCCATCTCCGTGCTCTCCGGACATATAGGAGGAGCCAACGATCTTACCCGAGAGGTGGCTGCGGTGACAGGTGCCCGCGAGGTCATCACCACCCAGAGTGACAATGCCGGCCTATGGGCACTAGACACATTAGGAAAGCGCTTCGATTGGCCCATCGCCAGCGATATCGACGACATGAACGATTGCATCTACGCCTTCGTTAACCGTCAACCTACTGCCCTGCTACTTGAGGCTCGCGATGAGGGTACCGACTATTTAGAATCCACCAAGCCCGAACATGTCACCATCATCAACGACATTCGTGAGGCTGACCCCAGGAAATACAAACTGTTGATCATCGTATCACCCTTCATCCGCTATGCGCCCGAGGGTATGCTCGAACTGCATTTCACGCCAATGGTCGGCACCATCGGCTTTGGCCTGGCGCATCACCCCGAGGACTATAAACGCATCTACGACGAGATTGATGAAGCCCTTGCCGAAAAAGGCATCCTGCCTTGTGCCCATCGTTACTGTACCATCGACGTAAAAGAGGATGAAGAGTTCTGTGCGATGCTCCAAGATGAATACAACGAAGAGATTGTCTTCTTCTCTGCAGAGGAACTCGCACAGGTTGAGGTTCCCAATCCCAGCGAGACTGTTCAAAAGCATGTGGGCACGCCCTCTGTCTGCGAGGCTGCCGCCATTCTTGGCTCCAACAACGGCAAACTGATTATTCCAAAGGTAAAAGGGAAGAACTGGACGGCAGCACTGGCTATAGACCGTAGCCACCTCCGCAATGGTAGTGTGCTCAGCGGTTCTGCCGCTGAGGGCCACATCGAAATCGTCGGTGCCGGCCCCGGTGACCCTGACCTAATCTCCGTGCGAGGCCGCAAGATGCTCGAACGGGCCGACCTCATTCTCTATGCTGGCTCGTTAGTGCCCAAGGCTCTCACCGAGTGCCATAAACTAGGCGCCGTAGTGCGTTCCTCGGCTGATATGAACCTCGAAGAGCAATGTGAACTCATGAAACAGTTTTACGACCAAGGCAAGTTCATCGTTCGTCTGCATACCGGTGACCCCTGCATCTTCGGAGCCATCCAGGAGCAAATGGCCTTTTTCGATCAGCACCACATGGACTATCACATCACCCCGGGCATCTCCTCCTTCCTCGCTGCCGCTGCCGAACTGCAGAGCCAGTTCACCATTCCCGAGCGTTGTCAGACCATCATCCTCACACGTGGTGAGGGCCGTACCCCCATGCCCGAGAAGGAGCAACTGCATCTGCTGGCCCGCAGCCAAAGCACCATGTGCATCTTCCTCTCGGCTTCAATTGTCGACGATGTGCAGCGCGAACTGCTAAAGGAATATCCCGAGGACACCCCCGTTGCCGCCTGCTATCACCTCACCTGGCCCGACCAGAAAATCTATAGGGGAACACTTAAGGATTTAGCAAAGATTGTTCACGACAACCACCTAACCCTCACCACCATGCTCGTCGTAGGTGAGGCCATTGATAACCGTCAAGGTTTATCCGAACTCTACAATAAGCACTTCACCCATCTGTTTAGGATAGGAGACGCTTAAGTTCTGAGAGTCTATATCAAACAGAAATAGGTATGATACTGGTATTCGGAGGAACGACGGAAGGGCGTAAGGCCGTGGAGATGCTGGAAGAGGGAGGTAATGCCTATTACTACAGCACAAAGACGGGAGAGCAGGACATCACGCTGCATCAAGGGCAACACATTGACGGGGCTCTTGACGAGGAGGCAATGCGGACATTCTGCCATAAGCACGGCATACGACTGATAGTGGATGCGGCACATCCCTTCGCCAGCAGGCTGCACCAGACGATAGCCAGCGTCGCTGAAGAACTGGGTATTCCCGTTGTCCGCTATGAACGCATCTACCCGCCTCGAGATCCCGACATCACATGGATAGACGACTATCGGCAAATACCAACTGATATCCATTCGCTACTGGCCACCACGGGCGTGCAAAGTATTAGCCGACTGAAATGGTTGGAGGGGCAAGGGGTGAAGGTCATCTATCGCATCCTAAACCGCGAGAGTAGCATCGAGTTGGCACATCAGCAGGGGGCGAAAGATAATCAACTCTGCTATTACGAGGATGCCAAAGAAATACCCGTCAAAGCCGAAGCCATCCTCCTGAAGGAAAGTGGCATCTCAGGCGGATTTCCCGAAAAGGTGGAGGCTGCCAAAGCAAAAGGCATGCGTATCATAGCACTGAAAAGACCAGTATGGCGGATGGTGGATGGTGAATGGCGGATAGTGAACGGACCTTATGGATTGCGAAGGGCTGTGGAAAAACTATTGCCCGAGTTCTATCCCTTGCACAGCGGTCTGACCACTGGCACCTGCGCTACGGCTGCGGCTGTGGCTGCGACATTAAAACTACAGAAGAACGAAATGCCAAACGAGGTTCCTGTCATCCTGCCAAATGGAGAAACCATTATGGTACCTGTGGGCTATGGCAACGGTTATGCCTACTGCATCAAAGAGGCAGGCGATGATCCTGATGTGACGAACGGAATTGAAGTAAGGGCAACAGTTCAGATGGGGAATGGGAAATTAGAAATTCTCGGAGGCGAGGGGGTGGGAAGGTTCACCCTTCCCGGCTTCGACTATCCGCCAGGCGAGGCCGCCATCAACAAGGCACCACGGGAGATGATACGAAACAATATAGAACGAGTTTCTGGATCCAAGTTTCAGGTTTCAATTAGTATTCCTAATGGCGAAGAAATTGCGAAGCGGACGTTCAATCCGCGGCTTGGCATTGAGGGCGGCATCTCAATTATTGGTGTGAGTGGTATCGTGATGCCCTTCAGCGAAGAAGCATTCATCGAGTCAATACACAGATGTATAGAGGTGGCCAAAGCCAGCGGCACTTCTCGAGTAGTTATCAACAGCGGAGCCAAAAGCGAGCGATACCTGAAAGCCCTCTATCCTGCCCTACCCCAACAGGCCTTTGTGCAATACGGCAACTACATAGGCGAAACGCTGAAGATGGCCAACGAACTGGAAATTCAGGAAGTGACACTCGGTGTAATGCTAGGCAAGGCCGTCAAACTGGCAGAAGGCCAACTGGATACTCACAGTCGCAAGGGTACGATGAACAAGGCGTTCATTCAGCAATTGCTCAATGAAACAGGTCTCACAATCGCTATCAACGACATCACCTTGGCACGCGAACTTTGGGATAGGATTCCCAAAGAGAAAGTTGAACAGTTTTCACGCGTTGTCATCTGCCATTGCCTAGAACATTGCCGTCCCCTGCTACCAGACGGAGAAATCACTCTGCTGCTGATCGACGACGACGGAACAATACACTCGCTATAACTGGAGCACCGACAAGGGCAGTGACACTATTGACGGGCAGGGCTCCCTCAAAACCTGGCATGCGGGCAATAAGACTGCACAACAGAGCCAAAACCGAACCAGCCAACATCGTGGCAGGCATCAGCACACGATGGTCGCTACTGCGGAACAGGGCACGGGCCAGATGGGGCACAGCAAGACCGATGAACATGATAGGACCGCAATAGGCAGTAACGATGGCCACAAGGGTGCCGGAACAAACAATAAGCATAAAACGGGCACGACGGATGTTAAGACCGAGGTTGCGGGCATAGGCATCACCCAGCAAATAGACATTCATCGACTTCACCGTCAGCATACTCAGCGGCAGCAGGATGGACATCAGCACCACAAAGAGCACCATCTGGTCGCCAGAGACACGTGCAAAAGAGCCCAACCCCCACACCACATAGGCCTTGATGTCTTCTTCGGCCGAAAAATACTTCAACACACCGATGATGGCCGTTGCGAGATATCCAATCATCACACCTATAATTAATAAGGTGACATTGCCCCTTACCCTTGAGGCTACCCACAAGATGAGCCCCATGACGGTCAGAGAGCCAATGATGGCTGCCACCGACATGGCCACATCACCCATATAGCCCAAACGACTCAGGGCCACACCACCGAGTGAACCGGAGAGCAGGACAACACAGGCCACGCCCAACGAGGCACCATTTGAAATGCCCAGTACTGACGGGCCTGCCAGTGGGTTGCGGAAAACGGTCTGCATCTGCAAGCCACTTACAGCCAAGCCCGCTCCTGCCACAAGGGCAGTCAATGCCTGGGGCACACGGGAACTCCATACGATGTTCGACCATATCTCCCACTGAAGGACATCCTGCTGTTGAGACGCACCACTGAACAGCCAGTCAGAAACTGGCTGAAACAGGATGCTGACAACGGCACCTACAGGTATGCGCACCGTGCCAAGCAAAAGGTTGAGCACGAAGAGCAGCACGATGAGTACCAACAGGAAGAGCAGAAGCAGGAAGCGTTTCATCTCAGCAGTGTATAGAAAGTTGGTTCGTAATCGGAAGGCATCAGTTCAGGATGGAATACTGCCACAAGGTCACTCAGCACCACATCGGGCATCACCGGCGACTTTTCGTAATAAGGCGTCTGCTTCATGTTACAGTATATAACCCTATGCTCGCGAAAAGCCTTAAAGAGTTCGTTTCGGGGTTCACTGGCCTTCAGTGCCTCATAGGAAAAGTCACCGTCGAAACTGTTCAAGATGCGCCAGTAGTCAGCGTTGGCCGCCAAGGCATACATCTGCTCAAACTCAATATGCACGCCACCCGTATCATCGCTGTCTATCACATATCGTGCCCCGGCATCGCGGAATATCTGAGCCAGCGTGTTCTTGCCACCTACGGCATACCAGTTGCCGCCATGCATCTCGCCGCTGAACACGGTCGGTCTATCGGTGAACTGCAAACTGTCAACTTTCAACTTCAAGGCATTGTATCGCTGTTCGATGCCATTGAATACGGAATCGGCCTCATACTCCTTGCCGATGAAAAGACCTACGAACTTCACCCATTCTGCCTGACCAAGCGGTGTCAGTTCCTTATAGCCCAAATGGGGAATGAGCGTGACACCCGTCTCCTTGATAGCATCATAGCCTCCACGCTTGAAGGGTGAGATGAAAATCACCTCGGGCTGGGCTGCAAGTATCAGTTCTGTATCGAAGTTGCCCTCCATACCAATCTTCACCATCCGGCCATCGTTGATGCGCTGACGGATATCTGCGTTGAAGAGGTTCTTCGTGCCCGTGATACCTTTGACCACATCATGGGCATCCAAGGCTGTGAAGTCAGCCAGTTGCAACATCGTCATGACAAGGGTGCGCTCCACCGGCACCTCAACCCTGACATAGCCCTCCGGCACGTCGGCAGCATCACCCTTCGGCACCAAGGCAAAATGGTAACTCACTGGCATACGTTCCTCGTCAGCGTCCAACGTATCGCCAACCATGCGCTGCCACTCCTGAGGGTCCATCACATCAACCAGACGAACACCATTGTCAAGTGTCCTCACAGTGAACCCCTTGGCATATCGCAACGTGTCACAGGCAACACCAGCATTCGTTTCCGTCGGCCTTGTCTTTGACACACACCCCACCAGCATAATGGCCAGCAGCAGACTACATAACTTTATCAGATACCTCATAATCAATATTCTGTAATGATTACCATTTACTATTCTATTCGGATGCAAAGGTACAAATAAGTAGGCAGAAAAAAGAATATAGTTAGACAAATGCACGGATTCTTCTGTGAATTTATACTGAGTTGCGAAAATTATCCGATAATATTTGGTCTTTTCAAAAAAAAGTAGTACTTTTGCACTCGCATTCCAAAAATGTCGGCATAGCTCAGCTGGTTAGAGTATCACCTTGACATGGTGGGGGTCCTTGGTTCGAGTCCAAGTGTCGACACTTCTCAACGAAAATACGATGCGCCTGTGGCGGAATTGGTAGACGCGCTAGACTTAGGATCTAGTATCTCACGATGTGCAGGTTCGAGTCCTGTCAGGCGCACCAAGCACTAAAAAAGCGACCCCTCTTGAGGTCGCCTTTTCTTTTTATACTTGCGGGAGACTAATCGTCCAAGGAATAGGTAATAGTTGTCACAACACGCAGTTTCTTGATGTCTGGTGTGTTCTCATCACGGTTCTCAATCTCAAACTGGCCTTGACCCGCCACTTGAATCTTGCCCAGTTTCGAATCACTGGCCTCTGCAAATTGCTCTGCCGTAGACTGGGCATTCTTGATGGCTTCAGACATCATTTCTGGCTTCATTTGCTGGAAGGATGCAAACTGGTAGTCTGGGAAACTAGAATCCAAGGCAACTCCCTGCTTCAGAAGTTCGGCCTGATTGAAAATGGCATTCTTCACCTCTGCCACCTTGGTCGTACTAACAGTGATTGTGGTGGTAACGATATAACGGAAATTCTTTTGGTTGTCACCCCACTCGCGTGCCTCAAGGTCTGAGACGCTGGGCGGGTTTACAGTTATCTCCGAATCGTCAAGACCATTTTGTTTCAGGAATGTCTTAATGGTCTCTGCCTGCATGTTGATACGCCCATACAATGTAGGCAGATCATTGCCTGTCTCCTTGGTGCTGACACTCCATATCACTTTGTCAGCAGGCACCTCACGCTCGGCCAGTCCCTTTACCGTCACCTTGCGGTCCTTGTTGGTGAAGTTGTCGATACCGGCCTTCACACACCATCCCATCACCATCACACCGACGGCTAGGATAATCGATTCTTTTACTCTACCCATATTCACTCTATTTAAGGACAATTAAAGACAAAACTATAGATTCGCCAGTTCGATGACCTTGTCAATTGCTGCCGACAGGCCATCAGCATTTTTACCACCAGCCTGTGCATAATGGGGCTGACCGCCGCCACCACCCTGGATGAGTTTGGCAGCCTCACGCACCATCTGACCAGCATTCAAGTTGTGATCCTTCACCAAATCATCGCTCATCATCACAGTCAGCATGGGCTTCTCCTGATAGACAGAACCAATAACACAGAGGAAGGGAGCCTCAACTGCGGCGCGCAACTGGAACACCAAATCCTTGACAGAGTTGGGCTGCATGTTGAGAACACGCGTGATGACATTGACGCCATTAACGGGCTGTATCTCGGTAAGCAGATAGTTCTTTGTACGCTCGACAGCCTGAGCCTGGAACGACTCAATCTCTTTTTTCATCGTATCATGCTCCTCAATGTATTTCTGAATGACACCCTCCAGGTCCTTGGCATTATTGAAGAATGCCTTGACAGCCTTCAGATGGTCCTCCATCACATAGAGAAGATCTTCACATTCACGTCCCGTCTTGGCTTCGATACGACGGATGCCTGCAGCCACGCTGCTCTCTGCGATAATCTTAAAGAAACCAATACGTCCCGTACTGCTGGCATGAACGCCACCGCAGAACTCGCACGAGGGACCAAAGCGCACCACGCGTACCTTGTCGCCATACTTCTCGCCAAAGAGAGCAATGGCACCCAGTTTCTTGGCTTCATCGAAAGGCATATCACGGTGCTCGTCAATATGTATATCCTGACGGATCATATCGTTGACCATACGCTCCACTTGACGCAGTTCCTCATCAGTGACTTTCTGGAAGTGGGAGAAGTCGAAGCGCAAGATGTCGGGCGAGACAAACGAGCCCTTCTGCTCCACATGGTCGCCCAGCACTTGCTTCAAAGCATAGTCGAGCAGGTGGGTAGCGGTATGATTGGCAGCCGAGGCATCTCGCTTATCGGTATCGACGCATGCCATAAACTCTGCAGCAGAATCTTTAGGTAACTTTTTCACGATGTGCACCGTCTGGTTGTTCTCACGCTTGGAGTCAACAATCTCAACAGTCTCGTTTTCATTGACCAGCACGCCCTGATCGCCTACCTGACCACCCATCTCACCATAGAATGGCGTAAAGTCGAGCACCAGTTCATAGAACTCGTTCTTCTTTTGCGTCACCTTACGGTAGCGGAGTATATGACAGGTATATTCGGTATAGTCGTAACCCACGAACTGCTGCTCACCAGCGGCAAGTTCCACCCAGTCTGAGTTTTCAACAGCGGCAGCATTACGGGCACGCTCCTTCTGTTTCTGCATCTCGACATTAAACTGTTCCTCGTTGACAGTAAATCCATTCTCACGACAGATGAGTTCCGTCAGGTCGAGGGGGAAGCCATAGGTATCAAACAGACGGAATGCCTGCTCGCCGCTCAACTCTTTCTCTCCCCTATTCTTCGTCTCCTCCATCGCCTTGTCAAGCAATGCAATACCCTTGTCGAGGGTACGCAGGAACGAATCTTCCTCTTCTTTCATCACCTTACCAATAAGCGTCTGCTGGGCCTTCAACTCGGGGAAGGCATCACCCATCTCCTCAACGAGCGTAGGCAACAATTTATAGAGGAAAGCCTCCTTTTGTCCAAGGAACGTATAGGCATAGCGCACAGCACGACGCAAGATACGGCGGATGACATAACCAGCCTTGGCATTCGAGGGCAACTGACCGTCGGCAATAGAGAAGGCGACAGCACGCAGGTGGTCAGCACATACACGCATAGCAATATTAATTTGTTCTTGCTGTTGGTTGTTGGCTGTCGGCTGTTGGCTTTCCTCCTCAAAGGTGGTATACTTCAAGCCCGTAATTTGCTGTTCAGCCTTGATGATAGGCTGGAACACATCGGTATCGTAGTTAGAGTGCTTGCCTTGCATCATACGGACCAGACGCTCAAAGCCCATGCCGGTATCAATCACATTCATGGAGAGTTTCTCCAGCGAGCCGTCAGCCTTGCGGTTATACTGCATAAACACAAGGTTCCAGATCTCAATGACCTGAGGGTCATCTTTGTTTACGAGGTCACGGCCTGAGATACCACTCTCCTTACGCTGCTCTGGGGTGCGGCTGTCCACGTGGATCTCCGAGCAGGGGCCACAAGGACCTGTATCACCCATCTCCCAGAAGTTGTCATGCTTATTGCCGTTGATGATATGGTCTGCAGGCACATGTTTCAGCCAGTAGCCAGCAGCCTCGTCATCACGCTCCAGTCCCTCCTTCGGATCACCCTCGAAGACCGTGACATAGAGGTCTTCGGGATTCAACTTCAATACATCCACCAGGTATTCCCAAGCCATGTCGATGGCTCCCTCCTTGAAGTAGTCACCGAACGACCAGTTACCCAGCATCTCGAACATGGTGTGGTGATAGGTGTCATGGCCTACCTCCTCCAGGTCATTATGCTTACCGCTCACACGCAGACACTTCTGGGTGTCGGCACGGCGACGTGGCTCCGGGTCACGCGTTCCCAATATAATATCTTTCCACTGATTCATACCGGCGTTGGTAAACATCAGCGTCGGATCGTCCTTGATTACCATCGGTGCAGAGGGCACAATGGCATGTTGTTTCGACTCAAAGAACTTCTTGAATGAGTCACGGATCTCTTTTGCAGTCATCATGTTTATTTACTATTTGACAATTTTCTATTTTCTTATTTTGGTGTGCAAAGGTACTCTTTTTTTCCTATAACACAAAGAATTATACCATTTTTTATTTAGTGGCTACACGCGTAGGGAGTAAGTTCTACTGTCAGAGACTTAGAACCGACAGTAGCCGAGCCATCGAAATCCCACATACTGAAGTTCATGTCAAAGTCGTTGGAGCCATCCCTGCCACTCAGGTACGCCCAACCGCCAGAGACATAGCCCGTCATTCTAATCTTACCGCCAAAGGTGACATTCGTATAGACCACATTCTCCAACTGGAAGGGATAACGGTTGGCAAAGTCGAAGTCGAGCATAATAGGATGCGGGCCCATGTGGTCGGTCATAGAGCCCTCAAAATGGTGGTGAATGGTCTCGCCATAGCCCATGTCATGGTTATAAGTATTACTATTGTTCAAATAAACAATGGAATCTGCCTCGCACTCCTCTGCTGGAACGGTATCCGCTGCGACAGTAGCCTCCGTTACGGCATCAGATTCATAATACGGCTCCATTGCCATAGAATCCACATATTCCTCTAAATAAGCCTCCTTTTTGTTATTATTGGCCATAAATATACCAACAAGGATAACCAAGACAATTAAGGCAAGGGCTATCAAACCCGCTATCAAACAGGAAGAATGATTACTCTTCTCTTCTTGAGGAATCATCTGCGGCTGTGCCATACGAGTCTCTGACGAATCCGTAGAAGAAGGAGCAGAAGAGGCTAGACGTGTGGCAGCCTCATCGACAGGCGGCGTATTGCCATGCAGTTGTGTCTCCTCCCCCTGAACATGCAGTTGCGTTGCTTCGCTCTGCTGTTGAGGCTTTTGCTGCGTCTTCGAGGCTGTTAGCCACTGGCGTATCTCTGCCACCGACTGCGGACGCTCATGGTAGTTGCTTTGCATGAGCCACAGGATGAGTTGCCGCACCTCTTCACTGACAGAAGCAGGGAAATGGAAGGCTGCGGCACCGTCGTATTTCACATCGCCCAACTCTGGTGGTTGCTCATTAGTCAACAGGTTGTAGAGCGTAGCACCTAAGGCATAGAAGTCTGTCCACGGACCAATGCGTTTCACGTCACCCTCCACCTGTTCGCTGGGAGCAAAGCCCTGGGTATAGCATAGTGTGCTCGACGTACTGGCATAGTCGCCCTTAGCATCCATCTGCTTACTGGCACCGAAGTCGATCAGTTTGACATGTCCCTGTTGATCCATCATGATATTACCTGGCTTTAAGTCCAGATGCCATATCTGCTGGCGATGCACATCCTCAAGAGCATTGAGCACCTGATCAAAAATCCGTTGCACCTCATTGAGTAGCAGCGGATGACCCTCGCGCTTCAGACGTGCCGACAGTGATTCACCGTCGACATAGTCCATCACATAGTATGCCGTACCATTCTCCTCAAACAAGTCGTGCACCCTGACAATATTGGCATTATTGAGTTTCCGCAGACGGCGAGCCTCCTTCTTGAACTTCTCACGCTGTGAGTCAAACTGCACGATATTCTCTGTGTTGCTCACGCTGACCGAAGTGTTGCCATCGCGCTGGCTAACTCCTTTCATAAAGAACTCCTTCATAGCCATACGCTCATCGAATGCGGTGTTGACTACCACATAGGTATTGCCAAAACCACCCGATGAGAGGTAGCGTTCCACACGATATTTGCCATCCTGTAACAGCGTACCGATAGGCAACATCAGTCTGTCGTCAATAATCATAATGAGATTTTATTAAAAAATTCTGTGCAAAGATACGAAATTATTCAGAAATAATTTGTAACTTTGCCGCAAAATATATCATTCTATGGCACTGAACCTGAATAAGAACTTGAAACTCTATTATTCCATTAAGGAGGTGGCTGAGATGTTTGGCCTCAATGAGAGCACATTGCGCTACTGGGAAACAGAGTTCCCCTACCTGAGACCACGCACATCGGGCCCCAACAAGGTAAGACAATACACACAGAAAGACATTGACCAAATCAAGTTGATACACAACTTGGTCAAAGTGCGCGGTTTCAAGTTGGCTGCTGCCAAGCGTATCATCAACCAGAACCGCGACGGGGCTGACAAGACAGCCGACGTACTGGCCAGACTGATTGCTGTCCGTGACGACCTGCAGGCACTCAAGCATCAGTTGGACGGTCTTCAATGAACAAAAAAGGTTGGGCTCTAAGGCTCAACCTTCCATATATCTTCACGCTTGAACACGTTTTCAAGCGTGATTTCTTTTGCTTCTTTCTTCGTGAGTTGGCGGCTCCACCCCACTCGCTTGTCAATGGCAGCCCCCTCACCGGTATTCTCAAACTCCAAGTAACGGGCTGTCTGCTCACGCTCTTTCTGCCAATGGTGCCATCCCTCCGGACGTATTCCTTTTGGCAATGTACAATGCATAAACAGCGTATAGCCATAGTCGCGCCAAGGACGACCCAAATAAACCTTATCGGCACCCTCTGCACAAGTAATAGTACATTGATTGAAGACGTAGCCGTAGGCCTGATCCTGCGGTGTAGAGGCAGCGGTGATGTAACTGTTTATCTTGCAGAAAATATCGCAATGTTCGAACCAAGCCGTCGAGGCGCCGAAGATGAAATCGGTGGTACCCTCAATATAGCAATGGTCAAAATAGAGTCGCGTTGCCGGCATGCCTGTATAAACGGTATCCTGATGCCCCAAGAAGCGGCAGTTGACAAATTTCAACCGGTCGCCCTGGGTATGCAGGGCCACAGCCTGTCCCAGTCGTGCAGCATTATTCTCTATGGTGATGTTCTTCAAGGTGATGTCGTTGGCATCAATTCTCAGAGTAAACGAGCGGAAAGTTCCCAGTTTGGGACGGTCGCCCATGGCAATGAGTTGCTGTTTAAGTTCGGCAGGCCAGTAGTTGCCATCCATGCTGATGTTGGCATGATCATCATAGGTAATGATGGTCTCATCGCGGTCTTCACCACAGATTTCAATATTCTGTAACCACTGGGGAATAATGAGTTTCTCCTTGTACGTACCTTTCTTTACATAGATCACCTTATGGTAGTCCATGAAGGCTCGGCACACCTCAATGGCATCGGTGACGGTACGGAACTCTCCCGTGCCATCTCTGGCTACGACGATGGTGTCAGGATTGTCGTACTTACTGGCAGCACCAGCCGTGCCAACGAACATGGCACAGATGAATAAAAGTAGGGTTTTAGTCATAGTTTTTATTTTTTAGTAGTTATATAATGCGTGATATTTCCTTCAGATCATCCACTTCTTTCAGACCATCTATAATGGCCTGCACGTCATCGCAGTCGTGGACACGCAACTCAATGGAGCCATCGAAGATGCCATCCTCAGTAGTAAAGGTCAGTTTGCGAATATCCACACTCATCTGATTGGAGATGACACGCGTGACATCGTTGACCATACCTCGGCGGTCGATGCCTCCCAGACGGATGGCAGCATCGAAGAAAATCTTCTTGTGCATATCCCATTTCACATCGAGGATGCGGTTGCCAAAACTGGCCTTCAGTTTGTTGGCAACGGGACAGGTACGCTTATGAATCTCTATGCGGTTATAGTTGTCAATATAGCCAAGCGTATCGTCGCCGGGAATAGGGTGACAACATGAGGGGAAGAGATACTGATGGATGTTCTCCTCGTTGATGTAAATTGGCTTCTTGCGATTGAACTTGTCAGGCACAATGAATAGTTCTGGTTTCTCGTCCTTTTCCTCTTCCTTCTTAGCCTTGACAAAGGGTACGAACTTACGCCAGCCCCCTCCGCTATCGTTCTTTTTCTTCCCCTTCAGTTCATCAATATCCTTTTCACCGAGGATAACCCGCTTCTCGCCCAGTGCCTGATAGAACTCGTCACGACGGCCCACATCATGGAACTTAGCCAGTTGGTCGACGACAGCCGGTGTCAATTCAAAACCATTCTTCTGCAGCCAGTTGTCAAGAATCTCCTCACCAGCCTTCTGATGGTCACGGCTAACACGGCGCAGGATGGCCTGGATTTTGGCCTTGGCTTTGGCTGTGCTGGCAAAACCTATCCAAGACGGCTGCACATGGTGCGACTTGGAAGTCAGTATCTCCACCTGATCGCCACTCTTGAGCCGGTGACTTAACGGCACCAATTTATGATTCACCTTGGCACCGATGCAATGAGAGCCCAAGAAGGTGTGGATGGAGAAGGCGAAATCGAGCACCGTACTGTCTGTTGGCATCGTCTTAATCTCACCCTTGGGAGTAAACACGAATATCTCACTAGCAAAAAGGTTTAGTTTGATAGCATCGAGGAAATCCATCGCATCGGGTTGGGGATCGTCCAGGATTTCCTTGATGGTGCGCAGCCACTGGTTCAGTTCACCCTCGTCCTCGGTATAGTCACCATCCTTGTACTTCCAGTGGGCAGCCAGTCCTTGCTCCGCAATCTCGTTCATGCGGTCAGAACGTATCTGCACCTCTATCCAGTGGCCCTGCTTCGACATCAGTGTCATGTGAAGGGCCTGATAGCCGTTAGCCTTGGGATGATTCAGCCAGTCGCGGGTACGGTCAGGATGTATCTTGTATATCTTGGCCAGTGCCACGTAGATATTGAAGCACTCATTGACCTCCTCTTCCCGTACCTTGGGAGTAAAGATGATACGTACAGCCAGTATATCATATATCTCATCGAACGTGACATGCTTGTTCTGCATCTTATTCCAAATGGAGTAAGGTGTCTTCACACGCTCCCTGATTTCATATTCAATGCCCATCTTGTTGAGGGCTTCCTCGATGGGCTTGGTGAACTGGTCGAACGACTGGTGACGCGTCACCCTCGTCGACTCGAGTTTCTTCTCGATAGCAGCATACTCTTCCGGATGCTCGAATCTGAAACTGAGATTCTCCAGTTCCGACTTGATCTTGTAGAGACCCAGACGGTGTGCCAGCGGAGCATATAGATACAAGGTCTCGCCGGCAATCTTATATTTCTTGTTGGCAGGCTGCGAGTCTAGGGTGCGCATGTTGTGCAGACGGTCGGCAATCTTGATCAGGATAACACGGATATCCTCACTCATCGTGAGCAGCAGTTTCTTGAAGTTCTCTGCCTGAGCCGATGCCTGCTCACCAAAGATACCACCGCTGATCTTGGTCAGTCCATCCACAATCTGGGCAATCTTCGGCCCAAACATATTCTCAATGTCCTCCACCGTATAGTCCGTATCCTCCACGACATCGTGCAGCAAGGCGGCACATATACTGGTAGAGCCCAGTCCTATATCCTCACAGGCAATCTGCGCCACAGCAATAGGATGCATGATATAGGGCTCGCCCGACAAACGGCGCACCCCTTTATGGGCCTGTCGTGCAAAGTTGAAGGCCTTGGTAATCAGGTCTACCTTCTTGCGATGACGCGAAGCCAGATAGTCAGCAATCAGTTTGTCATAGGCCGCACTAATCATCTTCTCATCGGCCTCTTCACGCAGTCTCTGCTCTTCCTCCATATATTTTCTTCCTATACCTATTTATATATACTAACGAACCCTTAGTTTCTTACCAGCACGGATGCTGTTACCACGGATTCCGTTCAGACGTCTGATGTTATTAACACTCGTTCCGTTGCGACGTGCAATATTCGAGAGGGTATCACCACGACGCACCGTCACCCATTTGGCTCTGTCACGTCCACGTTTCTTTCCCTTCTTGACCGTCACCTCTTCCTGCGGTATCTCTACCACGGCACGCTTCTGCAGATTACCGTTGGCTGCATAGACAGAATCTTGCATATCGATGAACCGGGCCACCTCCGTCACAGGCAGTCGCAGTGGCGACAGGGCGGTGTTGCCCGGCACCACGTCACGGCGGTAGGACGGATTCAGCGAACGGAGCATCTGCATGTCGAGTCCACAGACAGTAGCCACCTGCTCGAAACTGACATTCCTATCCACCATTACCGTATCAGTTTTCACAGGCAGTTCGGAACGCATCGGACAGATATTATGCTCACAGTAGTAGTTCATCACATAGTTGGCGGCAATGAAGGCAGGCACGTAGCCACGCGTCTCACGGGGCAAATAGGGATATATCTTCCAGTAGTCCGTCTCGCCGCCAGCCCTGCGGATGGCTTTATTGATATTCTCCGGTCCACAGTTATAAGCCGCGATGACCAGATTCCAGTCACCAAAGAGTTTATACAGGTCGCTCAGGTAATGGGCAGCGGCATACGAAGCCTTAAGAGGGTCGCGGCGTTCGTCGACCAGCGAATTCACATCCAGCCCATAAGCCTTTCCCGTTGGCAGCATGAACTGCCACAGGCCTGCGGCACCAGCCCTTGAAACGGCTACGGGATTAAGGGCCGACTCAATGATGGGCAGATACTTCAGTTCAAGAGGCAACTGATAAGCATCAAGAGCCTCCTCGAAGATGGGCATATAGAAATTGGAGGCACCCAGCATCCAACTGACCTGTCTGCGCAGACGTCCTGTATAACGGTCTATGCAGGTCTGTACCACCTCATTATATGGCATCTCCATCACCGTCGGCAATCGGTGCAGTCTCTCGATATACACCTCCTTGGGATACATGGGATTCTCATCACGCATCTGACAGTCGTTGTCATAAGTCATATATGTCTTTGACATATACTGTCCCATCAGACTATCAAGATTGTATGACATTGCCTCGGGGAAGTCTATTTCCTCACGGTTACCCTGGGCATCAACCACATCAATCTCGTCATCCTCGTCGTTATCGTCAACCACCTCTATCTGACCGTATGCCGCCAAAGGCAGAAAGGCAAGCAGGCAAAACGGAAAAAGCCGTCTCACCACACACGTTGTCTTTTCCTTGATGTCTCTTATCATGTTCTAAAAATTAATACTACAATTGACACCCACCGAAGTCGCATAGAGCGGATTGGTGGAACTGCCGTTGCCCATCACCGTCGGACGGACTTTCATACTAAGATCTTTTGAGATATCAAACTCCGACAGTTCAGCATCCACATAGGCATCGATGACAGATAACGCATAGACACCCACCATGACAAAGAAACTCAGGTCACGCCAGCGGCGATACTTGTCCTTTCGCTTCCTGAATATCTCTATATACCGCTCCTGGTTATCCGATGTGATTTGCTGTCCCAGATGCAGGAACTGGTTGTAACTGGCCGTCGTAGGATCGTCGTCCATCAAGTCCAGATAGGCTTGTGCATAATCCTTGTACATCATATTGTTCCAGCGCATGGCGTAGATACATCCCAGGAAACCGCCATAGACGATTGGCAGTTTCCAGTATTTGCGGTTATATATCTGTCCGCCACCCGGTATGACAAGTGCGAGCCACAGGGCCTTCTGCGGATTGGGGCGCCAGGTGCTCCAGTCTCGTTTCTCCTTGACTGGTTTCTCCTTCTTTTCCGCCAGGAAAGGCACCTCGCCCAGCGTGTCCAACCTCATGGTGTCCATGCTCAGGGTGTCGGCTATCAACTGGTTGTATAGCGAGTCAATGGCCATCACCACCGAGTCGGGAGTCTCTGTCTGCGCCGAGGCCGTTAAAGGCAAAAATGTAAAAAGACAAAAGGACAACCAGGCGAAAAAATTTCCCACCTTCCTGTTACTCCTTCTTATCGTCTTTGACATCATCATCATTCTTTTACCCTTTTACCTCTTTCTTTTTTACTTTTCCAATAATGCAATAATACGATTCAAGTCCTCCTCATCGGCAAAGGCGATGCTTATCTTTCCGCTGCCTTTGGGTGAACAGGACAGTTGCACCTTAGCCTGCAAGCGGTCGGAAAGTCGCTGTTTCATCTCGCTGAACATCTTCGGCAACTGTGCCTTGGCAGCAATGGTCTTGCCCGCAGACTGCACATTGTCGCCATTCTTCAGCATCTGCACCATCTCCTCCACCTTACGTACGGAGTACTGGTTCTTCTGCACCTCCTTGAACAACTTCAGTTGCATCGACGGTGAGTCGAGCGACAGCAGGGCACGGGCATGTCCCATGTCTATCTCGCGGTTCTTGAGGGCCATCTGTATCTGTGCCGGCAACTTGAGCAGACGCATATAGTTGGTCACAGCCGTACGGCTCTTACCCACACGTTCTGAAATCTTTTCCTGCGTCATCCCACTGGTCTCAGCCAGATGCTCGTAGGCCAGCGCTATCTCTATCGCGTTCAGGTCCTCACGCTGGATATTCTCCACCAGTGCCAACTCCATCACACTCTCGTCGTCAGCCGTGCGGATATAAGCGGGGATGGCGGTCAGGCCTGCCATCTGGGATGCTCTCCACCTTCGTTCTCCTGCAATAATCTGATAGCGGTCAGGCGCTACCTGCCTAAGAGTGATAGGTGCAATGATACCCATGTTCTGTATGCTGGCCGCCAGTTCCTGCATCGCAGTCTGATCGAACTCACGGCGCGGTTGGTCTGGGTTTGGTTCTATCTGATTGATGGGTATCTCGTTAAGATTTGACGAACCCTGCGTCTTCACCTCACTGGTGTCGATGAGGGCATCCAGTCCCCGTCCATTACCTATCTCGTCCAGGCCTCTACCCAGCACGCTCTTATCATATTTCTTCTTAACTGCCATTTTGTTTAGTGTTTAGGGTTTAGTGTTTAGAGGGATAGTTAAGAGGCTTATCCTCAACCCTTGGAAATAATCTCCTTTGCCAGTGCCAGATGGTTTTTCGAGCCTGTGGAATCTGCGTCATAGAGGATGACAGGCAGACCGTGAGACGGGCTCTCTGAGAGTTTCACGTTACGCTGAATGACTGTTTTGAACACCAGTTCCTGGAAGTGTCGCTTCACCTCGTCATAGATCTGGTTGGCCAGACGCAGACGTGAGTCGTACATTGTCAGCAGGAAACCCTCAATCTCCAGTTTCGGGTTCAGTTTCGACTTGATAATCTTGATGGTGTTCAGCAATTTCGAGATGCCCTCCAGGGCGAAATACTCACACTGCACAGGTATAATCACCGAGTCGGCTGCCGTCAGCGAGTTCACCGTAATCAGGCCTAGCGAAGGCGAGCAGTCTATCAATATATAGTCGTAGTCATTACGGATGGGGTCCAGCAGTTTCTTGATGACCTTCTCGCGGTTATCCAGATTGAGCATCTCAATCTCTGCACCAACCAGGTCAATATGACTCGGGATGATGTCCAGTCCGTCTATATCGGTGGTATAGATGGCTTCACGCACATCGGTATGATTGATGATACACTCATACAACGAGCAGTCCACCTCCTTGATGTCAACACCCAGCCCACTTGAGGCGTTGGCCTGCGGGTCGGCATCGACTACCAGCACGCTTTTCTCCAGCGTGGCCAGCGAGGCTGCCAGATTGATAGTCGTTGTGGTCTTTCCTACCCCACCCTTTTGGTTTGCTAAAGCAATGATCTTTCCCATTTCAATCTTTCTCCTTAATAATGAAAATAGGCTGCAAAGATACACATTTTCCGTGAAACATCTATCGTTTCCCTCATTTATTTTAAATATTTTAGGTTAATACTTGGTTCATCTCAAGACCTATGCCATCTTTGTCACCAGACAAAAAAAGACGGTAAAGATAAAAAAAGCAATCATTATAGATGCGTAGTTGAAGTTTTTTTTGTATCTTCGCAGCCGATTTTTAATCATGACACGCAATAAAGAGATATATAGGGTGACGCTGATTGGCAGCGCCGGCAACGCTGTACTGACAGCCTGCAAACTGACAGCAGGCATACTCGGCGGCAGTTCGGCGATGATAGCCGATGCTGTGCATTCACTTTCTGACTTCGTCACCGACCTGGTGGTGCTGATATTTGTGAGCATCAGCGCCAAGCCAAAAGACACCTCACACGATTACGGGCACGGTAAGTTCGAGACCATTGCCTCGTTTCTCATTGGACTGGCACTGGTTGGAGCAGCCATCGGCATCGCCGTTTCAGGAAGCACGAAACTGCTGGTATGGTGGAACGGGGAGTCGCTGGAGGCTCCTGGACTGATAGCCCTGTGGGCAGCCTTGCTGTCTATCGCGGTGAAAGAGTTGCTCTATCAGTACACAGCCAAAAAGGGCAAGGCACTCAACTCGCAGGTGATGATTGCCAATGCATGGCATCACCGCAGCGATGCCCTCTCGTCGATAGGTGCCGCCATCGGCATTGGAGGTGCCGTCTGGCTGGGTGAGCGTTGGACGGTGCTCGACCCCTTAGCATCTATCATCGTAGGACTGATGCTGGTGAAAGTAGCATGGGAGTTACTGAAACAGAGCACCGGCGAGTTGACGGAGCAGTCGCTGAGCGACGAAACAGAACGTGAGATCATCACCATCATCCAGTCGTTTCCCGATGTACAGGAGCCACACAACCTGCATACACGCTGCATAGGCAATAGCATCGCCATCGAGGCCCATGTGAGGATGGACGGCAACAAGTCATTGGCCGAGGTTCACGAACGGGCATCGGCCATAGAACGGAAACTTAAAGAGCACTTCGGAGAGCAGACGCACGTGAGTATCCACATGGAACCTATCAAACATAAGAAATAATTACGAATTATAAACTATGAACTAAATATGAGACCTCTGATATTGATTTCAAATGACGACGGCTATCAGGCCAAAGGCATCAACAGCCTGGTAGATATGGTAAAGCACCTAGGCGATGTCGTGGTGTGCGCCCCAGAGGGGCCACGCTCTGGTTTCTCGTGTGCCTTCTCGGCTACCACCTCCCTCACGCTGACGATGAGAGAACGGCACGAGGGTGTCGAGATATGGTCATCAAACGGCACACCTGTCGACTGCGTCAAACTGGCGCTGTCGCAAATTCTCGACCGCAAGCCCGACCTGGTGCTGGGCGGCATCAACCACGGCGACAACGGTTCGGTGAACACGCACTACAGCGGCACGATGGGCGTGGTGATGGAGGGTTGCATGAAGTATATCCCCTCTGTGGCCTACTCGTTATGCGACCACAATGGCGATGCCGACTTCGAGCCGCTCCGTCCCTATGTAGAGCGCTACACCGAACAAGTGCTGCGTGAGGGCCTGCCGCAAGGTGTCTGCCTGAACATCAACTTCCCCCTTCTCGAAAAAGGAGCCGCATACAAAGGTGTCAGACTATGCCGCATGGCACAAGGCACCTGGTGTAACGAGGTGACGAAATGCCACCACCCTCGCGGCTACGACTATTACTGGATGGTGGGTCACTACCACAACGACGAGCCGGAGCATGAGGACACCGACAACTGGGCTCTCAACCACGGCTATGTGGCCATCACCCCCACTCTGGCCGATGTCACCGCCCATGAGTTCCTGTCCCAGAAAGCAGTATGGGAGCAATAGTTTTCAACTTCTAATTCTCAACCAAGTGAAGTACTATCTCATTGCAGGCGAGGCCAGTGGCGACCTGCACGCCTCACGACTGATGCTGGCTCTGAAGGATGCAGATGCCGAAGCAGAATTCCGTTTCTATGGTGGTGACCTAATGGCTGCCGCTGGTGGCACCATGGTGAAGCACTACCGCGAACTGGCATATATGGGCTTCATTCCTGTGATGATGCACCTGCCCACCATCCTGCGCAATATGAAACGAGCCAAGCAAGACATCCTGGCGTGGAAGCCCAACGTGCTCATCCTGGTGGACTATCCTGGTTTCAACCTCGACATAGCCAAATTTGTGAAGGCGCAGCACATCTGTCCCGTCTACTACTATATCGCGCCAAAGATCTGGGCATGGAAGGAATATCGCATCAAAAACATCAAGCGCGACGTGGACGAACTCTTTTCGATCCTGCCCTTCGAGGTAGACTTCTTCGAGAAGAAGCACCACTACCCCATCCACTATGTAGGCAACCCCACAGCCGATGAGGTGAGAGAATGGCGACTCTCCCATCCCTCACAGGGAGGGGATGGGGGTGGGTCTCCCATCATCGCCCTGCTGGCCGGCAGTCGCCGACAGGAGATCAAGGACAACCTGCCCATGATGATACGGGCAGCCAAGGAGTACGCTGACAAGGGCTACGAACTGGTGCTGGCTGGGGCTCCAGGCATCGACGAGGCCTATTATAAGAAATTCATTGCCGGCACCCCCGTCAGACTAGTAAAGAACCAGACCTACGACTTGCTCTCACAAGCCCATGCCGCACTAGTGACCAGCGGCACGGCAGCACTTGAGACAGCCCTCTTCGGCGTGCCACAGGTGGTATGCTACCGGATACCTGCATCATGGTTCTGGGGACTTCTGCGCAAGACCATCCTAAAAGTGAAATACGTCTCGCTGGTCAACCTGGTGGTCGACCGCGAGGTGGTACGCGAACTGGTGTGTGAAACCTTCACCTACGATAATCTGAAGAAGGAACTGGCAGCCATCATCGACGGCCCCTCACGCGAAGAGATGCTCCAAGGCTATCAGGAAGTATGGGAAAGGCTGGGCGATCAGAAGGCTCCCGACAATGCCGCCCGTCTCATGGTCAGTCTATCCGCAAACAAAGCATCGTCAGGTCGTCATTAGGCTGGGCACCGTCACGGAACGCCTCCACCTGTTCTTTCAGGTATTCCACGACATCCTTTCCACAGTCGAAGTGGTTATTGCTAAGGATCTGCAGCAACCGGTCTTCACCGAATTGTTCCTGCTGGCGGTTCTCTGCCTCAGTCAGACCGTCGGTATAGATCAGCAACGGACGCCCCTTGATATTTTCTATCTCCTCACCCTCAAACTCCAGATCTGGCCACAGGCCGACAGGTGCATTGGACAACATCTCCAAAAAATAGGCGGGATGCACGCTCACGTCACCTTTATGTACTGGCTCGTGGGTCAGCACGGGTGGATTATGACCTGCATTACAGAAATTCAGTTTGCCCGTCTTCAAGTCAAGCAGTCCCAGGAACATCGTCACGAACATACCCTGCTCGTTGTCCTCGGTCAGCGCATCGTTCATACGTGTAAGAATCTCTGCCGGCATCATACGCTGTACAGCCAGTGTGCGGAACAAACGGGTAGCCTGGGCCATAAACAACGAAGCAGGCACGCCCTTGCCGCTCACGTCGCCCACACAGAAATAAAGCCGGTCGCCCTCCAGCAGATAGCCGAAGGTATCACCGCCCACCTCCTTCGCTGCCGTCATTGAGCCATACAGGTCGAGGCCTTCACGCTCAGGGAACTGCTGGGGCAGCATCGACATCTGTATGTCGCGGGCAATGCGCAACTCACTCTCAATACGCTCCTTCACGGCAGTCGTCTCCTCCAACTGGTCGTAGGCCACCTTCAGTTTCTGGTGCGCCTCTTCCAAACGCTGGTGAGCATGCTTCAGGCGCTTGGCCGACATGTGGCGGAAGAATATGAAGATGGAGAAGAACGTCACCACCAATGCCAATGCCACCAAGGAACTGATCATGCGCTGGCGAGCCATTTCTGCCTGCTGTATGGCAATCTGACCTTCTTTCTGCTGGGTCTCGTAGATAATGGCCAACTCGGCAGTATCGTCACTCTTTCTTTTGACAATGGCACTATCCAGCGCGTCACAGAGTTGCAGACTGACATCCATCACCGAGTCCTTGCGAAGAGCCTTTATGTTGGCACGCAGTTTGGGAAGCAGGTAGAGTTGGATGTTGTCGAGGGACATGTCCAATCCCCTTTCTTCAATCATCTGGTTCAGGTAGCGGAAGTTGTCGGCAGCCTCGCTGTAGCGGCCAGCCGCCAGCAGGTAGTCGGTGGCATATACACGGCCCGAATTGGTCTTGGCATAGTCGGTCTTTAGGAATGCCCTGTAAGCCTTGGCGGCATCGGCCGTCCTGTTCAGGCCCTGCATGGCCACTGCCCGCATAATCTCTATACGTGCCTGATACTCGTCAAAATACTCCAGGCGTGCATCTGGCTTCTCACGATACTTACCCAGCAGCATCTCCGTGCGATCTATCCAGTATAGCGACTCCTCAAACCGACGGGTGTTGATATAGGCCTGACTGGTATAGATGGTGCCGGTAACGGCTTCCTGGAAACCGCGGCCCGTGCTGTCTGTAGACCATCGGTTGGTGTAGTGCTGGCGGGCTGTATAGAAACTTTCCTGTGCCTCCTCGGCGCGCCCCAGGTTCAACTGGCAGCAGCCGATGTTGTTCAGCAGGATAGCATAGTCGATGTCAGAGCCATAGCCGGTCTCCGTCAACTTCTTCACGGCAGGCATGGCGACGCGCAGTGAACCCTCGTAGTCGCCTTTCACCAGCAGGAGTTCCGACAGCCGGCGTGCCGACTTGACGTATGCCATCGAGTCCTGCGTGGTCTTAATCTCACCATCGAAAACTTTCTTGTAGTAGAACTCTGCCGAGCGATATTGACCCTGACGATAATTGGACGTCCCCCTCCATCGGTTTGCATCCATTGACGAGATACCGCCGTTGCGCTCAAAACTGTCGATCAGCGCCTCCATGCGGACATAGTCTTTCGCCAGTCCGGCATCAAAGATCAGCGAGTCCTTCTGACCCGCCTGCAGATCTCTGACTTCCTTTGAACCTTCCGTACACGCGGCGATGATAGCCACGAGTAGCGTCAGGAGGATGATGGGCAACAGTTTTCTCATTTCACGCAAACCACTATTTCTGACTGCAAAGATAAACAATTTCCACGAAACTCAATCGTTTTTGGTCAATTTATTTTTTCGCTCTTGCCAAATCTCTATCGAGTTGATGATGTTCTGCCAGAGAATATAGCAGCCAGGCCCCACTGACGACAGCGGGTTCAGGTAGGTCACGCCCAGCCAGATGGCAAAGGCCGTGTTCTTCTGTCCCAGGGCCTGACCGGCTTCCTGCGTTCGTCCGAAATAGTGACCAATGAAGCGGCCTACGGCAAACTGCACCACACAGAGCACCAGTCCCAGCAGGGCGATGGCCATGAGCAGCCACAGCGAGGCTTCGGCATGCACAATGTTCTTCACCGTGGTGCCTGTGACAATCATCAGCGAACATCCCCAGAGATAGAACGACAGGTCGCGCACCGCCACAATCTTCCTGTGCAGACGGTGCATATAGTGCTTCACCACGTATGCCAGTCCCATGGGCACCACCAGCAATATCATCACCTGATAGAGTATCTTCACGAAGGCTGCCATGAAGGTGATGTCGGCCGACTTCTCAATCATCGGGAAACACAGGGGCACCAGCAGCACCGTCATGAAATTCGACAAGAACGTGAAGGTGGTTGTCTCCTCCAGCGAGCCACCCAGTTTCTGCGTCACCACTGCCGCTGCTGTGGCACAGGGCGAAATGATGCACATCAGAAGGGCCTCAAGCAGTATAAGTGAAGAGTGAAAAGTGAAGAGTGAAGAATTTGCTACCGCACGAGGAAGCATCAATATCACCGCCATGACGATGGCCACGAACAGCAGGTTGAAGATGCTCACCCACAGATGCCACCACACGGGGCGCATCTTGTGGAAGTCCACCTTGCAGAACGTGACAAACAGCACTAGGAACATAAACAACGGCAGTATCGCCTCCATGACGGGGGCAAAAAACTGCGCTGCCCCATCCAACTGCGGTACGAAGGCAAAGATGAGGTAGAACATTGCTCCCAACCCCATCGCAACGGGCAATGTCCAATCCTTAAGAAATTGTATCAGTCGCATATCGGATGCAAAGGTACGAATAAGCGAGCAGAATACCAAAAAGAATTGTTTTCTTTTGAGTATTCTCGAACGTAAGTACCTTCTTGCGTCCCGTTGGTAGCAAGCGTCACCCTTCGGGATGTCGAGCGCGACAAAGTCAGAGCACGAAAGAAAAATGGAAGTTTTTTCAAAATAATCTTTAATTTATTTGGTACATCGCATTTTTTGATGTATTTTTGCCCTTAGAAACTTTTCCATTAACTAAAAACCAAATGAACTATGGATTACAAAATCATTGACATCGAAGGTGTAGGCGATGTTTATGCAGAGAAACTGCAAGCCGCAGGTATCAACAAAGTGAGCGAACTGCTCGAGAAATGTGCTGCCCCCAAGGGCCGCAAGGAGTTGGCAGAGGCTACTGGCATCAGCGAGAAACTCATCCTCCGCTGGACCAACCATGCCGACCTGTTCCGCATCAACGGCGTAGGCCCCCAGTTTGCCGAATTGCTCGAGGCAGCCGGTGTAGACACCGTCAAGGAGTTCCGCCATCGCGTGGCTGAGAATCTGCAGCCCAAGTTGGTCGAGGTCAACGAGGCCAAGAACATCTGCAACCGCGTGCCAGCCGTCAGCGAGGTTCAGAAAATGATCGACCAGGCAAAAGAACTTGAACCAAAAGTAACATACTAAAATCCAGTATGTTATAATTAAGAGTTTAGAGTTAATAATTAACTACCTATACAGTAAGAGGATGCGCTGTGGGCGCATCCTCTTACTGTTCAGTTTGCACTCTTCGCAAACACGCCGCTAGCCTTTACCCTGTCGTGGGTGCCTTCGCCACTGATGCTGTCGCTGACGCCATCGCCACGCGTATCGCTGCGTGAGTTCCAGTAGCCCCAGGAGAAGGCTCCGTCATAGTTCAGGCGGAACAGGATGTCCTTCGACGAGCCGTCGTCCATGCGTCCCTCGAAGCGGTTGCCATTAAGGCGGTAGTCGTAGATATAGACATCGTTCCAACTGTCGGCATAGCGTATGCGGATGCTGCCCTTATAGACCTCCCACTCGAACTCACAATAGTAATAGTCGGAGTAGCGGTCGCGCAGGTCGTAGTCCACCTCGTAGCCCCATCCACTATAGGCATCCTCCTGCTCGAAGTACATCGTGGTGCGATAACTGTCGCCCGTCAGTCCCCAGCGATCGTAATAATAGGTGTCAATCTGCCCGGTCCATGTGCCGTCCAGCATACTGGCCTCGCAGCGGTCCTCCATATCTTCCCAGTCCCAGTGCACGTCACAACTGGTAAACAATGCCATTGTCATCGCGGCCATTGCCATATAGGTAAACATCTTCTTCATAGTCGTATCTTTTAGAGGGTTCAACTTCATGTTCACGCTGCAAAGATACGAACCATGGCGCAATGCCGCAAGGAGTTTTTCCTACTCTTTGTTAGGGATTCTCCTATTCTTGCATAGGGGAACAGAACCGAGGTTTCCACTTTTTCACTTTTTCACTTCGGACATCTAGTTTTTTTCAGGGGGCCGAGGTTACTCACTTACAACTTACTCACTTTTGACATCTGTATTCTGGAGAAACTTGAAACAAGAATCTTATGTTATATATATTATTAATAATAGGTATGATGTCAGCCACCTGTCCCTGCTGTCCCCTATACAGCAGGTATTTGAACACACCCTCCACCCCCACCTCGGATCGACTTCATGGGAAGACGTTTTATACACAGATACTGACATTTCGCGAAATATCCAAATCTTTTCCTTATAAAAAGTTTCGGACGTGCTCCTGTCATTCTCTACTCACGGTACAGGAACTGAAGTGAACCCCAAAGTTTGGACAGTTAAACAATCGAAGCTGTAAGCATCTTCCTGTATTGTACGGGCGACATGCCATTAAGCCTCAGTTTTATTCTCTCGTTATTATAATATTCAATGTATT